>Ga0265797_10001428_pt1 | contig 41888 bp, 37 predicted proteins | sample P2T30metagenome_FD_192433 | JGI IMG/M metagenome (GOLD analysis project Ga0265797, IMG submission 192433) | Plant litter microbial communities from East Loma Ridge, Irvine, California - P2 T30 | ecosystem: Environmental > Terrestrial > Plant litter > Unclassified | place: USA: California...
TGCAGCCATTGCCCATGGCGGTGATCGCGCTGGGCGTGCTGCTGGCGCTGCAGACCTATTCGTCGCACAACCGCATCAATTCGCTGCGCCAGGACATGGCGCGCAGCCTGCAGAAGGGCAATGCGGTGAATGCCGACACGGCCGCGCTGGCGCGCGACGTGGCCGACCAGTCGAAGGAATTGCAGATCAAGGTCGGCGTGCTGGAAAGCCGCCAGAGCGAGGCCCAGAGCCAGCAACTGGCGCTGGAGCAGCTGTACAAGGACCTGTCGCAGAACCGCGACGAGTGGGCGCTGTCCGAGATCGAGCAGGTCTTGTCGACCGCGAGCCAGCAGCTGCAACTGGCCGGCAATGTGCAGGGCGCGCTGATCGCGCTGCAGAACGCCGACCGCGCGGTGTCGCGCGCCGACACGCCGCAGTTCCTCAACATCCGGCGCGCGATCGCCGCCGACATCGACCGCGTGAAAGCCTTGCCGGCGGTGGACCTGGCCGGCGTGGCACTGCGTCTCGATAACGTGATCGTCCAGATCGACGAACTGCCGATGCTGGCCGACGAAGCCCCGCTGTTGCCGGCGGCGCCGGTACGCAGCGCGCGCAAGGCCGAACCGGCCGCCGCGGGTGCGGCCACGGCAGGCGTCACGACCGGCGCCACGCCCGGCGCCGCCGCCCCGGCTGCGCCGCCGGGCGTGGGCCAGCGCATGCTGCAGACCTGGCGCCTGTGGAGCCAGGAGATGTGGGACGACGTGCGCCAGCTGATCCGGGTGCGCAGCGTGATCGCGCCCGAGGCGCTGATGCTGTCGCCGAGCGAAGCGTTCTTCGTGCGCGAAAACCTCAAGCTGCGCCTGCTGAACGCGCGCCTGGCGCTGTTGGCGCGCAACGAGGCGACCTTCCGCGACGACCTGGCCAACGCCCAGGAGGTGCTGGCCAAATATTTCGACACGCGTGCCCGCACCACCCAGTCGGCCCAGGCCGCGCTGCGCCAGGTGCAGGCCAACGACCTGACCATCGAGATGCCGACGCTGGCCGACAGCCTGAACGCCGTGCGCAACTACAAAGCGAAGCAATAAGCCATGCGTTTACTCATCTGGTTAGTCGCGCTGATGGCCGCCGCCATTGGCATCGCCGTGACCGCGCGCTTCAATCCGGGCAATGTGGTGCTGTTTTATCCGCCGCACCGGATCGACATGTCCCTGAACCTGTTCGTGGTGCTGCTTGTCGTCGGCTTCCTGATGCTGTACGGCGCCGTGCGCGCCTTCAACGCCACCATGAAGATGCCGCAGCGCGTGGCCGCCTACCGCCAGCGCCGCAGCGAACGCGAAGGCAACAAGGGCTTGCGCGACGCGCTCAAGGCGCTGTTCGAGGGCCGCTTCGGCCACGCCGAAAAGGCCGCGATGCGCGCCGCCGAACTGCCCGAGAACGCCGGCCTGGCGGCCCTGATCGGCGCCCGCGCCGCGCACCGCATGCGCGAACCGGCGCGGCGCGACGCCTGGCTGGCCGGCATCGCCCACGACACCACGCTCAAGACCGCGCGCCTGATGACGACCACCGAGCTGCTGGTCGACGACCACCAGCCCGAAGCCGCGCTCGAGGCGGTGGCCGAACTGAACGCCAGCGGCCAGCGCCACATCCACGCGCTGCAGTGGGCGATGAAGGCCAACCAGCAGGCCCGCAACTGGCCCGAAGTGCTGCGCCTGGTGCGCATCCTGGACAAGCGCCGTGCGCTGCACCCGGCCCTGTCGGCGCGCCTGCGCGAGCTGTCCTACCAGGCGCTGCTGGGCGAAGAAGGGCTGGATGCCGAATCGGTGCGGCGTTTCTGGTCGACGGTACCGGGCCCGGACCGGCTGGAGCCATTCATCGCGGCGCGCGCCGCCAACGCCTTCAATGCGCGCGGCCTGCACGACGAAGCGCGCGCCATCGCCGAGGAGTCGCTGCGCGCCGGCTGGGACGAGCGCGTGGTGCGCGCCTACCGCGACGCCGCCAGCCCGGCCGGTTCGCCATCGCTGCTGGCCCAGATCGACAGCTGCGAAGCGTGGCGCAAGGAACGTCCGCGCGACGCCGAACTGGCGCTGACGCTCGGTTCGCTGTGCCTGAAGCAGAAATTGTGGGGCAAGTCGCAGCGCTACCTGGAGCAGGCGCTGTCGGACGCGACCGAACCGGCGATGGTGCGCGAGGCGCACCTGAAGCTGGCCCAGATGCACGAGGCGCTGGGACAGGAGCAGGAAGCGGCGCGGCACTACCGGCAGTGTGCGCTGGCGAATATCCTGTAGGGCGCGCACGGCCGGCGCGCCATGTTGCGCCGCACGTGCCCGACCCATTTCGCTATAATGACAGTCTTGACTACCTAGCAACCAAGGACCATCCATGAGCCTGAACAACGTCCCAGCCGGCAAAGACGTGCCGAACGACTTCAACGTCATCATCGAAATCCCGATGAACGCCGACCCGGTCAAATACGAGGTCGACAAGGACAGCGGCGCGATCTTCGTCGACCGCTTCATGGGTACCGCCATGCACTACCCGTGCAACTACGGCTACGTGCCGCAGACCATCGCCGACGACGGCGACCCGTGCGACGTGCTGGTGATCACCCCGTTCCCGCTGCCGCCGGGCGTGGTGGTGCGCTGCCGCGCGCTGGGCGTGCTGAAGATGACCGACGACGGTGGCGGCGACGCCAAGGTGATCGCCGTGCCGGTCGAAAAAGTCCTGCCGATGTACAAGAAAATCCAGTCGCTGGACGACGTGGAAGAACTGCGCCTGAAGCAAATCCAGCACTTCTTCGAGCACTACAAGGATCTCGAGCCAGGCAAGTGGGTCAAGATCGAAGGCTGGGCCGGCATCGAGGAAGCCAAGGCCGAGCTGGTTGCCGGCGTGGCGGCATTCAAGAAGGGCGCCGAAGCGTAAGCTTCCGCATCTTCCGCATCTTCCGCACTAAGCCGGCGCCTGCAAGGGCAGCCGGCTTTTTTCATGGCATTGGCGCAGGCGCCAATGCCGGTGATGGACGCGCTATCAGCCGATGATCAGCCGAAGATCAGCCGATTACCAGCCGATATCGCGCAACAGCGGCAGCGTCAGGTCGCGCGGCGGCGTCACCACATGCCGCAGGTCGCTGTTGATCGACGGCTCCATCAGCAGGTTCGGCGTCGCCTCGGTGGTGAAGTGCGATACCGACGAGCCCGGCGCATTGACGCGCGGCGTGTACATCAGCACGCGCTTGCGGCGGTCGGCCCCGGCCAGCTGTTCGGGATCGAGCACGAGGCGCGCCACCACGCCCGAACGGGTGCGCGAGCGTCCCTGCAGCGCAGCCTTGAGCGCCAGGCCGTCGGCGCGCGTGATGCGCACCGAGGTGATCGCCACCTCGGGATCGGTTCCCGGCAGGCCGGCCACTTCGCCGCTCACATTGTCGGCCACGATCATCGCGATTGCGCCGGCCGCCTGGACGTTGCGCGCCTTGACCACGAAGTCGCAGGTGCCCCGGTCGACCAGCGCGACATTGCCGCGCACTGCCAGCGTATTGAGGGTGTCGAGCGGCGTGCAGGCCAGGCCGGCGCCGTTGGCCTGGTCCACCACCGGCATCAACTGGGCGCTGACGGGCCGGCTGCCGACCGAAGGGCCGAAGGTGGCGGCGCCGATGGCGTAGTCGCCGGCAGCGCTGCCGGCCCCGGCGCCGTCGATCCTCAGCAGCGAGGCAGGGTCGAGCACCACCGGCACCGCCGCAGTGACATGGGCGCCGTTCCAGGACAGGCCGCGCCATGCGATGCCGGAGGCGACCCGTTCGGCATCGGTCATCTGCGCCCACACGCGTTCGCGCGCATTGTCGACCAGGTAGAAATCCCAGATCGATGGCCGGCCCTGCAACTGCTCACCGGTGGCGTCGTCGGTGAAGGTCTGGAAACCCAGTCCATGCGCGATTTCGTGCAGCAGCGTGGTGACCAGGTCGATCCCGTCGCCGGCCTGGTTGTCCAGTCCCAGGTAGAAGGTCAGGCCGGGCACGCAGTCCGGGAACAGCCCCAGCCGGGAATTGAAGCGCGCGATGATGTGCGGCTCGGTGGCCGGAATCAGCGCGGTCGACGCCAGTTTTTCGGCCAGCGCGGCCGGATACCAGGTGCCGCCGATCGGCGCGGCCGGGAAATCGTACACGACGTAATTGGCGCCGGCCGCGCCCAGCACGGCGCCGCTGGCGTCGCAGCTGAGCGGCAGGAAGGCTGCGCCGATACGGATGGTTTCGTCGCTGGCCAGGTGGGAGGCCCAGATGTCGGCGGCGTACTGGAACGCCAGCAGGCGCTGCTCGCCCAGCGTGGTGCCGGGGTTGTCGCCGACCGGGGCCGCCGGGGTCGGGTCGTTGAAGCCGACGCCGGGCGCGTTCTGGTTGACGATCACGATCGTCGCGGCATGCAGGTCGCGCACGCCGGCCAGGAGGGCCAGCCCGAGCAGCGCGATGGTGGCGAGTCTAGCGATGCTCATGATGGGAGTCTCCTGGCGTGGCGGTGGCGGCGGGCTGGCCGAGGATCTGTTCGGCGGCCGCCTGGCTGGCGGCGCAGTGGTGGTCGAGCTGGCCACTCGCGCCGCGCGTGACGACCGAATACACCAGGTTGCGCTCGCCCAGATGGACGGTGCGCTCGCCATGGCGTCCCGTCACGGCGGGCGGCGGCGCCGTTGCCGGCCGGCCGGCCGGGGTCCGGCGCAGCAGGGCCTGCTGCTCGGCGAGGGTGGGGGCGCGCAGCTTGCCGGTTTCGGTATCGCGGGCGACGGTGAGGCCGGACGCCGCTGGCGCCGGGCGTTCGGCCGTCTGTGGCGCCGGGCGTTGCGCCGTCTGTGGCGCCGTCTGTTGCGCCGACTGCGGTGCGGCTGCCGGGGGTGTTGCCGACGCTGCCGTCACGGCCGGGCCGTACAGGGCTGCCAGCGGCAGGATGAGGTAAGAGTAGGCGGTGCGCATGATGGTCTCCGTTCAGCGTTGACGGCGCCGCAACAGGGCGAGCAGGCCCAGGCCGCCGAGCAGCATCAGCACGCCGCGCGGTTCCGGGACGGCGGTCACCACCCGCACGGTGTCCAGGCCGACGTAGCCGAGCACGGCGGCGTCGCCCAGGTAGCGGAAGGCGAAACGGCCCTCGCCGGTGAAGTTCAGCCCGGTGCTCCATTGCTGCCAGTCGCCGGGAAAGCCGGTGTCGCCGCCGATCGTGGTCAGCAGGGTGCCGAATGACGCGGCGTCCGTGCCGCTGCCGCTGCCGAAACGCACTTCCAGCAGATCGTCGAGGCCGTCGGCAAGTTCGTGGTTGGTGAAGAAGGACAGCGTGCTCTGCCCGCCCAGCGACAGCGTGGGCGTGATCAGCCAGTTGTCGACCACCCCCATGCCGTTGTAGGCGCCGAGGTAGTTGGCGGCGGCATAGGCGTTGGGGGCGCCGGCCTGGGACGCGAAGATGCCCGGGTTGCCCTGGAACCAGCCGGTGCCTGGCGGGAAGCTGCGATTGACGCGCTCCCAGCCGCTCAGGCCAGCGAGGTCGCCAAACCCCTCATCGAGTACCGTGACGTCGGCGGCCTGCGCGGCATGCGAAGACAGCGCAGCCGCGACCAGCGCCGCGCTTGCCATCAAGAGATTGAGTTGTTTCATGAAATAGGGTGCTCATGGGCCAGAAGGATGGAAGTCCCCGCGCTGGCTGACGACGGGGCCATTGCCAACTTCATCTTAAGGAGCGCACCACGAACGGATATTGATGGGTGTCGGATGAGCCGCGCCGCATGTTCGGCGTGGCGCAAGGCCCTGCGTGGAACTTGACGAAACGTGTTGCGTTATTAAAAGTGCGTGCGCGCAATAAAAAAAGGCCTCCGAAGAGGCCCGCGAATACGCACGCGCATCAGCGCCGGGCACGCCGCTGCCACGCCCGCACGCGCAGCTTGCCGACGATACCTATCGGGAAAAAGTAGATCGACAGGATGAACAGCACGCCCAGCCACAGCATCCAGCGGTCCGGATGCAGGGCCGCCGCCGCCAATGGCACGCCCTCCAGCGCCGTGGAACCGTGCGCCATCAGCTCCTTCAGGTAGTTCTGGGCCAGGATGAACAGCGTCGCGCCCACCACCGCGCCATACATCGTGCCCATGCCGCCGATCACGACGATCAGCAGGATGTCGGTCATCACCTCGAAGCCGAGCGAGGTCTTCGGTCCCACATAGCGCACCCACAAGGCCATCAGCGCCCCCGCCAGCGCCGCCACCAGCGCCGCCAGGCAATTCGCCCAGATGCGGTACAGCACGATGCGGTAGCCGAGCGCCTCGGCGCGGAACTCGTTTTCGCGGATCGCCTGCAGCACCCGGCCGAATGGCGAATTGACCAGCCGCAGCAGAAACAGGAACAGCAGCAGGCAGCCGGCAAACACCAGGTAATAGGTGAGCAGCCTGCCGTCGATGGTGCGCCCCAGCACGGGCTCCTCGAACAGCAGGTAAGCGGGCGACAGCACCTCGGGCACGCTGAAGGTTACGCCGTCTTCGCCGCCGGTAAAGTCGGACAGTTGCGAGGCCAGCACGGCGAACGACGACGCGACCGCCAGCGTGATCATGGCGTAGAAGATGGCGCGCACGCGCAGCGCGAACAGGCCGACCACCAGCGCCAGCGCCAGCGCCAGCAGCAGGGCAAGGCCGAGGCCGGACAGGGCCGCGCCCCAGGTCGGCTCGTCGACGCGCGCCAGCGCCAGGCCGACGCCATACGCGCCGATCCCGTAGAACATGGTGTGGGCGAACGAGACGATGCCCGTATAACCCAGCAGCAGGTCGTAGGAGGCGACCAGCACGATATACACGCAGATCGTCGCCGCCGTATTGAGCGGGCGCGCTCCGCTGGTGATGAAGGGCGCCAGCGCCAGGCCCAGCACGATCGCGGCCAGGACCACGGTCAGGATGCGGCTGCGTGGCAGGTCGCCGGACAGGAGTCGGTGCAGCATGCTCACACCCTCCCGCGCGCATACAGGCCGCAGGGCCGCCACAGCAGGATCGCGATCATCAGCACGATGTTCGAGACCAGTGCGAATTTCGGCGTCAGAAAGCCCGTGTAGTTGGCCACCAGCGCCATCAGGAGCGCGCCGATGAAGCAGCCGCCCACCGAGCCGAGCCCGCCGATGATGACGACGATGAAGATCATCACCATGATTTCGGCGCCCATGCTCGCGGCCAGGGTTTCCTTGTACAGGCCCCACATCACGCCGCCCAGGCCGGCCAGGCTGGAGCCGGCCGCGAACACGATCACGAACAGGCGCCGGATGCGGTAGCCCAGCGCCTCGACCATCTCGCCGTTCTCGACGCCGGCGCGGATCAACAGGCCCAACTTGGTACGATTGAGGATCAGGAACATGGCGACGAACACGACCGCCCCGACCGCCACCGCGACCAGCCGGTATTTTTCGATGGCGGCGTCGCCGAACAGGATCGCGCCGCGCAGGGCGGTCGGCAGCGGCACGGCGATGGTGTCGGCGCCCCAGATCACGTGGATCAGTTGCTCGGCCACGATCATGCCGCCCATCGTGATCAGGATCTGCTTCAGGTGCTGGCCGTATACCGGCATGATGATGACGCGCTCGAAAGCCCAGCCCAGCAGGAAGGTGACGACCATCGCCAGCAGCACCGCCAGCGCCAGTACGCCGAGGTTGAGCAGCAGCGAATCGACCTCGAGCCAGCCGCGCATCGGCAGCAGCACCAGCGTGGCGGTGAAGGCGCCGACCGAAACGAAGGCGCCGTGGCCGAAGTTCAGCACGCTCATCAGGCCGAACACGAGCGTCAGGCCGCTGGCCATGATGAAGATCATCATGCCCATCGCCAGGCCGGCGACGGTGAGGGTGACCCAGGTGGGAAAGCTGCCCACCAGCGGCAGCATGGCCAGCATCAGGGCCGGGACCAGCAGCAGCGGGGCGATATCGCGCCGCACGGTGGGCAGGGGCGCCTGGGCGGCGGTTGCGGGAATGGCAGCGGGAATGGTTGCGGGCATCGCGGCTCCTATTGGTGTGCGTCGAGCGCCAGGCCGAGCAGGCGCTGCTGCAGCGCCGCGTCCTGCGCCAGCGCGGCCATGCCGCCGGCGTGGGCGACACGGCCATCGTCCATCACGCTGACCGAGTCGCCCAGCGAGCGCACGAAGTTGAAGTTCTGCTCGACCAGCAGGATCGTGGTCTCGCGCTCCCTGAGTTCGCGAAACGCCGCGATCAGGCTCTGGACGATGCTCGGCGCCAGTCCCTTGGTGGGTTCGTCGACCAGCAGCAGCTGTCTCGGTTCGACGAGCGCGCGCGCGATCGCCACCATCTGCTTCTGGCCGCCCGACAGGTTGCCGGCCGGGTAGTCCCAGAACTTGCGCAGGGCCGGAAAGAAGCCGCAGATCCAGTCCACCCGCTCGCGGTCGAACGGGCCGTTGCGCGCGGCCAGCACCAGGTTCTCGCGCACGGTGAGTTCGGAAAACACCGCCATGTTCTCGGGCACGTAGGCGATGCCGGCGCGCGCGATGTCGGGCGTGGCCAGCCCGGTGATGTCGCGTCCGTCGAAATGGATGCTGCCGGCGCTGGCTTTCCACAATCCCATGATGGTGCGCAGCGTGGTGCTTTTGCCGGCGCCGTTGCGGCCCAGCAGCACCGCCAGTTCGCCGCGCGCCACCTGCAGGTCGACCCCGTGCAGGATGTGGTACTGGCCGATGTGGGTGTGCACGCCGGCCAGGCGCAGCAGCGGGGCGGTGGCGCCGGCGCCCGGCTCAGGCCGGAGCATGTGTCGCGGTGGATGTTCCAAGATAGGCTTCCTGTACGATTGTCGATTGCATGACCGCGCCCGGCTCGCCGTCGGCCACCAGGGCGCCGTTGTGCAGCACCACGATGCGGTCGGCCAGCTGGCGCACCACGTCCATCTTGTGCTCCACCAGCAGCACGGTCTTGCCGCTGTCCAGCTTTACCTGGCGGATCAGGTCGAGCACGACCGGCACTTCGTCGACGCTCATGCCGGCGGTGGGTTCGTCGAACATCATCACGGACGGCTCGAGCGCCAGCAACATCGCCACCTCCAGCTTGCGCTGGTCGCCGTGCGACAGCGTGCCGACGAAGGCGTCGCGCCGAGCGGCCAGCGCCACCCGCTCCAGGTAATGGCCGGCGCGCTCGATCAGTTCCTTGTGGCTCGACCAGATCGAGAACAGGTTCTGGCCCAGGCCAGGACGGGCCGTGCCCTGCACCGCCAGGCGCACGTTCTCGAGCACGGTCAGGTGCGGGAACAGGTTGGTCAGCTGGAAGGCGCGCCCGATGCCCAGGCGCGTGCGCTTCGCGGCGCCGTCGCGCGTGATGTCGCGCCCGTGCAGGTGCACGCTGCCGCCGGACGCCGCCAGCTGTCCCGAGACCAGGTTGAAGTAGGTGGTCTTGCCGGCGCCGTTCGGGCCGACGATCACGGTCAGCGTGCCCGGGTAGAAGTCGGCGCTGACGGCGTCGACTGCGACGTGCCCGCCGAAGCGGATGGTCAGCGCGCGCGTCGACAGCGACGGTGGGGGGCTGGTGGGGGATGCGGACGTGGTCATGTCAGCGCTTGTTGCGCACCGGCAGCGGCAGCTCGCTGGCCGGGATTTCGCGTACCAGTTCGAGCAGGTCCCATTCGTTCTTCTGCTCCTTCTTGATGCGGAAGTGGTACATCGGCTGGATCGCCTGGTGGTCTTCCTTGCGGAATGTCATCGTGCCTTTCGGCGTCTCGAAGCGCATGCCCTCCATCGCCGCCACCATGGTGTCGCCATTGCCGTCCGGGGCCTTCGACAGCGCCGCCACCACCGCGCCGGCCGCCGCCATGCCGCCAGCGGTGAACATGTCGGGCGGGGCCTTGAAGCGCTTGGTGTGCTCGCGCACGAACCAGTCGTTCATCTTGTTTTTCGGGAAGTCGTAGTAGTAATAGATCGTGCCCTGGGTGCCGGCGAAGTTCTTCCAGGTCTTCATCACCGGCAGGATGTTCCCGCCGGGCGACAGCGTGATGCCGTAGCGTTCGGGCTTGAGGTCGGCGATCCGGTTCATCGGGTTGGGGCCGGCCCAGACGATCTGCAGGATGCGTGGCTGCGGCTTGTCCTTCAGGGCGTCGAACAGGCGCTGCGACGAGGCGGTGAAGTCGGTGGTGGCCAGTGGCGCATATTCTTCATGGATCACTTTCGCTGCGCTGCCGGTCGCGGTCAGTGCCTCCTTGCCGGCCTTGATCGCATCGCGCCCGAACGCGTAATCCTGGGTCAGGAAGCCGACGCTGCCGCTCTTGAGCGTGCTGGCCGCGGCCAGGGCATCCTGCATCGAACTGCGCGCGGTGCGGAAGATGTACTTGTTCCACTTGTCGCCGGTGATGGCGTCGGCCACCGCCGGCTCGACGATCAAGACCTTTTTATATTCCTTGGCCACCGGCAGCATCGCCAGCGCCGAGCCCGAGGACGTGGTGCCGACCGCGATGTCGACCCGGTCGTCGCCATACGCTTCGGCCAGCAGCGTGCGGCCCAGATCGGGTTTGCTCTGATCGTCCTTGACGATCACCTGGATCTTGCGGCCATTGATGGCCATGGTGCCGCCGGTCAGGTATTCGAGGCCGAGCATGAAGCCGGTCTCGGTTTCGCGCGCATACGCTTCCATCAAACCGGTCTTGCCGGCGATCAGGGCGACCTTGAAATCCTTGCCTTGGGCAAGTGCAGCGGGCGCGGCGCCGACCGCGAACGCGGCCAGCAGGGACAGGGCGAGGGGTTTGATCAGGGGCTGCATGTGGGTGTCTCCTTGTGATGTTCTACGGTAGCCGGGCCAGGAAGTCGCGCAGCGCGTCGAAGGCGTCGGGTTCGGTCAGCATCGGCGCATGGCCGACGCCCGGCACTTCGGTATAGGCCAGGCCGGGCGCGGCCCTGCGCATCCAGGCCGCCTGTTCCGGCTCGACCAGGTCGGACAGCGCGCCCCGGACCAGCAGGGTGGGGCGGTGCCGCGCCAGGCGCCGGAAGGCCATGCGCGAGGCCAGCGAGGTCGGCGGCAGGCGGCCGTTCTGCAGGCTGCTGGCGATGCCCGGATCGTAGCGCTGGCACAGCAGGCCGTCGTCGCGCTGCTCGAAGGCGCGCCGCGCCCACTTGGCCCATTCGGCCGCCGGCGCGCCGGGAAAGGCGCACTCATTGATGGCGCGCACGTGGCCCGCCGCTTCCTCCCAGCTGGTGAACATGGCGGGCTTGCCGGCGTAGCCCGCGATGCGCGCCAGGCCACGCTTGGACAGCACCGGGCCGACGTCGTTGAGCACGGCGCCGGCGATCAGGTCGAGCCGGGTCGACGCCAGCGACATCGTGACCAGGCCGCCCATCGAGGTGCCGATGAAGACCGCGCGGGCGATGCCCAGCGCGTGCATCAGCGCGACCACGTCGGCGGCATAGATCGCCGGCGTGTAGTTGGCCGGGTTGGGGTCGCGCGCCGAGTGGCCGCGCCCGCGCACGTCCACCGCCAGCACGCGCCGGCCCAGTTCCGACACCAGCGGGGCCAGTTCGTCGAAGTCGAGCGAGTTGCGCGTGAGGCCATGGATGCAGATCACCGGCAGGCGGGCCGGGCCGCCGCTGCCGGGGTAGTCGCGGGCGTACAGGGACAGGCCGTCGCTGCTGGTGTAGGTGAGTGGAGCGAAGAGGGGCACGCTGGACGGTTCCTGTGATGGGGTGGATGGCTGCGTGGTGCGACTTCGGTGGGGAATTCGGATCCCCGCCTGCGCGGGAATGACGGTTTCGAGGGCGGTGGTCAGAAGCGTAGTTCCAGGGTTGCCGAGACCGTGCGCGGGTTGCCGTAGAAGGCGGTCAGCGTGCCTTCGTTGCCCAGCGTCGGGAACAGGTAGCCGGCGGTCTTGTAGTGTTCGTCGCCCAGGTTCTTGCCGTGCAGGCCGGCGCGTACCTTGCCGTCCTGGCGGGTCCAGACGATGCTGGCGTCCCAGATGCGGTACGACGGCTGGTCGAGCAGCGAGGCGGTTTCGAACTGGTTGGTGGCGCCCTTGTACGACCAGCTGCCGATCAGGGAGACCTTGCCGGCACGGCCCGCGATCGGCAGCGCGATGTCGTAGTTGGTGCGCAGGTTGGCCGAATTCTTCGGGGTGTTCTGGAATACCCGCTGATCCGCCACATTGACACCGGCCACGACGTATTCCTTGTAATCGGCGTCGATGTAGCTGTACATCCCGGCCAGCATGAAGTTGGGCGTGAGATTGGCGACCGCTTCGAGTTCGACGCCCTTGATCTCGGCCTTGCCGGCATTGGTGGTGACGCCGGCGAAGCTGTCGTCGCGGCCGTCGCCGTTGGTGTCGACCGCGATCGAGCCGGGAATCTGCACGTCCTGGTAGTCGCTGTAGAACACGGCCGCATTGGTGGTGATGCGCCCGCCGTTGAAGGCCGACTTTAGGCCGAGTTCATACGTCTCGATGGTCTCGGGCGCGTAGCCGGCGCGCGCGGTGGCAAGGGGGATCGCGGTGCCGACCACGTTCAGGCGCGGATCGAACCCGCCGCCCTTGAAGCCTTCGGAATACGAGGCGTACACATTGTGGGCGTCGTTCATCTTCCAGTTGACGGCCACGCGCGGGGTGAACTTCTTGTCTTCGCGCGCGAGCAGGCCATTGCGCAGGTCGGTGTCGGTGCGGAACAGGATTGCCCCCGGATTGCCCATGCCGGGCGTGCCGCCCAGGCCGAAGTAGATCTGGCGCAGCACGTCGGCTTCGCGCTTGTCGACCGTATAGCGTCCGCCCAGCGACAGGCTCACGCCATCGACGATCGTGTAGCTGCCGTCGAAGTAGGCGGCCCAGGCCTTGGTATCGATGTCGCCCATCGTGTAGGTGGACGTGGGCACGGCGCCGGCCAGGATGGTGTCGAACTTGTTGAAGGCATTCGCGTCCATGTAGTACAGGCCGGCCACGCCCTGCAGGCGCGCGCCGCTGTAGGTAACCTGCAGCTCCTGGCTGAACTGGCGGTTGGTGTACAGCGCCGGCACTTCCATGTCGACCACGGGCAAGGCGTCGAAGTCGATCGGCGCCCACGACTTGTCGCGGCGCGCGGCGGTGATCGACTTGAGGCTGAACGCGTCGTCGACCCGGTATTCGATCGTGGCCGAGCCGCCGTACGAGCGCACTTCCTGGTCGCGCCCCAGCGCCCTGGTCAGGTTGGCGCGGGTGTCGTACACGTCGTCCAGGATCGGCGCGCCGCTGGTGCGCCCGGCGATCAGGCGGTGGCCGTTCTTGGGATGCGAATCGTCCTGGGTGAAGTCGCCGGCCAGGCGCACGAACAGGTCGGCACTGGGCGTGAATTCGGCTGACAGGCGCCCGGCCGTGACGTCCTTGTCGTAGTTGCCCTTGCCGGTGGTGAGGTTGTCGCCGAAGCCGTCGCGCTTGAAGCGCGCCACGGTGGCGCCGATGCGGGCCGTATCGGTGAGCGGCGTGCTGGCCACCACCACGGCTTCCTTCTGGCCGTATTCGCCCACCGTGGCGCGCACCCGCACGTCGCGCAGGGGCCCGAGCTTGCGGGTGACATACTTGACCGCGCCGCCGATGGTGTTGCGGCCGTACAGCGTGCCCTGCGGACCGCGCAGCACTTCGATGCGCTCGACGTCGTAGATGTCGGCCACCGCGGCCTGCGGACGGGCCAGATAGATGTCGTCGACATAGATGCCGACGCCCGACTCGAAGCCGGCCAGCGGGTCGGCCTGGCCGACGCCGCGGATGAAGGCGGTGAGGGTGCTGTTGGTGGCGCGCGAGGCCTTCAGGGTGGTGTTGGGCAGCGCCAGCGCCAGCGCGGTCACGTCGGGCACCGCCTGCTTGGACAGCTGGTCGGCGCTGAAGGTGGTGACCGAGACCGGCACGTCCTGCAGCGACTCTTCGCGCCGGCGCGCGGTGACGACCACTTTGGCCACGCCTTCCTCGGCGTTTGCCGCCGGCGCGCCGGCCGAGGTCTGGGCGTGCGCCACGGTCGCCGCGCCGCCGGACAGCAGCAGCAGGGTGATGGCGGCCTGGATGGCCGACTGGTGACGCAGCTTGATTCCCTTCGTGGTCAGACGCATGCTTGTCTCCTGATTGTTGGTATGGCCTGCGTGCGATCGAGCGCATGCCAGCGAGTGTGCCAAGGTCGGGTTTGGTTGAATAGTCAACATTTGCCCACCCCGTTGTGCATGAATGCACAGGGCGCTGCACGCTCCTGTTTCGAGGATTTCCGGGGTGCGATTGACGCAACGCACCATTTTTGCAGGCTGCAAGGGCGGCTGGGCAAATTGCTTGCAGAGGGAATGTGCATGAGCGCACAATGGGTCACCTTGATACGGAACAAGCGCCCTGATGAATACGCTTCCTGAATGGACCGACCTGCGTTTCTTCCTGGAGCTGGCGCGCGCGGGCACGCTGTCGGGGGCGTCGCGCCGGCTCGACGTCGAGCACACCACCGTGGCGCGCCGTATCGACCGGCTCGAGACCCAGCTCGGCGCGACGCTGTTCGACCGTTCGCGCGAAGGCTATGAATTGACCGAGGTCGGCCGGACATTGCTGCCGCATGCCGAGGCGATGGAAGGGGCGGCGCTGGCGGCGGCCGAGCAGATCGGCGGCGCCGAAGTCGCGGCCCACGGCGTGGTGCGGCTCGGCGTGCCGGAAGTGTTCGGGGTGAAGGTGGTGGCGCCGCTGCTGGCCGGCCTGCTCGCGCAGCATCCGGATTTGCAGATCGACCTGCTGGCGCTGCCGCGCTTCGCCAACCTGGCCAACCGCGAGGCCGACCTGGGCGTGATGCTCGATCCGCCGACCACCGGCCGCTACGTGGTCACGCGCTTGGCCTCGTTCCGCTTCTACCTGTACGCCGCCCCAGGCTACCTGGCCAGGCACCCGCCCATCGGCCAGCAGGCCGACCTGGGGCGCCACGATTTCGTCGACTACGTGCAGGACCGGCTGGCCAGCCGCGAGCTGTCCTACCTGAACGAGCTGGGATTCACGCCGCGCCGGCGCATGTGCTGCTCGGGCATGACGGCGCAGATCGAGGCGGCCTCGCTCGGCATGGGCCTGGTGATGGCGCCGCCGTACGCGGTGCCGGACGATGGCCGGCTGGCGCCCGTGCTGCCGGATTTTTTCGCCGAGCGCTCGTTCTGGCTGGCCGCGCCGACCGACCTGTACCGCCTGCGGCGCGTGAAAGTGGTGTGGGATCTGCTGCGCGAGTTTGCCGACAGCCAGCCGGGCATGTTCATGCAGCACCGCGGGCCCGGGCCGGCCGCGCCGTCCGCGCCGGCCGCGTGAATCGGTTATCCTTGCTGTCTTGACACCTTCGAGGGCCTTCATGCGCAGCCAGATCAGCGACGACATCACCTTCCGCAAGCTCGAGATCCTGCTGGCCTACATGGAAGGCGGCAACCTGAACGCCGCCGCGCGCATGCTCGACATCAGCACCGTGAGCGTGCACCGCGCCCTGCATTCGCTCGAGGACGGCATGAGCTGCCAGCTGTTCAGCCTTCAAGGCCGCAACCTGATCCCGAACGAAGCCGCCCATGTGCTGGCCGAGGTCAGCCGCGACGTGGTGCGCCTGATGGCCGACGGCATCGCCGCCACCCGCTCGGCGGCCGGCTATTCGGCCGACCACCTCAAGATCGGCTCGCTGTACTCGCTGACCACCGGCGCCATCCCCGAAGTCATCATCGGCATCAAGCTGCGCAAGCAGGAACTCGAAACCGAGCTGGTGCTGGGCTCGAACGCCGACCTGCTGCACAAGCTCAAGCAGAACGCGATCGACGCCGCCCTGATGGCGGTGCCGGACGCCGATCCCGACATCGAGTCGATCCCGCTGTTCGAGGACGACATCTTCTTCGCCGCGCCAGCCAATTCGCCGTACGCGAATTTGCCCGAGGTCGACCTGCGCCAGTGCGCCGGCGAGAAGTTCGTGTGCCTGAAGGACGGCTTCGTTACCTACAACGGTTTCCAGGAAGCGTTTCGCATTGCCGGCTTCGCGCCAACCATCGTCACGCGGGTGGGCGACATCTTTTCGCTGATGAATCTGGTGGGAGCGGGGATCGGCTACACGCTGCTGCCGGGCCGGGTACGCAATGCCTTCGGCGACAAGGTGCAGCTGATACCCCTCAAGCATGAATACCTGATGCGCCAGACCATCGCACTCAATTTCCTGCGGGTGCGCGAGCGCGACCCGAACCTGCTGGCGCTGGCGGCGGTGTGCAGGATGCTCAAGCACCGGTCGGCGTGAACGTTGGTGAGAATTGGTCGCTTGCCAGTCGTTATACTTCCTTAAGTAAATATTTATAGAAGCATGGAAACAGCATGAGCAATTGGTGGTACAAGGACAGCGGCGAGCAAAAGGGGCCGGTCACAAGAATGGAAATGCAGGCGTTGCTGACGCACGGCACGATCGGCCCGGACACGCCGGTATGGTCGCGCGACACCCGCGCCTGGCAGCCAATCCGGCGGCACGGAGAATTCTCGATTGGCCGTACCATGAGAGCCCGCGTCCGCCCGCGCGCCGCGCTCATCGCCGGCCTGCTGGTCCTGCTGTTTGCGGGCGCCGCCGCAATGCACTACAGCGGGCAGGCGTTGCAGCTGACGGACAGGGTTGCCGCCACGGCGGCGCCGGCACGCCCGGGCTACATCTGGACCAATCCCGTCACCGGGCGTAAAGTCAGCGTGGCGCAGCACTGGCGCTACAAGCTGACAACAAGCGACGACGGCCTCGCGATGCACCAGTTCTACCTGACCGAAAAGGGCAAGGTCGTGGTCGCGGTGCATGAAGCCGACCCCGACGGCGATGGGTTCGAGGACTATGCGCGCGCGATGTACGGCGACATGATGCACGAGTGGGAGGGCGCGAAGGGCCGTCTGGAACACTTCCGTGGCCGCCCGTCCTGGCGCGCGCATGGCACCAAAAATAACAGGGAGCTGCGCATTGACCTGCGGCTACTGCAGGTGAAGAGCGGCATCTGGCGCGTCGCCGTGATCGAACGCGATCCGGCGCAGGCCGCCAGTGACGTGACCGACCTGACCGACGGAATCTGGGATTCGCTTGCGCCCCGCAAGGCAACCTGAGCGGGCCGTCAGCGCCCGACCATTCCGCTGACAGTAAACGACGCCACCCGAACGTAATTGATCTCGGCGCCATTCGACGGTACCTTGTCTGCACAAACAGCATAACAAAAGAGCATGCCGGGCCCGCTATTCCATGAACAGCGGGTAGCGCACGGTTCGGTTCATGCATTGGAGACGTATCACCCGCGGTCAGCCGGCCGGAAGCCGGTCCCGCAAGTCGAAGGAGCGTTGTCGTGTCCTCTCACATCATTGCAATCTGCGCGCTGGCGCTGATGTTCATCATCGCCACCGCACTACCGATCAACATGGGCGTCATCGCCTTCGTTGGCGCCTTCCTGGTCGGCACCATCGTGGCCGGCATGGAAACCAAGGCCATCATGTCGGGCTACCCGGCCGAACTGTTCCTGACCCTGGTCGGCATCACCTTCCTGTTCGCCCAGGCCCAGAACAACGGCACCATCGACTGGCTGGTCAGGCTCGCGGTGCGCGCCGTGGGCGGGCGCATCGGCGCCATTCCCTGGGTGATGTTCGGCATCACCGCCTTGCTGACCTCGGTCGGCGCGGTCAGTCCGGCGGCGGTGGCGATCATCGCCCCGATCGCACTCGGCTTCGCGGCCAAGTACAAGATCAATCCCCTGATGATGGGTCTGCTCGTGATCCACGGCGCCCAGGGCGGCGGCTTCTCGCCGATCAGTATCTATGGCGGCATCACGAACAAGGTGGTGATGGAGGCCGGCCTGCCGATCTCGCCGCTGACCACGGCATTTACCAGCCTGGGCGTGAACCTGGCGGTGTCGGTGATCCTGTTCTTCGTGTTCGGCGGCGCCAAGCTGATGCGCCAGCACATTCCGACCGGGGCAAGGTCCGGCGCCGGCATGCCGATGACGCCGTTCGGCCCGCCGGTGGCGGTGGCGGCGCAAGGTCCGCAGATCTACGGTGACGCCGAGAGCGAAGCGGCCAGTGAAGAGCGCCTGACCAAGGAGCGCTCCGGCGCGGCGGTGAGCGCGGTCGGCGGCGCCGGCGGCGTGGCAGGTACCGGCGCAGCCGTCGACCTCGATGCCGGCCCGACCATCCACCAGGTGGTGACGGTGGCCGGCCTGGTCCTGCTGGCCGTGCTGACCCTGATGTACAAGCTCGATATCGGTTTCGTCGCGATCACCATCGGCCTGGTCATCTCGATCCTGTCGCCGCAGGTGCAGAAACGCGCCATCGGCCAGGTGTCGTGGCCCGAGATCATGCTGATCGTTGGCGTCAGCACCTATGTGGGCGTGATGCAGAAGATGGGCACCATCACCTGGGTCGGCGACAGCGTCGCGTCGATGACGTCGCCGATGATCGTTGCGCTCCTGCTGCTGTTCGTGGGCGCCATCGTGTCGGCCTTCGCCTCGTCCACCGCGGTGCTGGGATCCCTGATCCCGCTGGCGGTGCCGTTCCTGGCCTCGGGCACCGGGGTCGATCCGATCGGCTTCATCGCCGCGATGGCGGTGGCCTCGACCATCGTCGACGTCAGCCCGTTCTCGACCAACGGCGCACTGGTGCTGGCCAGTGCCCAGCACATCGACCGCGATGTCTTCCTGCGCCAGTTGATGATCTATGGCGGCATCGTCACCCTGGTCGCACCGGTGGTGGTGTGGCTGCTGTTCGTGGTGTTGTAAGCGTCACCAATATTCTTAGGAAGTCCCATGAGTCAAGCTGAAGGCCGCTGGACCACCCAGCAAAGCAACCGCAGCGCGCGCCTGGCACGGGTCCAGGCGGCGCTGGGCGGGGCGCTGGACGGCAAGGTCGTCCAGGCCTCGCACATTGTCGAACTGCTCAACGCGGTGCTCGAACCGGGCGACCGGGTCTGCCTCGAAGGCAACAACCAGAAGCAGGCCGACTTCCTCGGCAAGGCGCTCACCCGCGTCGATACCGGCCGTGTGCATGGCCTCCACATGCTGCTGTCGGTGCTGTCCTTGCCCGAACACCTGGACGTATTCGAGAAGGGCATCGCGTCGAAGCTGGATTTTTCGTTCTCCGGCCCGCAGGCGGGACGGCTGGCCAAGCTGGCGCAATCGGGCAAGCTCAATATCGGCGCGATCCACACCTACCTGGAACTGTTCGCCCGCTACTTCATCGACCTGACCCCGCGCGTGTCGCTGGTGGCGGCCGAGATGGCCGACCGCGACGGCAATTTGTACACCGGCCCGAACACCGAGGACACGCCGGCCATCGCCGAAGCCACGGCCTTCAAGAGCGGGATCGTGATCGCCCAGGTCAACCAGGTGGTGGACAAGCTGCCGCGCATCGACATCCCGGGCGACTGGGTCGGCTACGTGGTGCAGTCGCCGACGCCGTACTACATCGAGCCGCTGTTTACGCGCGACCCGGCCCAGATCTCCGAGATCCAGGTCCTGATGGCGATGATGGCTATCAAGGGCATCTATGCCGAGTACGAGATCGAGCGGCTGAACCACGGCATCGGCTTCGACACGGCGGCGATCGAACTGCTGTTGCCGACCTATGCGGCCGAGCTGGGCCTGAAAGGAAAAATTGCGCGCCACTGGGCCCTGAACCCGCATCCGGCGCTGATCCCGGCGATCGAGGCCGGCTTCGTCGAGTCGGTGCACTCGTTCGGCTCCGAACTCGGCATGGAAAACTACATCCGCGCGCGGCCCGACGTGTTCTTCGTGGGACCGGACGGTTCGATGCGCAGCAACCGGGCGTTCTGCCAGGCGGCCGGCCACTATGCCTGCGACATGTTCATCGGCTCGACGCTGCAGATCGATTTGCAGGGCAATTCGTCGACCGCGACGCTGGGCCGCATCGCCGGTTTTGGCGGCGCGCCGAACATGGGCGCGGATGCGCGCGGACGGCGCCACCCGAGCAAGGCGTGGCTGAAAGCCGGCCAGCAGGCGCGCGAAGGGCGCAATATGATCCCGCGCGGCCAGAAGCTGGTGGTGCAGATGGTCGAGACCTTCCGCGAGCACATGGCGCCGGCTTTCGTGGAAAAGCTCGACGCCTGGCAGCTGGCCGAGCAGGCCAATATGGCGATCCCGCCGGTGATGATCTACGGCGACGACGTCACCCACATCCTGACCGAAGAGGGCATTGCCAACCTGCTGCTGTGCCGCAGCGACGAAGAGCGCGAACAGGCGATCCGCGGCGTGGCCGGCTACACGCCGGTGGGCATGGGACGCGACAAGCGCATGGTGGAGAACCTGCGCGACCGGGGCATCATCCGGCGCCCCGAAGATCTCGGCATCGACAAACGGAGGGCGACCCGCGACCTGCTGGCCGCCAAGAACATGAAGGGCCTGGTGCGTGCTTCCGGCGGCCTGTACGAACCGCCGAAACGCTTCAGGAACTGGTAAGGATTCATATCATGGAAACGTTGAACTACCGTTTCGACGGCGGCGACCGTTCGCTGGCCGGCATGCCGCAGCTGGTGGGCGTGGTCGGCTCGGGCAACCTCGAGGTGCTGGTCGAGCCGGCGCCGTTGAAGGGCGCCTGCGAGATCGAAGTGCGCACCGCGGCCGTCGGCTTCGGGGCGACCTGGCAGGCCGTGATGGCCGATTTTCACGCGCGCTGGCGTCTGGCCGACGCGCGCATCAGCATCAATGACATGGGTGCCACGCCGGCCGTGGTCAGCCTGCGGCTCGACCAGGCGGTCGAGTCGCTGTTGCCCCCGGCTTCAGGAGGACCGGCATGAGCAGCTATCTCGAATTGACCGCGCGCCAGCGCATCCCGGCGGTCTTCGACCCCGGCAGCTTCGAGGAATTCCTGCCGCCCAGCGCACGCGTCGCCAGCCCGCACCTGGCGCAGCTCGACAGCCCGGTATCGTTCGACGACGGCGTGGTGGTCGGCCGCGCCAGGCTGGGTGGCCACACGGTGTTCGGTGCGGCCCAGGAGGGCGGCTTCATGGGCGGCGCGGTGGGCGAAGTCCATGGCGCCAAGCTGGTGGGCATGCTGCGCCGTGCGATCGATGAGCGGGCCCACGCGGTGCTGCTGCTGCTCGAATCGGGCGGCGTGCGCCTGCATGAAGCCAATGCCGGTCTGATCGCCGTGTCGGAAGTCATGCGCGCCATGCTCGACGTGCGCGCCGCGGGCATTCCCGTGATTGCCGTCGTGGGCGGCGCCAACGGCTGCTTCGGCGGCATGGGCATCGCGGCGCGCTGCGCCAACACCGTCATCATGTCCGAAGAGGGCCGGCTGGCGATGTCGGGCCCGGAAGTGATCGAGACCGCCAGCGGCGTCGAGGAATTCGACTCGCGCGACCGCGCGCTGGTCTGGCGCACCACCGGCGGCAAGCACCGCTACCTGCTGGGCGACTGCCAGATGCTGGTGGCCGACGAGGCGCAGGCGTTTCGCGACGCGGCGCTGGCGGCGATCGCCGCGATCCGCGATCCGCGCCTGACGCTGGACGAGCTGCTGGCCGAGCAGGCCATGCTGACCCGGCGCCTGGACAGCACCGCGGGCCTGCAGGAACCGATGGACATCTGGAAGGGGCTCGGCATCGACGATCCGGCCAGGGTGCCGATGCTCGACGCCGACGCCTTCCTGCAACTGGCGGCGCAGCACCGCGCCGGCGTGGCGACAGGAGAACGATGATGGATTGGCAAACGGTCGCGGGGCAGCTGTTCCCGCAGGGGCACGACATCGTCGAGCACGACAATTTTTTGAGCGGCAGCGCGCAGGTCGCTGGCCAGGAAGTCGCCATCATCGGCACCACCGGGCACACGCCGATCGGCATCGAGATCGCACTGGCCCAGGCCAAGGCGGTGTTGACGACCGTGCAGCAGCATCCGGGCCGGCCGATCCTGATCCTGGTCGACACGCAAGGCCAGCGCCTGCGCCACCGCGACGAGATGTTGGGTATCAACAGCTACATGGCCCACCTGGGCAAGTGCATCGACCTGGCGCGCCGCCAGGGTCACACGGTGATCGGCCTGGTGTACGACCAGGCGCTGTCGGGCGGTTTCATTACCAGTGGCCTGATCGCGAGCGCCTGCTACGCGCTGCCGCAGGCCACCATCCGCGTGATGGGCCTGCCGGCGATGGCGCGCATCACCAAGGTAGCCGAGGAGCGCCTGACCGAGCTGGCGAAAGACAATCCCGTGTTCGCCCCGGGGCCGGAAAACTACCTGCGCATGGGCGGCCTGCACGGCATCTGGGCCGACGACCTGGCCGGCCAGCTGGCGCGTGCGCTGGCGCAGGCGAACCAGGACGACCAGCGCATGGCCCTGGGCCAAGAGCGCGGCGGGCGCCTGCTGGCGCAGCCGGTGGTCGACGCGATCAGGACGGGCAGCGATGTTCGCCCGGCATGACCTGGTGTGGCTGACCAATCGCGGCTGGCAGCGCGTGGCCAGTTCGGCGCCGCCGCAGGCCCGCGCGGCGCTGGCGCGCTGGCGCGACGGTGGCTGGCCGGCGGTGGTGCGGCGCGCCGAGGCGGGCCTGGCGCCCAACGAAGTGGCGATCGGCTTTGCGCTGCCGCCGCGGGTCGAGGATGGCGGCAAGATGAAAGTGGGCTGCTGCGTCGAGATGTCGGACGTCAAGCGCCGCACGCGCGCCTTGCCGCTGGTCGGCGCGCTCGATGCGGTGCCGGAACAGTGGCGCGCGGGGCTCGAGGAACTCGAGCGCCAGGCTTTTGACACGGGCATGGGGCTGGCGGTGTACGGCTCGGTGGCGCTGGCGGCGCTGACCGGGCAGTACTACCTGACGCCGCACTCGGACATCGACGTGCTGCTGCAGCCCACCAGCCGGCGCCAGCTCATGAAGGGCCTGGACCTGCTGTCGTGGCATGCGGGCATCCTGCCGCTCGATGGCGAGGTGGTCTTTCCGGATGGCCGCGCGGTGTCGTGGAAGGAGCTGCGCGCGGCCTTCGCCGGCGCGCCCGGCACGCGCGTACTGACCAAGGGGCTGGACCGGATCGCGCTGGTGCTGCCCGAAGAACTGATGGCGACGCTGGAGGAAGAGCAATGGACGAATTGAGGGCAGCGGCGGCCGTCGCCGCGCCGATCCTGACGGCGCACTGGATGCAGGCGACTGCGGTCGAACCGGCCTTCTGCCGGCGCGTGGCGCGCCTGGCGGTGCGCAGCCTGTACGCCGAACTGGCGCTGTATCCCAAGCCCGGCCTGGTCTCGTTCGTCGACAACGGCAGCCACCGCGACATGACGGCGGCCACCTTCATGCGCAGCATGTTCGCGCTGCGCCGCTATTTCGCCGGGATCGCCGCCGCCGGCATGCGCGACGCGCCGTTCCATGAACTCAAGCGCCTGGGCATCGAGGCCGAAGCGCGCATGCTGCGCGCCACCGGCGGTATCAACACCCACCGCGGCGCGATCTTCTGCCTTGGCCTGCTGGCGGCGGCGATCGGTCGCTGCCGTGCACAGGGCGTTGCGCTTGAATCGGGCGCGATCCAGGCCATGCTGCTGGCGCGCTGGGGCGCGGCGCTGGGCGCGCACACGATCGACGCCGGCACCAGCTCGAACGGCGCCCGCGCGCTGCTGCGCTACGCCGCCAGCGGCGCGCGCGAGGAGGGCGCACGCGGGTTCCCGTCGGTGTTCGAGGTCGGCGTGCCGGCCCTGCGCCGCACGCTGGCGGCCGGCGGCGGCATGCGCCGGGCGCGTATCGACGTGCTGTTCGCGCTGATGGCTCATATCAGCGACACCAATGTCGTGCACCGCGGCGGCCCAGCCGGTGCGGCGCACGTGCGGCGCCAGGCGCGCGCCTTCGTGGCGCGCGGCGGTACGGCGGCGCCGGACTGGGAAGCGCGCGCACTGGCCTGCCACCACGATTTCGTCGCGGCGCGCCTGTCGCCGGGCGGCGCTGCCGACCTGCTCGGCGCCGTGTGCCTGCTGCACGCTGTCGCGTCGGAACAGAACTGACATGGCCGGACGGCTCGCGATCCTGTGCCCAGGGCAGGGCGCCCAGCATCCCGCCATGTTCGACATGGCGCGTGGCGATCCGGCCGCGGCCAGCCTGCTGGCTTCCTGGTTCGACCATCCGCGGCTGGGCCAGGTGCTGCGCGCCGCGTGCGAGGGCGAGCAGGCCTTCACGAACCGCGTGGCGCAGCCGTCGATCGTCGCGGCGACGCTGGCCATGTGGACTGCGCTGGGCGACCTGCAACCGGCGCTGGTGGCCGGCTACAGCATCGGCGAGCTGTCCAGCTACGGCGTGGCTGGCGCGCTGGCGCCGACCGCGGTGCTCGAGCTGGCAATCGAGCGGGCACGCCTGATGGACGCCTGCGCGGCGGATGGGCCGGCGCAGGGCATGCTGGCTTTGTCCGGCATGCCGGACGGCAGCGTCGCCGACCTGCTGGGGCGTTTCGGCTTCTACCCCGCCATCGTCACCGGGGACGATGCGCTGGTCGCCGCCGGCCCACTGGCGGCGCGCGATGGATTGGCGGCTGCGGCGAGCGCCGCGGGCGGCAAGGCGACCGTGCTGCCGGTGGCGGTGGCCTCGCACACGCCGCTGTTGCAGGGTGCGGTGGCGCCATTCGCCGAGGTGCTGAAGGCACAGCCGTGGCGCGTGCCCGCGTTCCCGGTGCTGTCCGGGATTTCCGCCGAGCCGGTGCACGACGCGGCAAAGGCGCTGGCCGAATTGCCGCGCCAGATCGCCGAGCCGATCCTGTGGCGCGAGTGCATGGATGCGCTGGCGGAAGGGGGGATAACGGTCGCGCTCGAACTGGGGCCCGGCGCGGCCCTGGCGCGCATGTTGCAAGCACGCCACCCGGGGATCGCCTGCCGCTCGGTGTCCGAGTTCCGCTCGCTCGACGGGATCCACTCCTGGCTCGATAGAAACCTGGATTGACATTCAGTGCTGTGATATCTGATATTGCTACTCAGAATTGGAAGTTCCGCTGAGTCGCCTATATAACGGTTGTATCGCAATCGTTAATCGGGCGTTGCCGACCACTGGCAATGCAATCAAGGAGTCGCACCATGAAAAAAATCCTGAGCGCCGCAACCCGCGCACTGGTCGCCGCCGCCGGTGGCCGCGCCAAGCATGTCATGCGCAAGCAGGCCGATGCCGCCAAGCCGTACAAGGAAGTGTACCGTTCGAACGCCGGCGGCTGGAACTGAGCTACGCCGGACCACGGTGAGCGGCGCACATCCGGGGCGCCGCCGCTGACGAAAGACTGGTTTGCCGTGACAGGCGCCAGTCTTTTTTTCATGCCGCGACGTTGCGCTGCGCTGCGCAGGCCGGCGTCCGGCACCTGCGCGAGAACAGGCCAGCCATGCAGTACCGCCGGGACAGGTCTAGGCAGGGCCATCCTGGATGCGGGCGCGAAACGGATTGCGCTCGTTGAGTTCATCCATATAGTCATCGATCCCGCCCGCCTCGCGTGCCAGGAACTTCTCGACCGCATCCGCGAACGACGGATGCGCCAGCCAGTGCGCCGACCAGGTGCGCGTCGGCAGGAAGCCGCGCGCCATCTTGTGTTCGCCCTGGGCGCCGCCTTCGAAGGTGGCGATGCCCTGTTCGATGCAGAATTCCAGCGGCTGGTAATAGGCCACCTCGAAATGCAGGCATGGCACGAATTCCAGCGCCCCCCAGTAGCGGCCGTACAGCGTGTCGGCATCGTGGATCACCAGCGACGCCGCGATCGCGCGCCCTGCGCGCTCGGCGATCACCAGCAGCACATTCTGCGGCATCGTTTGCCCCAGGCGCAGGAAGAAGTCCAGGTTCAGGTAGGGCGTCGAATGGTGGTCGCGGTAGGTGTTGCGGTAACAGCGGTTGAACAGCACCCAGTCCTCGCGCGTGGCATCGACCCCGCGCACCCGGCGCAGCGTCACGCCGGCCTCCACCACCTTGCGACGTTCGGCGCGGATGTTCTTGCGTTTCTTTTGCTCGAGCGTGGCGAGGAAGTCGTCGAAACCGGCGTAGCCGTTGTTGAGCCAGTGGAACTGCACCCCGCTGCGCAGCAGGAAGCCGGCGTCGCGCAGCGCCTGCGCTTCGTCTTCGGGCGGAAACAGCACGTGGGTCGACGAGACCTCGGTCGCCTCCTGGGTGGCCACCAGCACGTCGATCAGTGCCGCGCGCGCATCGGCGTCGCGCGCCAGCAGGCGGCTGCCCGCCACCGGCGTGAACGGGATCGCCGACAGCAGCTTGGGGTAGTAGTCGAGCCCATTGCGCGCATAGGCATCGGCCCAGGCCCAGTCGAATACGTACTCGCCATACGAATGGCCCTTGACGTACAGGGGCAGGGCGGCCGCGAGTTGTACGCCGTCGTACAGCAGCAGGAATTGCGGCTGCCAGCCGGTGTCCGGCGCGGCGCTGCCGGATGCGTGCAGCGCTTCGAGGAAGGCGAACGACAGGAATGGCGTCGGGTGCGACTGCGTTGCCACCAGCGCATCCCAGGTTTCCTGGCCGACTTCGGACAGGCTCGAGACGATATGCGTGCGATAATTGCCAGATGCGTTAACAAGTGCGGTCAAAATTGCTTCCATTCGTATGTGGATAGGCGCGGCGTACTGGATGCGACTGCGCGCCGACAACGACAGCCTGCGAAAGAATATTCATGCATAGCCGATTCTACAATCTCTATTCGCACCACTTTGCCCGCGTCGCCGTCGCCAGCCCGCGCGTGCGCATCGCGGATCCAGCCTATAACGTCGAGCAGACCATCAGGCTGGCGCGCCAGGCACAGCAGCAGGGCGCGGCGCTGGTCGCGTTTCCCGAGCTTGGCCTGTCAGCGTATACCTGCGACGACCTGTTCCACCAGCGTGCGCTGCTCGACGGTTGCCTGGAGGGCCTGCGCGCCATCGTCGAGGCGTCGCGCGACCTGGCGCCGGCCCTGATCGTCGGCCTGCCGCTGCGGGTGAACCACATGCTGTTCAACTGCGCGGTCGTGGTCGCCAACGGCCGGATCCTCGGTGTGGTGCCCAAGAGCTTCTTGCCGAATTATGGCGAGTTTTACGAAACCCGGCAGTTCACCCCCGCGGATTGCGCGGCGGTCGACCAGATCGAGCTGTTCGGCAACCTGATTCCGTTCGGTCCGAACCTGCTGTTCGAGGTCGTCAACCTGCCTTTGCTGCGCTTTCACGTCGAGATCTGCGAGGACGTGTGGGTGCCGGTGCCGCCGTCGTCGTTCGCGGCAATGGCCGGCGCCACGGTGCTGGTCAACCTGTCGGCCTCGAACGTCGTGGTGGGCAAGGGCGGCTACCGCCACCAGCTGGTCAGCCAGCAATCGGCGCGCTGCATGGCGGCCTACCTGTACACCTCGGCCGGGCGCGGCGAATCGACCACCGACATGGCCTGGGACGGCCAGTCGCTGATCTATGAAAAAGGCGAGCTGCTGGCCGAATCCGAACGCTTCAGCGACGACTCGCACATCATCTTCGCCGATGTCGATCTCGACCGCCTGTCGACCGAACGCATGAAAGCGACCACGTTCGCGCAATCGGTGCGCCGCCATGCGGACGAGGTGGCGAAGTTTCGCGTGATCCACCTCGAACTCGCGCTGCCGCTCGACCAGACGCTGCCGCTGGCGCGCGCCATCGAACGCTTCCCCTACGTCCCGTCGAGCCGCGCGCGGCGCGACGAGCGCTGCACCGAGGTCTACAACATCCAGGTGCAGGCGCTGCTCCAGCGCCTGTCGTCGAGCGGGATCCAGAAGGTCGTCATCGGCGTCTCTGGCGGACTCGATTCGACCCATGCGCTGCTGGTGTGCGCCAAGGCGATGGACCGCCTCGGCCTGCCGCGCACCAATATCCTGGCCTACACGATGCCGGGCTTCGCCACCAGCGAGCGCACGCTGCGCCAGGCGCGCGAACTGATGCGCGCAGTGGGCTGCAGCGCGCAGGAAATCGACATCCGCCCAAGCTGCATCCAGATGCTCAAGGACCTCGGCCACCCGTACAGCGAAGGCAAGCGCGAGTACGACATCACGTTCGAGAACGTGCAGGCGGGCGAGCGCACCAACCACCTGTTCCGCCTGGCGAACTTCCATAACGGGATCGTGATCGGCACCGGCGACCTGTCCGAGCTGGCGCTGGGCTGGTGCACCTATGGCGTGGGCGATCATATGTCGCACTACAACGTGAACGCCAGCGTGCCCAAGACCCTGATCTCCTACCTGGTGCGCTGGGTCGCCGAGACCGGCGCGGTGGTGGGCGGCGAGGCGCAGGTGCTGCTCGATATCCTCGGCACCGAGATCAGTCCCGAGCTGGTGCCAGGTGGCGATGCCGACGACAAGCCCGCGCAGAGCACGCAGGACAAGATCGGCCCCTACGAGCTGCAGGACTTCAACCTGTTCTACACGCTGCGTTACGGCTTCAAGCCGAGCAAGGTGGCCTTCATGGCGTACTCGGCCTGGCACGACAGGGAAAGCGGGCGCTGGCCGGACGAGGAGGGGCAGCGCAACCAGTACGAGATCGGCGCGATCAAGCGCAACCTGTCGATCTTCCTGTTCCGCTTCTTCAAGACCAGCCAGTTCAAGCGTTCGTGCGTACCGAACGGACCGAAGGTCGGCAACGGCGGCTCGCTGTCGCCGCGCGGCGACTGGCGCGCACCGTCGGACTCCGAAGCCACCGTGTGGCTCGACGACCTGGCAAACATTCCGGATTAATTTTGACGTTGAAAGGACCTGCACCATGAAACAGATTACCTGCGTGATCAAACCGTTCAAGCTCGACGAAGTGCGCGAAGCGCTGGCCGAGGTCAATGTGACCGGCCTGACGGTCACCGAAGTAAAAGGCTTCGGCCGCCAGAAAGGCCACACCGAGCTGTATCGCGGCGCCGAGTATGTGGTCGACTTCCTGCCGAAGGTAAAGATCGAGGTGGTGGTGGACGATCCGCTGGCCGAGCAGGTGGTCGACGCGATCATCAAGGCGGCGCGTACCGGCAAGATCGGTGATGGCAAGATCTTCGTGCAGAACGTGGAGCAGGTGATCCGGATTCGTACTGGCGAAACGGGCGCGGACGCGGTGTAAGATCGGCCGCCCAGGCCTGCTTGGCGTGGACGGGTCTCCCGTCCACGCGGTCAAGCTACCGTCGCTCAGGCCTCAAGGCCGCACTACCGCCCCATCCGCATATCGAACTTCCACGTCAGCAACCGCAACCCGCTGATGAACAGCGCACTCGACCACAGCGCAAACTCGCGGTCGACGCCATACTTGCCCATGATGAGAAACAGCCAGTTCCCGAGGAACGCGCAGATCGCGTAGGGCTTGCCATCCCTGAACACCATCGGCACCTCGTTGCACACGATGTCGCGCAGCACGCCGCCGAAGATCCCGGTGATCACGCCCATCATCGAGGCGATGAAAATCGGCATGTCGGCCGCCAGCGCCGCCGACACACCGGCGATCGAAAACAGTCCCAACCCGACCGCATCGGCAATCACGATCAGGCGTTCGGACACGATCTGGCGCAGCGTGCGGATCAGCGGAGAGGCCACCAGCGCCAGCACGAAGATGGCGATCGCGTATTCCTGGTGCGTGACCCAGAACAGCGGGCGCTTATCGAGCAGGATGTCGCGCAGCGTACCGCCGCCGAACGCGGTGATGAACGCCACCGTAAACACACCCACCAGGTCCATGCGCTTGCGCCGCGCTTCGATGAAGCCCGAAAACGCGCCGACAAGGATCGCCATGATTTCGAAGAACTTAATGAGGGTCATGCAGGGGTGGAAAGCGGATAGTGTTGTTAGACTACCATGCGGCCCGGGCTTCGCGTGAGCGATTTTCCGCCACCACCACCCGCGCGACAACGAAAGACGTTCACACATGCGATTGACCCTGATCCTGGCCGCCATCGGCGCGGCGTTTCACATCCTGCCGACGCATGCCGGCGAGCTGCCGCAGACACGCTTCCAGCACCACGACTGGGAGCTCGCCTGCGACAACACCCGCACCTGCCGCGCCGCCGGCTACAGCGCCGAGGAGGGCGACAGCCTGCCGCTGTCGGTGCTGTTCGAGCGCAAGGCCGGCCCGGACGAGCCGCTGGTTGCCGAACTGAGCCTGGGCGACGATGGCAGCGACGCGCCCTATCCCGCAGCGCTGGCGATGCAGATCGACGGCAAGGCGGTCGGGACGGTGCGGCTGCAAGACGGTGCGGCCACGCTGTCGCGCCAGCAAAGCCAGGCCTTGCTGCGTGCGGTCGCCGGTAGTGGCGTGCCCATGTGGCGCGGGGCGGGGCGCAGCTGGACGCTGTCGGGAAAGGGCGCCGCTGCCGCGCTGTTGAAAATGGACGAGTTCCAGGGGCGCCTCGGAACGCCCGGCGCCGCGATCCGCAAGGGCACCAGGCCCGAAAGCAGCGTGCTCCCGCCGCTGCCGAAGCCGGTCGTGGTAGCCGCCCCGGTGCTGGCGGGCGCGCTGGCGCCGTTGACGGGCGACGCCAGGCGGCAGCTGCTCGCGACCCTGCGCAAGGGCCTGGGCCAGGACGAAGACTGTGAGGGCCTGGAGGCCATCGCCACCGGCGAAGTAGAATTCACGTATGCCGCGCTGGACGGGGAGCGGATGCTGGTATCGGCGCGCTGCTGGCGCGGTGCGTATAACGAAGGCGCCGGCTACTGGGTCGCGAACCGCACGCCGCCATACGCGCCCACGCTGGTGACCACCATGGGCACCGATGCCGAAGCCGGCACCATCCGCGCCGCGCACAAGGGACGCGGCATTGGCGACTGCTGGGCGAGCGAGGAGTGGACCTGGGACGGGCGCCGTTTCGTGCATACGGCGTCGGCCACGACCGGCATGTGCCGTGGCGTCCCGGGCGGCAGCTGGGACCTGCCGACCCTCGTCAGCGAGATACGGCGTTCAGGCGCCGGGCGCGTCGACTAACGGCAAGCGCAACTGGAACACGACATTGTCATCCGCGTGCCGGTAGGCGATCTCGCCCTGGTGCTCGCGCACGATCTGCTGCGCGATGTACAGGCCCAGGCCCATGCCGGTGCGGTTGCGCGGGTTGTTCAGCGAGGCGCGCTTGAACGGATTGAACAGGGTCGCGACCTGCTCGTCCGGGATCGGCTGGCCGGCGTTGCGCACTTCGACCACCGCGATGTCGCCCTCGCGGCGCAGGCACACACCCACCGGTTTGCCGGCTTCGCCGTGGTGGCGCGCATTGCTGAGCAAATTCGACAGCACCTGGCCCAGGCGGCCGCTGTCGGCGCGTACCGTGAGCGGCTCGCTGCAGATGAGCTCGAGCGGAATGCTCGGGTAGGCCAGGCGCGCTTCGTCGATCAGGTCTTCCAGCAGCGCCTTGACGTCGACCGGCTCGAGCGCCACGCCCAGTCCCATGCCGCGGTCGATGCGGCTCATGTCCAGCACCTGGCCGATCATGCGCTGCATGCGGTTGGTGCTGGACTGGATGCGCTTTCCCAGCATCGGCTGGTTGGCCCCGCCGTTTGCGCCGCCGGTCTTTTCCAGCACCATGCCCGCCATGTTGATCGAATGGAGCGGGTCGCGCAGGTCGTGGCCCAGCATCGCCAGCAACTGGGCGCGGGTGGCTTCGGTCTGGGTCCGGTGCGCATTCACGGCGCGCACCAGTTCGGCCAGCGTCAGGCGCGCGTTGGCCAGCACCGCCGGCTCCCACGGATGGGCGCTGCCACGTACGGTCTCGTACCAGGCGTCGAATGAACCGCGCGGCGTCAGCCGTTCGCCCAGTGGGCCGAGGGCGACGATCTTGTCGGGGCGCCCGCCCCATGCGACCTGTTCGATCTGTTCGACGCGCAGCAGGATGCACCAGCCGTTGGTCATCGGGTCGAAGGGCAGGGCCAGCAGGCCAACCCATTTGCCAAGGCGATCGTGCAGTGCCTGCGGCCAGTCGGCGAGGAGCTCGCGCACCACCAGGTCATGCTGGTTCTCGGGAAGCGAATCGACGACGGCGTCGGCCAGGCCGGCCGGCAGGGTGTCGTCCAGCGCAGAATGGCAGAGGACCTTGCCATGCTGGGTCGCGATCATCGCCTGCGCGCCGAAGGCTGCCATCAGCGCGCGCGCATGCTGGCCGAGCGTGTCGAGCGGATCGTCGTCCAGCAGCAGCGACTCGATCAGCGCGGTGCGCACCCGGGCCGATTGCTCGACCAGTTCGGCATCGAGGCGCGCCTCGATGCTGTGGATGGTCGAGGCCATGACTTGCGCCAGCACGTCGGCCGCCATGCGGATCGCATAAGGCACCAGTTTGCGCGACATGTGGTGGCAGGCGATCAGGCCCCACAGGCGGCCGTTGATCACGATCGACACGCTCATCGAGGCGCGCACGTGCATGTTCTTGAGGTACTCGATGTGCACCGGCGAGACGCTGCGCAGCAGCGCATGGCTCATGTCGAGCGGCGCCGCACCGGGCGCGCCGTACAGCGGCACCGCGTTGTAGTCCATGTCGGCGATCATGCGCAGCGTGTTGAGCGTGTACAGGCGGCGCGCCTGGGCCGGGATGTCGCCGGCCGGATAGCGCTGTCCCAGGTAAGGCACCAGGTCGTCGCGGCGGCTCTCGGCCACCACGTCGCCGCTGTCGTCGGGGCGGAAGCGGTAGGCCATCACCCGGTCGAAGCCGGTGAATTCGCGCACCTGGCGTACCGCCGATTCGAGCAGGCCGTCGATGGTCTTCTGGCGGCGCAGACGGTCGATCGATCCATGCGCGCGGATCGCGAACTGCGACACTTCGTCGCTGGCGGTTTCGCGGGTCTCGAATTCGGCGATGATGCGGCCGTAGGCGGCGTGCACCACGCAGTCGAACTCGACCGAGCCGATCGTCACCGCGGCCAGCAGGGGGGCGGCTTCGTCATCGTGCTGCGCGAGGATGCAATCGGCCACCGCATCGATGGCCGCGATCGGCAGCGTCAGGCTGGCGCATGGCGCGCCGATGGCAGGCTCGATGTCCAGCATGCTGCGCGCATTGGCGCTCCAGCCGGCCAGATTGCCGTTGTCATCGAAAAACAGCAGGGCGCCATGGGGCTGGACCGAGCCGGGAACGTGGATAGGCTCGTCCGCGCAGGACAGCAGGTCGACCTGCCTTCCGTGCTCCATCGGCACTGCTTGCGTCGCCTTCAATTCACGCATCCCCTTTAATGTGACCGGAACGTTCCGATTGCAGCGCATTCTACCGTGACTGTACGGACTTTGGCGCGAGTGCAATATTGAAACGCGCGATTGTCACACGAACGAGGCTGCGGTGCCACGCGTGCCGGGTTCAAGCGTCGAGCAGGGCAGGACGCAGCAGGGCGACCAGGGCGCCGCGGCCGCCGTCGGAGCGGCCGGCCACGCAGAAGGCGATGACTTCGTTCTTCTGCACCAGCCAGCTGTGCACGATGCTTCGCAGCACCGGCTCGCCCTTGGGCGAACCGTAGCCGATGCCGTGGATGATGCGCACGCAGCGCACCCCACGCCGGTTGGCGCGGTGCAGGAAATCGGTGAGGGCGTCGCGGGCGCCGTCGCGGGTCAGGCCGTGCAGGTCGAGTTCGTCCTGGATCGGCCAGTGGCGCTTGCGCAGTTTTTTCACGACGTCGGGACCGACGCCGTCGCGCGCATAGCTCAGGGCCGGGTCTTCGTCGAGCATGCCTTCGACATCGAACAGGTCCGACAGTTCGTCGGACATCGAGGCGCGCATCACATCGGCGGCTTCTTCCTCGGCGCTGAACGCGGCGCGGCGCGCGTCGGGCCGCTCCGGCGCCACATACACCGGGCGGTGCACGTAGCGGTCGGACTCGGGCAGCTTGTGCACGCCGCCCATCGAGGTGCGGAACTCCACCGCGCGCTCGCGCGCCAGCCGCTCGCGCTTCTCGCGCTCGGCCTGCTCGATGGCGCGCACCCGCTCTTCTTCCTTGAGCCGGTCGCGCAAGCCTTTCAGCTCGGTAAAGTCCTTCATGCCCGCCATGGTTGCTGCAGCCTGCTTATTTCGGATCGTCTTCCAGCGCTTCCAGGTAGCGCTGGGCGTCGAGCGCGGCCATGCAGCCGGTGCCCGAGCTGGTGATTGCCTGGCGGTACACGTGATCCTGGACGTCGCCGGCGGCGAACACGCCCGGCACGCTGGTGGCGGTCGCCATGCCTTCCAGGCCGGACCTGGTCACCAGGTAGCCGCCGCTGTGCATTTCCAGCTGGCCTTCGAAGATGCCGGTGTTCGGCTTGTGGCCGATCGCCACGAACAGGCCGTGCACGGACAGGTCCTTGGTCTCGCCCGAGGTCGCCGACTTCAGGCGCAGCGCGGTCACGCCGCTCTGGTCGCCCAGCACTTCGTCCAGGGTCTGGTTCAGTTCCAGCACAATCTTGCCTTCGGAGACCTTGTGCATCAGGCGGTCGACCAGGATCGGCTCGGCGCGGAATTTGTCGCGGCGGTGGATCAGGGTGACTTTCGAGGCGATGCCGGCCAGGTACAGCGCTTCCTCGACCGCGGTATTGCCGCCGCCGATGACCGCGACTTCCTGGTTACGGTAGAAGAAGCCGTCGCAGGTGGCGCAGGCCGACACGCCGCGGCCCATGAATGCCTGTTCCGACGGCAGGCCGAGGTACTGGGCCGAGGCGCCGGTGGCGATGATCAGGGCGTCGCAGGTGTATTCGGCGCTGTCGCCGACCAGGCGAATCGGCTTTTCGTTCAGGTGCGTCGTGTGGATGTGGTCGAACACGATGTCGGTATTGAAGCGCTCGGCGTGCTGCAGCAGGCGCTGCATCAGTTCCGGGCCCTGCACGCCCAGCGGGTCGCCGGGCCAGTTCTCGACATCGGTGGTGGTCATCAACTGGCCGCCTTGCTCGACACCGGTCACCAGCATCGGCTTCAGGTTGGCGCGCGCGGCGTACACGGCGGCGCTGTAGCCGGCAGGACCGGAACCGAGGATGAGGACTTTGGCGTGTTTGGTAGTAGTCATGGCGGCTGTCAATGATTCAGTATTGATTGTTATGGATGCAAGGCAATTGGGGGCGGAATGATTGGAATCAAGCCCCGCCGGGCGCATGAATGGTATGCAAAACCTTGATCTAGAGGCGAACGATTATAGTCGATGATAAGGATGAGCATGAATCGTGGGGGCAGCGCGTCCATATATCGCTTAGAATGGAAGGATTCCCGATAGTGCCTACTACAGCTGTACCCCGCAATGAGCAAGAATAGCCAAGCCGCCTCCCCCGGATATACCCGCCCCAAGGGCGCGCCCGCGCGCCAGCCGCTGCCGGGACGCCTGACGCGTCTGCTGTCCGAGGCGCGCTGGATCGCCGGCGCCGTCGCTTTCCTGTACTTCGTGCTGATCCTGCTCAGCTATAACAAGGCCGACCCGGGCTGGTCGCATGCCAATGTCGTGCCGCGCATCGCCAATTTGGGCGGCAACGCCGGCGCCTGGCTGTCCGACCTGCTGCTGTTCATCTTCGGCTTTTCGGCCTGGTGGTTCGGCGTGATTTTCCTGCGCCAGGTCTGGCGCGGCTGGCGCCGCCTCACGGACAAGCTCGGCACGCGCGACAGCGAACCCGAACACCACAGCGAACTGTATGTGCGCTGGACCGGTTTCGCCCTGATGTTCGCCGGCAGTGTCGGGCTGGAATACCTGCGCCTGTGGGCCTGGGATGTCGAACTGCCGCGCGCCCCGGGCGGCGTGCTGGGCCAGCTCATCGGTCACGCGGCCCACGTCACCTTCGGCGCGACCGGCGCGATCCTGCTCATGCTGCTGCTGTTCGGGCTGGGCTTCTCGCTGTTCTTCCAGGTGTCGTGGCTGGCCGTGGCGGAACGCATCGGCGAAACGGTCGAAAGCGTGCTGGACTGGTTCCGCCTGCGCATGGAAGACATCGAAGACCGCAAGCAGGGTGAAGTGGCGGCCGTCAAGCGCGACGAAGTGGTCGTCAACGAGCGCGCCAAGTTCGCCGAGAAGCATCCGGGCGCCCCGAGCGCCATCGTCAAGACCGAGCCGGGCTTCGACGACGCGCCGATGCCGGTGCCGGCAGCGAAGCCGGTCGCGGCGCCGGCGCCGGCTTCCGCGCCGCGCCCCGATGCGGCGCCGGCCATGCCGTCCGCCCAGGCGCCTGTGCCCAGCATCAAGATCGAACCGCAGATGGTCAGCGTGCCCAAATCCGAGCGCGCCGAGAAAGAGCGCCAGACGCCGCTGTTCAAGGACCATGGCGCCGACAATGGCCTGCCGCCGCTGGCGCTGCTGGACGACGCGCCGGCCGCGCAGGAAACGGTGTCGGTCGAGACGCTCGAATTCACCAGCCGCCTCATCGAAAAGAAATTGTCCGACTTTGGCGTCGAAGCCAAGGTCGTGGCGGCGTACCCGGGCCCGGTCGTTACCCGCTACGAGATCGAGCCGGCCACCGGCGTCAAGGGCAGCCAGATCGTCAACCTGGCGCGCGACCTGGCGCGTTCGCTGTCGCTGACGTCGATCCGCGTGGTCGAAACGATCCCGGGCAAGAACTACATGGCGCTCGAGCTGCCCAATCCGAAGCGCCAGATCGTGCGCCTGACGGAAATTGTCGGCTCCAAGGTGTATGGCGACAGCCCGTCGAGCCTGACCGTGGCGCTGGGCAAGGACATCGCCGGCAAGCCGGTGGTGGCCGACCTGGCCAAGATGCCGCACCTGCTGGTCGCGGGTACCACCGGTTCGGGTAAATCGGTCGGCATCAACGCGACCATCCTGTCGCTGCTGTACAAGTCCGATCCGGCCGACGTGCGCCTGATCCTGATCGACCCGAAGATGCTGGAAATGTCGGTGTACGAAGGCATTCCGCACCTGCTGGCGCCGGTGGTCACCGACATGCGCCAGGCCGGCCACGCGCTGAACTGGGCGGTCAACGAGATGGAGCGCCGTTACAAGCTCATGAGTAAGCTCGGCGTGCGCAACCTGGCCGGCTACAACGGCAAGATCCTCGAAGCGGCCAAGCGCGAGGAGCACATCCCGAACCCGTTCTCGATCATGCCGGACAATCCGGAGCCGCTGGAAAAGCTGCCGACCATCGTCATCATCATCGACGAGCTGGCCGACCTGATGATGGTCGTGGGCAAGAAGGTGGAAGAACTGATCGCGCGTATCGCCCAGAAGGCGCGCGCCGCGGGCATCCACCTGATCCTGGCGACCCAGCGCCCGTCGGTCGACGTGATTACTGGCCTGATCAAGGCGAACATCCCGACCCGCATCGCCTTCCAGGTGTCGTCCAAGATCGACTCGCGCACGATTCTCGACCAGATGGGCGCCGAGACGCTGCTGGGCATGGGCGACATGCTGTACATGCCGCCGGGCACCGGCCTGCCGGTGCGCGTGCACGGCGCCTTCGTCTCGGACGACGAAGTGCATCGAGTTGTAAAACATCTGCAATCGCTCGGCGAACCCAACTATATTGAAGGCATCCTCGAAGGCGGCACGCTCGAAGAGGGCGGCGGCGCCGACGGGGCCGTGGCGGGCGAGGGTGGCGGTGAAGCCGACGCCCTGTACGACCAGGCGGTGCAGGTGGTGCTCAAGAACCGGCGCGCCTCGATCTCGCTGGTCCAGCGCCACCTGCGCATCGGCTACAACCGCGCCGCCCGCCTGCTCGAGCAGATGGAAACCAGCGGCGTCGTCTCGCCGATGCAGTCGAACGGCAACCGCGACATCCTGGTACCCGCCGCCAGCGCCGAGTAAATCATGGGTGCGTGATGGGTGCAGGGTTGGCGGCTACGCCGCCGACGCGTCCAACCGGCCCATGCAGGCCCAACAACAAAAAAGGAACCGCATGCAAGCAACGACCAGATTCACGATGGCAGCGCTGCTCGCCGCCACCTTCACCTTCGCCGGCGCCGTGCACGCCGCCGCCCTCGACCAGTTCAAATCCTTCGTCGCCAGCACCAAGTCGGCCAAGGGCGAATTCACCCAGCAGCAACTGGGCAAGCAAAAGAACGGCAAGGCCGCCCCCATCTCGAGCGGCACCTTCGTGTTCGCCCGTCCCGGCAAGTTCATCTGGACCTACCAGAAGCCCTACGACCAGCTGCTGCAGGCCGACGGCGAGCAGCTGTATATCTACGACAAGGACCTGAACCAGGTCACAGTGCGCAAACTCGGCAACGCCCTCGGCTCGTCGCCCGCGGCAATCCTGTTCGGCAGTAACAAGCTGGAGGAAAACTTCACGCTGACCGAAGCGGGCGCACGCGACGGCCTGGAGTGGCTGAACGCGGCGCCGAAAGCCAAGGACACCTCGTTCGAGGCGATCAGCATCGGCTTCAAGGGCGGCGTGCCGCAGGCCATGGAATTGAAGGACACCTTCGGCCAGACGTCGCTGCTCAAGTTCACCAACTTCCAGCGCAACCCCCAGCTGGACGCCCAGCAGTTCAAGTTCGTGACGCCGCAGGGCGCCGACGTGGTCCAGCAGTAAAGGTCCATCCCCGACTGCGTCAACCGGGCGCGCTTCGCGGCGCGCGCAGGCATCGGCTACACTATGGCCATGCACAACCATTCGCACCACCGCGTCCATGCCGCGCTCCCGGGAGCCCGGCATGGATGACCTGTTCAAGACCGCGCCGGCCGCGCCGCTGGCCGAGTCCCTGCGCCCGCGCACCATCGACGAAGTGGTCGGCCAGAGCCACCTGCTCGGCCCCGGCAAGCCGCTCAACCTGGTGTTCAAGTCGGGCAAGCCGCATTCGATGATCCTGTGGGGGCCGCCGGGCGTGGGCAAGACCACGCTGGCGCGCCTGACCGCCTACGCTTTCGACTGCGAATTCATCGCGCTGTCGGCGGTGCTGTCGGGCGTGAAGGACATCCGCGCGGCGGTCGAGCAGGCCGAACACTATCTGCGCCAGGGCAAGCACACGATCCTGTTCATCGACGAGATCCACCGCTTCAACAAGTCGCAGCAGGATGCCTTGCTGCCGTTTGTCGAAAGCGGGCTGGTGACATTGATCGGCGCCACCACCGAAAACCCGTCGTTCGAAGTCAACTCGGCGCTGCTGTCGCGCTCGCAGGTGTATGTGCTCAAGGCGCTGACCGACGTCGAGCTGCGCCAGTTGCTGGTGCGCGCGCGCGAAAAAGCGCTGCCGCACCTCGAGTTCGACGAGCTTGCCATCGACACGCTGATCGGCTACGCCGATGGCGACGCGCGCCGCTTCCTGAACCTGCTCGAGCAGACCAGGACCTCGGCCGACACGGCGGGTATCAATGTCATCACGCCCGAGTTCGTCGAGAACGCGCTGACGCTCAATGCGCGCCGCTTCGACAAGGGGGGCGACAATTTCTACGACCAGATCTCGGCGCTGCACAAATCGGTGCGCGGCTCGCATCCGGACGCCGCGCTGTACTGGCTGTGCCGCATGCTCGACGGCGGCGCCGATCCCAAGTACCTGTCGCGCCGCATCGTGCGCATGGCCTGGGAAGACATCGGCATCGCCGACCCGCGCGCGATCCAGCTGGCCAACGATGCCGCCGAGACCTTCGAGCGGCTCGGCTCGCCCGAGGGCGAGCTGGCGCTGGGCCAGGCCGTGATCTACCTGGCCATCGCGGCCAAGAGCAATGCCGGCTACAACGCCTTCAACGCGGCCATGGCATTCGTTCGCAAGGACAAGTCGCGCGAGGTGCCGGTCCACCTGCGTAACGCACCAACCAAGCTCATGAAAGAGCTCGGCTACGGCCACGCATACCGCTACGCGCACGACGAGCCGCATGCGTATGCGGCTGGTGAGCGCTACCTGCCCGACGACATGCCCGAACCGGGCTGGTACCAGCCGGTGCCCCGCGGGATCGAGGCCAAGATCGCCGACAAGCTGGCGTGGCTGCGCGGCCTCGATGACGATGCGCGTGCCGGCGACGCGTGAATTTGCGGGCCGGTTCGGGGCGCCATAGCGTGTACGGCTGCACCGTCCACGCAGCCGGCAACCATCGGCATCGCCATAGGGCGAGTCCGGTTTGACGCCGTGGATGGCAGGGTCATCCACCCTGCGATCGTCGAGGTCGTGGCAGCGATTCCACTTACTTCCTGCAACGGGGCCGTAACATCGGCCAATCGCGCATTCCTGCATTCTGCCCCGTGTTTTGGGCGCTTCGTCGCAAGTCGATGGTTTCCTTTGGGCCGGGTGGCTACAGTACCACCATACCGCAGCACTTCTGCAGCGGCACCCACCCCAAGGAGAGCATCATGAACATCCGTAAAAACTTCGAAGCCCTGTTCCTCGCCACCGCCGCACTGGGCCTGGTCGCCAGCTATGCCCTGGCCAGTGAACGTCCGATCGAGATCGCCGCATCGACCGCGCCGACCATCGACATGGCCAGCATCCAGACCGTGATCGTCACCGCACCGCGCCTGGCCGTTCGCTAAGCTGCCGCAGCTATGCGGCGGGCAGGCGAGGGCCCGGCAGACATTGCCAAATCTCGCCAACCAACCCCGGTCGGCTTGGTACAATTGTGGTTTCGACACATAGCCAGTCCAACCCGACATGATTGACATCCAACTTCTCCGCAAAGACATCGACACCGTCGCCGCACGCCTGGCGGCGCGCAAGTTCCAGCTCGATGTGGACGGCTTCACCGCGCTGGAAGCCGAGCGCAAGGCCAACCAGACCCGCACCGAAGAACTGCAGGGCAAGCGCAATTCGCTGTCCAAACAAATCGGCATGTTGAAGGGCAAAGGCGAAGACACGACGGCCGTGATGGCCGAGGTCGCCGGACTGGGCGACGAGCTCAAGGCCAATGAAGTGGCGCTGGGCGACGTGCAGGCCAAGCTGGCCGCCTTCGTCGCCGCGATCCCGAACCTGGCGCACGAGAGCGCCCCGCAAGGCAAGGACGAGTCGGGTAACGTCGAAGTGCGCAAGGTCGGCACGCCGCCCGCATTCGACTTCGACGTGCGCGACCACGTCGACATCGGCGAGCGCCTGGGCCTGGACTTCGATACCGCGACCAAGCTCACCGGCTCGCGCTTCTCGATGATGAAGGGCGGCATGGCGCGCCTGCACCGCGCGCTGGCGCAGTACATGCTCGACACCCATACCGGCCAGCACGGCTACACCGAGTGCTACACCCCGTACATGGTCAATGCCGATTCGCTGCGCGGCACCGGCCAGCTGCCGAAATTCGAAGCCGACCTGTTCTCGGTCAAGAAGGGCGGCGCCGAAGGCGAGGGCGAGACCTTCTACCTGATCCCGACTTCCGAAGTGTCGCTGACCAACGTCGTGCGCGACGAAATCGTGGCGCTCGACACGCTGCCGATCAAGATGACCGCGCACACGCCATGCTTCCGCTCCGAAGCCGGCAGCTACGGCCGCGACACCCGCGGCATGATCCGCCAGCACCAGTTCGACAAGGTCGAAATGGTCCAGGTCGTTCATCCGGACCAGTCGTACGCGGCGCTGGAAGAGATGGTCGGCCAGGCCGAATTCATCCTGACCTCGCTCGGCCTGCCGTACCGCGTCATGCTGCTGTGCACCGGCGACATGGGCTTCTCGGCCGCCAAGACCTATGACCTCGAAGTCTGGCTGCCGGCGCAGAATACCTACCGCGAGATTTCGTCGCTGTCGAACTGCGAAGCCTTCCAGGCGCGCCGCATGCAGGCCCGTTTCCGCAACGCCCAGAACAAGCCGGAACTGCTGCACACGCTGAACGGTTCGGGCCTGGCGGTGGGGCGCACCCTGGTCGCCGTGCTGGAAAACTACCAGCAGGCCGACGGCAGCGTCATCATTCCGGAAGTGCTGCGTCCGTACATGGGCGGGCTGGAGCGCCTGACCCCGGCCGCCTGAATCGGGTTGAATGAAGAGAAATCGTGCCCGCATGCATTTCTCTCTTCCATTTTCCTGGAATGCGTCTATAATGGCGGTCTCTTGCAGCTCACTGCAAGGATCGACCAAAGCCGGAGAGGTGGCAGAGTGGTCGAATGTACCTGACTCGAAATCAGGCGTACGGGCGACCGTACCGTGGGTTCGAATCCCACCCTCTCCGCCAAGTATCATGAAAACAGCCACCGCAAGGTGGCTTTTTTCATTCCGGGACGCATCTCGACCGTGGGGTGGACGGCTTGCCGTCCACGCGTTCAACGCACGTTCGC
>Ga0265797_10001429_pt1 | contig 41877 bp, 43 predicted proteins | sample P2T30metagenome_FD_192433 | JGI IMG/M metagenome (GOLD analysis project Ga0265797, IMG submission 192433) | Plant litter microbial communities from East Loma Ridge, Irvine, California - P2 T30 | ecosystem: Environmental > Terrestrial > Plant litter > Unclassified | place: USA: California...
TCCCTAACTTAGCGGCGCGGTAGATCCAGTTCTCGAGTGTTGATTCTTCGATCGGAGTTAGTAATTGTTGACTAACGTGACTTTCTTTTCTCGATTTTGGTTTTCGAAGTCGATTTCGTAAAGTTGAGAAGGGAATTTGATAGACTAATGCAGCTCGGCAAATTGACTTAATTTCACCGTTCACTAACGCATTTGACACGTTAGTCACGTCTTCTTTGGTATACGAAGACATAGAGAAGGAAGAGAAACAGCAGAGGAGAAAGCGGGGTTTATAAAGCTAACCTTGGTAAAGTGAGCCGGTTCCCCTACTGAGCCGGTTCCCCTACAGTGACGTTAGTTATAGCTTCTACTATAACATCAGATAGATTTAGTTATATTTTACTAGTACTAGTATATTACTTAGCTACTAGCTTAATTACATATTAGTTAGTATATAATATAAGAAGTATAGAAATCCTAATCTTATAGCTTATAATCCTCTATCTAAGAATCACAATATCTCAATCAATATTAATTCAAACTAGCTAATATTAAACCTATAGATATATTATATTTCTAAGTTTATACCTGTTGATTTAAAAAACTGAAAGTCAGTAATTAATCGACATATGACTTATAAAATTTAGTAAAGCTGAATATTTGTTCTAGTACTCCTCCTATGACTTTATTTTGTATAGGTTGTAAGGGTTTGAATAGATTTTAGATGAATCTTGGATTTCAGTATGAGCTAGGAGAGCAGAACAGGCTTTTGCAACATATTCTACATGCATCCTCTGAGTTGAGTTAGCACACCTACGTCACGACTTTGGTACACTATCTTTACCTCTGAGCTGTGTCGCATTTAATCGCTCAACATACTTACTTGTCTCGCCGTTGTTCATCTAAAGCACCTCTGACGGTCATTCTGCACAACAACTGCCATGTCTTCAGACTCACGAGCAGCACTTCTCAAAGCCTCGACTCCGCCGTCCGACAGACTCTTCAGCACGCTAATCAACGCGAACCACATCCTCCACTACAATAAGGTGCTCGACGCATATGGTCACATCAGCGTCCGGAATCCGCAGAACCCAGCAACATTTTTCATTTCCCGGTCACTTGCTCCCGCGCTTGTCGCATCTCGAGAAGACATCGAAGAATACTACGTGGAAGACGCCACCCCCGTTAGGAAAGACTCGCCCAAGGGATACGCCGAACGGTTCATCCACAGCGAGTTGTATAAAGCCTATCAAGATGTCAACAGTGTCTGCCACAGTCATAGTAGCCTGGTTATCCCCTTTTCCATCAGCAGCATGCCAGTAGGTCACTCTCAGCTGTACATCGAAGTTGCCTTGACTGACTCAATGGAAGCTTCGCCCGGTCTACCATATGGCAGGCGTGATCGGTTCACAAGTCCCTGTATACGACATCTCATTGCACTACAAATCGTCTGATGCCCAGCACTCTCTGCTGGTGAATCAGTCCCACCTTGGGGCCGCTCTTGCTGCAGGTTTCCACTCTGAAAAACTCATTTCGAAAACCACGAGCTTGATCAAGAATTACATCACGTCTTCACAGCCTCAGCCAACAGCGTTCCCATCTTCCCCGGTGGTACTCATGCGAGGGCACGGCTTTTCTTGTGTTGGTCAAAGCATAGAAGAAGCTGTCTATCGCGCGATCTTCACTTGCTCCAATGCTCAGATACAGACCACAGCGCTTTTGATGCAAGGTACTTATAATGTTGGTCTGGTTGGAGAGCGGTTTGGCGCAGGTGAGAGAGAAACGGGGCCAGCGAAGAGAGAGGAGGTAAAGTTTTTGTCCGAGCGGGAATGCAAAGATGCCTGGGCTGTCAACCAGGAGCATGTCGAACGGCCGTGGGGTCTATGGTGCGAAGAGGTCCGGCACTGCAGCCTGTACACAAACGCGTATCTTCAAGAGGAGGAGACGGACGTGGATCTGGAGGTGGAGCGAGACGAAGCTGAACATGAGCGATGAAAATGCTGTGCCGCAGCAATTAGTGCTCGTATTAGGCAAAGCCCCGAGGGCTGACTCAACTGCTGGACGAAGATAGCTAGTCGAGTGTTAGACGAGCTGAGCTAGGGCGACACAGAATCTGTACACCCACACATCGTTTGCGGCTAAGTACATGCACACACTATAGAAAATGCACGCGAACCCCTCGGAGGGGTAGATAGGCTGCTACATATACTGAGCATCTGCCGCCGACTCACTGAGAAGCAACCCCCTTGAATTCATCGGCACAATGGCATATCCAATGTTCGCGGGAGTGGCAGCACTTGCGTATATCGTCACGCTGGCCTGTTATCGAATCTACTTCCATCCCATCTCTCACATACCCGGCCCGAAGCTCGCAGCATTTACTTATTGGTACCAATCTTACTACGATCTATGGCCTCATTCGGGCCGGTTCCTCTGGAAGACTGCCGAGCTACATGAACAGTACGGTCCTATCATCAGGATAGGGCCTAACGAGGTGCAGATCAAAGATCCCGAGTTCTACAATGAGATGTATCCGTCTGGTAACAGGCGCCGAGAAAAGTCAAGGCTTTTCTTCTGGACTGAAGGATGGACTCCTTTCGCGAGCAAGTTGGGGGGGTTGCCAGGTGAGTGGTTCTGATGCATGGTCGAAGCAATCTTTGACGGGCAATGACTTCAGTAGCTAACGCGAAGCAGTGGGACAGACGCAATCCGATCAGACGCTAGAGGATGAAAGCTGACACCTTTTCAGGACGGCCTGTTTGGCACTATATCCCACGACAGACACCGCTTGCGCCGAAGCGCGCTTGCACCCTACTTCTCCAAGGCACGAATCCGTGAAGTTGAGCCGATCATAAAGCGCAAAGTTGCGTTACTCAAGAGCAAGATGCTTGACCGCGCCGAAACAGGAGAGATTCTCAATCTTCAACGGGTGTATGCTGCTCTCTCGTTGGACGTCATCTCGCAGCATACACTAGGCGAGAGTTGGGAAGCACTTGAACGTCCAGACTTGGGTGGGGGCATCGTTGACTCGATCCAAGGCCTCTTGATCCTGCATCCATGGGGGCGTGCGTTTCCATGGATCGTGAGACAGGCGGAAGGTCTCGCGGGCTGGGCCATCTCGTTGCAAGACGGCAAACAAGATTACGGTAGCAGTCTTCCAGGTTACTTCCGGTACATGAAACATACCGTGGCCAAAGTCGTCGCTCGGGCGGCGGAGGAAAAGAGGCCTGGTTCTTCAAAGGACATGCCGATGTTGGAAAAGGTCTTTCGCGAAAGCAACCTGCCCGAGTCCGAGAAAAGCGTGTACCGCATGTCCGCTGAAACGAACGTTGTCCTCTCCGCGGGCACAGATACGACTGCGAGGACTCTGGCTGTCGCGCACTACTACATTTTATCACGACCAGATGTTCACTCTCGGCTTCTGGGAGAACTCAGAAGTGTCATGCCTGTACCTGGAGCCCCTGTTCCGTCGACGGATGTGCTCGAGCGACTCCCTTATCTGGTCGGAGTCGTGCTCGAGTCTCTTCGTATATCAGACAGTGTGCCGGCACGTCTGCACCGCGTCGCTCCTGACGAGGATCTACGGTACGGCGAGACCGTGATCCCGCGCGGCACTACGTTCGGTCAGAGTAATTGGTTCATCCACACCGACCCCAACATCTTCCCCGACCCGGACTTCTTCAACCCAGACAGATGGTCAGGCCCGGATGCGGAGCGCCAGCGTCGTTACCTGATACCATTTGGAAGAGGTACACGAATGTGTTTGGGTTTGAATCTGGCCTATGCCGAATTGTACATCACTCTGGCAGTACTTGTTAGCGATCTTGATCTGGAGCTGTTCGAGACCACCGAAAGAGCTGTTACGTGGGTAGTGGCATCCCGATATATGGCGACTGTGATGACATACTGACTTTGATTACAGCATGGACCACGAGCTCTTTACAGCTCAGTACCCAAAAGATAGCAAAGGTGTTCGGGCGAGAGTGAAGGGGATGATGAAGGCGTAGCTGTAGCGGTAGCAGTAGATCATCGACGAGATTGTGGGTGCTGGGGATGCGAGGGATTCTATTCAAGGCTTAATTTGATGGCAATGAATGCAAGTTTCCCAAGACTTCACGAAGTGGTCGCAAAGCCCGTGCATTTTGATCAGTGAATTCTGGCATATGGGGCCATTGATATCCCTTAGCGCCTCGGCTGCTCCCCTGTGCCCTGGCTTTCTCCTCCGCACCTCCAATCTGTCAGACGTACCCTTGTTTCTTGTGCGTCAAAACAGCACCATCAACAACGAAATGGACAATGAGGCCGACTGGGCAGCCAACGCCCTCTTCTCGCCGTCAAAAGCTCGTATAGTCCAGGCCCAAGCGCGTGACTGGGGTTTTATAGACACCTGGCTCTCTAAGCGATATGGCGGCAAAAGACTCCCAACCTTCGAAAGGAACGAGGAGACACTGGAGGCCTTATTGACGCTCGCTACACTCAATGAGGGTGCTGATGAACAACGCTCCATAGTTGACAGAGTTGAACAGAGTGCTCTGTCCGGTTTCGAGGCGCAACGGACGGGAATCAGCGAAGATGTCTACCAAGCGCTAGTGAGGAACATGGATCAGAAAGGGAATGAAAGCTTAGAGGCTCTGGCCAAGACCGCACTCGTCCTCAACGCGCCTCCGAAGATTGGCGTCACAGACCTGGCAACTTCATCCATCGATTTGCAAAACGAGCGGTTCGACCTGGCCCAGCAACAAGCGCGGCTACAAGACCAAAAGACAGCGCTGCAGCATGAGGCAAACAGGCTCAAGGCACTTCTACGCGAGATCAAAGATGACGCTTTTCGGCCCACGTCTGATCTCGTCGAGCAAACAGTCGAGTGGACCAGAGGATCAAAGCATCTCAAAGCCAAAGTTGGCGAGTACGACGACAGACTAAGCGCGCTTCGCTCGACCGGCCCACCACCTGTGACTATAGAGCAAGTTGCGCAGCAGTCCGAGCAGTTTCAATTTCAAAGAATGCAATTGTTAGGGCTTGAAGCGGAGCTCAAGGCTTACCAGAGCCTGCCACCCAATGCTCGAGACGCAAAGGCAATTCTGGAGCAATCCCGGGATGAGCTGCGCCGGTTGTCACACAGACGCGACAGGCTGTTTGAGGAACTGGTACCATCTAGCTAGAGCTGGCAACTGATCGAGGTATTCTGCTTAATACATCCGATGCCGCGGCGTTGCACGGCTTTAGCTATCAAGATGCTCCAGTGCATATCTACAAAGACGAGCAGAAATTTTCCATCTCTTCGGCAACGCGATCCGGAGTCTCGACACAATGCCAATGGCCACATGCATCAAATACTTTCAAATCCTTCTTCGATGATCCGACGTGCTCATGGATATACTTGATGCCTTCAAGCGGCGCAGACTTGTCTTCGCTGCCAGCAATAAAGAGCACTGGTGCTTTAATGGCGGCAAAATCTGGTTCTGGACAATCCACAATGGCTTGACAGTGTGACGCGTATGCCCTGGGATCCGAGCCCATGATCAGCTCACGCATAAACCCGCGCGTCAAATGGGAAGCATGACTACTTGTGGCAGCTGTTGGAATGGTGTCTGCAAGAGGCTCCATGCCGTCTACACGCTTTGTCAGTGGCGATCTCGAAAACTCCACTCTGCGTGACACGGACCTTTCAATACAGTCTCAATTCTCGAGCTGAACATCTCCGGCTTGACGGAACCGGGGTTCACAGGACCAACAGGCACGAGACCCACCACACGGTCAGGGTGCTTCGAGGCAACGATGCAAGTCATCGTTCCTCCCATCGAATGGCCAGCCACCACGAACTTCTGGATGCCCAGTGAGTCCAGCAGGCCGACTGCATCCTCTGCAAGCCCGTCCAGCGTGAGCTTCTCGCCCTTCGACTTGCTCCGGCCAGCACCATAGCTGTCAAGCGCGATGCATCGGAATTTTGGGGAGATTTGAGAGATGACTGGCATCCAGTAATTCTGAGAGGACCCCAGGCCATGGATCATGAGGATTGGGAATTGGTCATTCTCGGCCTGATGTAGAACGCTGGAATCGAAGTAGTGAATTTGGCGGTCTTTGATAGTGGCGTATGGCATGTTGGCAGTGGTATCGATGGTTCACTCCTTGTATGTTGTACAGATGGTTTACCGCTCGCTACCTCAGTGGTGCTTCAGGCTGATATCGCGACAGTTGCGGACTCCGCCCGCATCCTCGGCAGATCAATGGTGTGGATCGTGGTGACGTCGAGTCTTGGCGACGGCTAGATACCTATCTTCATGTCGTCTGGCCTTCACATGTTGCTTTACACGGGATGGACTCAGCATTATGATCTTTGATGAAAGAGTCACTCTTCGTCAGTCCAACGCGGTCCATGCTACCATCATGCTGCACCTGATAATTCCGGTGTTTGTACACTCGTTTTACAGGCATCGGTGAAGACACTTCTCAGGCGGCAAACGCAGTCAACACTACTTCGAGGGATCAAACTGCTCTAATACGTCGAGAGGTACCTGAGCATGACATCTGCTTTTTGGAATCACGTTGGTCTTCACGCATTTGACAGCGAGCTATTCAGATCTGACAAATACATGCTTCCCAAGAGGGATCCCGTGGCTACGTGGCTACGGCTCCTTTTTTGACTTCTCGATCTCCATGTGCCCCGCAAAACCCTAAACAACACCACCCCGCCGGGACAGATGCGCTAGGGTTGATTGACATCGATATCTGCCAATCACAGTGGGCTTTTACCTATCCAGATGGGCCAGAATGATCTACGGATACGGAAAACATGGTGAGTTGCCTCGAGGATGGACTTCTATCGCCGTTCGTCCAGAAGCGGGGGATCACGTTCGATACCGGCTACCGGGTTTTGCTATAGATAGGTCTACGAATGGCTTCACTCGTTCGTTGGTTGTCCAACTGATGGAATATCACAGTACTGGCATCCCTGATTTATCACACGTCCCAAACTCGCTAACAACGACAACTCTCACGCCATGACTCTCCCTTTGCAAGACCACACCACCGAGGCGGCGAGACGTGATAGTGGAACAACCAAAGCCGCAGATGGATCTTCTTCGAGCAAGTACATCAAATGGTACACCTTTTCGGCATAGAAATCACCCGGTAGAAGCTAATCCACATATAGGAATGCATCCGGAGTCGAAGTCGAACAACCAAACGAGAAGGAGAAGATCCAAGCAGTGTCCGATCAGTTCAACCGATTTCAAATGATGAGTAAGTCGTGATCTCAAAACCTCGAAGAGGACCTCGATTGACATAGACATAAGACTTCAACGAACACATGCACTGTCTTCGCGGTACGCACCTCAAGACTCAAGGAGTAAGCCACGCGCGCACCTGTTGTATCGAACAAACAACAATTAACGGTATTGGCAGTGCGTCGTTGGAAAGTTCGTCGTTCACGACAACCTACCGCCACACCTCGCTCAGGGCATGTTCGCAAAACCTGGCAGCTACGATTGCATCATGCGCTACTCTTCGCTCACCCCGAAGCTCGTCCCGGACAATGTTCCCGCGCCCCGCGGTATCGGAATTAAGATCTTCGGCATCGAAGGCGAGAAGATTTGGGGAGAGGACAAGAAGACCCAGGATTGGACCATGAATAACTACCCGATCCTTGAGTTGCGCGACCCAAAGACTACAAACGAGATCGCAGATTGTCTGGAGAAGAATTGGGACAATATTCCGAAATTCGCTGAAGAACAGGGAAAGCGCATAGATGCTGATGTTGCTACCTATGGCGGTCAACTTCCTCGCCAGCACAGTAAGTGATGACCAGCATCTGTACTATGCTCCAAAGCTAAACCGTCTTCCAGTGGTTGCCATGCCTCAATGGTCGCAGTCAGCCTATCGCCACGGTGAAAACGTTGCCAAATACGGCGTCTTCCCTTTGGGCGAGGCCCAGAAGAAGATTGAGAATGACCACATCAAAGAAGACGACCCGATCAACTGTATCTCACAGTTTAACAGGGTGTTCCACATGACACACAAGGTAACCTACAAGTTCTGCGCCCAGATGCTCCAGAACTTGGACGAACAGCCCGTCGACGACATCGGTGTTGAGTGGAATGAGGAGAAATATCCGATGGAACAGGTGAGAATCAACCCTTCTCTTCTTTGCAGGGGCTACACTTGCAGGTTGCTAACCGCAAAATGCAGGTTGCGACCCTCGAGTTCGAGCCACAAGACTCCTGGCTGCCCGAGTTCCGCACGTGGTGGGATGACAGAATTACATGCAACTCGTGGCATGGCCTGAAGACTCACCAGCCCCTTGGTAGCACCAACAGAATGAGGCGGGTAGTCTATGCTGAGTCGAGGAAGCTGCGCCTGCAAGTGAATGGCTACCGCAACTACATCGAACCTGCAAGCCTCGATGAAGTCCCGGCACCTATTCCTGCGCCGCAAATCACTTTGCCACAGCAGAATGCGATGAAGACGGTTGAGCTCGATGGTTGAAATAGGCCAGGGCGGAATTTTGTGATCAACTTCGATTCTATATTTACGATGCAATGACGCTCTGCGGTACTGCTTTCCCTGACGTCGCTGCACCCCTCATCTTTCCCATTTGTTTCAATTCAGGGTGATGCCTAAGATCCGGGGCATGTGCCCGGTATGGCCTTGTTCAATGCTAATGAAGCTTCTAAGAGTGCACGTCGTCGCTTCAAGTAGACGCCGTCGAGACGGATCTTGAAAGATGACACTCTCTGGGCGAGCATGTTGAGCATCTTCCAGCGTAGGTTCAGTTTCCGGAATGGCACATGGGCCTAGTAAGAAATTGGCGGAACTCCGTGCTGATCTGATATACAAAAGACCTTGTAGTGAAGTTGTGCTCATCTTGTGGCGTCGCAGGGTATTCAGTCCGCAGTTGAGGACTATGAGTGCCGAAATGAGCGATCGGACGGTTTTAGATTGAGGATTGACCATGGTGGCCGTTTTCATCGCTGGACATCGGCCACACCGGCGCCACCGCTGCCGACTCTGCTCCTCTCGTCCTTGGAAAAGCATGCACCACCTTGCTTCAATGCACCAACCAGGAGCTCTACACTGCTCTGGCCTTTGAAATCGCTAGTACTTCTGAGCTTATCAAGGTCATCCGAAAATTCCATGGCAGCCTGGCGAAGGTAGAACGACTCGAAGGCCTGCTCGTTGTCGGGTTTGGGTGCCGGGGCTGAGAAGGACGGAGTCTCTTCAGCCGGTGAAGGACTGGCGCTCTCTCTTGCCTTATTGGTCCGCTCGCATGCGGACTTGGACGTCTTTCTTGGTTCTGGGCTTGAGATTGAGCCCTCGCTGTCAGAAGATGCCTCCGAGGACGATGAAGAAACTGCTTGACTTAGTTACGGTTCCGGCTTTATTTGAGACACCGGGCCTTCAAGATGCGCACTTACCCTCGGTCCTAGCCTTCCTACTCCTTCGCGAAGATTTTTTCGGAGCTGTTTTTGGAGGCGCCATCTTGACTTGATAGTGTGTTGGTGGTTGTGAGGTTTGACGTTTGACGTTTGACTTTGAAGTCCTTGAGAGGAAGGTGCGCTCCTGCCTGAGGCTGCACTTGGGGCAACCACATCGTCTTCAACTCAGTACCTTCCATTTAAGACAAAGACCAACATGACCTTAACTTTCTGTTATCCGATTTACACTTCATGCGTCGCGCTTCTTTCACGCATCTCATCACCATAAGCTCTTTAAAATAAGGTGACCACCTTGCCGCAAGGTTGCAAACACAAGGTCACGTACGCTTCATCTGATTGCCACTTGCTTACGATCGTTCAAACTTCTTCATCAACAGACGCGATGCCGCTAGGTATAACGCGTCTCAACGAGCGCACCCAGCGCCCTAATGCCCTCATAAACTTCATCAAAGCTCCGGATCCATCATCTCTTGACTTCCTCAATCGAATCGCCGCCCAATGCTACCCAATCATGAAGCAACATCACATCTCCGTCATGTCGCTGGAAGAATCCCCTCACAATAACGAATTCTTAGGTCGCAATTTCAACGCTGGCGAAGTGATACAGCTCGTGTTGAAAGACCGGCAAGGGCGTTGGCTGGGATTCAAGTTTGTGCAGATGGTTATGATGCACGAGCTCGCGCACTGCAAACAGATGAACCATTCGAAATTCTTCTGGCAAGTTCGGAACGGCTTTGCTGGAGAGATGGAAGGACTGTGGAGTAAGCACTATGTGGGCGAAGGCTTATGGGGGAAAGGCAAAGATCTGGTGACCGGAGCGTTCGTAAGAGAGAGGGAGCTCGAACAGGGAGATGTTCCTGAGCATCTTTGTGGAGGAACCTTCAGGCGGAAGGGAAGGAAACGCAAACGTGGAGGTCAGGCTCAGGGTGGTGACGGAGGAGACGAAAAGCCGAAATTGACTTACGCGGAGAGGCAGCAGAAGCGCATTGCGAAGAAGTTCGGAGCGCATGGAGAAGGAGCGGCGTTGGGCGACGACGAAATGCTACGTGGAGCCTACGAGTCGGCTTCCGGAAAACGGCATGCCGGCAAGCCCAGAGTGGCGAACAGCAAACGCGGACGTGAATTGCGAGCGCAGGCGGCATTGGCGAGATTTGGTGCGGCAAAAACAGAAGCGGTCAAAGATGAGCCTGGTGTTAAAGACGAGCCTCACATCAAACAGGAGCCTGAGGATAGCGAGACAGACTCAGACTGGGACGATGCCGAGTTTGGTGACAAGCAGGGCAGCAGTGAGGACGATATGATCAAAGTGTGCGGAGATGAAGAAGATGAAGAAGATGGGCATAACGAGATGGACGAACTACGAAAGATGAGCCAGAAAATACCATCAGCTGGCCAACAGGGCCAACGAAAACTTCAAGAAACTACCACGGCGGCGACGTCCAGCTATGAGCAAGACCTGCCGGAAGCACACTACGTCGATTCCGAAACCGAGAGCGAACAAGACGATGTTGCAGTCGATCCGTCACCCTCACAGACATCGCCATCAGTGCCAGCCACCAACTCAGCCTCAAAACCAGTCTCAAAATCAGCCTTACCCAAAGTCACAGCTCCAGAACCAGCGACCACGAGTGCTGAAACCCGGCAACCTGCCGCGAAACCCGACAGACCGATCGAACAACCAGGAACCTGCCCAATTTGTTCTCTCGCCAACGATATATTGAGCCCGACGTGCATGGCCTGCTCCAATGTTCTACAACCGACCCTAATGCCCGATCACTGGCGTTGCAAAAGTGAAACGTGCAAAGACGGCTCGTACATCAACGCCGGCGATGTTGGGCGGTGCGGCATCTGTGGCGAGCAGAAATCTAAGTCTGGCGGAGGAGCTGCTAGTTCGAGATCCGCAGCCGGTGGGACGCGGCCGGTAGGTGTGATTGAGGGCGATGTGTTGAGATGGGATTGAGTGACGGTGCCTCTTCCTACTTTGTCGCAATCATGAAGAGACCTCGATTCGATAGATTTGGTTTCATGAGATATCAGAGATTAGCTATGACCACAGTAGCCAGCAAAGACCTGCTGAGCGAGAGTAATGCCATGAGGGTAACGAAACCCCGTTTCACTGCATAATTGCGGTGGTGTTCGATCTGGACACCTACATGTAATTTGAACCACCGCTAAGATGCGTCGGCTCAATTGTTTTTTTTCCAAGCAGAGTCGCGGCGGGACTCTTGCACTTTCCAGTTTACCCGTTGGAAAAGACTGGTGTTCCATTGCGGCTGGTGCTTCCATCACGCGTATATAAGAAATCCTCGAGAAGATGACGCATCGTTGGCGAATTTCTGCTGATACGATATATTACACATGTTGTACATACGAACGCTATTCCGTCGACGCTAAGATGACACAATGCTTGCTCGGGCGTGCAAGCAACACGTTTGTCTACACCGAGTCTTTCCTGATGACTGACATCGGTCTGTTTTGGGTCGCGTCATTTTGACCAATTCACCGGCTCCAACATAGCTTTACACGCCGTATGCTCTGATTGGTATTGAGCCCATTCCTAGTGACTGCGATCCACATGGCAGTCTTTCAGACTCCTTTGAAAATGCTCGTCCAGAAAGTGCAATCACCTGCCGCAATCCTACCGCAATCCCCACTTAGAACGCCCTCTGCTTCAGGAAGTGCTCAATCTTAGTCACATGGTGACCCTTGATCATAATATGCCCAGTCGTCCTATTGATCACAACCTCCTTCTCCGCCAGCCCAAGCAGCTCCCTCAGCTCATCCCTCAAAACGTCCGATTTCCCGTCCACCTTCTTCACCCGAGTGACCGGCTTGTTTCCGCCGGCTTTGCGTAGTGTGTAAATTGGCAGGTGGTTGCTCGGCGTCCGTGTGACAAAGTAAGGCAGGTTGGGCGCGCAAAGGTGCGGTGCTAAAGGCTCAACGGGATCCGGGATGAGTTTCTCGAGTTTGGGCTTATCGTGCGATACGCCGCGAGTAGGGTAGTGGCGCTCGACTTTTGGGTGGTTGGTTCGGTGTGAGGCTCTTGATTCTTTGGGTCGGGGCAGCGATTTCATGGAGCGCGGAGGGTAAGATGCGGGAGCGCTGCGGGAGGCGACGAGGTTAGGGTCTGGTTGAGAGGGTCAGTAAGAGTCGATTCAGATTGGCGATGCCGTGTTAAACACACCCTCGCGTGTCTCTGCGGCAAGACATGGTGTGCTGGTAGAGAAGCGCATGAATTGGCGCAGTGTCGCCGGGCGCGGAAGGCCCATGGGGCGGAGGAAAGACATGAAGGGCGCTGCAGCGGCCATGGCGAGTGTATCGGATGGATGTATCGGTGGATAGCACACGTGATGGCAAGTCAAGACGGTGTAAGTGAAGTGAACAATAATCTCGTCTCGTGATCGCTTGCCGCCTCCTGCCTTTCGCGATCAACTTCAATCTCTCCGCGTTGAAGTCTCGCTGGAGCTTCCTTCCTTGGCAGAATTTGGCCGCACTTTCCCGCAGCAAAAACGTCCAACTCATACCAGACCAGCGGGGCGCCAGCGACGACGACAGTGATTCCGTATACACATAATCGCAACCATGGCCGACACCAAGCCCGACGTCGCGAAGGAGCACTCGCTGCTGCCCAAGCTCATCCCTCACCTGGACCGCCACCTCGTCTTCCCCCTCCTCAACTTCCTCGAGGAAGAGACCCCGGAGGACCAGAGCATCGACGACATCACCCAGGCCAAATATGCCTTGCTCAAGGAGACCAACATGAGCGACTTTGTCGGCGATCTCTATGCCACTATCAACAACCTCCCCGAGAGGCCTCAGGAGTACGACACTAAGCGCGATGAGACTCTCGCCAAGCGCACCCAGTTCGAGCAGGATACCGAGAAGATCCTGGGCCTGCTGGGCGACAGCGAGGTCGTCAACAACCTGCGCGCCGACAAGGCTGCCAACTTGCAGTACCTCAAGGACACCCACGGCGTGACCCCGGAGATGGTCGACCAGCTGTACGAGTACGGCCAGTTCCAATACTCGTGCGGAGACTATGGTAGCGCCTCAGACCTCCTCTACCAGTACCGCATTCTGTCCACCGACAACGACAAGACCAGCGCTGCCTCGTGGGGTAAGCTCGCCTCCGACATTCTGACCACCAACTGGGAGTCCGCGCTGGAGGAGGTCTTGAAGATGAAGGAGAGCATCGAGACACGTCTGTTCAGCAACCCTCTCGCACAGCTGCAGCACCGCGTCTGGTTGGCACACTGGGCACTTTTCCCCATGTTCAATTACGAACCCGCGCGTGACCAGCTTACCGAGATGTTCTTCTCCCAGACCTTCATCAACAGCATTCAGACCTCGGCTCCCTGGCTCCTGCGCTACCTGGCCGCCGCCATTATCACAAACCGCAGCCGTCCTGGAAAGAACGGCGGTGGCTTCCAATATGGCAACTACCAGAAGCAGCTCAAGGACCTCGTGCGCATTGTCCGCCAGGAGGACTACGAATACAACGACCCGGTTACTGCTTTCATCAAGGCTCTGTACATCGACTTCGACTTTGAGGAGGCTCAGCGTCGCCTGACCGAGGCCGACGAGATCCTTAAGTCCGACTTCTTCCTCGTCTCTGCCTCTGAGCAATTCCTCGACGCCGCCCGCCACCTCATCTCTGAGTCATACTGCAAGATCCACCAGCGTATTGACATTAAGTAAGTCGCACGATCATGTTGAGGAATACTATGTTTTGAGCAATCACTAACGACTGTCTTTCCACAGGGATCTCTCCACCCGCCTCGGCCTTAGCCAGGACGAGGGTGAGAAGTGGATCGTCAACCTTATTCGCGACACCCGCGTCGATGCCAAGATCGACTACAAGGCCGGCACCGTCATCATGAACCACCCGCCCATGAGCGTCTACCAGCAGGTCATCGAGCGCACCAAGGGCGGTTTCTTCCGCACCCAGGTACTTAGCGCTGCCGTAGCCAAGTAAAGCGGCAAATATGATTTTGAAATGAAACGCTACGGTCGCAGCACGCAAACACGAGAAATCCGACAGGACAGCGAGATGCAACTCGTTGTGCAAGGCAAGCGAGAGGGGAATGAAGAAGGCGACGCGGAAGGTTTTTCGACTTGATTTACGCTTTTATTTCTCTGGACAGGGCCCTGGGTCGGGTTCGTTGGACTTGGGAGAAAGCATAGCATAGGCGTTTGCGGCGCTTTTTCTTGAATGGTGGGAAGGAAGACACATCAAAAGCTTCGACGGAAAAAAGTGGGCGTCGATTGTCCATTATTGAGAAGATTTGGACGTGTGACGAAGTTTAGAGACAGAGAGGCGAGATGGCTGGTGGAGCCCAAATATAGGGGCATGAACACCCTTGAAACGTTACTGTCACGGAAACTAGTTCTCAATTGTTGTGCTGTGAGCAGTCAAAGTGTATGTGAAGCGGACGTGGTCTCGTGTAATTATAACAGCCACAAGCGGGCTAGACCTGAGCAACACTTGGAACCAAAAGAACGAGAAAAACAACCACTTGTCGATATGCAACCTGCGACGTAACCACACGTTGTCTTCCAATCAACCAAGCCACCTACTCTCGCAAGCTCGTATGAGCGCTCGCCAGTAGTAGCAGTACTCAGTAAATATCGTTCTCCGCCTGCGCCTGCCCCATCATCTGAGACTGCATCAACCCCTCCCTCAACCGACTGCCTACATCGCCATCATCGCGTTCGGCATCCTCATCATCATCGTTACCATCGAGGTGCATGGCTTCGCCGCCTCCGTGAGCTTGACTGGCCGCCAGCTGTGCTGCGAGGGACATGGGCTGCATGTGTTGGGGCGTTTCCCAGTGGTGCACGCCGACGGTAAGCTGTGGGTCGACGGGCAGGTCGGGGTAGTGATGGTGGTATTGCTGTTGCTGTTGCATGTGAGCCATTGGAGCGTGGGGTTGTTGCTGATGCTGCATGTGGCCAGGCGATAGTTGAGATGAGACGCCTAGGTTGGCGTTGTCGGGCGATGAGCCGGCGGCGACGAGGCGGCGGTTGGTCGTACCGGTACCGGTACCGTTGTTGTCGTTGTTGTTGTCCTCGCCATCGCGACCCGCGGATTTCCTGGAGTTAGGTGTGGTAGCTGCGGGTTTGGGGGCGTTGGTACCCTTGCATTCCGCACAGTTGCGGATGGCGATGGAGACGGTTTCTTTAATCCGTACCCAGTGATATTTGTCGGCGATGGAAGCAGTGGTCTTGTTGATGCCCCCGTGGCCGTTGAGGTGAACCCTACGGGCGATGTCGTATTGCCTGTTGGGATCGGAAACAACTTCTTTACCTTTCAGCATGAGCTTGTCCTCTTCGTCCTCATCAGGGGTTGGGATCAGGCGGTAGTGGGTTGCTGCGGAGCGAAGTCGGGACTTCTCTGCACGATCAGAGCCGTTTGGGTAGGTACCGGTCTTGAGGTAGTAGCGGATTTTGTCGAAGCGTTCTTCGCTGACCATCTCGTCGCCCTCGCCACCGAGATCGCGACCGAAGATGATGGCGTCTATCAGCTGGTCTGGGTATGACTTGAGATTTCCGCAGCCCTTGACACGCCCGATACGCTTGAAACCAAGCGCATCCCAGATCCTCAAACTTGCCACGTTAGTTTCGTAGACCAGGTTGAAGACCGAGTAGGTGTAGCCAAGCTTCGGTGCCCAGTCAAGGTACACTTCTCCCATCAGTCGGCCCACACCGCGGCCTCTTGCGGCGTCTGTGACGAGGAAGCCACCGTTGCACACATGGCTGCTCCGGCCTGGGTAGTTGGGCTTGACGTAGAAGCTGCCAAGACACTCTTTGCTCCAGTCCACGCCACGGGCTTCCATCTCAGAGACTTCTTCTGGCGACTGAGCATCTCCTACCACCATGATCGCGCCAAAGTTTGCAAACCAATACGGTGCGAAGTTGGCAAGTGGCATCGGCTCCATCATAGGATACGTGTCGCCCTTTTCAATCTCCCTGCCAAGCAGCTCGCACAGGTATGCACTGAGCTTAGGCGGGACCTGTGTTGGCCCACTGAAAGGAACGATGGTCGCGGTAGTAATCCGATCACGTAGAATCACCTGTTTGGGCGTGATGTCCGGTGGAAGAGGGCCATTTGGGACAGGGAAAGGAGCTTCGCCAGACACACGATAGATGGCTGGCGCAGTCGGGTCGTCCAGCATCGCGGGCATTTTGCCGATAGCAGCGTGGCAACGGGAACCACGGCAGGTGGGCTACAGAAGACATTGTTAGTGATGTTCGCCTACAATTAATGCCTTTGACTCGTGGCGAGCAAACGGAAAACCGAGACGTTTGTTGCGACACGCATGAGCGAGAGCAGCGGATGCAGCAGTGTACTGATAACAGTGCATTGCCTCTTTCATCTTGAGAGTACGTTGGGTAGTGAAGTCGACAAATACTCACATGACTTGATGTTCCTAGTGGTTGCGAGGCGCGAGATATGAGGTACTCGCCGGTCTGTGATCTACATACTGAGCGAACACACGTGGACCCGCGACTGGAGCACGCACGTGAGCTGCAGGTGCCATCGCACTACACAAACGGCAAGTCCCGCTGCCATGGATCAAACGATCAAATCATTGATGGCAGGCGCGATGACGTCTCTGCCCTGCAACTTTAACCAACTTCGGCCGCGCCCGGTTTATATTCACCATTCCCCTTGTTCCATTGATCGGTAGGACTTCTGTGCAGGCAGTCTCTGTACATGTGTCGATATGTCCTTCAACACTCCGTGGTTCAACCAGCAAGATCCTTCTTTTTTCAATTCTCTTAACAAGTCCAAGATCGTCCATGTCATCCTAGCCGCAGACTCAGACGACTTCTCCGAAGAAGTCATCGAGCAATGGCAGGCTGAGGGCTTCAATGTTATCTACGTGCCTCTTGGGAACGGCGGAAAGGACTTCTTGGCGCGGATAAAGAACACGGGCGATAACATTGGTGTTGGCGAGCAGTATGCAGTAGTAGGTAATGAGCACCGGTCATGGCACTCCTGACTTTATATCCCAATCTCATATGATCGATTTCAAGGCTAATGAATCTTCAGCCTTTGACGAAGCTGCTTCCTTGATGCTGGAATCACATGTTAAACCAAGCACACCACGCATTTGCGCCATCGTAGCGTACTACCCAACTGCCATCCCACCCGCAAACACCCGATTTCCGCCTTCGGTACGCATCCTGGTCCACCTCGCAGGCTCTGAAGTTGGCATCCGCCGACGACCTGAGATTCTCGGCATCCAGTCCACCAAATTCAAGACTGTCAAGAAGCGCGTCGATCCCGGTGTTGGCTATGGCGGCTGTATCAAAATCGGCTTCAAAACTTACGCCTACCCAACCTGTGCGCCCGGTTTTGCGGAGCCCGACGTGGACGACTATGACGCTGTGAATGAGCGAGTAGCCTTCTCCCGCAGCCTGGCGGTCGTTAAGCGAGCCTTCCGAATCGAGGAGGACTTGGGCACCGTCAGGGATGAGATTGTCGACCTGGTCGACGACGTGCAGACCGACAAAGTCCTACAACGAACCATGCCGTTTGGCCACGTCATAAACGGACCAACACTTGTCGGCGGCGCGGGTACCGAAGCGCTACGCTACTTCTACGACGATCTTTTTGAGCCACTGCCTGAAGGCGGCAAGACCACGTTGCTGTCGCGAACCACATCGGCGGATCGTGTAGTCGACGAGCTCTACATGAACTTTACGCATTCCGTCGAAATGCCATGGCTCCTTCCGTCGATACCGCCGACGAACAGGAAGGTCGAAATCGTGGTAATCTCGATCGTCTGTTTGAGAGGCGGGAAGCTTGAGAGCGAGCACGTGTACTGGGATCAAGCGAGCGTATTGTTCCAAGTTGGGTTGCTGAACCCTAAATTGGCGGTCCCAGAAGCGATGAAGAAAAAGGGAGTCAAGAAGCTGCCAATTGTGGGAGCTGAAGCGGCGAGAGCAATGAGAAGAGGAAGTTCACGGCAGATGAACTTGTTTAATGGCGGGGGAGAAGCCAAGTGAAGATGTCGGTCTTCACTTCTGAGGACCTGCGTGCATTGCGCATTCTGTTATTGGTCATTTGACTCTGCATTTCTTGGTTCCGGGCGCTTCTTACGGAGTTCCAGGTGTAGGATTAATACTTCAAGGTCGTGAACTTCACTTCACTTGCTCAATCCCTTGATTGCGGCAAACATGTTGTTCTCAGCGTCAGTAGTACGCCCATGATTCACATGCCTGCCACACGCTCAAAAATGTTGCCCGTTGGTCTACAACCCTCACCTCATCCCCTCTTATCTCTCCATCCCCACCCAAAGCCAGCACCATCCCTCAGCTATCTATAACACCCAACTTCAAGTTTAGCGGCAACGCAACAACAAACCAACTGAAAAAAGGAATTCCACCCTCCCACTACACTGCCACAAAGATGGCCTCAAACAACCTCACCGACAACGACCGTAAGCTGCTCGCCGCCGCCTGGCATTGCTTCGAAACCCAGCCAAAGGTACGTCCGCACCAACCGCTCGCTGTTGATGTTGCGCCTCTAGCAGACTTCAGAAACACACCTGCCAGCCTACGTAATTAATTTCACAATTGCATCCGGGCATATGGGAACGGGCTTCGATACATCCCAGATCCTAAAGTCTCCCGCCAATCAAACTTCACGACAGCAACCCATGAGCCACATCTAGCTGACACATCACAGGTCAACTTCGCCAAGCTCGCCGAGATCATGGGCTACAAGAATGCTCAGACCGCCTCCGCCTGCTTTGGGCCTGTCAAGAAGAAGCTGCTCGCTTCTTCTGGTGAGAGTGCGGGCTCGCCGACGCCGAAGAAGAAAGTTGCTGCGGGCAAGGGCAAGGGCAAGGGAAGGAAGCGCGGTGCTGAGGATGATGCTGGTGATGATGATGATGGCGAGGGGACACCCGTAGCCAAAAGTTCGAAGAAGGCGAAGATGACTAAGGCTGGGACTGAGGTTGAGGCTGACGCTGACGCCGAGACTAAAGCTGTTGAAGAAGGCGAAGGTGAGAGTGAGGTGGTTATCAAGGGAGAAGTTGAGGATGATTGATTGATCGACTCTGCGACTGGAAGGTTTCTTTTGTCTTCTGGTTAATGAATGGAGAGAGAAAGGGTGGCACACTCACTTGAACACTTGGCTTGCGGACCGCCGTCCTGTGGAGATAAACCCAGGAATTGTTGCTTTAACTTGATCGTTTCGACTGCTCCTGTGGTTCTGGCTCGCAGTCTGCGACGAATTTGTTCAATAGTGTCTCCTTGGCGGATAACCACGGGTAGACAAGTATGAGTTGAAGGTGTTTCGTGCGGGTCTTTGATAGGTACCGAGATTGCACAACGGTACAGAACTGCAGTACGATGTAACAATCAACAATTCCAAGCCTCGCCTAGTCGGCATTCTTCTTCCTCTGTCTTTGATCTGCAAGGTGAGTAGATACTGCACTGCATCGTGGCCTTGGATCCGGCTCCTCAAAATCCGGACTCCCTCGTACGCTCGACATTGTGGAAGTTAGGTAGGAATGAGGGGTCCTATAAGAGGAGATCAGGCTGCCAGCCAGCGAAGCAGTACAAGCAGTGATGTAGCAGGTAGAAGGTAGAAGGTAGAAGGTAGAAGGTACATGCACCGTTTTCGCTAACGATGATGCAGAAGGTACAGGGCGTAGGCACATGCACCGTTTGCAGTAGTCCTGTGGTCCATCATCCTAACGTGGAGCGTATGCATGGCACAAACCAATCGAAGGACGCGTGAGCTTGAGACAAGGAAATATTGCAGAGGCGCAGACGGAACGGTAGCTTCCAATCTGTCGGATCTGATGCCTACACGGCTACGCGTAGTAGGGGTGATGGTAAGTTGTCTCAGATACATTCTACTTTGGTACTGTACCTCGTCTAGCTCGCAGCGGCAGCGACGGATCACATCTCAATCTCCTCGACGAACTCGACCAAGAAACTTGGGTGGCAGCTGGACGCAATCAGTCGTGGAACTGTGGAACGACTTTCGAGTGGTGGTTTGATTATCAATCCCATCAAATCATTTCGCACCTGCCTGCGAGCCTAGACTCCTGCAGGTGCCCGCCAGTGCCACAGGGTCGAATAAATCCAAAAGAAGGCCACAGTTCGAGTGAGCGAGTGACATATAGTATCCAGGCCAGACGTGCCAGGCCGGCAGTTCAGCGATAACCTCGACGCCTACATGTACCGTCTCTAGGTTACAACGGGTGAACGGGGTCCGATGTGCTGCCGCCGGGATGCTTCGTGGACCTGAACCTGACGCTATGTAGACAACTCCGCACTGTCGCAGCATACAGCCACCAGAGAAAACTACGTGATTTCAACCTCAAGTTCGCAAAAGAAAGCCCTGGGTGGCGAATCTACGCGGGTGGTGTGCAGGACGCGATGGATTTTATCTCCGGCGAGCCCTCACTGGACGAGATCAGATCGGGTCCCACTGTAAATATTCCCTGCCATGCCATGCAAGGGTACGGGCCAGGGTATTTGGATCGGAAACGAGTGTCACGGCATAAAGGTTCCACCGAATTTGGTCGTTACGATTTACGAAGTCTGCAGCAAAGAGGCTGTCTCCGGTGCGTGCAGGATTAGGCCCTCTTGCTGTGCTGATGCGTGGGATCACACAACGGCTGATGCAAGATCTCTATGTATTCTCCGCACGTGTTTTCGCTTATCCCGCAGATGTCCGACGACGTCCTTTGTTTGAAGACTGGGATTTGCGAGTACCGGAGTTTGTAGATCGTCAGAAAAAAGGCTGTAATTGGAGATCGACCGTCGCGGCTCGCATAGCAAATGCGAAAGATTTGGGTGCAGCCTTTTCGCTTACAGCGATTTTATGCACATGTCGATCCACTGCCAGTACTGTCTTATTGGTGGTGTGGTCTGTCACTCGCTCCTGCTGTGCTTCTGTGCAGCTGTTTGGGGGCCGTGTCGCTTTCGTCACAAATTATCAACATAAAAACTACATACAGTAGTACACAACAGGCTCGTTTTCACATCAGTCCGTCTGGGCTCTGTCGTCAGGCTATTGACTTTACCGAAGTCAGCATGATAGGAAACGAAAGTCAACTGCACTCTGCGCGTACACCGATCTTAACAACAGACAGGGCATGGTCTTAGGGATCTCATTCTTGGAGTGGAGCACGGTCTGCGCCTTGCGGACAGACGCCTCTCCCGTGACTACATTACTGCTATCATCGCCTATTCTGCTGTCATGGCATATCATGTCATCGTCCCAGTGGGCTGGTCATACTCGATCTCCCTGAACTGGCGTGCCTGGGCTGTTGGGCTATTGGGCAAATAGCTCGAAATGGGATCTGGGCGGGCGGGTCGGCAAGGCAGAGACGATGATCGATCAAGAGAAACCCCACAAGCATGCACTCACGTTGGACTTGGACAGCGGCTATCTACGAGCCGCGGCGGAAAGGCAGCCACCAGGGCAGAAGCCAAGCGATCGTCTGGTCTGATGTTGGCGCTTTGCGATCACACGAAATTCGAAACCTTTGCCTAGAGGTAGTCCCTGCCTAGAAGAGGAAAGGCTATGGACCACCCGAACCACCAAGGCGTGGAAGGCTACGAAGAGTACCTAGAGAAGTACACAGGTACACAGGTACAGGATCTCGCTGCCGTCCTTCCATCTCAGGCTGTAAATCTGGTGCTACCGCCCTCACGACCTAGCGCCAGATTTGCGAGAAACTCAATCTATCCCGAGCACGGCCCCGATGATGTTTGGTGCTCCATAACACTTGCGAGCTGTCCACTCGGCACGCGGACATGCTCACGGGCCTTTTCCATCTTTTCTCCTTGGAGCTTCTTCTCGAAATTCTCTGGATCTGATGTGTGGATCGCACAACCGAACGGGTATGATGTTTCTACAAACGATTGACCATGACGAGCTGGGTCAATAATCTAGACGGCGTTGTGGTGATTCCAATTCAGGCCATCGCATGGCACAGCCGACGTGGGACAGCACATGGCATGCTATCGCTGCTGCAATGCAAATTCGCATGATGTGAGGGGTCACGACAGGCAGAATCTCGATCAGACCAGACATGGCGTCAAGGTGTAACAGCTTGCTCGGTTAGGCTGTTGTGCGCAGGATCGCAGAACGGCACGTGGCCGGGGAGATGGCTGCACATGCGATGGCTTCAGATGCTGGGGAAAGCATTGGAAACGAACCACAAGGTACTGTATGTAGCTAGCTAATTGGAATCACTGCGGATTTGTGCCGCGACTGTACCTCCTCACTTGTGTGTCCGAGGCTCCAAGCCCATTGAGACTGGTTGACTGGTCATTCTATCTCACCTGGAGTCTGGCAACGAGTACGATCAGGGATACACGCAACGACAGGATCTCGCAGTCGTTGGTTTTACTATCAGCACAGCCTAGCACCACTCGTCGCATCTCATGTGCAGACAAATCGCTTCTTCGCAGCGATCGAAGTTGTGACACAGATCTCGATGGCATGCATACAAGCCGTTAGTCTAGTCTCCGATAGGCAGGCAATAGATCTCAGAGGCGATCTGGGCCCAGCGAGCAAAAGTACGGGCCTGAACGGACGTCTCGCTCCCCGATCTGAGCAGCGCCAATCGTTTGCCTGTTCGCCCTGCGCGGCCTCCACCGATCGTCGACAGGCATGCGCACACGGCAGACAGATTCGCATCGCCGCCCTCTCTCCCTTGCGCGGGAGGAGCTCGCTGCTGATGCCATCCAAACCGTAAGCCCCATGCAATCCCCTCTCCTCTCTTTGCCTGCGTGTGGGAATCGGAGAAAGGCGCAGCCGCTGCGGTGTTAGCCTAGCAGCCAGCCAGCCTGCCTTTATCACTTGCCTTGTCCCGTGTTCCATTCCTCTTTCTCTCCTCCCGTTGCGCATTTCCAGCTCAAACACTCCAACCCCTCTGACTGTTTGTTATTAGACAAATCAAAGACGACCAAGAGGTAAACACAACACGCTTTACACCTGCACATACACACGTGCTATCGCCCAGTCTCGCCTCTCGCCATTCCGCTTCTACCCAAAGACCCAACACCCAGCTCAAGCTCAGCCCCGCTTGGAGCTACTCCTCTGTTTCCGCGCCTTGCCGCCTCTCGCCTCCGTCTCTTTCCAGACCCGTACGACGACTCGTCTACAATACGCGAAGGGCCACTCGCCGGACTCTCTTTCGACTAACGCTGGAAACTTCGTTGTCGATTACTCGCACTATCCAAATCACACTTTCTTCTCGATATCACTAACATGCCTCCGATCAGAAGCATGCCAGCCGCAAAGCCGGTCAAGACCGAGCGTTCCCACGAGGAGAACCAGGAGAGGTCCGTCGATGCTTGCCTTCGCCGATTCACAATTTCATACTGACCGTTCTCAGAGCATACATCGCCGCCTCGCGCCGCAGTGACCGTAGCTTGGAGGCCCGTATCGAGTCTGCACGACGCGCTTCGGAGATTCACAAGCGCCGAACAGGACGATCCTTACGTGTCACCGAACAAGATGTGATCAACGAAGAGATGTACGAGGAAGAAGATGACGACCTGCCTATGCAATACCGTCGTTTGACCGCACATCTGCAAACTCAGAACGCCGACTTCGACCGTCGCCTCGCTGCCTACCTCACCAACCACGTAGCCATGCGCAGTGCCCTCGGACAGGCCGTCTCCGACGCGTGGCAGAACAATCAATTCAACAACATCGGACAGTTGATGCCTGGCATGATGCAGCAACCTCTTCAGCAACAACAGCCCGGCATGCAAAACACGATGCTCCCACCGCAAATGCCCGCACGATCACCATCTAGCTACAGGCAGACGCCTTACCCCGTTGCCAATGCACAGGGCATGCGTCCTTCACACGGACGTTCTGTGTCAATCGCAACTCCCCAGGACCCATCACTCAAGAGCCCTGCCGATGTTAAGCTGGAGGAGAGACGCATGTCTGTGCCTGCCAACGCTTTGCCACACACGCCTTTGTCTGGTGCTGCGCCTTCAAGCACCCACAGCTCGCCAGCACGAGCCGTCTCGCGAAGCGGCTCTTCTTCAAACCTCGCGAAACAACAACAACAATACAGTCAGCCACAACACCACCAGTCGTCTCAAGTCGATTCACTGCAAGGGTTCCAGTTAAGGCTTCCGACCAACCACCGAAACCTCGACCCTCTTTCCACCGCACTCCCTATGGAGAGCCAACAGCTTCTCGCCACAAACCCTTACGACTTCACTTTCAACGACACCATGCCTAACATGACTCAAGGCACCTCCAGGCAAGGCTACTCATACAACCCTAACGGTCGACCCATGAGCAAGTCTGGCTCACCAACCGAGTATCCAGCCATGCCACAAATGACCATGGGTGGCATGGACTCGACATTGGCACCGTCCGCTTTCGACATGAATGCTACCTTTGGGCCGTCACCCAACGACAGCGCTTTCTCGCCCGCCGCCTACGCTTTCGGTGGCATGGGCTACGGCAATGACATGTTCTCGAGCGAGCTGCTTAAGGAGCCACTTAGCGGCGACTTGAGCGGTACGGACACTCCGGGCGAGGGTGACTGGGCTGGATTTTTGTCCAACGACGCATGGGAGGAGCAACCAGTTGCCTGATCAGGCCGTCGACCTGCTTGTCCCTAGTCCAGGCACAATTCAACATATCCACATCGCATCGCGGGCTCGATGTAAGCGGACGTGAAAGTAGGCGATGCGAGTCGCGCTACCTCCCCCACACCCACCACCGCCACAAGCGCCACCAATACGGCACCCACCGTCGTACCCTGTACAAGTACACATGTTGACGCCGCCTCATACTGGTCACCACAGTCGTCACCCACACACAACATCGACAAAGAAAAAGACCGCGAGAACGCCAACTTTTCGTTCTCAACATTCCAGAAACAACTCCCACTTGTTCACACAAAGTTCACGACATCTTCTCTTCGGCGTTCTTTGATTTCGGTGGCGAGGGTTCGTCCCGCGCTTTTTGGCAGTATACCCGTCCATGAAGATTTAGTGGCAGATCTTTGGCTTGCTGCTTCTTGTTCACCTTCGCTGCAACTCGAAACGTAGCCGTGTTTACAGGAGGCACTTTGGAGGATGAAAATCTGAGAGCAACGTGCTGCTGTCGTGGGTTCAAAGAGAGTGGAACGGCAGGACCTCTTGAAGGACGATGCTCCGTTTCACTCGCACCAACTATTCAGAATAATTATGGCCTCATTGAGAGAGGTGCGGAAATAGCAGACGCTAGATGTCTAGAAGACTAATTCAAAACATAATACTTGACATTCTAGCTTGCCATCGTATCCTCTCATGCGCAACAAAAGCCGCTTTCTTCATTTACGATGCTTTTTTGCTCTCAGTCTCCCTATATCTGTATACCACTTGTAATTTCAGCTTGAGCTTGCGCACCGTTGGTTGTTCTTGGTCTTTATCTTTTGGTTCACTCTGCTTGGCAACTGTCAGAATTTCATACACATGTTTGGCCGATTCGGGGCATGAAAGATAGCAGGCGAGGATGACCATGGTGGGCATGAGTCTGACGGACACCCAAACTGATGTGTCCTGTATATGTATCTGCCGGGTGTTTTCAAAGCATGCTGCAAAAGCCTCACTAGCACGCCTACTGAGTAGAAGCCCTCCAGCAATACACAACACAACTGGTAATGAACATCTCGTATCATCCCCTCCTGTCTCGTTTCTCCTCGCCGCCCCTCCGCCCATCAGCAGGATGGTCCAAATACTGCACCACCTCATCCCATGCCTCCAGCCTCTCAAACGGACTCCTCAACCAAGCCCCCAATTCATGCAACAACAAAACCGCATCCTCTCTCCCCAAAAACTCTCCCAACAATTCCTCCGCCTTTCCATCCGAGCTCTTCAGATCATGCACTTTCAGCACAGCAACCACGTACTCGGCTAGGAACTCACGGTTAGCTCCCGCGGGTCGCCTGTCGAGGAAGGGGAAGAGACGCAGTTCGCGGCGCAAGAAAACGCGGGCGCGGGTTTGCAGGGTTGCGGAGGAGGCGAAGGCGCTAGGACTGATGGGTTGCTGGTATTGGGAGTGCCGGTTGGCGCCTACGTGGAGGCTGGGCGTGTGGTTGTCGTAGACAAGGCGGCGGCGGCGGAGAGAAGGGTCTTCCGTAATGCTGCTGCTGTTGGACGGCGTGCGATGAGGACCCCGAGATGTCTCACGTCTTCGTCTTGATGCTATACTCGTTTCTTGACGACGGCTAACATGATCATCAGGCACTTTCGCTCCCGAACTTGGTTTGACAACAGTATACGTCTTGTAATCCTCGGGCGCTCGCCAGTCATACTGGACGGCTCTCACTTCTGCTTTGCAAAGCGGGCAAGTCGCGTGCTCTTGCAGCCATTGCACAAGGCAGATGAAGTCGAAGCTTAGGTGGTTGCAGGGCGCTGCTACGGCTCGCTCATGAATCGCTTCGAGGCAGATTGCGCAAGTCTCGAGTTCGGGCGGCGGGACATGCTTCTGGGACTTGACCGCGGTGGATGAGGCGGCGCCTTTGATTGGGAAGTCGTCTGGCGGTGGCGGCGCTGGAGAGGGTAATTTCAGCCCATGATGGTCGTTGGAAGCGTCTTGTCTGGTTTCCATCCACTGCTAGCGCATCTTCTTCTTCGTCCTGGGGTTGGTGTCGGTCGTGGGCAGAGACTCGGCGGACTTGAAGGCGTTAGTCTAAGTCGGTTGAAGACGTCAGCATCGTTTCACTTCATACTTTGAACCCTAGCAACCCTGATAACCCCAAGGCAGATCGCTGTCTACATCATACTAACAGTACGTTACATTTTGAAGCACGAAGACACTCTGTCCAGGCGATTTGCGAATTTAGAGTCTCAGGTGGGTGCGTGTGGTGTTGGTACTGGTTCACGATCGGTTTCTATCAGCATTTGGTGACATCGTTCAATCTCCGTACACATGTCATTAGACAGTGTCGGCAAATGCCAAACACAAGAGGCAACCTGTCGAATCTTATCCATATCCTGTCCGGCGCAGCAAAAACAGAATAAGCATGGCAAGGTACTGGAAGATCGAGGAGGCGCAGATTACTTGTAGGCGTACCAAGGGTACTTTGCCAGGACGCGAGGTTTGAAGACAAAGACGTTGAAGTTGGGATACGAGAGCCCTTGGTGCGGACTTGGGAAGATTGGACATTGTGAGAGAAACAATGTGAACTTATATTGTTTTCTGTTACTCGGCAGGTGCTATGCAAGTAAAACGAGTCGGCCTGAACCGTTGACAAATGCTGTCACAATAAGCGATCTCCACGGCCCTGTACTGTATTGAAGTGACCACGCCATCATACCATGCAAGTGCTCAACTAAATGCCCCATCGCCGATAGACCCAGATCATAGAACTTGGCTGTTGTCAAGGTCACTTTCTTTTAATGTGCTCGTTCTCATATCTTTCTCGGCGGTTGGCAACCTCTAGGGAGAGATTGCTTCGGCGGTTGTAGTAGCATGACGCATGTGCGTAGTCTTGATTGACCGACCGAGTCTGCCGCAGTTTTGCCTTATTTCTTCACGAATCCGTGTGCCTCATGGTACTCGCTCACTTCGAAGTGGCCGACCTAGTTCATGTCTCGGTCTGAGAAGCGTGGTGGGACTGCTTCGAACCGCCCACCAGTCCTTGCCCTTCCATGGCCGGCCAATGAAGGTAACTATGGCTTCCTGAGACGGGTTGCGGGCAGCGATGTGACGCACAGCCTACATGTATTTTCAGCTCGGCGGTCGTGGTCACAGGCTGCTGTTGTTCTCACTGTGCCACTGTGGCGTCGAGATGTTGGACACCGTCAGCCTCAACGTCCGCCGACTTGCATGTGGTTTTTCACGACCTCACGCGTCTGGTCAGGGGTCATGTTATCGCGCAGGCGTCTAGCATCTTGCACACTGTCGCTGTTGTCATTGTTCTGTCGGAGTTCGCGTTGCGGCAGCGCTTGATCAAGGGGAGGTCGGCGCCGGCGCGGCACGGGCTGACTGCCGAAATGCAATCACAACCCAGCATCAGTGCCCCCATCAGCCGCACTCCATCCATGACCGGCTGCTCTTCAACAGTGGATACATGTAGGCATATCATGTCCCATCAGGCCTGCCTGGAAGTTATATGGACAGTTTAGAACTCCATAACGGGGCCCGCGCCCAAGTCTGGCAAAACGAATCATGCCACTGCACGCAGTTGCAGTGCGGCCGGCGTCCAACGATGATGACGAGGACCATGAGGAACAAACACAAGTGCGTCTCCAGATGATAGATTCTACCTAGAATGCCCTTGAAGATGCAGAACGAGGAGTACACGTCGCCGGACTCGGACGCGCCACTTTTGCCAGCGCAACCTCGCGGATTGAAGCTTCAAACAGCCCGCGTACGTGTAGCTGCCGGCGCAACAACGTCCAAGCCTGCCCTGTAATGACTGGGACACCACGACCTGTCTTTGAGGCTCGGTGCAGGAACTTGGAGCTCGATCAGGAGTGCCAGGATATCGACCAAGGCCGGTCGAAGCCCAAAACAGGACATGTGCAGCTTTGCTGTAATTCCTCTTGCGACTTTAGTAACCCTAGCTCCTCTGGCTCCTCTGGTTCTCCTGGCTTGCTGGATCTTCCTTTGGAATACCTCTTGGCTGGGAAGACTGGCCCCACGAGTATTGCCGCCCGCGGATGGTCTTTGCCAATACACGAGGGCTTGCAGCTGGTATCGCAAAGGGCTTCTATCTCGGAAAATGGAGTTCACGGATCAAGTGCGTACAAAATGTATTCAAGAGCTACGCTCTGAGAGGCTGCTTTACTCGTCATGGGGAGCCATTGGAGTCTTGTGCCATACCGGAATTCCGGAGAGCATGTAGAAGGCCCCGATGCGGTGTTGCTTATGAGGTTCAGCCTGCATCCATTGTATCTCAAAAAGGACTTCTAGTGCCATGGACCTCATAATCTTCGACGGGCCCCTGGACACGATTTACAAATCGCCACATAGTCCTTATCTCGGCATGTCTTTTCTGCGCGGCTCTCATGAACTGAGCTCCTCTGAGTCTGGTGGTTCCAAACCACATCTTCGATTGTCGGCCTGACTTTTCCACCCAGAATCAATGGTATCTGGATTATAGCCAAGGCAGCATCTCTCTTTCCCACCTGCGTAAAAGGGCAGCCTGAAGGACTGCTTTTACATCTTTCAGCAATATGCGGACGGTGGGACTACTTCTCCAGGGCCGTACACCGTTTTGACCGAGCTGTCTGAGTCTGAGCCATCCGAACTAGAGCTGCTCAAAGGCCGACGGCCGGCACCTGCGCGGTATGCAGACAGTGGTATTTCTTCTCCAAGTCTGTACGCAGTCTTGACCGATGTATCAGAGCTTGACGCGTTGATTAATTCACTCGGTTGTCCGACTCCTTTCGCATACTGTGGCTCTTGCTCTTGCTCTTCCTCTCCCGGAACGTTTTCTGCCTTGACCGAGCTGTTCGATCTACCTGGTCTTGGGGTGGAGCTCCCTGGGGTCGAGTCGCCATTGTTCTCGCCAGGGTCTGCGGTAGTGGTGCATGCACGGCCTTTGCTGCATGGTGTCGTGTGCGCCACGCTTCGCCTCTTATGGAAGCCTGTCTCGTCGTCGACACGATAAGGGCTTTCGAACATGGGATCGTGTTGTTGGTTCACTCCGTCTATCCCTGCGTCGCCCTCATGCATCTGCTGCACCGCCGTCGCCGTCGAGTCGAGCCAGGTGTCCAGGTCAATACCTGTTGTTTTAGCGCGCGGCCTCCTACTGCGGCTGGTACTCCTTGTATCCTCGCTGGTCGCTGTGGCCGTCGTTGTCACTGGGGGATGGTGGTTCTCTTGTGGTACGGGCAAATCGCCGGCGTGGTGACATCGCTGCGAGTGCTGAGATGTGAGGGAGCTCTCGCGCTCAAGGCGTCTTCAGTTGCGAAATGTGATGCCCGGTGGACTTGCTCTGCCGTCGTGGGCCATGTTGTCCTTGTTTGGAAGGATGCCCGGGAGGTTTGCTTCGCTGACCCTGTACAAAGGGCAATGTTGACGGCTGCAAGGCGAAGGCCGTCGAGCGTTGGACGATGACTGTGAGCACGCAGAACGGCACGATCACCTGCGGGTCACTGGTTTTTACCCTCTGGACAGTGGACAAGGTCAATCTTTGTGCAAGTCGTGATGCAATTGGTCTATGGCTATATCGCTATGTCCCCATATCCCCCTTGCCAATGTCCAACGTAGTACGACCTGCCTGGCAGCCAATGGGGCGACTCACTCTAGCTGCGACAGCGGGAGTGGTTGACCGGTCGCACCTTCCTCGCGGATCTTGCCAAGACGTGGTGTTGTTTATTTGGACTTCCTGCCTACAAGCTCGCGACTTCCTTCCCACACCAAGCTCCAACACCACAAAAGCACAACCACCGACCACCCCAAGATCACAAGTAGAAAGGTATGCAGCATCGGAACCCCCTCCTCATATCACAGACTCGAGCGTGCCTAAGCTGCAAACATCGTCGTCGTGCTTCGGCCGCAGTCGAAACAGCCGCTCGTGCGCCATCCTCAACCTCACGCAACCCACTCACCGCGCGCCACGCACTACACCGGACCATCAAGCTTACTGAAACGATACAATAGAACACCCGCCGCGTCATCCATCACAAGAAAAGAGGACAAACTCGACCCCATCACTCGCCTTCATTTGGCGGCTCCACCTCACACGGTACGTCCTCAAGGTATCACCCGTTCGTTATCGCACGTTCCCCCATGACAACCTGCTCTTCATTTGCTTCGCCGCCTTCATTCGCACCGTGATAAGCTGTTGCAGCAATCATCGGGCGTGTGATCAGCCGCGACGTCGCCCTTAAAAGCTCCTTCCCTCCCATCAACTTTCTTCCTTCTACATCCCACTACTCATCACCACAACAACCTCTTGCTTCTTCGACCCACTCACAACAACAACTCCTTCATCCACCAACACCACACCATCTCAGTTCTCACCTTGCACACACCCGAACACCAACAGTGCGTCGCATCTTCTCCCTTCTTCAGCTTGAGAGAATCTTTCTCCAAGACCATCTTACTGACGAGTCTACAGAACCTTCGTTGCTCCCACCCACCGTCATCATCATGGCTGGCCCCGCCAAGAAGCGCGTTGCCAACCAGCAGCAGCGTCCATACAACGACGGATCTTCGTCTTCGGGCGCTACGTCCAACTCCAGCAAGCCGGCCTCGTCTGCGCCCCCGACCGTCAAGGCCATCCCTCGCGTTCTCAAGAACGACGGATACGATGGCTCTCGTGATTCCTCCCCTCGTCCCGGCTCCGGCCCACCCTCTCCGCGCCAGTCATCCTCACAGCCGGCCTCGCCTCGCCAGACTCCTGCGGCGCCTCGCGCATCTTCGCGTTCCACTTCTCCGGCGCCGTCCACGGTCGCCGCACCTCCTCCTCGTCTGCCCCGTCCTATGGCGTCCATCAACAAGAATCTGGACTTGAGCATGTACGCATACAACAAGATGCGCGGCTACGACTCGCCGACGGCTCTGCCCCCTCGTCCCGCCCCTTCGAAGCTGGGCCAGCCGGCCAAGATCGGCCTCAACACTTTCAACGTCATTGAATACCCGAACATACCAATTTACCAGTACGACGTGATGATCAACAAGGGCGACGACAAGCGTGGCCTCATCAAGAGTGTCTGGGAGTCAAAGGCTGTTCAGCAGGCCATTGGTGACGACTTCATCTGGGACGGCAACCTGTTGGCTTGGAGCACCAAGCCTCTCGACCGTGAGATCAGGCTCAACGTCGACCTCGACAAGGAGAAGGGCAAGACCCCGAAGCCGAACAAGAAGCCTGATGTCCACCGCTTCCACATGCGTATGACTGGTCAAATTCGTTTCGATATCCTTCGGAGCTACCTTTCCCGTCAATGCGACTGGGACACCCCCATTCTTGACGCTATCAACTTCCTGGACCACCTCCTCCGTGACGGTCCATCCAAGCGCCTCACTGCGATCAAGAGGTCGTTCTTCCAGCGTGGAGAGGCCCGCTTCGATCTCGGCAGTGGCGTTGAGGCTTTCAAGGGTGCCTACCAATCCTTGCGCATGGTTCACGGTCCGAACGGTCCTTGCTTATCCATCAACGTCGACGTCGCCAACGGCACTTTCTTCAACTCTGGCCCTCTCCAGACGTTGGCTGTGAGGATCACCGGCGCCCGCGACCCCGCCGATCTCATCCAGCAGGCCCTAAGGGGCAAGCGTGAGGAGGATGAGGCCAGGCAGAGGAACCCCAACTCGAGGTACGAGTCCAGAGTTTCCAAGGGCCTGAAGAGGCTCAGCAAGCTTCGTGTCGTTGCGAACCATCGCGGCGCCAACGTTGTCGACGAGTACGTGATCGACAAAATCTTGTTGAAGTCGGCCAAGGAGCACAAGTTCATGCAGCGCAACGAGCAGACTGGCAAGGAGACTCCGATAACTGTCTACGACTACTTCCTGAAGACCTACAACGTCCGCATTCAGTACCCGGACTTCCCCATGGTCCAGATGAAGCGTGGAGGCGGCTCGGTTGTCATCCCCATGGAGCTCCTCAGGATTAAGGAGAACCAGCGATACCCCTTCAAGTGCGACGAGAGGCAGACCGCCAACATGATCAAGTTCGCTGTCACTCCTCCTGCTGAGCGCTGGAAGGCTGTCGAGCACGGTCTGAAGATGCTTTCCTGGAACACAGACGCGAACCTCAAGAAGTACGGCCTCAAGGTCTCCACGAACAAGACCGTCGTCGACGCTCGTGTTCTCACTGCACCTAAGGTTCAGTACGGCACTGGAGTTGCCAACCCTGGCACATCTGGCCGCTGGGACTTGAAGGGCAAGAAGTTCCTCCTCCCGAACACTGCGCCGCTGAAGAGCTGGTGCGTCACCGTCATCGCCGGCAAGCGTGGCGGCAAGCCCGACAAGTCCAGCATTGACAACTTCATCAAGGAGTTTGTCAAGATCTACAAGTCGCACGGTGGTCGCGTCGAAAACGCCAACCCAGCCATGAACCTCGGATCCGGCGACGACACTGGCGCGATCGTTACCGCCGCCTGGAACATGGCCGGCAACCAGTCCAACTCTCGTCCCCAGATCCTGGTCTTCATCCTTCCTGACAAGGATTCGATCATCTACGGCCGCATCAAGCGCTCTGCCGAGTGCCGCTATGGTGTCGTCTCACAGTGCATGCAATTCGCGCACGTCCAGAAATGCCAGGGACAGTACATCTCTAACGTGTGCATGAAGTTCAACGCAAAGCTCGGAGGCACGACTTGCCGCGCCATCGGCTCTACCTCAGGTGGTCCGACCGGTCTTTTCAAGGTCCCGACTCTTGTCATCGGTGCGGACGTCAGCCACGCGGCTCCTGGCCAGCAGTCGGCCTCCATGGCGGCCATGACGGCCTCCATGGATCCCCTCGGTGCCCGCTACGCTGCTGTCTGCGACTCCAACGGCTTCCGCGTGGAGATGATTCAGACTGAAAAGATCAACAGCATGCTGAAGCCGCTAATTCAACACTGGGTTGGCTCGGCCGGTAAGGGCAATTTCCCTTCTCGCATTCTGTACTTCCGCGATGGTGTCTCTGAGCAGCAGTACTCCCACGTGTTGCAGCAGGAGGTCGCTGATATGAAGGCTCTGCTCAAGACGGCTGTCTCTGCTGACATCCCTTTCGTGGTCGTCATTGGTGGCAAGCGTCATCACATCCGCTTCTTCCCTGAGAAGGGCGACCGTAACGGCAACCCACTCCCTGGTACCTTGGTCGAGTCTGGCTGCACTCAGCCGTATGAGAACGACTTCTACCTCTGTTCTCACGCTGCCCTTAAGGGTACTGCTCGTCCCACTCACTACCACGTCATCCTCAACGAGGCCAAGATGAGCAACGAGGAGCTCCAGACCATCCTGTACGAGCAGGTGTATCAGTACGCTCGTGCCACCACCCCAGTCTCAATCCACCCGGCCATCTATTACGCCCACATTGCTTCAGGCAGGGCTGGCCCTCACGCCGTCAACTGGCAGGGCTCGACCGACGGCCGTGGCACTCAACCCGGCGGATCTTCAGGCCAAGGCTCGGAGGTCGACGTTCTTCCTCTGATGCCCATGCCCAACCAGGGCGGGATCAACACTTCGATGTGGTACATCTAGACCACTCACAAAAACCAGTCCACTGCTAGCAAGTCCTTGAGACCGCGGCAACAACACCGGTGCGGAGAGGGAAGGGAAAGGGAGGATGGACTTGGAGAGAGAGAGGATAGAACGGAAGGATGGAACGGGAGGAGCGGTAGGGTAGTCTGGCTTCGGCCTGATCCCTTCATTTGATTTGGTTTGCTTTTGACGATACACCAGTACTTAGATAGCCCAAAAAATGACACACAAAACGCGTCTCCGCAAGGAGCGCACCAAAAAAACTAAAACAAAATGTGCCATTCTCATTTCCCTTGGAGTGCAGTCTTGAGTCATCACCTCCGTCGCCGGTCTACGTTAAAAATTCAAGACGCTACCAGATCGAGCGAGGCCGCGTGCACTGGGTCTCGAAAGCTATCCCCTCCGTGCCTTTGGTTCCATGGAATCCAAGTCTGAAAGAACTTCGCGGGCATTCTCAGGGCATGCTGATCAACCTAACGATTTACAAACCAAGGGGAAAAACCTGTCAACGACATACGAGAAGAGGAGGAAACAAGCAAATGAACCAAGCAGAACGACCGAGCAGAATGACACCTATGTTCACAGTATGTGTGGTATGATTTTCATTTCGAAATGAACAAAGTCTATGTATATTTCCTTCCGGCGTCCGCATTGCATCAAGATCCAATTCCAGATTCATGTCAATGGAATCAATCGGATGCGCTCTGCCCTGTCTGCCCATGTTCTCCCTTTTTTCCCCCTTCCCTACATTCCTTCTGGCCATCGTCTTCCTTTACAAGGTATCAAGTTTGAAGCTTCGGGTATGAAGCAGAAAACAGAGAAAGAAAACGAAAGCGAAAACGAAAAACAGAATCAATGCAATGGTTACAATCCAAAACAAAAGAAAACAAGATGCCTTTGTGGGAGTCCTTCGTGATGGCCACCTTTCCCCTCCCTTCCCTTTGGTTCCCAATTCAGTCAATCTTTCTTTGCGCCACTGGTATGCTGGGGATATGTATGTGTCGTTCTTCGCTCAAACGGCGGCAATTTGTAAAGTTTTTTGGTCGTTCTGTTGTTGATGGTGATGATTGGTGAGTGGCGTATATGCATGCATTCTTGGGCGTGAAGGTCGTGGGTGGTGTCGTTGGGGTTTGAGAGTGAGATTTGAGGGTGTTTGGGCGGGAAGCCTAGGGGGTGAGAAGGGAAGAGGGAAAGGTGCAAGATGCGTCGCCTTCCTCAATCCACTCAGCCTGCTCCTTTCCAAACACGACGGAGAAACTCATTTCATTCTCTCCTGTATCAAGCTTGCTTTTTGCTTTCATCCTCACTCATCCGTCAAACGGTCCAGCAAGTGAATGCTCAGAATCATCACCAACAGACCAATTGTCACAATGATAAACAGCGCGAAAGCAAACCAACCCAGAACCATCGCGCTGGTGCCGACGCCACTTCGCACACTGCCGTTTCCAAAGTCTTGGGCAATTTGCGCGGCTGCGACCGAGGCCGTATGCTGCCAGAGGACTGAGACCAGCACGAAGATCGAGGCGATGAAAATGAGGGCTAGGGCCACTTGCGAGACGGGCCGCGAGGGGAAGGGCTTGATGTCGATGTCGGAGCCGGTGCGGGCGTCGCGCTCTTCGTGCCAACCAGGGAAGGTGGCGAGGAGGAGGAAGGTGACGAAGGCGAGGATGATGGCTACGATGCTGAGAGGTGGTGTGTTAGCTGGGTCCGGATTGAAGGCCATGGATCATTCCTTCTCAGGACAACTTACAGAAGATAGGGGAAGACAACGGCATTTTTGAATGTTGTTGCCACCCAGATCAAGTTGAGCGGGTCCTGGTCGATGTTGATGCGCTCTGCGAGAGCGGTGGCATTGTTGGAGCACAGGAAGGCTCCGTCTGTGTTTGCGCACAGTCCAAAGTAGCCGACACGGACTTCGAGCGCTGCTTGTCCGACAATGTTGGCAATGGCGGCTGTGACACCCGGGTCTACTTGCGTAGGGTCGTAGTTTGGCGTGTAATCATCATAGTAGAAATTGATCAGGAAGATGCCGGGGATCAGAGGCGACGAGGACGAGCATCCTGCCAGTAGTAGTGCTGGTGGGGATTGTTAGTATCGTGTACGTGTTAATTGCGATGGCGCTCATTGCAACAGACGATAACTTACACAGCAGGATGATTGCCAATGCGATCAGGATCATGAGCACATGGTGGTAACCCAGGAATGGAATTAACCGCTGGATTCCCACGGCAAACCGTACGTTCGGCATGGTGGCAGAAAAGGTCTACCGGCTGTCTGGTGTATGGGACGAATGCTCTTTCAGAGGTCGAACTCCGCCCGTCTGGGACGGGAGAAGGGAAGGCTGCCGGTGTGGAATGCGATCGTGTGGTGTATAGCTCGGTAAAGAATGTTTCGTTGGATAGAAATGGGCGATGTTCTTTCTGTGGAATGCTTGCCCACGAAAGAATGGACGTTTGTGGAGAAGGGCTTGCGACGGTTGTCTCGAAGAGTGTTCTGTGGTCTCGTGTCGTACCTGCAACGTCGGGAGAGGAAGTCAGAATAACGATACCGGACTCGATGTGTTGTGGAGTTGCAAGTGGAGGGAGAGAGAGAGAGGCTTAGCTTCTTCTTGCGAGGAGATCCAATTGCTAGTACAGACTCGGAGTGTAGGTATGGACTTGGGTGTGCAATGGAAATGGACGTGGCTAGGAGGAGGCTGGTATCTGCACTCCCAGCCATCTCGACCCGCAACATACTTCCACTTCCAGCCACCCCGTTGGCATGGTAAACACGCGCTAATCGGCGCTAAAGCGTCATCCCCACGTGGAGGACGCTACCGAGCCGTGCCGCCCGCGCCTCTCTTCCCTGTTTTGGTCTTCTGTCTCTGGTACCTGAGCGCAGAGGCGGTAAGCTTCGTGGACACCGTTGGAGATTGACCGTCTCGTCGTCTTCTGGATGCGAAATCGTGCTGGATGTCTTGTTTTTGAAACAAACCCTTTTGCCCTCAAGACTGCCAGCGTGGGGATGCCAGCAAAACGCCATTTGTACCCAATTCCTTCTCAGATTCATTGTACACTCGAGACACCTGCCATCTTACAGGACCGTAGACCGACTTGTGCATCTTCTTGTGCTGGCCCATGTCAAAGTGTCAAGTGATGATTTGCTCTGCTCTTGTCTCACGCTGTAACGCGCGTTCAATGCCAGCCATGACAGTCATAACTACATGTAGACCCTGGCTGTGACCTCACTGTCACTCATGTCTACTGCGTTCGGCTTCGAGAGGTTCAGTCTGTGAAAACATGATCGCCGGCCAGGTGGACGAATGCTCACTGGAAGACCCCTCTGGACACCTAGGCTGCGTCTTTGAACAGCAAGCATCTTGCCATGGCCGTAACCAGCAGCAACCTACACAGCCGATCTAAGGAGAACAAGCCAGTCAGTCATCACCAAAAGTGTACACTGTCACACCTGCGCAAGGATACCCTTGACAGTCCACCACCGTCAGGTCAGAAAACGGAAGAGAGTCTTTGAGACTTGAGAAGCTTCCATGGATCACCGCCTAACTGTAAGAGAGAAGATGGAAAAACAGAACAATCATCAACCATCGAATCTTCCGCCCACATCCGATCGTTGTGATGGGTATCTTGACTTCATTTGCCCGATGTACAAAATAAGCAGTCCCAAGAAATCACCACAGAAGGAAACAGAAGAAGCTGCCAACTTCGTCCAAGTACGTCTGTCGTCTGATTTGTTCAGGGCCCGTCTGAATTAGACTGACTCCGAACAGACGAACACAACACCCCGTTCACGGCCAACAAATCACTTGATCAGTTGATCAATTAATCAGCCAATCAATCCACGACATCGGCCAGACCTCAACATCCTACTGCCCCCCCAAATCCTCCCACCTCCACCCAGCCGGCGCAAAAGCCAAAATATCCGCCAGACTCTTGCCAAAACTTGACGGGTTGGGATGCTTCTTCTCTCTGGGTAGGTTGCTTTGGTGCAAGAAGGTGCAAGAAGACAGTGAGGGATCGGAGAGAGGCATTTCGCTTTATAGGCGCTTGGTAGTTTCTGATGCGCAAGTCAATGGTCGAAGGATTAGGGTGAATGTATGGATGATTGGCAAGTATGTCGTGCGAGGGTCTCCATTGAGAGTATTGATGCTTGTGTATGGCCCTTGTTTTGGGTGCAATATCGTTCTCTACGAGCACTGTGCCGTGATGGATCGATCAATGGTGCAAATTCTCGGACAATGTTGCAAAGATGATGAGTGAATGGTTGATCGGCAACTACGTCGTGCGAGAGTGGTTGTCGAGAGTATCGACTCCGGCGTATGACAGCCGCATCGAGATGCGGTATCGTTGACTGCGAGCACGGCTGGGTTATGGACCGATCAATGGCCTAACTACTCGGACAGTATTGGAAGCAGTAGACAAGGTGAATTTTTATAGTTTTCATTGATCCAGGTCCTGGAGAGCGAGGTAGTGCTTGCTGCATGGCAGTCCGGCGGAGGAAGTCTATGATTTGGAAATGCCGTTGAGATAACCAGGCAATGCATAATAGCTTGTTAGAGTTTGTGTGGCAGTTCATCTTCGCGATGAATGCTGGTGTGGACTTAGCTCGGCCAACAGGTAAGTTTGCAGGCTGCTCGCGCGGTTCGGTTGAGAACCTCGAGATGCTCCTGCATCTCTGACGGTCCTGATTTCTCAATTGTACAAACCTATTATACATCAGCGCTGATAGAAACCTTTACCAGAGTTCGTCAAAGCTCGAAAAGCAAGCATGCTGTCATCGAGTACGCCCTGGCGAATATGACCCTCCGCTGGAAGGTCATCATGTTCATATGCCTAGTACTCCATGCTTCCCCCTCCGTATCCCTGTCCCACATTGGCATCTAGGCTCCTGTATCCACCGCGGCCACCGCCACGATTGCCTCGCTGGCCGCCGCGTCCACCTCTTCCACCACCACGGAAACCTTGCCCTCTACCACGGTTACCACCTCCGCCTGCACCGCCTCTGTTATTGTTTCCGTTCCAAGCATTACCGCCACCTTGCTTTTGTTGCGGTGTGTAGTTATGTTTCTGCCCGTTGTCGGTACCCTTCTTCGCTGACGAACCCAGCGGTGGGAAATCCTCCTCGCGAGGGTGCTTCCGAGCGTTCTTACCGTTCGGGAAGCTCGCTTCGTACTCGTCCTCACCAGCAATCTCCTCGTCGATCCGCAGTAGCACTTTCTCGCCGACGGTTGTTTCGAACTCGAAAGCTTGATTCTCCGAAACGGGTTGCCAGTTGCGGATCCTGCTTGCTTCGATGGGTTTGGCCTGCCGCCGCGTTGCGAGTACGACGTAAGGTGTCGCATTCTCGGTGTATATTTGAGCGTTTGGGTTGGAGGGCGCGACACGTGCAGCCCATACACGAGACTCGTGGATGCCAAGGCCGGTGACTCGCCATCTTTGCTTTGCACCAATGCCGCCGACCTTCTTCATAATCGAATGTGGTGCTGGACGTGGTGTGATGAGGATGTTGTTTGCGAGGAACTTAAGGTCCGAAGAATCGGAGTTGGCAGGGAGCGGGACTAGGACCTTTAACCTTTCAGTGTCCTGAGGTGAGATGATGTATCCGGTGTAAAAGACAGAGCGCTTGATCTTATAAGGCACTGAGTTTGCGGGCGCGGCATCGGAAACGATGGCAGCATTGTGGACGTTTATCATGCGTTGGACCTCGGCGATTTCTGTGACGTGATCCATGTAACTGTCTTGCTCTGTGACTTGGATGACCTCGGCCGTTATGGGTTGTCGGGTGGAAGGCTGCTGCGGGCTTTGTAATAGTGAGCGATTGAGATCGGCGAAGAAGTCACGGAAGACCTTGGTATGTTTTGGTCGATCCTCGTACATGCGGAGCTCTCCGGCCTCAGCATACGTGAAGACAATGTCTCGTAGCAACGCTTGTTTGAAGGTCATTGTGCTGCTGAACTGCTCTCCGTGTGGACTGACAGTAGGCTTCAAGCATACCATGTCGCACTCCAATGCCTTCGCCTTGAGCATACGTTGGATCAGGTCCGAGAACCCACTTTCCGATCTTCCAGTGAGCAACACGGTGAGCGTATCCTCAGATTCCATGCTTAGGCGGACAAGCTCGACGATTTGTTCGTTCCAGCAACCCTCCCATGCGCGCGGCTCTTCAATTTCGACACCCTGACCGGTCGCTGACAGTATATTAGGGTTGTGCCACCAGCCACCATGTTGTAAGAAATCTTGCGCTTGCAGATGACCGAATGTGGTGGTGGCCCAGATTTGCTTGTTGGGCAAGGGCGATGAGAAGACTGTGTGGCTGTGTCAGTAACGTGGCAGTGAGACTGTCCTGCTCAGATGCGTGTATGATCTTAGACTGTACTACATAAACTTACGGGTGTTGTCAAAGTCGTAGACATGCACAGCCTTGATGGTATGGATCGGAGGCAGTTGACGGTCGCTGCAGGACCAACGCTTGAGCGACGTGACGGTGCGCAAAGGGCCAGACATGCTGGACGCCCTGTCGTGTACGTATGCCGCGACTACAGTGGAAGGTGTGATAGAAGGGGCGGGCGTGAACGGGTGTTAGTGAGGTCGCGTTGTTCGGCGGGATGGCTTGATGGCATGTGAAAATGGGTTCGACTTTGGACTTTGGCGACGCCAGTCGCGCGCGACTGCTGGATTATCTTAGCGCCGCTTCGTCCCGTCGGCAAGATCGATCGCTGGCTTCGTCCAAGACCCTTGAAACTTGAACTTCTTCCATTCTGGGGACATGGAGACTTTTCTTGCTGCAAGCCGACCAACGAAAACCAAACCAGACATATCTTGAATCATCAGCAACATGGCGACCGAACAATCAAAGGCGTCGGCAAACCCATCCAACTCACAGACAAATGGAGTGAAAAGAAAACGCACAGATGGCCTACCAAAGACAAACAACCCTATGCACAACAAAAAGATCAAACTGCTGGAATCCCGGAAGAAGCTGCCCATCTGGGCTCGACAGCAGGACATCAAGAAGCAATTGCAGCAAAATGATATCCTGGTCTTGTCTGGTGAAACCGGTTCCGGTAAATCGACACAGCTCCCGCAGTTTCTCCTCGAATCCAACTGGTGCTCGAAATGCATCGCTGTCACTCAGCCACGTCGAGTAGCGGCCATCAGCTTGGCCCGTCGCGTAGCGGAGGAGATGGGCACGCCTTTGGGCAACTCTAGTCCGGCCAGCAAAGTCGGTTACAGCGTTCGTTTCGACGAATCGACCAGTCCGAGCACTCGCATCAAGTACCTGACGGAAGGTATGCTACTGCAAGAGATGCTGCGCGATTCTGCCATGAGC
>Ga0265797_10001430_pt1 | contig 41855 bp, 40 predicted proteins | sample P2T30metagenome_FD_192433 | JGI IMG/M metagenome (GOLD analysis project Ga0265797, IMG submission 192433) | Plant litter microbial communities from East Loma Ridge, Irvine, California - P2 T30 | ecosystem: Environmental > Terrestrial > Plant litter > Unclassified | place: USA: California...
TTGGTCGGGGCGAGAGGATTCGAACCTCCGACCCCGTGCACCCCATGCACGTACGCTACCAGGCTGCGCTACGCCCCGACTAGTCAACAATTATATCAGAGGCAGAAAAAATCTTGAGCTTTTGATACACGTTACAACGATGATTTTCCCTGCACAAGCCGCCATGCCGGCCGCCCTCGGAACGGCCTGGCGGCACCTGCTCACTACTTCCACTCTCCGCGCAAGGCCAGCACTTGCTGACGCAGATACTCCGGCGTCGCCTGTTCCGGCGCCACCGGCAAGCCGACCGCCAGCGCCAGCTGCGAGCGCATGCCGCGCGCGATGCGGCGCTCGAACAGATTGCTCTGGTCGCGCGTGAACCAGCTGCCCCACAGGCCGCGCAGCGCCATCGGGATCACCGGCACCTGGCTGCGATCGACGATTCTTGCGATGCCGTTGCGGAATTCATTCAGGTCGCCCGTGGTGGTTAGTTTGCCCTCCGGGAAAATGCAGACCAGCTCGCCATCGTGCAGTGCGTGGGCAATGTCCACGAACGCCTTTTCCATCACCCACGGATTTTCCTTGGCCGGCGCGATCGGGATCGCGTTCACGGCGCGGAAGATCCAGCGCAGGAACGGCGTCTTGAAGATGCGGTGGTCCATCACGAAGCGGATCGGGCGCGGGCTGGCGGCATTGATCACGATCGCGTCGACATAACTGACGTGATTGCACACCAGGATCGCCGCGCCCTCGACCGGGATATTCGAGGTGTCGACGGTGCGCACCCGGTACACGGTGTGGATCAGGAGCCAGGCCAGGAAGCGCATCAGGAATTCCGGCACCAGCGAGAAGATATACACCGCCACCACCGCATTGAGCAGCGCCGTGGTCAGGAACAGTTCGGGGATGCTGAAGCCCTGCCCCAGCAGCAGGATCGCCACGCCGGCAGACGCCACCATGAACACCGCGTTCAGGATGTTCATGCCGGCGATGGTGCGCGAGACATGTTTCTGGTCGCAGCGGGTCTGGATCAGGGCAAACAGCGGCACGATGAACAGGCCGCCGAACACGCCGATCAGCACCAGGTCGGCCAGGATGCGCAGCACGCCCGGCTGGGCCAGCAGGGCCATGGCGCCGACGCTGCCGGCGGCCGCGACCGTGTTGAACGCTTCGCTGGCGAAATACAGGTCGATGCCGAACACCGACAGGCCGATCGAGCCGAACGGCACCAGGCCGATCTCGACCTTGCGGCCCGAGAGGCGCTCGCACAGCAGCGAACCGGCGCCGATGCCGAGCGAAAACACGGTCAGCAGCAGCACGAATACGCTGTGGTCGCCGCGCAGGTAATCCTTGGCAAATACAGGGAACTGGGCCAGCAGCAAGGCGCCATAGAACCAGAACCAGGAGTTGCCCAGCATCGACAGGAACACGGTGCGGTTCTGGCGCGAGTACGACAGGTTGCGCCACGATTCGGCAATCGGGTTGCGACTGATGCGCAGTTCCGGCGCCGGGGCCGGCGAGGGCGGGATGCGCCAGCTGGCCAGCAGGCCCAGCACGGCGAACACCAGGGTAGCGGCGGCCACCAGCATGATGCCGTTCGGCTTGTAGCCGACCAGGATCGCGCCCGCCACTTCGCCCAGCAAAATGCCGACGAAGGTGCCCATTTCGACCACACCGTTGCCGCCGACCAGTTCATCCGGCTTCAGGTTCTGCGGCAGGTAAGCGTACTTCACCGGGCCGAACAGCGTCGAGTGCATGCCCATGCCGACCACGGCCACGATCAAGAGCCACAGCGAATGGGTCATCCAGCCGATGCCGGCAATGAGCATGATCACGATCTCGGCGACTTTGACGATGCGCGCCAGCCTGGCCTTGTCGTATTTGTCGGCGATCTGGCCCGAAGTGGCCGAGAACAGCACATAGGGCAAGATGAACAGGCCCGGGATCAGGTTGTTGATCAGGGACGGATCGAGCGACGTCCAGTTCAGCGCGTCGTAGGTCATCACGACCAGCAGCGCCGTCTTGAACAGATTGTCGTTGAAGGCGCCCAGGAACTGGGTCCAGAAAAAGGGGGCAAAACGACGCTGCGTCAGCAGGGAAAACTGGCTCGGTTGGCTCATGCTTCGTAGCTCGGGGTGATGGAGTGCGTAATGTACAACGGCAAGAGCGGCGCAACAAATGCTGCATCTCACTTATGTCTCACATTTATGATGCGTATTCGCAGGCAATACCCGCGGTCGTGGGCGGCGATACGCATCGAGGTCGAACGCGGCGCCTGTTCGACCACAAACCGGTGCATGGAGCAAGCGGCGGCAGCGCAAAAGCGCGTCGGTGTTAATGTCGATTGAAACCGGTCAAGCGGGTTCCGATCCGGGGATTCGACCGGCGCGGGGCGCGTTAGAATCCCCGGATGACTTCAGCCAACTTCCACGTTTGCTACGCCAGCGTCGCCAATGCGCTGTTCGAGCACATCGAGCAGGATTTGCTGCTCCTGACCACCGCCCTCATCGACGACGACGAGGATGTCCTGTTCCAGCCGGCGCCAGACGTGCCGACCGCGCTGATGATGCCTGAACAAGTGCCGCCGCCGAAGTAGCCGGCTGCAAGCGATCGGCGACGCCAGAAGGCGCCGCCTGCGCAAACTCGCTCAGCCCAGTGCTTCCAGGCGAATCCGCGTCACCTTCCCGATCACCGCCGGCAAGCCTTCGATCTTGGCGATCGCCGCATCGATGTTCTTCTCGCGCGTCTGGTGCGTGAGCATGATGATGTCGATGTCGGTCTGGTTGCCCGGTTGCTTCTGCAGCACGGCGTCGATCGAAATGCCGGCGTCGGCCAGGATGCGGGTCAGGTCGGCCATTACGCCCAGTTGATCCTGCACATGCACGCGCAGGTAGTAGCTGGTGGTGATTTCGGACATCGGCATGATGGCGACGTCGGTCATCTGGTTCGGCTGGAACGCCAGGTGCGGCACCCGGCTGTACGGGTCGGCCGTCAGCAAGCGCGTGACGTCGACCAGGTCGGCGATCACCGCCGAGGCGGTCGGTTCCGAGCCTGCGCCCTTGCCGTAATACAGCGTGGCGCCGACCGCGTCGGCCTGCACCAGTACCGCGTTCATGGCGCCCTCGACGTTGGCGATCAGGCGCGCGGTCGGGATCAAGGTCGGGTGCACGCGCAGCTCGACGCCCTCGCCGCCTTCAGTGTGGGTGCGGCGCGTGATGCCCAGCAGCTTGATGCGGTAGCCCAATTGCTCGGCGTAGCGGATGTCTTGCGCCTGCAACTGGCTGATGCCTTCCACGTAGGCTTTGTCGAACTGGACCGGGATGCCGAAGGCGATCGCCGACATCAGGGTCAGTTTATGCGCGGCGTCGACGCCCTCGATGTCGAAGGTCGGATCGGCTTCGGCGTAACCCAATTCTTGCGCCTGTTTCAGCACGGTGGCGAAGTCGAGGCCCTTGTCGCGCATCTCGGACAGGATGAAATTGGTGGTGCCGTTGATGATGCCGGCCACCGATTCGATGCGGTTCGCCGTCAAGCCTTCGCGCAGCGCCTTGATGATCGGCACGCCGCCGGCGACGGCTGCCTCGAACGCCACCATCACGCCCTTGTCCTGGGCGGCGGCGAAGATCTCGTTGCCGTGCAGCGCCAGCAGCGCCTTGTTGGCGGTGACCACGTGCTTGCCGTTGGCAATTGCGGTCAAGACCAGCTGTTTCGACAACTCGTAGCCGCCGATCAGCTCGACCACGATGTCGATGTCGGGATGATTCACAACGGCGAATGGATCGTCGGTCACGTCGACCGTATTGCCGGTCAGCTGGCGCGCCCGTTCGGTATTGCGCGCCGCCACCATGGCGATCTCGATGCCGCGGCCGGCACGGCGGCGGATGTCTTCCTGGTTGCGCTGAAGGACGTTGAAAGTACCGGCACCCACGGTGCCGATGCCCAGGAGGCCAACTTGGATCGGTTTCATAAACTCTGTTTCTCGTCTTGGACTCGGCGCCAGCGCGGTATGCACGTCATGCGTGGCGTCGTCGGTAACCGTCTAGGAAGCGCGCGATACGGCCGCAAGCATCCGTCAGGTCGTCGGAATTGGGCAGGAACACCAGCCGGAAGTGGTCCGGGGCGATCCAGTTAAAGCCGGTGCCTTGCACCAGCAGCACTTTTTCCTCGGACAGCAATTCGCAGATGAACTGCTGGTCGTCCGTGATCGGGTACATCGTCGGATCGAGGCGCGGGAACATGTACAGCGCGGCTTTTGGCTTCACGCAGGTCACGCCCGGAATATCGGTCAACAGCTTGTGCGCGAGGTCGCGCTGTTTCAACAGGCGCCCGCCCGGCCCCACCAGCTCGTCAATGCTCTGGTGGCCGCCGAGCGCGGTCTGGATCGCGAACTGGCCCGGCGCGTTGGCGCACAGGCGCATCGAGGCCAGCATGTTGAGGCCCTCGATATAGCCCTTCGCGTGGCGCTTCTCGCCCGACACCACCATCCAGCCGGCGCGGTAGCCGCACGAGCGGTAGTTCTTCGACAGGCCGTTCAGGGTCACGAACAGCACGTCGTCGGCGAGCGACGCCAGCGAGACGTGTTCGGCACCGTCGTACAAGGTCTTGTCGTAGATTTCGTCGGCGTAGATGATCAGGCCGTGCTGGCGCGCCAGCTCGATGATCTCGAGCAGCACTTCGCGCGAATACAGGGCGCCGGTGGGGTTGTTGGGGTTGATCACCACGATCGCGCGCGTGTTCGGCGTGATCTTGCGGCGCATGTCCTCGATGTCCGGCATCCAGCCGGCCTGTTCGTCGCAAATGTAGTGCACCGGGGCGCCGCCGGCCAGGCTCACCGCCGCCGTCCACAGCGGATAATCGGGCGCCGGTACCAGCACTTCATCGCCGTTATTGAGCAGGCCCTGCATCGCCATGACGATCAGTTCCGACGCGCCATTGCCCAGGTAGATGTCGTCGATGCCGACATTCGCGATGTTCTTTTGCTGGGTGTAATGCATGATCGCCTTGCGCGGCGCGAACATGCCCTTCGAGTCGGTGTAGCCGGCCGCGTTGTGCATATTGCGGATCATGTCGCTGACGATCTCGTCCGGCGCGTCGAAGCCGAACACGGCCAGGTTGCCGATATTCAGTTTGATGATCTTCTGGCCGTCTTCTTCCATCTGGCGCGCCTTGTCCAGGGCGGGGCCACGGATCTCGTAGCAGACGTCATCGAGCTTGTTTGATTTGAGAATCGGTCGCAAAGTAACCCCTGGTGGACATGTGCACTGTTGCAGTGCGAAAAATACCATTCTGCCGAAAGCATCCGGATAAGGCAACCTTGCCGATCCGGTTAAAATGGACGCTTTGTGAGATTTGGTGGTGCATCGCGGCAATGTCCTTGCCAAACCCGCGGCCCCACCTCGTTGCCACCTCTTTTTCCCGACGGCCTCAGACGATGAAACTGCATTCCGACGACACCCAACAATACCAGACCGTCACCGGCTACGACGCCGGCGGCGTGGAGATCAATGCCCAGCGTTTCGAGTACAGCCTGACTGTGCTGCCGGAAGTCGCGCCGCGCCCGTGGAATGTCACGCGCTTCGAGGACCTGACTGCCGAGCACTTCGAGCAGATCGCCGCCGACAAGCCCGACGTCGTGATCCTCGGCACCGGCGAGCGCCAGCGCTTTGTGCACCCGCGCCTGATCGCCAGCCTGTCCGACTTGCGCATCGGCGTCGAATCGATGGACAGCCAGGCTGCCTGCCGCACCTACAACATCCTGATGGGCGAAGGGCGCAAGGTGACGCTGGCGCTGATCATCGGTGCCGGCGCCTAGGTTCGCGTGTCGATAACAGGGTCGCGCAGCTCTTGAAACCTGGCAATAACGCTCCTATTTGCGACAAGATTGCCAATTTACCCAGCCGGGACTGGCGGCGCGCGGCACGGGCGATTATTATCGCAATGCCGCTCCCTGCTCTTCGTGCCAGGGAGGACATGACCGAACTGCCAGGAGAATCCCGTGGCCGAGAGCCCAACCGCAACCGCCGTCCCAGCCGCCGCTGTATCCATCGCTCCCTTTTCCGCCGCCATGACGAGCGACCGGACCTTCGAACTGAGCGGGCGGCCCGCCAAGTACACCGTGCTGTACTTCTACCCCAAGGACAATACCCCCGGCTGCACCACCGAGAGCATCGCCTTTCGCGAAGCGTATCCGCAGTTCGAGGCGCTGGGCGCCGAGATCTATGGCCTGAGCCGCGATTCGCTGCGCTCGCACGAGAACTTCAAGTCCAAGCTGGGCCTGCCGTTCGAGCTGATCTCGGATCCGAACGAGGCCGTGTGCAGCCAGTTCAATGTCATGAAGCTGAAAAATATGTATGGCAAACAAGTGCGTGGAGTTGAGCGCAGTACGTTTGTCATTGACGCTCAAGGCCGATTGGTGAAAGAATGGCGTGGCGTGAAAGTCAATGATCACGTAACCGAAGTGCTGGAATTTCTGAAGAGCCAGCCCTGAAAAACGGATGGCTCCAGTTTGTTCAACTTGCTGGAATGCTATCGTTTATTTTGAGTCAAACCGCAACACATCAGCCTCACACCATTCTGCTTGCCCGCCGGACCTGCACGCGCATCAGCTTCCCGCTTTTCGCACCTGCCCAAGTCCGGCTGAGCCGCAACAGGATGTCTCTGCAAGTCCCAATAGCACTTTTCGACGTACAAATCCAAGTTGCATCGACCCCGTCTGCAGCGCGCCAATGTGGCCCGCGCGCACGCGGCCTCCCTTATTTTTCTAGATTGAGAACCTGATGCCACTACCCAAGATGCCCACACAACCAGCCACCATGCTGCTGGTAAAAGATTACCCGAAGGCAGAACCCGGCAAGAGCCCGGTGCGCGCGGCCGCAGCCAAAGCCGACGCCGATGTCGAAGACCTGATCAGCGGCCAGGCCGTCCCTACCCCGAAATCGCGTGCGCGCCGCAAAGCGCAAGAAACGCTGGCCGCGGCCCAGGCGCCTGCGCCGGCCGAGGTCGTCGCAAACACCGGCGCCGGCAAGGGCGGCAGGAACAGCTGGCCGGCGGCCGGCGCAGCGGTGGCCCAGGCCGGCGCTGCAGCCAATAGCAGCGTCGCCGCCGAGCCGGTCTCGGCCAAGCTGCGCGAGACCGATACCGACGCGGCCCATCCGGCCCAGCACAAGCCGGTCGAAGTCAGCGTCAAGTCGTCCACCAGCCGCAAGGCCGATCGCGCCGGTTCGACCAAGGTGTTCGTGCTCGATACCAATGTGCTGATGCATGATCCGACATCGCTGTTCCGCTTCGAAGAGCATGACGTCTATCTGCCGATGATGACGCTCGAAGAGCTGGACAACCACAAGAAGGGCATGAGCGAAGTGGCGCGCAATGCGCGTCAGGTGTCGCGCACGCTCGACGCCCTGATCGCGAATGTCGACGACGACGCGATCGAGTCCGGCATCCCGCTGTCGAAACTGGGCAACAAGGACGCCAAGGGCCGCCTGTATTTCCAGACCCGCCTGAACGGCGCCGCCCTGCCCGAAGGCCTGCCATCGGGCAAGGCCGACAACCAGATCCTGGGCGTGGTGCGCGCACTCGAAGGCCAGATGAACGGCCGCGCGATCGTGCTGGTGTCGAAAGACATCAATATGCGGATCAAGGCGCGGGCCCTGGGTCTGCCGGCCGAAGATTACTTCAACGACCATGTGCTGGAAGACACCGACCTGCTGTACTCGGGCATCGTCCAGTTGCCGAACGACTTCTGGGACAAGCACGGCAAGGACGTCGAATCGTGGCAGGAAAACCGCAACGGCAATTCGTCGACCTATTACCGCGTGACGGGGCCGGTGATTCCGACCTTGCTGGTGAACCAGTTCGTGTTCCTGGAACCGAAGGATGGCGAAGCGCCGCTGTACGCCCAGGTCAAGCAGATCGACGGCAAGACCGCCGTGCTGCAGACGCTGCGCGACTATAGCCACAACAAGAACAATGTCTGGGGCATCACCGCGCGCAACCGCGAGCAGAATTTCGCCCTCAACCTGTTGATGAATCCGGAAGTCGACTTCATCACCCTGCTCGGCCAGGCCGGCACCGGCAAGACCCTGCTGGCCCTGGCCGCCGGCCTGGCGCAAGTGCTCGAGACCAAGCAGTACAACGAGATCATCGTCACCCGCGTCACGGTGCCGGTGGGCGAAGACATCGGCTTCCTGCCGGGTACCGAAGAAGAGAAAATGTCGCCGTGGATGGGCGCATTCGACGACAACCTGGAAGTGCTGATGAAGTCCGACGGCGACGCCGGCGACTGGGGCCGCGCCGCAACGCAGGACCTGATCCGCTCGCGCATCAAGATCAAGTCGCTCAACTTCATGCGCGGCCGTACTTTTGTGAACAAGTTCCTGATCATCGATGAAGCGCAAAACCTGACGCCGAAGCAGATGAAGACCCTGGTCACCCGCGCCGGTCCCGGCACCAAGATCCTGTGCCTTGGCAACATCGCCCAGATCGACACGCCGTACCTGACCGAAGGCTCGAGCGGCCTGACCTATGTGGTCGACCGCTTCAAGGGCTGGAGCCATGGCGGCCACGTCACCCTGGCGCGCGGCGAACGCTCGCGCCTGGCCGATCACGCCAGCGACGTGCTCTGATCCACACCCGATGTGCCTGCTTCGCGGCAGGCTTGTCGCGCAACGCCCGCCCTGTTCGGCGGGCGTTTTTTATGCGCCGCCCAATTGCAGCTTGTTCCCATCGATCGGCATGTCTTAGGCAGCCGTCGTGCGCACGCCACATCGTTGCGGCATTCTCCCGACCTCGCGCAAGGCCGATGCACGCTGCCAGCTCGATGCTATATGGACATAACTCGACATAAACCCGCTATGATCGGGGTTGCCTGCAATAACGTCGATCAGTCCTGGCCAGGGAGTCACCATGAAATTCCGCTTCTGGGGCGTGCGTGGGTCGATCCCCGCGCCTGGCCCGCGCACCGCGCGCTATGGCGGCAACACCACCTGCATCGAAGTGCGGCTCGACGACGACAACCTGATCGTGCTCGACGCCGGCACCGGCCTGTTTCCGCTGGCCCAGCATCTAATGCACGAGGCGCGTGCGCCGGGTGCGCCGCAGCCAGCCATCGACGCCAACCTGTTCATCACCCACAGCCACTGGGACCACATCCACGGGCTGCCGTTCTTTACCCCGCTGTTCCTCAAGGGCAGCCGGGTGCGCCTGCACGGCGGCCACGATCCGGTCAGCGGACGCGGCATCGAGCATGTGATGGCGGTGCAGTTGCAGAACAGCTACTTCCCGGTCAGCGAAACCCAGCTCGGCGCCAGCATCGAATACCGCACGCTGGAGGTTGGCGTGGCGGTCGCGGTCGGCGCGGCGACCGTCTCGAACGTGCTGATGAACCATCCGGTGACCAACCTCGGCTACCGCATCGATTGCCACGGCAAGTCGCTGTTCTTTACCGGCGACCACGAGCCGTGGCATAACCCGCATCCGCCCGGCGACGCGCGTCACCCGGCCGTCGAGGCGCACCTGCGCCGGCGCGAACAAGCGATCGACGCCGCCACGGCCGGGGTCGACGCCCTGATCGTGGATTGCTCGTACACGCGCGATGAATACCCGGCGCGCGCCGGCTGGGGCCACGGCACCTTCGACGCCGCCATCGCGATGGCCTTGCGGGTCGGCGCCCGCGCCCTGTACTGCACCCACCACGAACCGACGCGCAGCGACGACGAACTCGAGGCTGCGTTCGCCGACGTGCTGACGCGCCATTCAGGCCAGCTGGCGCATCTGGAGGTGCACCTTGCCTATGAAGGACTGGAAGTGAGCCTGGCCTGAGGCCTGCCCTGAAACCTGACACATCGAACAGGTACAATCGCGCACGCCCGCAACTAGAATGAAGCTACCGGCCTATGGCCCGGCTCACCTCTTTTTGCAGGAGCACGAATTGACCAAGGTTTTCCTGATGTTTGCCGCCAGCGCCATCCTGCTGTCCGGCTGCGCCACCAGCACCGGCGACAAGACCGCCAGCGCCGAGCCCGGCGCCGATCGCTCGCTTCCCACCGGCACCTACCTGAAACGCAGGCCGGGCAAGCCGCAGGACGCCGAAACCGTCGACAAACAGCAAATCGAAAACATGCAACGCACCGGCGCCGGCACGATCAATATCTGAACCAGCGCTTGAACCAGCCATAAAAAAAGCGGAGCCCTCGGGCTCCGCTTCGTTTCAGCGCTGCCTTGCCGGCGGCGCCGTGTTACATGATGTGGGTACCGATCCACCACGCGATCGCGGCCATGAAGGCCGATGCCGGAATGGTGAAGATCCAGGCCCACACGATATTGCCTGCCACGCCCCAGCGCACTGCCGAGGTCTTGCGCGCCGCGCCCACGCCGACGATGGCGCCGGTGATGGTGTGGGTGGTCGAGACCGGGATACCGAACGCGCTCGACATCAGGAGCGTCACCGCGCCACCGGATTCGGCGCAGAAGCCGCCCACCGGTTTGAGTTTGGTGATCTTCTGGCCCATGGTCTTGACGATGCGCCAGCCGCCGAACAGCGTACCGAAGGCAATCGCGGCGTAGCACGAAATGATGACCCAGGCCGGTGGATAGGCGTCGGTGGCATTGGTGTAGCCGGCCGCGATCAGGAGCATCCAGATAATGCCCATGGTTTTTTGTGCGTCGTTACCGCCATGACCCAGCGAATACGCTGCGGCCGATGCCAGTTGCAGGCGCCGGAACCAGGTATCGACCTTGCGCGGCGTCGACTTCACAAAGAGCCACGACACGATCAGCATGATCACCGACCCCAGCACGAAGCCGAGCAGCGGCGCCACCACGATGAAGGCCACGGTCTTGAGCAGGCCGCCGGAGACCAGCGAACCGGTGCCGGCCTTGGCCACCGCAGCGCCGACCAGGCCGCCGATCAGGGCATGCGAGGACGACGACGGGATGCCGTAGTACCAGGTGATGATGTTCCACGAGATGGCCCCGACCAGGGCGCCGAAGATCACGTAATGGTCGACCACGTTCGGATCGATGGTGCCTTTGCCGATGGTCTGCGCCACTTTCATGTTGACCACGAAGATCGCGATGAAGTTGAAGAAGGCGGCCATCGCCACCGCGGTCTGCGGTTTCAGGACGCCGGTGGAGACCACGGTGGCGATCGAGTTCGCCGAGTCGTGAAAGCCGTTCATGAAGTCGAACACGAGTGCCAGCAGCACCAGCATTCCCAGCACATAGATGCTGATGTGGAGAGTTTCCATAATTGTTCTGCCCGCGAGACGCTTACGCGTTTTCGACGATGATGCCTTCGATGATGTTGGCGACGTCTTCGCAGCGGTCGGTCACGGTTTCCAGAATCTCGTAGATCGCCTTCATCTTGATCAGGTTGCGCACGTCCGGTTCGTCGCGGAACAGCTTGGACATGGCGGCGCGCATCACGTGGTCGGCGTCCGACTCGAAACGGTCGATCTCTTCGCAGATGGCGACGATCTTCGAGGCATTGTCCATGTCGTGCAGCAGGCTGACGGCTTCCTGCACCTTCAGGCAGCAGGCCAGGCACAGTTCGGCCAGGCGCTTGGCTTCCGGGGTCACCGCATGCAGGTCGTACAGCGAGACGGTCTGGGCCGCGTCTTCCATCATGTCCAGGATGTCGTCCATGCGCGTGATGAGCTTGTGGATGTCATCGCGGTCGATCGGCGTAATGAAGGTCTTGTGCAGCAAGTCCACCGTGGTGTAGGTGATCTTGTCAGCCTGCTTTTCGATGGTTTCGACCGCGTGGGTGCGGTTTTCCAGGTCATCGAAATTGGTCATCAGGCCGACCATTTCGTGTGCACCCTTCACGCACAAGGCGGCGTGCTGGTTGAACAGGTCAAAGAACTTGCCCTCGGTGGGCATGAAGCGTCCGAACATGGTTTTCTCCGTTGTTTCTCTGGGGAACGCACCGCGTCCCCGGGAAAGGCAACGGCGCGCTTGGACGGTGCGTGAACACCGCCTTGCTATCGGTTTTTCCGGCCTTGATCAGTCACCCTGATACACGGACAGGTTACCGCTGTAATTGCCAAACTTGGTGTACTGGCCGATCCAGGTGAGGCGGATCGCCCCGATCGGACCGTTACGCTGCTTGCCGATGATGATCTCGGCGGTGCCCTTGTCGGGCGAATCCGGGTTATAGACTTCGTCGCGGTACAGGAAGATGATGACGTCGGCATCCTGCTCGATTGCGCCGGATTCGCGCAAGTCGGACATCACCGGACGTTTATTCGGGCGCTGCTCGAGCGAGCGGTTCAGCTGCGACAGCGCGATCACCGGACACTGCAGCTCTTTGGCCAGGCCCTTGAGCGAACGCGAAATCTCCGAAATCTCCGAGGCGCGATTGTCGCCCGGCTGGCTGCCCTGCATCAGCTGCAGGTAGTCGACGATGATCATGCCGAGCTTGCCGCACTGGCGCGCCAGGCGCCGCGCACGCGCGCGCATCTCGATCGGATTGAGCGCCGGCGTCTCGTCGATGTAGAGCTGGGCGTCGTTCATCTTCTGGATCGCATGCGTCAGGCGCGGCCAGTCTTCGTCCAGCAGGCGTCCGGTACGCAGGCGGTGCTGGTCGAGCTGGCCGACCGAACCGAGCATACGCATGGCCAGCTGGGTGCCGCCCATTTCCATCGAGAACACGGCCACCGGCAGGCCAGCCTCGATCGCGACGTTTTCACCGATATTGACCGAAAATGCGGTCTTGCCCATCGACGGACGGCCGGCCACGATTACCAGGTCGCCCGGTTGCAGGCCCGAGGTCATGCGGTCGAGGTCGATGAAGCCGGTCGGCACGCCGGTGATCTCGCCCTGGTTTTCGCGCGAATAAAGCTCGTCGATGCGCTCGACGACCTGGGTCAGCAGCGGCTGGATCGGATTCCAGCCCTGGGCGCCGCGGGCGCCGGACTCGGCAATGGCGAAGATCTTGGACTCGGCTTCGTCCAGCATCTGCTTGACTTCCTTGCCCTGCGGATTGAACGCGTTGCCCGAGATTTCGTCGGCGACCGTGATCAGTTTGCGCAGGATGCCGCGATCGCGCACGATCTCGGCATAACGACGGATATTGGCTGCCGATGGCGTGTTTTGCGCCATCGCGTTCAGGTATTGCAGGCCACCCACGTCCTCGGCTTTGCCGAGCTGGTTGCAGGCTTCGTAGACGGTAATCACGTCGGCCGGCTTGCCGCCATTGATCAGGCGCACCATCTGTTCGAAGATGATGCGGTGGTCGTAGCGGTAGAAATCGTCCGCATGCATGAAGTCGGCAATCCGGTCCCACGCCGCATTGTCGCGCAGCAGGCCACCGATGACGGACTGTTCTGCTTCGATGGAGTGCGGGGGGATGCGGAGCGATTCGAGTTGCGGATCTGGGGGTGCTGCGTTCATGGGCGGCATTATACCTTCTCCTGTCATACGGCTGTCATAATTGGAGAGTTTCAAAAGCAAAAAAGCCGGGCGAACCCGGCTTTTTTTTCACTACTGGAGCAACCTCGCTTAGGCAGCTTCGCCCACGACAGCGATGGTGATCTCGCTCACGACGTCGGTGTGCAGAGCAACCGCGATCGGGAACTCGCCAGTGGTCTTGAGCGGACCGGTTGGCAGGCGCACAGCCGATTTCTCGACCGGGAAGCCTTGCTTGCTCAGCGCTTCGGCGATGTCGAAGTTGGTGACCGAACCGAACAGACGGCCGTCAACGCCGGCTTTCTGCGAGATGGTGACGGTCATGCCGCTCAGCTTGTCGCCTTGGGCTTGTGCGGCTGCCAGTTTCTCGGCGGCTGCTTTTTCCAGTTCGGCGCGCTTGGCTTCGAACTCGGCCACGGCCGACGAGGTAGCACGGCGTGCCATTTTTTGTGGGATCAGGAAGTTACGTGCGTAACCGTCCTTGACTTTCACGACGTCGCCCAGGTTGCCGACGTTGACTACTTTTTCCAACAGAATAACTTGCATGTTCTTATCTCCAGATATCTGACTGTCGAGGCCGACGATTAACCGTGGTGCAGGTCGGTGTACGGCAGCAGCGCGAGGTAACGTGCGCGCTTGATGGCGGTATCAACCTGACGCTGGTAGTGCGCCTTGGTGCCGGTCAGACGTGCTGGCATGATCTTGCCGTTTTCCTGGACGAAGTCCTTCAGGGTGTCGACGTCCTTGTAATCCACTTGCTCAACGCCAGCGGCGGTGAAGCGGCAGAACTTCTTGCGCTTGAACAGTGGGTTCTGCTGTTTGCGCTTGAGTTTTTCTTTAGCTTTGTTTTTGTCGAACTTTTTACCGAATGCCATTTGAGGCTCCTGTATCTAAAATTGCCGTTTAGGCGGCACTGAAATCAATGATGTGAAACACCAGGGCTTTGCTGTTGCGGTTTTTTCTAGCAAGAAATCCGTTGAACCAGTAGCTGGCGCCGAGTTCGGCGCTGGCAAACCTGCCCGAAATTTCCCCTGCAGCGAATGCCGGGACTTCGAACTCGACCGTTCTACCGATCCCCGCCTCTTCCTGCTGCGAACTATGCATCAGGACGGCTGAAACGATCGGCACACCGGCCGGGGTGTAGCGCACAACATCACGCTCGGCGATGGTCGCCACGAGCTGGAGCTGATTCACGCCTGGTTCTGCTTACTGCGATTTCTTGGAAAAAACTTAAGCGGCTGCGGCGGCTGGTGCTGGAGCTGCTGCAGGAGCGGCGGCTTCTGCACGGTGGCTCTTGGCTGCATCTTCGCGCTGGACCGATTTCATCATCGGCGACGGTGCGGTTTCAGCTTTCTTCATCTTGACGGTCAGATGGCGCAGCACTGCGTCATTGAACTTGAATGCGGTTTCCAGCTCGACCAGGGTCTCGTTGTCGCACTCGATGTTCAGGCAGATGTAGTGTGCCTTCGGCAGCTTCTGGATCTGGTATGCCATCTGGCGGCGACCCCAGTCTTCCACGCGATGGATGTTACCGCCGCGGGTCGTGACCGTGGTCTTGTAACGTTCGATCATCGCCGGGACTTGTTCGCTCTGGTCCGGGTGGACGATAAAAACGATTTCATAATGACGCATGCATTACTCCTTGAGGACGTTTAAACAAATGCCCACCTCGGCGTCAAGACGAGTGTGGGAAGGGGAAAGCCCACGATTATAGCGCGAAAATGGCGAGAAGGGAAACTGGCTTGTCAAGTTCGGGCCGGCGCTGTTGTTGCGTTCGCTCGCTGTGGCGGCCGCAGGGCTGCTCTCGTGCTGCGCGAATTGCCAACGCTTAGCACGCTTTTCGGGCCGGCGAACGTCCAATGTGCGATTTTTTTATGAATTCACTTGCACAACCACGAATACTGTACAAAAATACAGTCTACCTCTCATAACCGGTTGCTGTAATACATTTATGCTCAAGCTCACTGCAAGGCAAGAACAGATCCTTAACCTGATCAAGGAAGCGATCGAAAACACCGGTTTTCCTCCGACCCGCGCCGAAATCGCGGCCGAACTGGGCTTCCGCTCGGCGAATGCGGCCGAAGAACACCTGCAGGCGCTGGCGCGCAAAGGCGCCATTGAAATCGCACCCGGCACCTCGCGCGGCATTCGCCTGATCGGCGCCAGCGTCGAGTCGATTCCGATGCCGCCGCCGTCGCTGATGTCGCTGCCGCTGGTCGGCCGCGTCGCCGCCGGCAACCCGATCCTGGCACAGGAACACGTCGAAGCCACTTATAACGTCGACACCGCCATGTTCGCGGCGCGGCCTGACTTCCTGCTCAAGGTGAAGGGCTGGTCGATGCGCGACGCCGGCATCATGGATGGCGACTTTTTGGCCGTCAAGAAAATCGACAGCGCCAAGAACGGCCAGATCGTGGTCGCGCGCCTGGGCGAAGAAGTCACCGTCAAGCGCTATCGCAAGACCGGCGACCTGGTCGAACTGCTGCCTGAAAATCCCGACTTCAAGATCATCGAAGTCAAGGCCGACGAAGAGTTTGCGCTCGAGGGTCTGGCAGTCGGGCTGATGCGTAGCTGGAACTGAGTTCCACACTCAGAGCGCCTGCCAAAACCTTCAGGGCAAGGCGCATGGGCGAAGACAGTACGGCTGTACGGCGAGCCCATGCAACGCAGCCGTGGAGGTTTTGTCAGGCGCTATTAAAGTTGTTCCAGCAACGGCCGCTCTGCGGCCGTTGCTGTTTTCACTCCTTGCAGAATCAGTCGCCGCGCCGCTCTTCCATGGTGCGCTCGCTCTTGGCCTTCTTCACCGTCTGGTTATGCTGGTCGACATAGGCCTCGGTCGCGCTGCGCCAGGCGGCGAAGTCGGCCATGATCAGCCTGGAATTGACCTTTGCCTCTTCTGCGATATTCAGTCGCACCCGCTCCAGGTGCGCATGCGAGGCATCGGTCTCCGCCTTGCTCATCAGGGTGGCAATATCTTGCGGAATGCGCTTCGACAGCGGCGACACCTCGTTCAGGTTGGTCACCATCTTGTTGTAGCAGGTCTGCCAGTTGGCCACCGCCGCACCGACACGCTCGATCTCGTCGTTGATCTTCGACAGCGCCGGAATGCGCGGCGCCGGGCAGCGGAATTCGCCTGATTTCAGTTCTGAGCCGTCATAGCCCTTGACCCAGTAATCGATGTCGGCACGCCGTTCGACGCGCTGCTGCATCACGCCCAGCGAGGCCTGCGCCACCTTGTTGCCCTTGGCCGCCGACTTCTCGAACAAGGCCTTGGCGCGCGCTTCGTCGACCTGGCCGGCCTCGCCGTACCAGTACATCTGTCCCAACAACTGCTGGGCCTGCGGATTGCCGGCATCGGCCAGCTTGGTATAGATCTTCAGCGCGCCCGGATAGTCCTTCTTTTCGAACAGGGCATTGGCATCCTCGAGCTCGCCGGCATAGACGGCGCCGCTGACGAGCAGAGACAGGCAGAACAGGAATCGTTTCATGGAGCGGGCACAGGTAAAAATGACCATCCCATGATAGCCCCCTTTTACAGCTGGGCTCAACCGCAAAAATGACAAGGCCGGCATGCAGCCGGCCCTGTTGCGCGCGGTTTTACCCGGCTTTACGCGGCTTTACGCATCCAGCGCCTGGCGGAAGTCGGCCACCAGGTCGTCGGTGTCCTCGATCCCGCTTGATACCCGGATCAGCGACTCGGCGATGCCCATGCTGGCGCGCCGCTCGGCGCCCATCTCGAAGAAGATGGTGTGCGCCACCGGGATCACCAGCGTGCGCGTGTCGCCCAGGTTGCTGGCCGGGATGCCCAACTGCAGGCGGTTCAGGTAGTCGAACGGGTCGATGCCGTCCTTCAGTTCAAAGCTCAGCAGCGAGCCGCCGGAACGGAACAGCTCTTTGACGATAGCGTGCTGCGGATGCGAGGCCAGGCCCGGATAGTGCACCGCCGCCACCCGTTCATCGGCTTCGAGCATGGTGGCCAGCGCCAGCGCGTTGGCGCAGGTGCGCTCCATGCGCAGCGCCAGCGTCTCGGCGCCGACCGCGATGTGGTGCGCCGCTTCCGGCCCCAGCGCGGCGCCGAAGTCGCGCAGCGCTTTCGCGCGCAGCTGGGCCATGCCCTGATTTGCGCTCGGCTGCTTGCGGAAGTTGGCGGCGATGTTCGGGTACGCGCTCCAGTCGAAGAGGCCCGTATCGGTGAGCGCGCCGCCCAGCGCAATGCCATGCCCGCCGATCGACTTGGTCAGCGAATTGACCACCAGCCCGGCGCCCACATCTTTCGGGCGGAACAGCCACGGCGTGGTCATCGTGTTGTCGACCACGTACAGGATACCGCGCTCGCGGCACAGCTGGCCGATGCGCGCCAGGTCCGCCACCTGGGTGCGTGGATTGGCGATGGTTTCGACGAACACCATGCGCGTCTCAAGCGTCAATGCAGCTTCCACGTGACGCACATCGGTGGCGTCGACGAAGTCCACGTCCACGCCCTGCCCCGCCACCGTCTGCCACAGGCTGTTGGTGTTCCCGAACAGGAAGCTCGACGAGACGATATGGTCGCCCGCTTTGAGCAGCGCCTGGAACAGCGCGCCGATCGCGGCCATGCCGGTGCCGAAGCACAGCGACGCCACGCCGCCTTCCATTTTGCTGATCTTGTCTTCCAGCGCACTGACCGTCGGGTTGCCCTGGCGGCCGTAGCGGAAGCCCGGCTCCTTGCCCTGGAACACCGAGGCCAGCTGGCGTGCATCGCCGTAGCCGAAGGCGACCGAGGTATGGATCGGCTTGTGCAGCGAGCCCTGCTCGATCGGTTTGCGCCGATCGTTGTGCAGGATGGTCGTGGTGAAGCCGTAGTGTTTGGCGTCGCTCATGCTTACTCGGCGGCGACAGCCGGGTTCAGGTTGAGCTGGGTGCGCACCGCGTCCTCGTCCGACGGGGTCGGGCTATGGCGCGCCGATTCCAGGCGGTCCAGATATTCCGGGGTCACGTCGCCGGTGACGTAGATGCCGTCGAAGCACGATGCCTCGAAGTTCTTAAGCTCAGGATTGACATCCGAGATCGCGCGCTTGAGGGCGTCGACGTCCTGGTACACCACGCGGTCTGCCGTGATTTCGCGGCACACTTCTTCGACCGTGCGGCCGTGCGCGATCAGTTCGTCGCGGGTCGGCATGTCGATGCCGTACACGTTCGGATACAGCACCGGCGGCGCGGCCGAGGCGAAGAACACTTTACGGGCGCCCGCTTCGCGCGCCATCTGCACGATCTCGCGGCTGGTGGTGCCGCGCACGATCGAGTCGTCGACCAGCAGCACGTTCTTGTCCTTGAACTCGGAGCTGATGGCATTGAGCTTCTGGCGCACCGATTTCTTGCGCATGCCTTGGCCCGGCATGATGAAGGTGCGGCCGATGTAGCGGTTCTTGATGAAACCTTCGCGGTACTCGACGCCCAGTTTCAACGCCAGCTGGATTGCGGCCGGACGCGAGGAATCGGGAATCGGCATCACGACGTCGATTTCGTCGACCGGGATTTCGGCGCGCACCTTGTCGGCCAGGTATTCACCCATGCGCAGGCGCGTGGCGTAGACCGAAGCGCCATCGATCACCGAGTCGGGACGGGCCAGATAGACGAATTCGAACGCGCATGGGTTGAGCGAAGGATTCTCTGCGCACTGGCGCTCGAAGAAATTGCCGTCGTTGTCGATGAAGACCGCTTCGCCCGGCGCGATGTCGCGCACGAAACGGAAGCCCAGGCCTTCCAGCGCCACCGATTCGCTGGCCACCAGGTATTCGTTGCCCTGTTCGGTTTCATTCACGCCCAGGCACAGCGGACGGATGCCGAACGGGTCGCGGAAGGCCAGCATGCCGTGGCCGGCGATCTGCGCCACCACCGCATACGCGCCGCGCACGCGGCGGTGCAGCACGGTGACGGCCTTGAAGACGGCGTCGGGATTGAGCGAATAGCCATCGGCCGCTTCCTGGACTTCGTGCGCCAGGATGTTAAGCAGCACTTCCGAGTCGGAATTGGTGTTGATGTGGCGACGGTCGTTGCGGAACAGCTCTTCCTTGAGCTGGGCCTGGTTGGTCAGGTTGCCGTTGTGCGCCAGTGTGATGCCGAACGGCGCATTGACGTAGAACGGCTGCGCTTCTTCTTCGCTCGACGAACCGGCGGTTGGATAACGGCAGTGGCCGATACCGGTATTGCCGTGAAGCGAGCGCATGTTCCGGGTGCGGAACACGTCGCGCACCAGGCCATTGGCCTTGAACATCGCGAACATGCTGCTGTGATTGGTCGCAATGCCTGCCGCGTCCTGGCCGCGGTGCTGCAACAGCAGCAATGCGTCATACAACAGCTGGTTGACGGGAGAGTGCGAGACGACGCCGACGATGCCACACATGGTGTGCTCCTAAAAGCTGGACTGCTTGATTACAAAAAAGTTCAACGCTGGACGTTCAATGAAGAGCGTTCAATTGAGGACATTCAATAATTCACATGCTGCGCCAGGGCAGCGGGCAGGAAAGGTTTGACGGTGCGCGCGCCTGTTTCCGCAATCGGCGACAGCAGCGCATCCTGCCAGAACGCCTGTTGCGGAATCGCCGTCATCCCGCACAATATGACGCCGGCCAGCACGATTACAACGCCGCGCGCCAATCCGAACAGGCCACCCAGGCCACGGTCCGCCAGGCTCAGGCCAGTGGCCGCAACCACCGCGCCGATCGCCAGACTCAACAGGCCCATCAAAATTCGTACGCCCAGGAACAGCGCGATGAAGGCGACCATCAGGCGCGCGCTGGCGCCGGGGATCACTTCCGGCAGCAGCGGCGCCAAGTCGGCGCCATAGGCATTGGCGACGACGAAGGCGACGACCCAGCCCAGCAGCGACAGGATTTCCTTGACCAGGCCGCGCAGCGTGCTGATCACGACGGACGCGATCAGCACGAACAGCACCAGGTAGTCAAAAATCGTCACGCCGCGAGCACAGGGTTTATAGCGGCACCATGCTGCCGGACAGGCCGATGCCGCCCAGCTTGGCGCGGACTTTTTCCGCTTCCTCCTTGCTGTACGGACCCACGCGCACGCGGATCAGTTCGCCGGATTTCTGGGTGAACGAAGACACGCCGGCGGCGCGCAGGCGCTCCTGCAGTTCCTGCACCTTTTCCTGGCTGGCCAAGGCAGCGACCTGCACCACGTAGCGCGGCGCCGGACCGGCCGAGACCGGGGTCGGCGGAGCGGATGGCTTGTCTTCCAGGATGGCGATGGCGCGCGCCGCCTCTTCGGTGCGGGCCGGCTTTGCCGCCGGCTTGTCGGCCGTTTTTTCAACTGGTTTTGCGGCGGCTTTTTCGATCACCTTCTCGGCTTTCGGATGCATCTCGGCCGCTTTGACGGGCTTTTTCTCTTCGCGCTTTTCGGGCTCGGCCTTGCGCGCCGCTTCAGGCTTGGTCGCCGGCTCGGGTTTGGGCTGCGGCTTCGGTGCGACCGGTTTGTCGAGGTCGAGCGTGCGCAGCGGCGGCGGTTCGCTCATGGCCGGGGCCGGCGTTGGCGCAACCGCTGTCGGCCTGGTGCTCGCCGCCGGCGGCGGCGCCACGGCCGTCTCGTCGCCTGCGGCAGCGGACGGGTCGATGATCTCTTCGTCGCTGTCCACGCTGGCCGAGGCCGCAACCGATTCGGCAGGCACCGGCAGCGGGGCCGCCTTGTCCTTGTCCGGGATATTGATCGCGATGTCAGTGGCGAGCGGCCTGGGCTCGGAATCGAGCAGCATCGGCAGCGCCACGATGGCGGCCAGCGCCAGCGCAATCGCGCCGACCAGGCGGCGCCGGGCGCGTTTCTTTTCCGGCAGGATCGGGTCGCCGCGGCTGGAGCGCGCGCCGGTGCCGGCCGTGTTGGCGCGCTTGGAACGGGCGCGCTCGGTATAGGCGGCATCGTCGTCCTTGACGAAGTGCCCACTGTCCTGGACAGTTTCTTGCTTGTTTTTATTGCCGAACGAGAACAAGCCCATGCGATTCAGGTATCAATGTAAGGAGGATTTGCGGGCCGCCATGACGCCGGCAACCGTATAGAACGAACCAAAGACCACAATTCTATCATTCTCCTCAACCCGGCTCAGCGCATTCGCGTAGGCGGCGGCCGGCGTATCGAACGCGGTGACCGAAAACTCGCCATCCTTGGCGCCGGCCGGCTTGAGTTCGGCCAGCTTTTGCACCAAGGTATCGGTCGCGGCCGAGCGCGGCGAATCGAGCCTGGTCACGCACCAGTGGTCGACCAGGCCGGCCATCGGCGCGATCACGCCGTCAATGTCCTTGTCGTCCATGATGCCGAACACGGCGTAGGTGAAGCGGTGGAAGCCCATGTTGCCGAGGTTCTGCGCCAGGGTGGCGGCCGCATGCGGATTGTGCGCCACGTCCAGCACCTGGGTCGGACGCCCGGCCAGCACCTGGAAGCGGCCCGGCAGCTCGACCATCGCCAGGCCGGCGCGGGTTTCCTGGGCGCCGCAGGGCAATTGCATGCGCAGTGCCTCCAATGCCGCCAGCGCGGCCGAGGCGTTGAGCAGCTGGTTGGCGCCGCGCAGGGCCGGATAGGCCAGCGAGTTGCGGCGCAGGCTGCGTCCGCCATAGCTCCACTGCAGCTGGTCGCCCTGGTAATTGAAATCGCGGCCGATCAGCCACAGGTCGGCGCCGATGTCTTGCGCATGCTCGATCAGCGATTGGGGCGGCATCGGGTCGCTGCAGATCGCGGTTTTCCCCGGGCGGAAAATGCCGGCCTTCTCGAAGCCGATCTTCTCGCGCGTGTCGCCAAGGTAGGCGGTGTGGTCGATGTCGATGCTGGTGACGATCGAGACGTCGGCGTCGATCACATTGACTGCATCCAGGCGGCCGCCGAGGCCGACTTCGAGGATGGCGACGTCGATCTCTTGTTTAGAAAGCAGGTGGGCGATGGCCAGCGTGGTGAATTCGAAATAGGTCAGCGCCACCGCGCCGCGTGCGGCTTCGACGGCGTTGAAAGCCTCGACCAGGGCTTCGTTCGATGCCATGTCGCCATTGATTCGGGCGCGCTCATTGAAGTCGAGGAAGTGCGGCTTGATGTACAGGCCGACGCGATAGCCGGACTGCAGCAGGACGGACTCAAGCATGGCGCAGGTCGAGCCCTTGCCGTTGGTGCCGGCCACCATGATCACGGGGCAGTTGAACGCCAGTTGCAATTGCTCCTTGACGGCGCGCACACGGTCGAGGCCCATGTCGATATGGGTTTCGGCATGGCGCGACTCGAGCAGGGCCAGCCAGTCGGGCAAGGTGGTCGGAAATGGGGACATGGGGTCGGTGCGGAGGTAAAACGTGATGGGGGCTGACGCGCAAGGAACGGGCCGGTGCGGAGGATGCATCATCCGCACCGGCCTTGACGGCGCAGCTTACGCCAGGACTTCGGTCGCCTGGTTTTGCAGCAGGGCCAGCAGGCGCGCGATTTCTTCGCGCATCTTGCGGCGGTCGACGATCATGTCGACGGCGCCCTTTTGCACCAGGAATTCGGCGCGCTGGAAGCCTTCCGGCAGTTTCTCGCGCACCGTGTTCTCGATCACGCGCGGGCCGGCGAAGCCGATCAGGGCTTTCGGCTCGGCGATCACGACGTCGCCCATGAAGGCGAACGAGGCCGAGACGCCACCCATGGTCGGGTCGGTCAGTACACTGATGAACGGCAGTTTCTTCTCCGCCAGCTTGGTCAGCATGGCGGTGGTTTTCGCCATCTGCATCAGCGACAACAGGCCTTCCTGCATGCGCGCGCCGCCGGTGGCGGTGATGCAGATGAACGGCACTTTCTGTTCCAGAGCGATCTGGGCGCCGCGCACGAAGCGCTCGCCGACGACCGAGCCCATCGAGCCGCCCATGAATTCGAATTCGAAGGCAGCGACCACCACCGGCAGGCTCATGATCGAGCCGCCCTGCACGATCAGCGCATCGGTTTCACCGGTGGCTTCCATCGCCGACTTGAGGCGGTCAGGATACTTCTTGCTGTCTTTGAATTTGAGGGTATCGACCGGCAGGGTTTCCTGGCCGATGTCATAGCGGCCGCCTTCGTCGAGCAGCGCGTCGAGGCGCTCGCGGGCGCGGATGCGCATGTGGTGGCTGCACTTCGGGCACACGTGCAGATTGGACTCAATGTCCGCACGGTACAGCACCGACTCGCACGACGGGCACTTGACCCACAGCCCTTCGGGCATGGTCTTGCGATTGGCGGCATCGGAGCGCTGGATCCGGGGGGGCAGCAGTTTTTCCAACCAACTCATGTTCTCTCCTTTGCGGCGATTCTTTCAGGTGGGGCGTAGTGTAGCCGCTCAGGCGCAGCTTGTCGAATCATGGCAGGCTGCCAATGTTTACGTGTCAACACCGCACCGGCCATCGTCAAGCTGCGCTCGGCAACCTCGACCGTGGTGAACTCGAAACCACCCATCCGCGCCGCCACCAGATTATAGATCCAGGCAACGATCAGGGTCGCAATAAAGCCGATCACGGCGTACAGGACCGGCATCAGGATCAGAAAGACGGTTGCAAACGCCGGCTGCCCGGAAAGCACTGGCACCGCCACAAGAAGCAGCAACGGAAGCGAACAGACGAAATACAGCACGGCCGACACGTTTGCAGCCTGCATTGCAGACACATTCACGACGTGCTTCTTCCTGCTTCCGCTCCTGTAAGTACGCAACATGGCATCCCTACCCTACCGCACCCCTGAGCGGGCGAACACCCTGCCCACCATTCTATTCACGCCGCCTAACCCCACCCGAAATCAATTTCAAAAAAATTAGGGTCAGAGTCGAATTTTTTGACAACTTTTAAAGTTGCTCGACAATTCGACTCTGACCCTAATTATGAATAAATTGAGCTAAGGCGCTAGCTTCAGCTAACCACGACTTTAGTGAACCAAACGCCGCTGTAACAGGCTGCGGCGATGATATAGAACAACGCAGTAAGCGCACTGCGCCAGCCTGATTACCTTTAAATAATGTTGAACGACACAAATCGCAAGGTAACCAAAAAGTTGTCAAACAATTCGACTCTGACCCCATTTATTTTGCAATTGATTCAAGACTAGAAGTGCTTAATTAGGGTCAGAGTCGAATTAAGAGGCGAGCAATTGCTCAACAATTTGACTCTGACCCTAATTGTTGCGGGGTTAGCGGGCGTCGAGGGCGGTGCGGATGGTAGTGGTGAAGGTGCGGACGGCGTCGACCGCTTGCTCTTTCGGGACCGATTCGATTTCCTGGATGATGCGGCTGCCGATGACGACGGCATCGGCGACGGCGGCGACGGCTTTTGCCGTGGCGCCGTCGCGGATGCCGAAGCCGACGCCGATCGGGAGCTTCACGTGTTCACGGATCGCGCTCACGCGGCTGGCGACGTCGTCGGTGTCGATGGCGCCGGAGCCGGTGACGCCTTTGAGTGAGACGTAGTAGCTGAAGCCGCCGCCGTGCTTGGCCACTTGCTTGACGCGCTCGACCGTCGATGTCGGGGCCAGCAGGAAAATCAGGTCGAGGTCGGCTTCACGCATGGCGGCGGCGAACTCGGTGCACTCTTCGGGTGGGTAGTCGACCACGATGGCGCCGTCGGCGCCGGCTTGCTTGGCGCAGCGGATGAATTCGTGCTGGCCGATGCGCTCGATCGGGTTGGCGTAGCCCATCAACACTACCGGGGTGGTCTGGTCTTTTTCACGAAATTCGCGCACGAAGCCGAACACGTCTTTCAGGCCGATGTTGAATGTCAACGCGCGCTCGCAGGCGCGCTGGATCACCGGGCCTTCGGCCATCGGGTCGGAAAACGGCACGCCCAGTTCCAGGACGTCGGCGCCGCCTTCGACCAGGGCGTGCATCAAGGGGACGGTCAATTCAGGGCCCGGGTCGCCGGCGGTAATAAACGTGACCAGGCCGGTCTTGTTGTGCGCTTTCAGCGCGCTAAAGGTTGGTTCGATGCGGGACATTGAATGCTTTCGTATAAGGGCGATCGTGGGTAGAGCGAGCCGCCTTCCAAGCGACTCGCATGAACAGGGTTCAGCTGAAATCCAGCCCCATCCTCTGCGCCACCGTATGCATGTCCTTGTCGCCCCGCCCCGACAGATTGACCAGGATGATCCGGTCCTTCGGCAGCGTCGCGGCCAGCTTCACGCCGTACGCGATCGCATGCGACGACTCCAGCGCCGGGATGATGCCCTCGATGCGGCAGGTGTCGTGGAAGGCCTGCAGCGCCTCCTCGTCCGTGATCGACACGTATTGCGCGCGCGCCGAATCCTTCAGCCACGCGTGCTCGGGCCCGACGCCCGGATAATCCAGCCCCGCCGACACCGAATGGGTCTCGATGATCTGCCCGTTCTGATCTTGCAGCAGGTAGGTGCGGTTGCCGTGCAAAACGCCCGGCATCCCGGCCGTGAGCGAGGCCGCGTGCTTGCCCGAATCAAGCCCCTCGCCGGCCGCCTCGACGCCGACCAGCTGCACGCCCGGCTCGCCGATGTAAGGATAGAAAATGCCCATCGCGTTCGAGCCGCCGCCGATGCAGGCAATGACGTAGTCGGGCTGGCGCCCGGTCATCGCGGGCATCTGCACCCGGCACTCTTCGCCGATCACCGACTGGAAGTCGCGCACCATCATCGGATACGGATGCGGGCCGGCTACGGTGCCGATGATGTAAAAGGTGTTTTCGATGTTGGTGACCCAGTCGCGCATCGCTTCGTTGAGCGCGTCCTTCAGGGTCTTGCTGCCCGACTCCACCGGCACCACGGTCGCGCCTAACAGCTTCATGCGGTACACGTTCTGGGCCTGGCGCTTGACGTCTTCGCTGCCCATGTACACCACGCACTCAAGGCCGAAGCGGGCGCAGATGGTGGCGGTGGCCACGCCATGCTGGCCGGCGCCGGTTTCGGCGATGATGCGGGTCTTGCCCATGCGCCGCGCCAGCAGGGCCTGGCCGATCACGTTGTTGATCTTGTGCGCGCCGGTGTGGTTCAGGTCTTCGCGCTTGAGGTAGATCTGGGCGCCGCCGGCCAGCTCGGACCAGCGCCGCGCGTGGTACACCGGCGACGGACGGCCGACGAAGTGCGCCAGCTCGTAGCGGAATTCTTCGAGAAACTCGGGGTCTTGCGAATACTTGGCGTAGGCCTCGTTCAACTCGGCCAGCGCGTGCGACAGGGTTTCGGCAACGAAGCTGCCGCCATATGGGCCGAAGTGCCCGCGCGTGTCGGGCAAGGCGTAATCCGGGGTCTTGAACAGGGGCGCGGCGCTAGGCGCCGCTTTCAGGGTGACGGTCATGCTGGGTCTCTCTATGAATGGTGGCATCGGCGGCCCGCACTGCCGCGCCGAACGCGGCGATCTTGCGGGCATCCTTGATGCCCTTCGCTTCCTCGACGCCACTACTGACGTCGACGGCAAAGGGCCGAACGCGAACGACTGCGTCAGTCGCGTTTTGTACGCTCAAGCCACCACTTAAAACGACCCGAGGCGCGAGCTCTTTTGGGATGAGAGACCAATCGAAAACCTTTCCTGCGCCGCCGTAGGCGTCGACCCAGGTGTCGAGCAACAAACCCGAGAACCAGGCGCTGGCGGCGCGGTATGCAAGCTCATATTCTAGCAAAGCCGATGGCGTCGTGTCGGGCCTGACGCGATAGGCGCGCACGAACGGGCGCTGCACCGCCGCCGCGATCGCCGCGCAATGCTCGACCGTTTCATCGCCATGGAACTGGATCAGGCCGAGCGGCATGTGCTCAGCCACTGCCTGCACTTCTGCCAAAGTCGGGTTCACGAACAGCGCCACCGCGCCGACAAACGGCGGCAAGGCCCGGCACAGCGCCCCTGCCTCTTCGGGCGTGACGTAGCGTGGACTCTTCGGATAGAACACGAAGCCCAGCGCGTCGGCGCCGGCATCGACCGCCGCGCGCAGATCCTGCTCACGGGTGATACCGCAGATTTTCAAACGGGTGCGTTGCATCGTGCCTCCTATAGCCAAGGCAGCGGCGCCGTCGCTTCCTGCGGCAGCTGCCATTTCGGATCGTACTCGATCTTCGCAAAATACAGGCCGTCCGGCATGAAGGTAGGCGCGGCGACGTCGCGCGAGCGGCTCTCGAGCACTTCCAGCATCCAGTCCGGCTGCTGGCGGCCGATGCCGATATACACCAGCGAGCCAACGATGTTGCGCACCATGTGGTGGAGAAACGCGCTGGCGCGCAGCGTGAAGACGATGATGTCGCCATGGCGCGCGATCTTAACCTCGTGCATGTCCTTGACCGGCGTGTTGGCCTGGCAGCTGGCCGCGCGGAAGGCGGAGAAGTCGTGGGTGCCGATCAGGTGACGCGCGCCCTCCTGCATGCGCTCGACGTCGATCGGGCGGAACATCCAGCCCGCGCGGCCGGCCAGCAGCGCCGATGGATGGTGGTGGTTGTACAGCACATAGTGGTAGGTGCGCGAGCGCGCCGAGAAGCGCGCATGAAAATCCTGCTCGCCCTCTTCCACCGTGACATCAAGGGCCCAGCGCACCACGATCGAATCGGGCAGGAACGCATTCACGCCGCGCACCCACGATTGCGGCGGGCGATCGAGCTCGGTGTCGAAATGGATCACCTGTTCGATGGCGTGCACGCCGGCGTCGGTGCGGCCGGCGCAGGTGGTGGCCAGGGGCACGCAGGCGAACTTCTCCAGCGCCATCTCCAGCCGATCCTGAACGGTGTTACGGTTTGGCTGCTTCTGGTAGCCGTTCCAACCGGTGCCCGTGTACTGGACACCCAATGCGATACGCGTCATCCCTTGCCTTGCTTTCTACTTCACTCGCTTCATGCTTACTTCACGCCAGCAGTTCGCGCATGGCGTTGGCCTTGCTCACCTGCTCGCTGCTGCCGCCCTTGATGACTTCATCGAGCAGTTCGCGCGCGCCTTCGCGGTCGCCGATTTCCTGATAGGCGATGGCCAGATCGAGCTTGGTTTCCATTTCCATGTGCTCGGGCGACATCTGCGCAGGCGTCGCGTCCGGCGCGCCGTCCCCGGCGAGCGCCGGCTCCGACGGCGGCAGGTCGAGATCGAAGTCGGACAGGTCGAACGATGGCTCGACCGGCGCGCCAGTGACCGCGTCGCGCATCGCCGATGGCGACACTTCCTGCGGCGCCGGCACCGGGGCCGGGGTTTCAGGCAAATCGAACAGGGCGAACGGGTCGTCCTGCGCGGCATCCAGATCCTTCGACGCCGAAGCCGATGGCGCCGGCGCCTGGCCGGAAGGCTGGCCGAAGTCCATGGTGTCGAGGTCGAACAGCGGGTCCTCCGACACGCTGGCGGTCGGGCGTGCCGCAGGCGCTTCGGCTTGCGCAGCAGGCGTCACCGGCGTGGTCGGCGCGCCGAAGTCCATCGTATCGAGGTCGAACAGCGGATCGGCCGCTTCAGCCGACGAGGCACTCGGGGTAGTCGGCTGCGGCATGCTGCCCGGCAGCGGCGGCAAGCCTTCGAAGTCGCGGGCCAGGCCGGCCATGTCGACCGGGGTGGCCTGGATCTGCGCCTGCGGCGACAGGTCGAGCGTGAAATCGTCGTCGTCGAACGGATCGTCATCGTGCACGGCTTGCGCCTGGATCGGGGCGGCGGTCGGCGCGGCGTCGAAGTTCATGTCGAAATCGAGGTCGTTCAGGTCGTTCGCTTTGGTCTGCGCGGGAGCGGACGGCGGCGCGTCGAACTTGTCGAGGCTGAATTCCAGGTCCGGCACGGCGGTTGCATCGGGGTCGGTGCGGCCGGCGGCAGAAGATGGCGCGGTATCGGTCACCGGCTCGAATTTCAGGCCATTGAGGTCGAAGTCGAGACCATTGTCGTCGGTGCGCGGCGCCGCAGTCGGCTCGGCCTGCGGCATCGCGGTACGATCGTCGTCGTGGGCCAGCCCTCCGGCGGCCAGGCCGGCAGCGGCGCCCGCGGCAACCGGAGCGGCAATCGGCGCGCCGCCACGGAAGGCATCCTCGAACTGTTTCGACAGCATCTCTTGCTGGCTGCGTTCCTGCGGTGACGGGATCGGCGCCGGAGCCGGGGCGGCGTTGGCGTACAGCGCATTGGTCGGGTCGATGCCCAGGCCCAGCGCGGCCGCTTGCGCCCATTCGTCGCCCTGGCCGCGCGTCATGCCGTGCAGCTCGCGCGCCTGGCTTTCAAAGGCGCGCAGGTCCTTGCGCGCGGCGTAGATCTCGAGCAGCTTGAGGCGCACCTGGTGGCGTTCAGGGTGGGTGCGCAGCGCTTCCTTGAGGATTTCCTCGGCCTGGGCGTCGCGGCCGTAGGCGATATACACGTCGGCTTCGGCGACCGGGTCGACTTCGTTGGTGTCGAGCTGGCTGGCCGATGGCGCGAAGCTCGAATTGAACACGCTGTTGTTGGTGTCGACGCTCTGGCCGCCGCTTTCGGCGAACAGCGAGGCGCCGCCGTTGGCGCCGGACACACCCAGCACCGACGGTTCGGCCGGCGCCGGTTTGACGAGCACGGTCTTGCGCTTGCGGCGCTGGGCCAGGCCGAGGGCGGCCAGCAGCAGCACCGCGGCGCCGGCGGCGATGTAGTTAAAATTGTCGATCAGGGTATCGGCCAGGCTGGTTTCTTCCGGCTGTGCCTCGGGCTTGGCCGGACGAATGCGCGGCGCGGCCTTGGGCGCAGCTGGCGGGGTCACGGCGGCAGCGGGAGCGGCGGCCGATTGCTGGGCCTCGGCGCCTGGACGGCTTTCGACCGTCATCAGGTTTTCCAGCTCTCCCACGTTCTTTTCGAGTTCCTTGACGCGCGCCTCGGCCTGCGCCAGTTCGCGCTGCTTGGCAACGGTGTCTTCGACGCTGGCAGTGCTGCCCTGCGGCGTGGCGGCGGGCGCCGACTCCGCTTTCGACAGGCGCAGTTTATCTTGCGCTTCGTTGGCGGCGGTCGGGCGCTCTTCGACCTGGGCGGTGACGCGGCCGCTGGCGCTCTGGCCGGTCGGCGCAGCGGCGGTCGGGGTGCTGGTGGCGACCTGGCCGGCCAGCTTGTTGCGGTAGGCGTCGAAGTCGGCCGCATGCGCGACCACCACGCCGCGCGCCTCGCCCTGGCTGGCGCCGCCGCGCACACTGCCGGCATCCGGCACGCTGAGGATCTGGCCCGACTTCAGGCGGTTCATGTTGTTGCCGATGAAGGCGTCCGGATTGGCGCGGTACAGCGCGACGAGCATCATGTCGAGCGAGATGTCGGCCGGCTTGACGCGGGTGGCGATGCCGCTCAGGGTGTCGCCGCGGCGCACGCGGTAATTGGCCGGCGCGTCGCTCGCTGCGGCAGCGCGTGGCGCCGGTGCGGCGCGGGTTGGCGCGGGTGCTGGTGCCGCTGCCTCGGAAGCGGCCGGCGTCGGCGCTGGCGCGCTGGCCACTGGCGCCTGCGCGCGCGGCTGCACCGGCGCCGCTGCTGCGGCCGGTGCTGCGGCCGGTGCTGCCGCCACCTGGGCCGGCTGCGTGGTGCGCAGTTCCGGCGGGTCGAGCAGGAAAGTATATTCGCGCACCAGGCGGCCGTTGTTCCACGACAGCTCGAGCAGCATGTCGACGAACGGCTCGTTCAGCGGCTGGCCCGAGGTAACGCGGATGATCTGGCGCCCGCCGCGGTTCTCGACCGCGAAGCGCAGCGACAGCAGCGCCGGGTTGAATTCGATGTTCGCCGAGCGGAAGGCGTCGGGCGAGGCCAGTTTGACGGCCATGCTGGCCGGGTCTTCGCCGCTACCGGTCGTCAGTTCGATCTCGGCGCGCAGCGGCTGACCGAGTGCCGACAGCACCGTCAATCGTCCCAGCCCGGCCGCGCTGGCAGCGGAAGACAGGATCACGGCACTGGCCACGGCGGCGGTGAGCGATTTCAGCGCGAATGCCATGAGCGGAGATTGGTGCGATGGGTGCATAGTGAGCAGCGAAGTTAGTTGGCCGAGGGAAAGACGGTATCCCGGAGTCTCAACATAACATCATGCTCTGGAGCACGCAAGCTCTCGACGCACGGATGGCGGGGTGTAAGCGGGGTTCTGTGGCTGGAAATTGCGCGGATGACGACGTTCGGTAGCGCGGGAGTATTTCTGTTGCAGCGATGACAACGTTAGCTGAACGGGTGGACGGCAGGGCCGTCCACCCGTTCAACGCACGCCGATCAGCGTTCCAGCACGATCCGCAGCATGCGCCGCAGCGGCTCGGCCGCGCCCCACAGCAGCTGGTCGCCGACGGTGAAGGCCGACAGGTAATCGTCGCCCATCGACATCTTGCGCAGGCGGCCCACGGGAATCGTCAAGCCACCGGTCACGGCTGCCGGCGACAAATCGCGCATCGATGCTTCGCGCGTGTTCGGCACCACTTTCGACCACTGATTGTGCGAGGCGATGATGTCGGTGATCTCGTCGATCGGCACGTCGCGGGTCAGCTTGATGGTCAGCGCCTGCGAGTGGCAGCGCATGGCGCCGATGCGCACGCACAGGCCATCGACCGGAATCGGTTTGGCGTCGAAGCCCGCACCGCGACCCAGGATCTTGTTGGTCTCGGCGCCGGCCTTCCACTCTTCTTTCGACTGGCCATTGCCCAGGTCCTTGTCGATCCATGGAATCAGGTTGCCGGCCAGCGGCGCGCCGAACTGCTTGATCTCGTCGGGCGAATAGCCATGCTGGGTCGCCAGCACGGTGCGGTCGATCTCGAGGATCGCCGACGCCGGATCGTCCAGCAGCGATTTCACCGATTGATTGATGCTGCCGAATTGGGTCAGCAGTTCGCGCATGTGCTGGGCGCCGCCGCCGGATGCCGCCTGGTAGGTCATGGAGGTCATCCACTCGACCAGGCCTTGCTCGAACAGGCCGCCCAGGCCGATCAGCATGCACGACACGGTGCAGTTGCCGCCGATGTAGTTCTTGACGCCGCGCGAGAGCGCCGCATCGATCACCGAGCGGTTGACCGGGTCGAGCACGATGACGGCGTCGTCGTTCATGCGCAGGGTCGACGCGGCGTCGATCCAGAAGCCGTTCCAGCCGGCTGCGCGCAGTTTCGGGAAGACTTCGGCCGTGTAGTCACCGCCCTGGCAAGAGATGATGATCTCGCATTTCGACAGTTCGGCAATGTCGCTCGCGCTTTTCAGGGTGGTTTCATTTTTCGCCATCTTCGGCGCGGCGCCGCCCGGATTCGAGGTGGTGAAAAACACCGGCTCGATGTGGTCGAAATCGCCCTCTTCCTGCATGCGCTGCATGAGGACCGAGCCGACCATGCCGCGCCAACCTACCAGACCAACTAATTTCATCATCTTCCCTTGGTGAGTGTCATTTATGCGAGCGCCGCGACCACCGCGTTGCCCATGTCTTGCGTGCCCACTTTCGTGGTTCCTGCTTCGAAAATATCCGGCGTACGCAGCCCTTGCGCCAGCACGCGCTTGACGGCGTTCTCGACGCGGTCCGCCTGTTCAGTCAGACCGAGCGAGAAGCGCAGCATCATCGCGGCGGAAAGAATCGTCGCCAGCGGATTGGCCACGCCCTGCCCCGCGATGTCCGGCGCCGAGCCGTGCGACGGTTCGTACAGGCCCTTGTTGTCGGCGTCGAGCGACGCCGATGGCAGCATGCCGATCGAACCGGTCAGCATCGCCGCGGCATCCGACAAAATATCGCCGAACATATTACCAGTAACGATCACGTCGAACTTCTTCGGCGCCCGCACCAGTTGCATGGCCGCGTTATCGACGTACATGTGTTCGAGTTCGACGTCCGGGTATTGCTTGTGCACGTCGGTGACGATGTCGCGCCAGAACTGGAACGTCTCGAGCACGTTGGCCTTGTCGACGCTGGTCACGCGCTTGTCGCGTTTGCGGGCCGCCCCGAACGCCACGTGGGCGATGCGGCGGATTTCGCCTTCGGCGTAGCGCATGGTGTCGAAGCCTTCGCGCTGGCCTTTGAACGGGCCGTCGGGACATTCGCGCACGCCGCGCGGCTTGCCGAAATAGATGTCGCCGGTCAGTTCACGGATGATCAGGATGTCCAGGCCCGAGACCACTTCGGGTTTCAGGGTCGAAGCGCCGGCCAGTTCCGGATACAGGATCGCCGGACGCAGGTTGGCGAACAGGCCAAGTTCACGGCGCAGGCCGAGGATGGCCTGCTCGGGACGCAGCGCGCGCTCGAGCGTGTCGTACTTGTAGTCGCCGACAGCGCCGAACAGCACCGCGTCGGCCTCTTTCGCCAGCTTGAGCGTGCCTTCCGGCAGCGGGTGGCCGTGCGCGGCATAGCCGGCGCCGCCGACGTCCGCGCTTTCCATCTCGAACGGCTCACCGAGCGCGTTCAACACCTTGACCGCCTGCGCGGTGATCTCCGGGCCGATGCCGTCGCCCGGCAGGATCGCAATCTTCATGTGCTGCTTTCTTTGTTCAGATGGTGCGTTTAGATCGTATTCGCCAGCCACGGCTGGGCCGCGATATGGCGTTGTTCGAAGGCGCGGATCTGGTCGGCGTGGCGCAGGGTCAGGCCGATGTCATCCAGGCCGTTGAGCAGGCAGTACTTGCGGAAGTCGTCGATGGCAAAGCCGTACGACAGGCTGCCATCCGACGTGCCGATGCGCTGCTGCTCGAGGTCGACCGTCAGCGTGAAGCCCTCGTTCTGCGCGACCGCCCCGAACAGCGACTCGATTTCATCTTCGCTCAGCGCGATCGGCAGCAAACCGATCTTGAAGCAGTTATTAAAAAAGATGTCGGCGAAGCTCGGCGCCACCACGGCGCGAAAACCGTACTGCTGCAGCGCCCACGGCGCGTGCTCGCGCGACGAGCCGCAGCCGAAGTTCTTGCGCGCCAGGAGGATCGAGGCGCCCGCGTAGCGCGGCTGGTTCAGCACGAAGTCGGGATTGACCGGGCGCGCGCTGCAGTCCTGCCCCGGTTCGCCGTGGTCGAGATAGCGCCACTCGTCGAACAGGTTCGGTCCGAACCCGGTGCGGCGGATCGATTTCAGGAACTGCTTGGGGATGATGGCGTCGGTATCGACATTGGCGCGGTCGAGCGGCGCCACGATGCCCTGGTGTACGGTGAATGGTTCCATCTTGTTCAACGGGCGCGCACGGCGCCCTGCCCTTCATTGTTGTTTATCTTCCGCCGGCGCTGGTGACCACCTGGCCTACTTTGGAGACATCGCGGCCGATGCCCGAGATGGTGTTGCAGCCGGCTAGCAGGACGGCGACGAGCGAGAGAGCGAATACTTTTTTCATGGTCGGTTCAACATTAAACGGTAATTCGGTAGTAACGCGTCAGAGTGCCCGCACGTCGACAAAGCGTCCCGCAATTCCTGCGGCTGCCGCCATCGCCGGCGACACCAGGTGCGTGCGTCCGCCCTGGCCCTGGCGCCCTTCGAAGTTGCGGTTCGAGGTCGAGGCGCAGCGCTCGCCCGGGTCGAGGCGGTCGGCGTTCATCGCCAGGCACATCGAGCAGCCCGGATCGCGCCACTCGAAACCGGCGGCCACGAAAATCTTGTCCAGCCCTTCACGCTCGGCCTGTTCCTTGACCAGGCCCGAACCCGGCACCACCATCGCCAGCTTGACGTTGGGCGCGCGCTGGCGCCCGCGCACCACATCGGCGGCGGCGCGCAAGTCTTCGATGCGCGAATTGGTGCACGAACCGATGAACACCTTGTCGATGGCGATGTCGCCGATCGGCGTGTTCGGCGCCAGGTCCATGTAGGCCAGCGCTTTTTCGATGGCGCCGCGGCGCACCGGGTCAGGTTCTTGCTGCGGATCGGGCACGCGGCCGTCGATCGCGGTGACCATCTCGGGCGAGGTGCCCCAGGTGACCTGCGGCAAGATGTCCTGTGCGTCGAGCGTGACCACGGTGTCGAACCGGGCGCCGTCATCCGAGTGCAGCGTGCGCCAGTAGCTCACTGCCTGCTCCCATTGATCACCTTGCGGCGACAGCGGACGGCCCTTGACGTAGTCGATGGTGGTGTCGTCCACGGCGACCATGCCGGCGCGCGCGCCCGCTTCGATCGCCATGTTACAGACCGTCATGCGGCCTTCCATCGACAGCGCGCGAATCGCCGAGCCGCCGAATTCGATCGCGTAACCGGTGCCGCCGGCGGTGCCGATGCGCCCGATCACGGCCAGCACGATGTCCTTGGCGGTCACGCCCGGATTGAGCTCGCCGTCGACCTGCACCAGCATCGCTTTCGACTTCTTGGCCAGCAGCGTTTGCGTGGCCAGCACGTGTTCGACTTCCGAGGTGCCGATGCCGTGCGCCAGGCAGCCGAAGGCGCCGTGGGTCGAGGTATGCGAATCGCCGCACACCACCGTCATGCCGGGCAAGGTCGCGCCCTGCTCCGGCCCGATCACGTGCACGATGCCCTGGCGCTTGTCGTTCATGTCGAAGTAGGTCAGGCCGAACGCCCGGGTGTTGGCGTCGAGCGTCTCGACCTGCAGGCGCGAGGTCGGGTCGGCGATACCGCCGGCGCGGTCCGTGGTCGGCACATTGTGGTCAGCCACTGCCAGGTTCGCGCTCGTGCGCCATAGTCCACGCCCGGCGTCGCGCAAGCCATCGAAAGCCTGTGGGCTGGTCACTTCGTGCACCAGGTGGCGGTCGATATAGAGGACGGTGGTGCCATCGGTGTCGGCACGCACGACATGGGAATCCCAGAGTTTGTCGTAGAGCGTTTTTTGCATGGTCAATCCAGTGGAGCGGTCGTGTAAAGCGCGGCGCGCAGGGAGCCTGCGCGAGCCGGGTTTTCGATTATGCCATAATCGTGCACTGCAGCACCAAGGGGGTGCGGCGCACGTTTATGCCAACGACCTTACCATGCGGTAAATAATATTTGCAAGGCTTTGGGAGCGACGCAAATAAAAAAAGCCTGCGTCGGGGACACAGGCTTTTCTCTGCGCTTTTGCAAGCGTCGGTTTTATGCGGCCAGGCGCACGCTGCTGCGGCAACCATCCATCAGGAACGACAGGCCCACCACCAGCACCAGTTCGCCCTCGGCCGAGCGCGCGGTGCCGGTGATGCCTTCCACCGTCAACGCCGTCATCGGCTTGATCACCAGGTCGGCGGTGCCATCCACCGCTTCCATCGCCAGGATGTACGGCTGCGGCGCGTTGATGACGATGCCGACCTTTTCGGACGCGGCTTCGTAACCGAGCGACAGCGCCAGCGAACGCACCGGCAGCGGACGGCCCTGGTCTTTCAGCACCGGGGCGCCGCCGACGCACATGAAGTCTTCCGGCAGCTCGACCACGCGCTCGACGACGGCCATCGGCAGCGCCAGTTGCGCGCCCGAAGTCGACACCAGCATGGTCGGCACGATCGACAGTTCGATCGGCAGGCGGATCGCGAAGCGCGTGCCCTTGCCCAGCTGCGACTCGATACGGATTGCGCCGCGGTTCTTCTCGACCGCGGTCTTGACCACGTCCATGCCGACGCCACGTCCCGAAACCGAGGAAGCGACTTCCTTGGTCGAGAAGCCCGGCAGGAACACCAGCTGGTAGGCGTCTTCGTCGCTCTGGGCGCCGTTTTCGCCGATCAGGCCCTTGTCGACTGCCTTGCGGCGCAGGCCGACCGGGTCCATGCCCTTGCCGTCGTCCTGCAGCACGATCATGACGCTGTTGGCTTCCTGCCAGGCTTTAAGCAGGATGAACGCCTTGGCCGGCTTGCCGGCGGCGACGCGCGCCTCGGGCGACTCGACACCATGGTCGAGCGCATTACGCAGCATGTGCACCAGCGGATCGTACAGGCTGTCCACCACCACGCGGTCGACTTCGGTCTCGGCGCCTTCGATGGTCAGTTCGACGTCCTTGCCCAGGTCCTTGGCCAGCTCGCGCACCAGGCGCGGGAACTTCTGGAACAGGCGACCCACCGGCTGCATGCGGGTCGCCAGCGTGGCGCGCTGCAGTTCGGCCGAGTAGCGCGAGGCGCGCTCCAGGGTTTCGGTCAGGGTCGCCATCAAGACGGCGGCCTGGCCTTCGAACTTGAATTGCTGCAGCCGTTCCAGCAACACCGACGCCTGGTTGGCGGCCTGCACCGATTCGCCGGCCACTTCCAGCAGCGCGTCGAGCTTGACGGCATCGATGCGGATGCTTTCGTCCTTGGCGGGGGCGGCGGCGGCCGGCTTGTCGTTGCGGCGTTCGACGCCGTCCCAGTTCTTGCCGCCTGCGGCAGGTGTGGCGGCCGGGCCTGCTGCTGCAGCGGGGGTGGCTGGTGCAGCTTCGACAGCGACAGGCGCGGCGGCTGCAGCGACAGCCGCGGTCGGCGCGGCAGCCTTGATCGCGTTTGCGGCCGGCACCACGGTGTTGTACATGCCGGTCCAGTCGAGACCATCGTTACCTGCGGCAGCGATTGGCGCAGCAACTGCAGCCACGGGTGCTGGTGCAGGTGCAGGTGCAGCGACAGGCGCAGGTGCAGCGACAGGCGCCGGCGCGCTGTTGCCCTTGCCTTCGATCGCGTCCATCAGGATGCGCTCGAGGTCGGCCGGCATCTGCGCCAGGCCTTCCGGCGGCGTGCCGTTGTTCAGGTCGCCCAACTGGTCGGCCACGAAGCCCGACGCCTGCAGCGCCGCTTCGATCGCGATCGGGGTCACCGGCGCGGCGCCGGTGCGCAGCGCGTCGAACAGGTTTTCGGTCAGGTGGCAGGCCGCCACCAGCGCAGGCAGGCCCATGAAGCCGGCGCCGCCCTTGATCGTGTGGAACGAGCGGAACACCGCGTTCAGCGTTTCCTTGTTATCGGGGTCGCGTTCGAGGCGCAGCAGGTGCTCTTCAACATTTACTGCCAGATCCATCGCCTCGACGACGAAATCCTTCAGCATATCGTCCATTAGAATCCCAGATCGGCAAGAAGATCGTCAACGTTGTCCTGGTTCAGCGCCGCTTCCGGCACCGACGGGCCCTGCATCAGCGGCTCGGGTGCGGGCGGCTGTGCTTTTTGCGCCAGTTTTTCCTTCACGTCGGCCGGCGCGTTGTCGCGCAGCAGCTGGGCCAGTTCGCCCTCGACGGTCTGGGTAATCTTGACCACTTTCTTGATCAGCTGGCCGGTGATGTCCTGGAAGTCCTGGGCCATCATGATTTCGAGCAGGCGCGCCTTTTCGGCTTCGGTCGATTCGGTCACCAGCGCCGCGAACCCGCGCGAGTCGCCGGCCAGGGCCTTGAATTCGTCCAGGCTCAGTTTGCCTTCGAACAGGTCGGACCAGCGCGTTTCCATGTCCTTGGCCTGCTTCGACAGCAGGTCCTGGGCCGGCATGCCTTCGTCCAGGGTGTTCAGGACCTTGTTGGCGGCCTGCTCGGTCAGGGTGGCGACGTATTCGAGGCGGTCCTGGGCGTCGACGATCTGCGACGAGGCTTCGTTCAGTGCCTTGTCGTAGCCCAGTTCGCGCAGCGAGTCGTGCAGCAGGCGCACGATGCCGCCCAGGCGCTCGAACATGCCGCCGGCTTCCTGACCGTCGTCGGCGCCGGCAGCGGTTGCAGCTGCAGGTGCGGCGATTGGTGCTGCGGCGGCGACGGCCGCCACGGCGGCAACCGGTGCGGCGCTGGTCGCGACCTGGTCGAACAGCGAGTCCAGGTCGTCTTCGTCGGCGGCTGCGGCGGGCGCAGGCTCGGGCGCGGCTGCGGGAGCAGGCGGGGCGCTGGAGCGCTGCGCCGCCACTTCCTCGAATAGTGCGTCGAAATCGTCAGCGGCGTCGGTCATAATCCCTGCTTCTCCTAAATATAAATGCGCGAATGAGCGCTGCAATCCTGCTGTCCTGCATCCATCCGGCCGCGTCCGGCGGCACTGAAAGATGGTCGTGAATTGTCTGCGAGTGTAGCAGTGTGGTTGCCGTAGGTAAATCTCAGAGACGGGGATGCAACAAAATGGACAGGGAAACTTAATTCCGCAACAATCAAAACACGCAGTTTCTGATGCTTTTTATAAGGTGGGTGTTGTATTTTGTGCGCCTCACCTTCTCGTCCCTGTGGCAATGTCACATGGGAATAGCGTTGCGCCGCCGCGCCAGCCATTTGACCGAACTCAAGAGTTTTAGCCCCGGCAATCGCCGACGCGCGCGGAGCCGTCCAGAATGTCATCGCAAAGGGAGGAGCCAGCATGTACCGCAAGATCCTGATCACCACCGACGGTTCGGCCGTGTCGCAGCACACGGCCTGCGCCGGCGTCAAATTCGCGCAACAGATGGGCGCCGAAGTGCTGGCCCTGTTCGTCGCGCCCGAATACCAGTACCCAGTGTACGTCGAGATCATCCCGCCGTCCTATCCGAGCGAAGAAGAATACATCGCCCAGATGCGCGGCATGGGTGAGCAATACATGGGCAAGATCGTGCGCTCTTGTGCTGGCGCCGGCTTGCAGCACAGCTGCATGACGGCGTTTTCCGATTCGGCCGCGCTCAAGATCGCCGACGTGGCCGAGCAGGAAGGCTGCGACCTGATCTTCATGGGGTCGCACGGCCGCAGTGGCTGGAATCAATTGTTGCTTGGCAGCGTCACCAACAAGGTGCTGTCGCATACGACCAAACCGGTGCTGGTGCATCGGCTGATCGCCGAGCCGGCCAGCGCCTGAAGTCAGATACAACCGGGCGCGACCCGGCGCGCATGATTTGCAGGGACAGTCACTTTGCGTATGTACATTGTGCTAACCTGAAGTGCGGTAGGAAACCGCTTCTGGTTGAAGGAATCGATTATGGTAAGAATCGTCGTTGCGGATGACCACACCATCATGCGCGAAGGGCTCAAGCGCATTCTCGACGGCGCCGCCGAGGTCGAGATCGTCGGCGAAGCCACCAATGGCTTTGAGGTGCTGGCCCTGGTGCGCCAGGGCGGCTTCGACCTGCTGCTGCTCGATCTGTCGATGCCGGGCCGCAGCGGCGTCGACCTGATCCGACAGGTGCGCAGCGAAGCGCCCAAGCTGGCAATCCTGATTCTCACCATGCATGAAGAAGAGCAGTATGCGGTGCGCGCGATCCGCGCCGGCGCCCAGGGTTACCTGACCAAGGAAAGCGCGGGCACGCAGCTGGTGGGGGCGATCCGCAAGGTGGCGTCCGGGCGCCCGTATATCAGTACCGAAGTGGCCGAGCAGCTGGCGCTGAACATCATGGCGCCGACCGAGCAACTGTTGCATAAACAACTGTCGGACCGCGAATTCGAAGTGTTTTCGCTGCTGGTGAGTGGCAAGTCGATCACCGAGATCGCCAACAGCCTGCATTTATCGGTGAAGACGGTCAGCACCCACAAGACCCGCATCATGCAAAAAATGGGGATGAGTTCGCTGTCGGAAATGGTCCAGTACGCAGTAGCGCACCGCCTGCTGCAGCCGATGAAGGCTTGACCGGCGATCTTGTTTGACCGCCGCGCCACGGTTTGGTGCGGCGGCGCCACACAACACGCTGTGGTAGCCGCTTCACCGCTTGCCCCTCCACTGCCCTTCCCTCATTCGCACAACTGTTGCGCTGCGTCAGAAAACTCCTACAACATCACCATCTGTCCTACCTACATATTCAGGCAACGCTGATATTCGTGCCGGACTCGTGTTGGCATACTGAATTCATCGTTTTGACTTGCTTGCGATCCAAGTCACGGCGTCAGTCACTGATGATTGACGCGGCACAGTCCACTCCTTGGGCTGCCAGGGTCGCCTGAAACCCTGAATTCCTTACTGGAGATGAGCATGCAGTCCCAGCCAACGTCAGAACAACGCAACGTCACCCAGCCTACTCTGCACTCGCCAATGGAGGCCGGGCGTCAGCGTCAGGGCCGTCTCTGGTCCAACCTGAAAGAAGTCTGCGACCTGCTCCGCATCCCGGCCAGCGTGTCGGTGAGCTCCGAAGAATTGCTGTTCCAGCATGTGCAGTTCAAGACCGGCCAGCGCGTGCACACCATCGGCCAGGCCTTCGACACCCTGTACATCGTCAACTCCGGCTTCCTCAAGACCGTGCTCATCGACGAGTTCGGCAACGAGCAGGTGCTGAGCTTCCCGATGAAAGGCGACATGCTCGGCGTCGACGGCATCCACACCCGCCACTATGCTTCCGAAGCGGTGGCCCTGTCCGATTGCGACCTGATCCTGCTGCCGTTCAAGAAACTGACCGCGCTGGGCCGCGTGCACAGCGAACTCGAGAACATGATGTACGGCGTGATGAGCCGCGAGCTGGTGCGCGAGCAAACCATGATCGGCATGCTCGGCGCCCTGTCGGCCGAGGCGCGGGTGGCCCGCTTCCTGGTGTCGCTGGCCGACCGCTTCGCCGCGATGGGCTACTCGAGCAAGCTGTTCAACCTGCGCATGACCCGCCACGAGATCGGCAGCTACCTGGGCCTGACCCTGGAAACGGTCAGCCGCACCTTGTCGGCGTTCAATGAGATCGGCTTGATCACGGTCGACCAGCGCACCATCGGCATCAAGGACGCCGAAGCGCTCAAGACCCTGCGCCGTTTGCCACCGTCGCGTTCGCGCATCAAGGGCGCCAAGGCGAAGGCGGAAGCGGATCAGTCGGGGGATGACCAGGTGCTGGCGACTGCCTGAGATAGCGGCGCCGCAGCCCTTACCGGCAAGCCAAAAAAAA
>Ga0265797_10001431_pt1 | contig 41844 bp, 35 predicted proteins | sample P2T30metagenome_FD_192433 | JGI IMG/M metagenome (GOLD analysis project Ga0265797, IMG submission 192433) | Plant litter microbial communities from East Loma Ridge, Irvine, California - P2 T30 | ecosystem: Environmental > Terrestrial > Plant litter > Unclassified | place: USA: California...
CGCTGGCGCAGCGGCGTAACGGACTGTTCGGTGGGTAGAGTCGCCATGGAGAGTTCCTCTCGTTGAAGGAAATCCATCGTCTCCCGCCGCTGCCGCAGAACCAAACCTCAGAGCCGCTGCGCTACCTCAACCGCCACCACCACCACCACTGCCGCGCAGCGGCTTCGTGCTGTGGGTCCGCTCAGACCTCGGTGCGTTCGGCCAATTCCAAAGCGTCCTCCACGTCAACGCCCAAGTAGCGCACCGTGCTGTCGATCTTGGCATGGCCAAGAAGGATCTGAACGGCGCGGAGGTTGCCAGTCGCCTTGTAGATGATCGACGCTTTCGTGCGCCGTAGCGAGTGCGTCCCATAATCCTGCGCCGGTAGGCCGATGCCGACCACCCACTCGCGCACGAGGCGGGCATATTGCCGCGTGCTCATGTGGTCCATGTAGTCGTTGCGGCTCGGGAAAACGAAGTCGTTCAGTGTCCCCCCACGTCGTTCCAACCATGCTCGCATCGTCTTTCGCGCCGTGTCCATTATCTCGAACTGGACCGGTCGTTTGGTTTTCTGCTGAACCACGACGGCGCGGTCGCGGACGCGCCCGCCGGAAACTACATCGCCGATCCGCACCCTGACCACGTCACAGCCGCGGAGCTTGCTGTCGATGGCGAAGTCAAACAGCGCTCGGTCGCGCAGTCGCCTCTGCTGGTCGAGCCAGAAGCGAATGGCCCAGACCTGTTGCTGTTTCAGCGCCCGCTTCGCACCAATCAGCCGGCCTTCGTTCCAAGGCCGAAGTTCGTGAAAGGCGGGGTCCATTGACGAGTGACCCATCGATCATCTCCATCGGCCCAGATCGGTCGATCGAGTATACGCATGCGCAGTAAACCGTCGGTTTAGAAATGTGGTTGATCAGCCGTCGATGATGCTGAACCAGTTGTCGGTTTCGGGCGGCGCCGCGCAGTCTCTGTGCGGCCGGAAGTGGGCCCTCGTCAGCGCGTAGCGGTTGGTTGCAAGGTACGATGGCTTTGCCCGCTGTCGTGTCAGCCGCTACCCAACGTGTGATAAGTAAAGGACATGCGGTGGCGAGCGTCAAAATCAGCGGACTTTCCAAGAGCTTCGGCGACACCACAGTGCTCCTGCCGACCGACCTGACGATTGCCGACGGCGAGTTCGTCGTCCTCGTCGGGCCGTCGGGTTGCGGCAAGTCGACATTGTTGCGGATGATCGCCGGGCTTGAGGTGCCAAGCACCGGAAGGGTGGCGATCGGCGGACGCGATGTGACCGATGCGGCGCCGTCGGATCGCGGGCTGGCGATGGTGTTCCAGTCCTACGCGCTGTACCCGCATCTCACAGTCGCGGAGAACATCGCGTTTCCGTTGAAGGTCGCAAAAGTCGCCAAGCGCGAGATTACCGAGCGCGTCGCGGAGGTCGCGGCGATGCTCGATCTGTCGGATCTGCTCGACCGGCGGCCGCGAGCCTTGTCGGGTGGGCAGCGTCAGCGGGTATCAATCGCGCGCGCAGTCGTGCGTCGACCGAAGGTATTGTTGCTCGACGAGCCGTTGTCGAACCTCGATGCCAACCTGCGCGCGCGGATGCGGCACGAATTTGCGCGGCTGCATCAACAGCTTGGCGCTACGATGATCTACGTGACGCACGATCAACTCGAGGCGATGACGCTCGCCAACCGCATCGTCGTAATGAGCGAGGGGCGTGTCGAGCAGGTCGGGCCGCCCATCGAAGTGTACCGGCGACCGGCGAGCCTGGCAGTCGCCGCGGCGATCGGCTCGCCCGGGATGAACCTGCTGGCGGCGACGATCGCGTCGGTCGATGCTGACGGGACGACGGTAAGGCTGGCAGGCGGCGAGACGGTAAGGACCGGCGCGATCGTCCCGGCGGATGCGGTAGGTTCGCCGGTCACGCTCGGCGTTCGCCCCGAACATCTGCATGTCGACGACGCGGGGCCGTTGGTTGGCGCGGTCGAGCTATTCGAGCGGCTCGGGCCGTTGTCGTTCGCGCATCTCGGCGCGCGCGGCGCGGCGGATACGATCGTCGCGCAATTGCCGGGGGACCGCTCGATCACGCTTGGCGAAGCCCTGCGGGTCGGCGTTGCGCCCGACGCCGCGCATGTGTTCGGCGCCGATGGCCGCGCCTATCCCTTCACGCTGCCGCCGAGCAGCCCGGTCAGGTAATAACGCTGCATCGCCAGGAAGAGCAGCAGCACGGGCATCGTCGTGACGACCGCGGCGGCCATCATCAGCTCGCCATCCGCCGAATGCTCGCGCGCGATCGCCGCGACCGCGACCGGCAGCGTGTAGAGATGCTGGTCGGCCAGCACGATCAGCGGCCAGAGGAAGTCGTTCCATGAGCCGAGGAACATGAACAGTGACAGCGTGACGACGATCGGCGTGAGGAGGGGAAGGACGATCGTCACGAAGATCCGGGTCTCGCTCGCCCCGTCGATCCGCGCGGCGTCGATCATCTCGTCGGGGATCGCCAGTGTCGCCTGCCGTACGAACAGGATCGCGAAGATGCCAGCGAGCGATGGCAGGATGACGCCCGCATAGCTGTTGACGAGCCCGAGCTGCTTGAAGATCAGGAAGAGCGGCAGCATCGCGACCTGGCCGGGCACGACCAGCGACGCGATCAGGATCTTCAGCAGCCGCTCGCGTCCGCGGAAGCGGAGCTTGGCGAACGCGTAGCCGGCCGGCACCGTGAGCAGCAGGCCGAGGAGCGTCGAGATCATGGCGATGGCGACGCTGTTGAAAAGTGCGGGGACGATCCGGTAGTCGAACCACGCGCCATCGATCAGCCGCCGGACGAGCAGCTCGTGGTAATTTTCCAGCGACCAGCGCGATGGCCAGAGCGGTGTCGGGAGGTTGCTCGACTCGCCGCGCGGCATGAACGATACGATCACCATGTAAAGCAGCGGCGCGATCGTCAGCGTGGTCAGCAGCACCACCGCCGCATTGGCGAGGATCGCACGGGGTTTCATCAGAGCCATTCGTAGCGCCTCCCGATCCGCGTCTGCACCATCGTCAGCACGAGGATCATCAGGAACAGGACGAACGCGACTGCGCTGGCCTGGCCGAGATTCCACCATTTGAAGCCTTCGTCGAACATGAAATACAGGATCGTCGTGGTGCTCTGCGCAGGGCCGCCCAGCGTCATGACGTAGGGTTCGGCGAAGATCTGGAGGAAGCCTGCGACGCTCATCACCGCTGCAAGCAGCAGCGTCGGCCCGATCGCGGGAAGGGTGACGTGGCGGAAGCGGCCCCAGCGGCCGGCGCCGTCGAGCCGTGCCGCCTCCATCAGGTCCTGCGGCACTGCCGATAGCGCGGCGGTGAAGACGATCATGTTGTAGCCGAAGATCTTCCACGTGACGAAGATCAGGATTGCCGGGATCGACGTGTGCGGGTTGCCCAGCCAGTCGACCGGCGCGATGCCGATCGTCGCCAGCGCGCGGTTGAGGAGCCCCGAGCGTTCGTTGAACAGGAACCGCCACACCACCGCGGTTGCGACGATGCTGGTGACGTAAGGCGCGAACAGCAGCACGCGCCAGAGCGGCTTCCACCGCACGGTCGCGTCGTTGAGCAGCAGCGCGACGGCGAGCGACGCACCGATCGCCATCGGCACGCCGAGCACCGCGAACAGCGCAGTATTGCCGATCGCGCGCCAGAACAGCGGCGTCGAGAACAGGTCGACGAAATTGCCAAGCCCGACGAAGCGCAGGTTCGCCCAGTCGGCGAGCGCGTAGATCGAGTAATCAGTGACCGACAACGCCATCGCCAGCGCGGTCGGCAGGACGAACACCAGCGCGATGATCGCGAGGACGGGAGCGGAGAATAGCCAGGCGGCGCGTTCCTGGCGGGTCATGCAAGCCTCCCCGCCTCGACCAGCGCTCGGCGCTTGGCGAGCAACTGGTCGACACGCGCGTCGAGCCCTGTCAGCGCCTTCGGGATCGACTGTACGCCCCGCACGACGCGCTCGCCGGCGAACTGTATCTCGAGCTTGATCCGCTCCCACTCGATCACCTTCGGCGCAGCGGTGGGGAAGCGCATCTGCTCCTTGAACGACGCGAGTATCGGTGCGCGGAGTTGCGGCGACGACCAGGCGCTCAGGCGGGCCGGGAGATTGCCGATCAGGCGCTGGTAGCGGAGTTCACTCGCCGGGGAACTGAGGTGGCGGACCAGCGCCCACGCCTCGGCTGGGCGCGACGTCGAGGCGGACACGCATAGGCTGGTACTCAGTCCTGACACCGCGCCGACCCCGTGCGGACCGGCGAGCCGCGCCGTATCCCAATGCTGGGCGGGTATCTCCGCGGCACGCCGATGCAGGTCGAGCAACGTGGTCGGCCCGGTTGGCCAGATCGCGAAATAGCCCTGTGCAAAGGCCGCGACCGGATCCTGGATTTCGGTTGAAAGCACTTTCGGTGCGAGCCCTTCGGCGAAGATTCGCGCGTAATAGGCGAACGCTGCCCGTGCTTCCGGCGTCTGGAAATTGCCGCGCGTATCGTGGTCGCGCAGCATCTTCGCGCCGGTCTGGCCGAGCATCGTGATGAGCGTGTCCGGCCAGTTGAGCAGCAGCATGAACACGAAGTCGTCGGGTCGCCGTCGCTTGAGAGCGTGGCCCATGCGGAGCCAGCCGTCCCAGTCTTCGGCAGGCGCGGCATAGCCCGCTTTGGCGAGAATATCCCGGCGGTAGAACTGGACCTGCGGCGCGACCGACCACGGCACGGCGAAGTCGCGCCCCTGAACACGCGTCGCATCGAGCACGCCGGGAAACATGTCCGCGACCAGCGCGGGCGACGGGATCGGGGCGATCGCGCCGATCGTCGCGAACTCCTGGACCCAGCCGGTATAGAGCATCAGGACGTCGGGCATCGCGCCGCCTGCCTGCGCAGTCAGCAGCTTCTCGTGCGCTGCGGTCGCCGGGAGCGATTGCACATCGACCACGATCCCCGTCGCGGCGGTGAAGGCGGGCATCAGCATCGGCGAATAATCGCCCTCGTAGCTCATCGCCCAGAACTTCAGCGGTTCGGGACCGCGCGTGCCGGTACAGGCAGCAAGACCCAATGTCGGCAGGAGCCCCAATGCGGCTCTCCGCGTCCAGTCCTGCGCCTGTTCCCCCATCGCCGGATCGTGGCGTATCGCGGCGTTCCGCGCCACCCCCTGCGCAAGGCGATTACCGGAGAAATATTGCGCTATGTTAATGCCTTGTCGGGGTTTGCACAGGCGAAATGCTTGCTCCGCAACCGACGATGCGCCTAAGCCGAGCATAATGAACGCCGGCGGGGGCCAATGCCGGCGAACAGGGAGAGAAGTCATGCGTATCCTTCGCCGCCGTCATCTGCTGTCCGGCGTGGCGCTGCTCGCCGCGAATTCGGTCCAAGCGCAGATCGCTCCGCCAGCGGCCGATACGCCTGCGCCAACGCCTGCCGCAGACCCAGCCGCGGACCCCGAAAGCGAGATCGTCGTCACCGGCTCGCGCATCGCACGCCCGGATTACGAAGCACCCAACCCGATCGTCTCGTTCAGTGCCGCCGACCTCCAGAAGTCGGGCAACACCAACGTCACGACCTTTCTGCAGCGCGTGCCGGCGCTCACCAACTCTCGCGACAGCACGCGGACCGCGGGCAACGCGCAGGCGGACGGCAGCTTCGGGCAGGTCGGGCTCAACCTGCTCGACCTGCGCGGGCTTGGGCCCAATCGGACGCTGGTGCTCGTCAACGGCCGCCGCCACGTCGCCGGCCAGCCCGACACCGCGGCGGTCGACATCAACGCGATCCCGACCGACTTGATCGAGCGCGTCGACGTGCTCACCGGCGCGGCGTCGGCCGTGTATGGTGCGGACGGCGTCTCGGGGGTCGTCAACTTCGTGCTGAAGCGCGATTTCGACGGCGTCGCGGCGCGCAGCCAGTTCGGCATCTCCGAGCGCGGCGACGCTGCCAACCGCTTCGCCTCGCTGATCGCAGGCCGCAACTTCGCCGACGGTCGCGGCAACCTGACGCTAGCCTACGAGTATAATGCCGACCAGCCGCTCGCGAACGACGACCGCCGGTATCTCGCGCAGGGCGACCGCCAGTATTTCATCAACCTCGACAATTACGACCCGACGCGCGCCGGCAGCTACAAGATCGGACCGGTCGGCGACCTGCGCTATCCGTACAGCTCGAACCAGGGCATCGTGTATATCGGCGACCAGACATTCCGCGGCGACGGCGCGCTCTATACGCCCGGCCGCTTCCTGCAGAACGACGGCTATTCGGTCGGTGGCGACGACACGCCGGTCGCGGGCTATATCGGCGATATCTTCCCGCGCACCCGCCGCCATGCGGTCAACGCTCTGACGCATTACGACGCGTCGGACGCGTTCAAGATCAGCCTGGAGGGCAAGTTCGTCCAGTCGACCGTGACAAGCTTCGGCGGTTATGGCGGCAATTATCCGGCGACCATCGCGCTCGACAATCCCTACATCCCGACCAGCATCCTCGCAGCGGCGACCGCCGCCGGACTTGGCTCGGTCGACGTCAACCGCAACAATTTCGACATCCCGCGGCGTGGCGAAGAAGATCGCCGACGCACGTATCGCGGCGTCGTCGACGTCACCGGCCGCATCTCGGAGCATGCCAGCTACGATGTGTCCTATACCTACGGCCAGACCGACGTCCGCGCGACCAAGCTCAACGACCGCCTGAACGACCGCTTCCTGAACGCGCTCGATGCGGTACGCGGGCCGGGGGGAACGATCGTCTGCCGTTCGGCGGAAGCCCGCGCGGCTGGCTGCGTCCCGGTCAACACGTTCGGCGGCAGTACCGTGGACCCGGCCTCGTTCGGCTATTTCCTGAGCAACCCGGCGAGCAATGCGCGTCTGACGCAACACGTCGCCAACGCCTCGCTGAACGGCGATTTCGGGCAATTCTTCGCGCTTCCCGGCGGCCCGATCGCATTCGCGGTCGGTGGCGAATATCGTCGCGAGTCGAGCAGCTTCCGTCCGGCGCAGGCGATCACCGACAATCTGTTCTACCAATATGACGAATACATTCTGCCGACCCCGTCGAGCGGCCATTTCGATGTCTGGGAAGCATTCGGCGAGCTGAACGCGCCGCTCCTGAAGGACGTGCCGTTCGCCAGCCTGCTCTCGGTCGGTGCCGCCGGACGCTATTCGGACTATTCGACGGTCGGCTCGACCAGAGCCTATCAGTTCAACGGCATCTACGCGCCGATCCGCGAGATCAGCTTCCGCGGCTCCTACGGCCGCTCGGTCCGCGCGCCGAACATCGGCGAGATCTTCCGCCCGCAGACCGGCAGCAGCAACTTCTTCTCCGATCCGTGTTATCTCGGCAACCGCACGCTCGGCACGCAGTTCCGCACCGCGAACTGCCTGACGCTGATCACCGGGGCAGGGGGCAATCCCGCAACCTTCACCGCACAGAACAATCCGAACGCGACGATCTTCATTCCCGGCACGCAGCAGGGCAATCCGGATCTGCGCGCCGAAGTCGCCCGCACCTGGACGGCGGGCGTCGTCGTGCGACCGATCTCGGGGCTGTCGATCGGGCTCGACTGGTACGACATCCGGTTGCGCGACGCGATCAACACGCCCGATGCGAACACGATCGCCTCGCTGTGCGTCGACCAGCCGACGCTCGACAACGCCTATTGCAACGCGATCAGTCGCGAGCGCGGCACCGCGTTCATCAACGGCTATGTCGTCCAGCCGCAGAACGTCGCGGCGTTCCGTACCGCCGGCGCCGAACTCAATATCGCCTATCGCTTCCGGACGGCGCGTATGGGGGCGTTCGATATCCGGTTGGTCGGCGGCTATCTCGACAAGCTCGAACAGGTCGCAACGCCGGGCGCGGTTACCGAGGACAATGTCGATCAGCCGTTCCGCCCGAGATATACCTTCACCTTCTCGCCGAGCTGGACCGCGGGGGCGCTGACGCTAAGCTACAATCTGCGCTGGCAGGACGGTGTCCGGCGTTTCGCCAAGGTCGATACCGACGCGAACCCCAGCCTCGTCGATTCGCGCTATTTCCGGTACAAAGAACTGTGGCAGCACGACGTGCAGGCGGAGGTTGCGGTCGACGCGCGGTTCTCATTCTATGGCGGGGTCAACAACCTCGCCGACCAGAAGCCAGACATCGGCTTCGAGACCAACGTGCCGATCTCGCCTGTCGGTCGGTATTTTTACGCGGGGGCGAAGGTCAGGTACTGAGACGGTAGGGAGTTGACCGCGAGGGACGCCTCGACGACGGACGGCGGATTGCAGAACTGAGAAAAGACGCCCGTGCTGACAAAAGACATGCTGCACCTCATCACGATAGAGGAAGGGGCCTTTATCGATCCGAGCTGCACGGTTATCGATCCGCATCGCCTGACGCTGAGAAAGGGTGCGTTCGTCGGCCCGGAAGGACTGATCGATGCCGGCGGTGGCGTCGAGATCGGCGAGGCGGTGCGGATCAGCTACCGGTGCACGATCATCTCGCTGACCCATCACATCACTCGCTCGGTCTGGCGGCGGGGCGTGGACGGCGATCGCCTCAGACCTGTCCTGATTGAGCGCGGTTGCTGGGTAGGCGCCAACGTTACCATCTACCCAGGCGTTATCGTGCGAGAGGGGTGCGTCATCAACGCCGGTTCGGTAGTTGCGAAATCTACCGAAACACATGGACTTTACTGTCCACCATATGCCGTGCGTATCAAAGACCTTGAGTTCGAGTAACGGCTAATCACGATCGCGTCGTCAAGACCACCTCTCTACGTTCCATCTGCCCGAAGCTTTCGTACGAAGCGCCGAAAAAATGGCGTATCGCCAAATGAACGGACGGCCGGAGTTGGGGCGAGGCTATGGGGCCCTGAATGGCCGTTTGTGGGTCTTCCTCGGCACTGGACTTCGCTCGGTGGCTTCCGGCCTTACCCGGCTCATCTGTCGGCATGTCTAAGGTTTTGGGCGCGATCGGTATTAGCAAGGAGCGCGGCCAGGATCCTCTAACCATAACGTAACGCTTTGGCGTCAAGCGCGGTGCAGGGAGAAGCCTGTGCGACTATCAGTATCGGCGCGTGTATCAATAGCCTGCACGTCTGTCATCGTGATGGCGCTGGCACTGCTGGCTATTGGCCTCTCGGTTGGCAATAAGATTCATCAAGCTGACCTGCGCATTACATTTCTCAGCGATGCACTCGGCCGAGAAGATCGGCTGGATCAGGCACAGCGGCGGTTGCGTCAGGATGTTGGCCACCTGACCCGGGATGCCGAACACGGGGTGAAAGTACCTGACGCACGTTGGGCGGAACTGCACGAGCGGATCGCGCAGTTTAAAATGAGATCTTTGCAAGCGGCCCAAGCACCCGATCGCGGATCCGAGCCTCGATCGGGTACCATTCAGGAGGGGCAGCAAGCTGCCACAGTGTTTGCCGCCGCCTCTGACCAGCTAATCGAGACGAGCCGGTTCAGCCCCTCCGGCATCAAAACGGCCATGCCACGTTTCTTGGGCGCGCTAACGGCCCTGGAGATGAACCGTAGTCAGGCGCGACAGGAACTGACCTCGGCGATCGGAAAGGCGGCGGAAAGCAACCGGCGTGAGAGCCGTCAGGACATCATATCGGTGCTCCTAGGCGGACTCGGGATCGTTGCCATCATATTCAGCATGGCGATCTGGCTTCGGCAAAGACTGGTATTGCCGATAACGATCATGGCTGCGCAGCTGCGCGAGTTTCGGATAGGTGAAAGCGACCGAGACGTACCCGGTCTTGAGCGGGCCGACGAGCTCGGTGATCTGGCGCGTGGACTTCACGAATACCGTAAGGCCGTGGAGAGCCGCAGGACCGCCGAGCACCGCGCCGAGTTTCTAGCAAACCATGACATGCTCACCGGGCTTGCGAACCGCCTGCTGTTCGAGAACCGTCTTGCCCACGAACTCGCTCGCAGCGCTCGCACAGGTGACGTCGTAGCAGTGTTCGCTATCGATCTGGACGCGTTCAAAGCTATCAACGATCGATTGGGTCATGCGGGCGGAGACCGCGTGCTGAAGCGCACCGCGCAGCTGCTGTCTTCGTGCGTCCGCGGCGATGACCTGGTTGCGCGTATTGGTGGTGACGAATTCGCCGTCATCCAAGTAGCGCGCTCACAACCGGCAGCCACGGAGGCACTGATCTCGCGCATCTTCAAGATGGCCTCCGCGCCGTCGGACGAGGGTGTAGCGATCAAGATGAGTGTCGGAGTAGCTCTTTCAGAACCCGGACAGACCGGAGACGAGCTTCACGAGTTTGCAGACCTTGCGCTGTATCGTGCCAAGGCCGATGGCAGGAATACGGCGCGCATCTACAACAAGCATTTGAAGGATGAGGAGAGCCGGCGCGTGCGGCTCGCAAAAGACCTCGAGAATGCCGTCTCTGCAAACGAGTTCCGTCTAGCGTTCCAGCCGATCGCCGACGCAGTTTCGTTGGAGATCGTCGCGTACGAGGCTCTCCTTCGCTGGCGGCACCCCATTCTGGGCGACATACCGCCGGAAATCTTCATACCTATCGCCGAGTCAAGCGGGCTCATCGGCACTATCGGCTCATGGATGATCGACAATGCACTCCGTGCTGCGTCGACCTGGAACTCGAAACTGTCACTGGCAATGAACCTGTCGCCGATACAGTTTCGTTCCGACGGGCTTGCTACCCAAATATGCGATGGCGCACGGCGTTGGCGCGTCGCGTTCGACCGATTGGAACTCGAAGTTACTGAAAGCGCGACACTCCTCGGTTTCCAAAGGGACAACGTTCTCGCGACCCTCGTGGAGTTGGGAAAGTGCGGCGCCAAAGTCGTGATGGACGACTTTGGAACAGGGCACTCGTCACTCAGCAATCTCAAGGAATTTACCTTCGACAAGATCAAGATCGACCGGAGCTTCGTGGCCACCATGCACAACAACGCGTCGTCGTCATCGATCGTCAAGGCAACGATTGGGCTTGGCAAAAGCCTAGGCCTCGTCATCGTTGCCGAAGGGGTTGAAACCAAAGAGCAGCTGTTTGTGTTGCAGCAATGGGGTTGTGATCAAGTTCAGGGGTTCCTGATCGGGAAGCCAACGGAACTTTGGGACGTGGCTCGCGTCGAAGCGGCAATCTAAAGCCAACATCAGGATCGTAGGAATGCCGGGAGGTGATCCTATGATATCACTGTGAGTGCTTAGTCGACATATGCTGTGATCGACCCTCGACGTAGAACTTCTTTATGGATTGTCGCTCTTCTCGCTGAGGAGCAACGGTATAATATCGATATGAACGAACGTCTGAAGCTGGGAAGTGAGCAGGGCGCCGTGAGCGTCTGCAAATGGGTCATTGCAGACGAAGCAGAGTCGCAATCTCCACTTACGGCTTTCAATTTTTTAACCGCCATATCGTCTGATTAACGCTCGACGTAGCATCCGGTCTTCCAGCGAGTAGTACAGCGCGATACGGTCGCCCTCCGCCACGCTCGACGCGGCAAACGCGATGTCGGTGGCCTCGCGGGTCAGCGCTGGTGGCGGCACGAGCAGCGGCTCGAGCCCACGCCCCGTCACCCGCGCGAAATCCGTACTGAAGCTGATCCAGCCGATCCGCCAGCGCGCGTCGTGCGTCGCGCCGTTGTAAAACATCACCGGATCTTGCCCCGCCGCCTGCCAGATAGGCCCGGTCGACAGATGCCAATTGTCCCAGCTGTCCTCGCGGATGCCGAACGGATCGGGGAGGACAGTCCAAGGACCCTTCGGGGTCGGCCCGCCCGCCACGCCGATCCGCGACGCGCCCTTGGCCGCATATTCGTAAAACAGGCGCCAATCTCCGGTCGCAGTCTGTGCGAGCGTCGCTTCCTTGATATTGCCTTCGCCGGGTGGTGCCTTCAGCACCAAATCTTCCTTGACCAGCGCGGTCAGGTCGGGCCCCGCAGCTAAAATCATGCATCCCTGCGCGCGCGCAGCGTCCACGCCGGTATAATAGACGAGATATTCGTCGCCGGCCACGAGCACGGTCGGATCCTCGCATCCGCCCATGTCCTCGGCACCGGGCCCGGGCGTGATTGCGAGCCCCGAATCCATAGTGAAGGCCAGCCCATCGCGGCTCTCTCCGCGCGCAACGATCCCGGTCGGATCACTGGGCCCGAGCGGATGCGGCACGCCGCGAACCATGATCCGGTACAGATTGCCTTCCGTCCAGACGAACGGGCTCATCATGTCCAGGCCGTCGATCACAGACGTAGCGGAGATCGTCACCGTGTCGAGCTGCTCGACCGCATAGGCGATCGTCATGCGCCTTGCGCCACAGTCAATGACAGCCCGCCGTCGATCGTTACCGTGGTGCCGGTGATATAGTCCGCGGCCGGCGACAGCAGGAAAGCGACCAGCGTCGCGACCTCATCGGGCCGACCGGCGCGCTTCCACGGGATTGCCGCCTCCTTCGCCGCCAGCTCGTCCGGATGATCCAGTGCGGATTGATTCATCGGCGTAAGGATCATCCCAGGCGCGACGCCATTCACCGCGATGCCCTTCGGCGCCAGCTCTAGTGCAAGGGTGGCCGTCAACTGCGACAGGCCGCCCTTAGCTGAGTCGTAATCGACGCCGCCGGGTCGCGGCGCGCGTTCGTGAATCGACGATATGTTGACGATCCGCCCCTTGGCGTTCTTTGCCTCAAGCGCGCGCACCATGCGTCGGCAGGTGAGGAACGGGCCATAGAGATCGGAACGGATGACCCGGTCGAACTGCGTAAGTTCCATGTTGACGAGCATAACGCCGCTCATGTTCAAGCCGGCCGAATTGACCAGAAGGCTGACCGTGCCGAACGTTTTTTCGGCCTCCTCGAACAGTCGTTCGACCGCGGCTTCATCACTGACATCAACTTGCACCGCGATCGCGCGGTTGGACCCACCGATCGAGGTGCAGACCGCCTGCGCCGCGGCGGCATCCTTTAAATAGGTGATCACAACGCGGGCCCCGGCGTCGCCCAACAACTTGGCGCAGGCCGCGCCAATGCCGGATTCACCGCCGGTGACGATAGCAATCTGATTGTCGAACATGGTCATCACCGCTGAACCTGCGGCGTGACCTCGAGTTGCATGAATTCGCTGCCATGAAAGTACCTTTCGCCTGCGCGGCTGGAGCGCGAGTATTTCAAACTGGGTAACTCGGGTTCTGGATGCCCACTTATCGCCGATGAACGGACGTCCGGTTTCATGAAGGGGCGATTGACCTGTGACTGACCGGGACTGGGTCTGGCAGGACGCCGTAGGGCAGGGGGTGATCACCCATTTGCTGCCGTTCGATCATAGTCGTGGTGCGCCAAGAAGTAGAGGCTAGGCAGACCATCTCGACCCGCATCCGCATCTATGCGACGAAGACCGTTCGACGGCTTCTCGTCAGGAGGTCTGTTCGTAGATCCAGTCAGCTGGTCTTTTTAAAGACCTGCTTATAGACGATCGGCGTAGAAAGCAGTGGACTGATGATAGTGGTATTCTCCACCAAATCCTGGCCGACACTATGGTATTTTGAGGTTCGCTCGCTGTCGTCGCCGCGGAATGTCAGAGCGACGGTTTCACCATCAGCTTTTACCGATACATCGTAAACAAGCTCCGGGATGAGCTTCCACGTGATCGGATCTCCGCCTATCCAAACTACGATAGGTGTTTTGGCATCATAGGCGAGGCCGACTCGACCTCCTGCAGTGGAAATTCTAATCCTATTTACCGCAATGGACTTGCGGAGCCTCATCCGAACACGAGGGCGCTTGTCGTCGGAAATGGTGGCGGTAGCGCTGTCGATCACTTTGAAAGCGTTGTCACTCCGCGCAGTGTCCAGTTCATAGATGCCTGAAACCACAGCTTGCGCCGGGCTCGCCGAGCCTGAGGTAGAACTCAACATGGCAACTGCGATCGCCGCCAATAAAGTATGATGACGCATCACACGCTCCTCGAATTTCCCTGCTCGTGGGTACGGGGGTAGCGACGATGCGGGTGAGCGCATAGGTGCTACCCTAACTATCGGATCGAAGGACTCCCTTCCCCATCACGACATTCGGCAGTGGATAGCCGGCCTCCAAATCGGTCATTCGCAAAGATTAATCAGCGTCCGAAGTTGGGAAGCTGGGGAAGGGACGTGAGCGTCCGCTTCTGGGTCGTTTGACGGGTATAGAGCACAATGGCTTCGCCCTTGCAGTTCTAGGCGGCCAAGCTGTCTCTCGCCTCGTCGAACGCCAACCGGTTGCTCTCGATTTCCGCAATGTTCGTGCCGGCCCAAAATCCGAGTTCGCGGATCGGATCGGCTAATGATCGGCCAAGGGCGGTGAGGGCGTACTCCACCTGAGGCGGCACGGTTGGGTGGACGGTGCGGGCCACCATGCCATCGCGTTCGAGCGCACGCAGCGTGCGGGCGAGCATCTGTTGGCTAATGCCGCCAATGGTGCGCTTAATGTCGTTAAAACGGCGCGGCCGCTCAGTGAGCGTAAGCACGATCATTACGGTCCACTTGTCGCCAATCAGGCTGAGAACACTGCTGAACCGTTTGCATTCAACGTGAATTGGTTCGGGGGTGGTCAGCTCCATGTGACTAGGTCCTGCGAAAATGCCTTCTTGGCGGGGCGCTTGAGGTCACATAGCTGGTCCTGGTCACTTTTCCAGACCGGAGCTGCCCTATGAATATCCTGCACATTGATTCAAGCGCGAGCGACAGCGCTGTCTCGCATACACGCCGCCTCTCCAGTGAACTCGTCGAGCGGCTCAAAACCGCCAATCCCAGCGCAACAATCGTGTACCGCGATCTCGTCGCCAACCAGCTTCCCCACGTGGACATGACGATCCGGCATGCCTGGACGGCCGAGAACACCGGCGACACCAAGCTGGCCGAAACGATGTGCCGGTCAAAGGCGCTGGTTAACGAGCTCAAGGCGGCGGACGTGGTCGTGGTCGGCTCGCCGATGTACAACTTTACGGTGCCCTCGACGTTAAAGGCGTGGGTCGACCATGTAGCGATCGCCGGGCAAACCTTCAGCTACACGGCCGAGGGGCCACGCGGCTTGCTGAACGGCAAGGTCTATCTCGTCCTCTCATCGGGCGGAATTTATTCCGAAGGACCGTTCGCCGCGTACGATCATCTGTCAACTTACCTCGAGGCGATCTTCAACTTTCTTGGCATCCTGGACGTCGAGGTGATCCGAGCGGAGGGCATCGCGTACGGACCGGAGCAGGATCAAGCGGCGATGGCGAACGCCGCTCAGAGAATTGAAGCGATCGTCGCCTGAACAGGTCGGCAGGGAGGTCAGCCTCGGAGATCAAGCCGCGGCTGGCCACCTAATTAGAACTTGGAGTAGACTTGACAGAACGGTCGGGTTTGGAACGCGGTGGGTTCAGTCCGAACGATCGGTATTAGGTCATTCGATGTTTGCCAGTGCGTGAACGCCCTAAAGTCGACCTTCCTTTGATATTTCAGCAATGCGCTCACGGACCGTCTGAAGGCATTCGTCTGCTCTAATACCGATGATAGGCTCATTGCATCGATCGGCAATATCCACGGCTTGCTGAGCGGCTTGCTCTATCAAAGCAAGCTGTTGCAAACGTACTTTTACTTCTGGCATCCTTGTATCTCCGGCACTTTAGCGGATTTCAAAATGTCTTGCGGCATATGCGATCTTTGCCTTCGCGTTTGAGCCTGGTTTTCTAACCACATTCGGGTCTCTGCTCGAAACTCGCTAGGAACTCGTTTGGCGGCCTGATCAGCCATGTCACGAAGTGTTCTCGCTTTCAGAACATCCTTCATTCGCGCGTCGGCTTCCAGCATCACGGCATGGATCCCGCATACGCCTGAGGTCGCCCAAGCAGGGGGCGTTTGACCGTACAGGGGACAGGCATGTCTGACGTTGCGGCAGTCGAAAAGTGCCTTTTGACCATCGACTGCGACCACCACGTCGTAAAACGATATGTCTTCCGCCGGGCGGGCAAGGCGAATGCCGCCTCGCATGCCTTCGGTTGCAACGATAATCCCTGCCTTGTTCAGCTTGGTCATGACGCCTGCCATGAACTTCACCGGCAGCGCGCGCAGGGTAGCCAGATCCTTCGAGCTTGGCGCCGCTGCCTCTTCCGGCAAGTCTATGATGTAAAGCAGGGTATGAAGCGCATACTCAACCGCCGTACTTATATGGCTCAATTGAAACTCCGACTACGTCGGTGGCAGTTATAGCCGCTCGCTAGCTCACGACAACCGTTCAATTTGCCGCGCCTCGAAAAGTCGTCTGGGCTTCGCGCACGCCTCAGCGCGAAGCGCTAGGGTGATGGACGCGCCCGATCGTCACCGCTCCAATCACAGAATTGCTGTGCATTTTGGATGGTTTCTAAAATGTGCTAGAAGGAGTCTGTGTCCGCGGCTAACAGAAATATACGAACTGATCGAGCCAAGTCGAGCTCGCTTAAGGGCGGCAGGACCACAGCATATTCATTTGGAAGGCGCTAAATGCCCGTCGCTCATTGTGTATCTAGTATGACAGGTATCATTTTGGACTTTGACGAGGGATTTTGTCAGCTAGTTCGACGGCGACCAGATCAGCTCGTTGGATTGTCGTATAAGGCCATCACTGCACCTGACGATCTGTTTAAGAGTAGTGAAATGCTTGTAAGTTTGATTAACAAAGCCTCGCCAACGCACATACGCAAGGGATATGTACGTCCGGATGGGAGCGTGATCAAAGCGGATCTGCTGGTGTCAAAGTTCGGTAATGAAGGGCGCTTGATAGCGACACTGTCTTGGACAGAAGGGCCGCAAGAATCGTCGCCGTCAAAGCTTTGGAAAGCCGCGTTGCGGGTCAAGCATATTTATGATGCGCGAATAATAGAGCTTGGAAAGGACCTGTTTAGTGATCATGTCGGACTGATCCTATTGCATATGTATTTGGCAGAAGCAGAAGGTCGAGTGGTCACGGCATCCCAGGTTGCCAAACTCATAAGCCTTCCCGCCCAGTCCATGGACCGTTGGGTAAAGGCACTGACGCAGCGTGGATTGCTGGAGGTCATTGACGATGCTTCGGGGTATATTCAGCTTAGCCAGGATGGTATTTTGAGGCTGGAACGCTTGTTCGCGGCGACATTAGCACCTGAAGCGCTTGCGGTCGGAGAGTCGTAACGACCAAGGAATATTCGTGGGCAACTAAACTACCGTATTCTCTTCTTCAACTGCGAGCTCACGAAGAACCGAATGCAACCTGTCGCCGCTGAGCCGAGACGGATCGAAGTCGCTTGCTGTTGCGACATTTGCGAAACGAGCGGCATTCGCGTCGGATAGGCCTACGAACCCCATCGCCCAATTCGGGAAGCTGCGCTCTGCAATTGACTCCATCGCAAGGAGGGAGACTTCGCTATGTCGATCATCCTGCTGAATCCTCTCGAACGCGATCTCCACCACGTCAAGCGGCCCCTCAAGCACTTGGGCGAAGCACCCGGCATTGAACATCAAAGCGCCGGTGATGCCGTCCCGCTCATTGTTAACACGGCTAGTTGAGAGGATGTCATCCACCTCTAATGCAAATCTGTTAGCGTCATCCGCAGTAAGGTTGCGGCTGTAATATACCAAACGATAAATGTTAGCGGACATCGCCGTCTCCTTTGCGTTTGATAGTAAGAAATGACTGGACGTCAGCTTGCGCCATTGGCCGTCCAGTAAGGTACCCTTGCACATGGGTACAGTTCTGATCACGTATGCGCTTAAGCTGCTCGGCGGTTTCGACGCCCTCGGCTGTAATTGCCATACCGAGGCTAGTTCCCAGACTGGAAACCGCTCTCAGGATGGCCTCGCTGTCGGGATCGTCGCCAGCAACGAACGAGCGGTCGATCTTAATCTTGTTAAATGGAAATTTCTGAAGGTAGCTCAGCGAGGAATAGCCCGTGCCGAAATCATCCATCGAAATTTTCACACCTAAGGCCCGCAGCGCGTGCAGTGTTGCCAGCACGTTGTCCGTGTCGGCGAGGAGGGCGCCTTCAGTAATCTCAACCTCAAGGCGTTCTGGCTTCAGCCCTGATCTGGCAAGCGCTAACGACACGGACGCGAGCAACGTGTCGGCCTTGAACTGTAGCGGCGAAACGTTGACTGCCACCACGAGATCACCAGGCCAGGCTGCCGCTTCCATACATGCCTTCAGGAGTACCCACTCCCCAATCTTCACGATAAGCCCGTTTTCTTCGGCGACGGCGATGAAGTCGAGCGGGGGCACATTGCCGCGGACAGGATGATGCCAGCGCAATAGTGCTTCAAAGCCCATCACGGTATCGGTCGAGAGATCGAGAAACGGCTGGTAGTGGAGCTCAAACTGCTTGAGCGCTAACGCGCGGCGAAGGTCGATCTCCAACTCACGGCGCTCTTGGAGAAGCGTGTCCATGCCGTGTTCGAAGAAGCGGTAGCGTCCGCGGCCTGCCCGTTTCGCCTCATAAAGTGCCAAATCAGCATTCCGAAGGAGGTCGCGAGGCTGCATCGAACCGACCCCGAGCGCTACACCGACGCTGATGCCGATGTTCACCGTGTGCCCACCGAGCACGTAGGTCCTGCCGATAAGGTCAACCAGACGTTCGGCAAGCAGCTCAGCATCGCGCGGCGAGCGGATCCCACGTTGAAGAATGACGAACTCGTCGCCTCCAAGTCTGGCAACGAGATCGTCCTTGCGCGAGGCTTTGCGCAACCTATCCGCTACCTTCTTAAGTAGCTGGTCGCCGATGCCGTGGCCCAGCGTGTCGTTGATCATTTTGAAACGATCAAGATCGAGGCAAAGCACCGCGACTGGCTCCCCCCCCTCGGCGGTGCCCGGTAATGCACGTTCAAGTGTCGCCATGAAGGTATTGCGTAAGGCTAATCCCGTCAGGTCATCTGTCTTGGCTTCCGTCTTCTCAATGGGAGCTAGGGCAACCGGCCAGAAACTAACGCAGATATTGCCCCCACCTACTGGATTGAGCAGTGCGTCGTACGCTTCGGACTGACGCGTCATGAGCCGCATGCTCGATGGGCCGTCGCCGATCGACGCAGGGCGCAGGTAGTCGGAAAAGATATCGGCCAGTGTCAGCCCGACGATCCAGCCACCAAAACTGGCCGCAGCGGTTGCATTAGCGTAGGTAATTTCACTGTTGGCATCAACGACTAGAATTGGGTGCTGCAACGATTCGAGGATCTGCGTCGATGAGACCATTTCGGCCTCGGAATTCTGCATAACGTGCTGAAACATAATCAATTGCTCCGCTGCCATGGCAGGTTAAAATTTGTTGCAAGCACGGAAATGGGTGGGCGCTACAATCAGTAGCTACTGAGCAAAGCTAGGTGGCAACAGCGCCGGGCGTCCGGCTTTCGCGAATTAAGCAACTTACAGATTGGAAACTCGAACCCTGGTCACAAGCAAGGTACAGGTTCGGCAAGGTATTTGAGGCCAGTACAGCCCGGGAACGCCCTTCTTGCTTCGCAGCGTACAATGCCCCGTCTGCATCGAGCATCAAGGTTGAGAGGTCTGGGCCTGCTTGCGACCGGATCGAGATGCCCACGCTTGCGCTGATTTTCACCGCGTTGCCGTTAACCACGAACGACGTGCCGCGTAGCCTGTCGATGAGGCGCTGCGCGGTCTGACGAGCGGTGGTAGGATCCATCTCATTGGCAAGAATGATAAATTCGTCGCCTCCAATCCGTGCAACGGCGTCCATCGTCGGCGTTACTTGTCTCATCAACTGGCTGACCTCGACTAGCAGTTGATCACCAGCCGCATGGCCGAGCGTGTCGTTGATCGTCTTGAAGCCGTCGAGGTCGATATAGAAAAGCGTGGCTCCGCTCTCAGTGCTGTCTGCACGACGAGCAACGACGTCCTCAAGACCGGCACGGTTTAACAGGCCGGTAAGCGTGTCCTGACATGCGCGACGTCCGTTCTCACGCTCTGATCGCATTGTCTGAACAAGCATCGCATTCAGCCGATAGGCGGCATGCGTCATGGCATAGATATACATCGGTATCTGCAGCGCGGTTGCGAGCATGATCAGTTTACCGGATATGACACCAGCCATGGCGCATGGCCCGAGGCTAAGCATGATCATCACCATTACGAGCCGAGGTGCCGAAAAGTTACGAAATGCCACGCCGCCAGTCATTGCTGCAGCGGAGAGCACGACAAGGGTGGCAGCAAGCCAGTCCCCACTTAGAACCGTTATGAAGCAACCATAGCCTACCGATGCGGCCCAACACACCGCCGCCAATATATAGAGATCGATATGAGCTCGTTTGCCGCTCTTCGCGGCGCGAGACCCTTTGACGAGCAGCGGAAGCCGCAGCGTAGCAAGCCCAATCTCCAGCGCAGCCCAGAACAGGAACGCCGGTGTGGGAATTCTAATGGCAACGATCGAGGAGACGAGAATCGTATTGAACACACCGCCCAGGAAGATCGGGAGCGATCCGTACAATCCTTGAACCAGGGATGGGCGGATCTCAGCTGGAACAACTCCAGCACATTCAACCAACCACCGCGTGACTGCCCAACGCGGCAGTACACCATCATCCTGTGGCATCACGATTACTCCCGGATCTCCCCCCGGGAGCTCTCCCTATTAATTGCCGTTTTGGGGTTAAATTTTGGTGAACCCGGCCCGGCGCAGTTAGAGGATTGACCTTACATGACGGGCTGAAAGCAGAGGCGCCTCGGCAAATCTGGACAGGCTGCTGAGTGGAGTTTCGGCCTGAAGGCAGCCAGCATGGCTGCCGAACAGGAGATGAGATGACGAAGCGAACACGCCGGAACCACAGGCCGGCCTTCAAGTCAAAGGTGGCCCTGGCTGCCGTGAAGGGCAAGAAGACGCTGGCCGAGCTGGCGCCGCAGTTCGACGTTCACCCGAACCAGAAGTCCGGTCATGGGTACGCGGCGCTTACCAACTGCGGCGGCCAACGTGGGGTCGCAATTACATCGCAGATCCTCGAACGCATCTCCCTCAGATCACCAAGCACCTAGCCAGATCAAAGGGCGGGCCGATGAATGAGCGTCCAAAGATCGGAGCCGTCTTAGTACCGTTGAATGGCGGCTTGTGGGTCCTTTCGGAAGATGAGGTTTTCAACAGGCGTGCGTCATGCATTCCTAGGAGTTAGCATCGACCGCGCACCTGAACCCGATATGGACCGATGCGGTGTCGACCATTTGCGCCTGCCGCGCTGCTGGCCGATATCGCGCACAGTAATTCGGCGCGCACAGGAACGAGCCGCCTTTCAGAACGCGTCTTGGAATACGGATGTGTGGCTGTTCGGGGTCGTAGCTATCGTCCGGTGCCAGGCAGCACGAGGAGGCGGGACGCGTGTGGCAATCCGTTCGATACCAGTCGCTGGTCCATTCCCAGACGTTGCCGATCATGTCGACCAGACCATAGCCGTTGCTCGGGAAGCTGCCGACGCGGGTGGTGAGATGTCCCTTGGGACGGCGATCGCGGTGCGGGAACTCGCCCATCCAGATATTGGCCATGCGCTTGCCGCCCGGCGCCATCTCATTGCCCCAGGCGTACGTGGCTTTCTCGATACCGCCGCGCGCGGCGCGTTCCCATTCCGCCTCGGTCGGCAGCCGCTTGCCCGCCCAGGCGGCATAAGCGGCCGCATCCTCATGGGCGACGCAGGTGACGGGATGATCAAGGCGGCCGGCGAACACCGTGGTCGCTGCCTCGGGCCGGCGCCACTGTGCGTCCGGGACATAGACCCACCAGTCACCTACGTTCCGAGCGGATGCCCCACCGCGGGGCGCACGGAATACCAGCGCCCCGGGCACGAGCCGATCTGCGCCGACGCCGGGATAGTCCGCTGGATCGAGCGGACGCTCGGCAACCGTTACATAGCCGGTGGCGGCAACGAACCGCGCGAATTGTCGGTTGGTGACCGGATGCCGGTCGATGCGGAACGCGTCGACTTCCACCGGGCGCACCGGACCTTCTTCCGGGTAGTGATCCTCCGCGCCCATCCAGAACACGCCCGACGGCACGGTCATCATCGGATTCGGGTCGGCAATGTCGGTCATCGCGTCTCGCCTTCAAGGTTGCTCGCGCGTCAGAACTTGCCACGCACGCCGATTGCGTAGCGGCGATCGGCAATCCGTTCCTGCCCGATCGGCCCATCGATGAATATCGCCCGCTCGCGATTGGGCTGGTTGGTGAGGTTGACGCCCGAGAAGGTGATTGCGAATTGCGGGTTGATGTCGACCGATACAGTTGCGTTCAGCTGGCTGCGTTCGTCCTGGTACAGGGGCAGGTTGTTGGTCAGATCGACCGCCTCGACGCGCAGAAACGGGTCGCGAAAGGTGTAGCGGACGCGCGCATTGATACCGTATTTCTCGTAGAACAGCGTCAGGTTATAGTTATTTTTCGAAAGGTCGCGCAGCGGCAGCTCGAATTGCTGGGCGACCCCGCCTGTCGCGAACCCCGGCACGGTGAACGTCGTCTCGCGCTTGCCGTCCTGATAGGTGTAGTTGGCGATGATCCCCAGGCCGTCTAGTCCTTCGGGCAGATAGGTGAAGCTGTGCTGGAAATTGACCTCCAGCCCCTTGAGCGTCGCGCCGCCTGCATTGACGGGCTGGTTGATGCCGACGCATTCGCCGACCGCTCCGGATTGGTCGATCGACACCGGGTTGAAAATCCCCGTTGCGCAGTTGTTCGGATCGAACGGCCCGCGCGCCGGATTGATCAGCGTGGGTGCGACCGCGACCGTCGTTACCAGGTTCTGGTACTTCTTGTAAAAGCCGCCGATCGACAACAGGCTGTTCCGATCGAAGTACCACTCGACCGCGGCGTCATATTGATCGACCGTCTGCGGTCGCAGATTGGGGTTGCCGGCGCTGACATAGACGTCGAGCAGCGGGAACTGCACGGTCGGCGACAACTGGCCGAAGTCCGGCCGCCGCAGCGAGCGGCCATAGGACGCCCGCATCAGCACCGACTGAACTGGCTCGGCGGTCAGGACCGCGTTGGGGAGCCAGTAGGTATAATTCTGCCGAACATCGAGGTCGCCTGCGACGCCGTTCGCCAGCGTGACGCCCGATGCCGTCTGGCTGGTGCGTACGACGCGCACGCCGGCGTTGCCGCGCAGGCCGATAGAGCCGATCTGCGTGTCGAGATTCACGCGCAGATAGCCCGCGTAGCTCTCTTCCTTCACGCGGAAACGCGCGCTCAGATCCTCGGGCGGCACGGCCGCCAGCCCCAGCGCCTGGCGGACGTCGCCGGGGTTCCGGGTCAGCAGGCCCGACGGCACGACGAAGCCACCCAGATACTGGTCGCCGGTAAAGTTGAAGAAGTCGGTCGGGGCTGTCGCATACAAGTCCGGCCGGCTGGCGGCGGTGATGCCGGGGAACTGGCGCGACGCCTGGGTCGTGCGACGGCGGCGGGAATCAGTCTGGTTGAACCGCGCGCCGGCCTGGATCGATCGGATCGGGCCGAGATCGGCCTTCCATTCCAGGTCCAGCCGCTGGGCATTCTCGATGTTGCGGAAATAGCTGGCGTTGTCGCGACCGATGAACGTCTGGTAATAGGCGGGGTTGCCGATGTTCGCGAACAACGGGCTCGACGTATCCGGAGCGAAGAACAGGTCTTTGCCGGTGATATCGAACAGGAAGGGCGGGCTGATCCGGCCGTTGGCGTTGCCGAAATTGGCGCTCGCCGGATTGTTGTACTGGCTGACCAGCTGAAAATTGGCGTCGGTCGTGTCGGATCCGGCGCGGCTTGCCTCCGCCTTGATCGTCAGGTCGCCGAATTCCCATTCGGCGCCGCCGGCGGCAAGATAGGACCGGGTGTCGCGCAACGGGCTGTTGTTCTGTGGCCGAAACTGGGTGCCGCCGATCTTGCCGCTGACCAGCTGGTCATAGCTGAAGCCGCTCGCGTCGCGGCTTTCGATCACGCGGTCGCCGGGGAATGCCAGCTCGGCGACATCGGCGGTCTGCTGGATGAACACGCCGGCCTCGTTGCCGACGATTCGCTGGTCGACATAGGTACCGTCGAGGAACAGCTTCAGGTTGCTGGCCGCCTGCCATTCGACTGAGCCGCTGGCCGATGCGTTGCGGCGATCCCGGGTCGAGAAGAATTGCTGTGCATAATTGGGCCGCAGATAGGGGTCGGCGGTGCCATCCCCGTCGAGGTCGACCCCGGTGCGCGCGGCATAGCGTACGTTGAGCACATCCTCGCGAACAGACTGTTCGCCATAGGCCCCTGAGACGACGACCCCGATGTCACCGATGCCGGTTTCGAACGTACGCCCAAACACGGCGGACACGCGCGGATTGAACGCGTCGGCATTCTCCGCATATTCCATGTCCGCGCGAATCGAGGCGATCGGCTTGCGCAGGCCCAGCCCGCGATAGGTGCGCAGGTCGACGATGCCGCCGACCGACCCTTCGATCTGATCGGCGGTCGCGACCTTGGTCACGCTGACCGAGGCGATCAGTTCGGCGGGTAGGTCGTCGAAGCTGATGCCGCCGCGCGCATCGCCCGACGGGGTGGTCGCGCGCCCGTTGATCAAAACGAGGTTCTGGTTCGACCCGCGGATCGACACGTTGCTGCCGACACCCTGCGAACGGTCGATCTGCACGCCGCTGACATTCTCCAGCACTTCGGCCAGGTTCTGGTCGGGAAGCTTGCCGACGTCCTGCGCATTGATGACGTCGACGATCGTGTCCGACGCGCGCTTTTCGTTGATGGCGCTGGCCAGGCTGGCCCGGATACCGGTGACGACGATTTCGGCTTCGGCGGCCGGCTGCTGCTGCGCGGCGACTGTTGCCTCCTGTGCGAACGCCGGACCGGCGATCAGCGCCGATACCGCCGCGCCTGTCCCCATTGCAGCCCGCAAACGGCGTTTCAGTGTCGAACCACTCATGATGACATCCCCCTTATCCACCGGCTGTTCGCCGTATGCTGGGGAGGCCCATACCGTGGTCGAACCGCTATGACAATATTGTCATTGCGTTCGCCGGCCGCCTTCTGTCTTGGTTGCGTCGGTTAGATCGGCTTCTTTACCGTTGCGCAGCCAGCGCTGGGGAAACTGGGCTGCGGTGGATCCATCGCGACGGCGGAAGGTAGATCCTTCGCCAAGGCGTTCGGTAAAGTTCACGTGATGACCGCCGCCGCGTGCATTCAGTTGCCCGAACAAGTCGCGGCGCATCGCCGTTACGACAGGCTGCAGATCCTTTGACGCGATCAGGTTCCGGGTTTCCTGCGGATCGGCCTGAATGTCGTAAAGCTCCTCGGTGTCCCAGACGCCGTGATACTGGATCAGCTTGTACCGGTCCCCGCGCAGCGCGAAGGTGGTGGGGGTCTGTGGATAGTTATATTCCCAGTAATATTCGTAAAGCAGCGAACTTCGCCACGGGCGGGCAGGGGCTTGCCCTTCAAGCTGCGGTACGAAGCTCGCGCCGGAGAATTGCGCGGGGCGCGCGACGCCGGCCAGATCGAGGATCGTCGGCGCGATGTCCAGATTGGCGACCATGTCCGTCACCGTCTTGCCGCGCTGGATCACACCCGGGCCGTAGGCGATCAGCGGAACGCGCATCGATTCCTCATACGCGTTGCGCTTGTCGATCAGCCCATGTTCGCCGAACATGAACCCATTGTCGCCCATGAACATGACGACGGTATTGTCGAGCAGCCCGTTCTTGCGGAGATGGTCGAGCAATCGGCCGGTGGATTCATCAACAGCGGCCAGCGTCTGATGATATCGGCGTTTGTATTCCTTGAGATCGAGTGTTGAATGATAGGGAAATTCGACGCCATGCCAGCTGTTGCGCTGGTCATGCACCCAACGGGGCTTGCCGTCGCTGTCTGGTGACTTTGTCTCGTCATACGTTGCCGGCAAGGCGATCGGAGTATTCCTGTACAACTCTTTGTGCCGCGTCGCCGGTTGGAAATCGGCATGCAGCGCCTTGTGCGAAAGGTACAGGAAGAACGGTTTCTTTGCGTCGCGCTGCTTAAGCCAGTCGAGCGCGTAATTAGTCAATTCGTCGGTGATATAGCCCTTTTGCGGTACGTGCCGCCCATCGACGTTCAACTGTGCGGTGCTGCCATCAGCCAGTCTTGGCCAATAGACACCCTGACCTTCGAAACTCACCCAGCGATCGAAGCCGGGGCGCGGGTCGTCGTTCAGTGCGCCCATATGCCATTTGCCGAAGAACGCGGTTTGATACCCCGCTTTCTGCAGATATTGCGGGAAGTAGATCTGGCCGCTCTCGTCGCCGGCATTGTTGTCGACGATGCCGTGGTCGTGCATGTACTCGCCGGTCAGGATGGTCGCCCGACTGGGCGAACATAGCGATGACGTGACGAAGGCGTTCTTCAGATGGACGCCGTCCCGTGCCATTCGGTCGAGCACCGGGGTGCGGATCTCGCGGTTCATGAACCCGAGTTCGTCGTAACGCTGATCATCCGTCAGGATAAAAATTATGTTCGGATGGCGCGCCGCCGGTGCTTCTTTCGCGGCGCGTACCACCGCCGGTCCTGATGGGCGAGCATGGGCCGGCACGTGGATCATCGCCAGCACTAAAATACTTGCGCTGCGCATCGTGCGCCAAGTGCATGTACCGGATTTCATACGCCGTCCCCCCGCTCAAGCATTGACCGATGCGTGTCTGCCCCGCATCCCTAACAGGCCAATTCGTATTCGACAATATTGTCGGTGCAAGTAGAGGAATCGGGGTACCGTGACGCAGTCCAGTCGACCAAAGCGGTCAACCCTTGCGGACATTGCCGCGGCTGCGGGCGTGTCGATCAAGACGGCATCGCGCGTCATTCGTCACGAGCCAGTGGCGGCGGCAACCCGGGAGCGGGTAGAACGCGCGGTGGCGGAACTGGGATACCGACCGATCACCGCGCCACGTAGCGCGGCCAGCGATCGTTCGTACCTGATCGGCCTGCTCCACTTTCCGCCGATTGCGACGTTCGTGTCCGGCCTGATCATGGGTGCCAGTGAACGCGCTCGGCAGGAAGGATATCATCTTGTCGTTGAGGCATGCTCGGTCGGAACATCTGACGAGCGCGCGAGATGGGTACGGCAACTGGTCATTCAGTCCAACCTTGATGCCATGATCCTGGCTCCGCCGCTGGGTGACGATCCTGTTATCTTGGCGACGCTGGCCGAACTGGCGCTACCGACATGCAGCATCGCGCCGGGTGACATCTCCCCCAACTATCCTTCGGTCGCGATCGACGATCGCGGCGCGGCACGGGAGGTCACAGAGCGGCTGCTGAAATGGGGGCACCGCCACGTGGCATTCCTGACTGGCGCGGGGGGGCGCACCACGACAACCCGCCGCCTCGCCGGTTTTCGAGATGCCGTCGCCAAATTCCCTGAAGCACGTGCGACGGTGGTCGAGGGCGATTACAAATTTCGCTCGGGGTTTGAGGCAGGGCAGGAATTGCTGTCAGGCAAGGATGTGCCAACCGCCGTATTTGCCAGCAACGACGAAATGGCGGCAGGTATCCTGGTGGCCGCGCACAAGCTGGGGCTGGCAATGCCGAGCCAGTTGTCGGTATTCGGGTTCGACGACGATGTAATCGCCAACGCGGTATGGCCGGCTTTGTCCACTGTGCGCCAGCCGGTTCACGAAATGGGTAGCGCCGCGATCGCGCTATTGGTCGAAGGATCGCTTAGGCCCTCCGCGGGAGCCGGTGACGTGCCCTTGCACCAGCAAATCCCGTATGAGATCATAGAGAGAGAGACCAGCGGTCCGGCGCCAAATCCGTGACCAAAGCATGGCAAGGCTGTGACGCCGTTCGCCCCTATCGTCGCGCCTATCTCGGCTGGCACGGTCTTGCATGGGCCGGTGCGACGATCGCCTATCAGCCATTTCTTTCGTTCCTGCTGCCACTCAAGATCATCGGGATCGGCGGGCATCCCGATCCGATATTGCTCAGTAAGGCGGTCCTTCTGGGCGGGGTGACTGCGGGGTTTGCCAATTTAGGTTGGGGGCTCGTCGGCGACCGTGTCGTGGCGCGGGGCGGCGGGCGGCGATGGTTGATCTTAGCGGGACTGGTTGGGGTTCTACTTAGCTATGTCATGCTTGCACTGGCCAGCACGCCTACGGGATTGCTCTTGGCGCTTTTCGGCTTTCAACTCGTGCTGAACCTCTTGTTGTCGGCGCTGGTCGCAACCGCGGCGGACGAGGTGCCTGTTCATGACAAGGGACTGTTAGGGGGCGTACTGTGCATCGGCGCGCCCGCCGGTGCACTGGTCAGCGTGGTCACTACGTTGCCTGGCATGTCGGTTGAGCGCGGACTGCTCTGGATCGCGGCCATGATCACGATACTTGTTTTACCCTACGCTCTTCAACAACGGTACCCGGTGCAGAGGGGGCCTCAGCAATCGCCAACGACTGTGGGGGAACCCGCCGAAGCGCAAAGTTTCATGCTGTTATGGCTGGTCCGCTTGCTCTTACAAATTGCGAGCAAGGCAGTCTTTTTCTTTCTCATCTATTATTTTGCTGAAACTGTTGGGCAAGTCCTGCCAGCCGCGATCGCGCAACTGACTTTGATCGCCGCCCTCATCGCACCGCCCGCCGCGTTGTTCCTGGGGCGAGTGTCCGACCAGTACGGCTGCCACCGCGTGGTGCTGTTGGCAATGATCGCCGTCATGGCGAGCGGGTTGGTAATCATGGCGATACAAAGCGACTTGGTATCTGCAGTATTAGGATACCTCGTGTTCGCAAGCTCCGCAGCGATCAGTCTCTCGCTTCACTCGGGATATTCGATGCTCCGGCTACCTGTCGGGTTGGCCAGCGGGAAAGGACTAGGTTTGCTGAATCTCGCAAACACGTTACCGGCGGTTGCGGTTGCCGCTCTTGGCACGGCCATAGTGCCCCAGCATGGATATAGAACGCTATGCTGGATCCTTGCCGGTGCGGTAGTGGTGGCGGGCAGTTTCTTGATCCCGCGCAAACCCTGAGGCAGATCGGCCTTCTATGGTAACAGCTTGGAACCGATAGCGGACAGCGAGGCGGCGGTCTGCTCGAGTGCTTAGCGTCACGGCGTCAACCTGAACGGGCGTCTGATTTCAAGGAGGGAACAAGACTTCCTAAGCGTCTGTTTGTGGGTCAACAGCCCGTCGACAAGCCGTAGCGCAGATTTGCCGGATCGCTCTGTACAGCGGGCGTAGAAACATGATCTAGCGGATTCGCACGAGCATGCATTAACATCACGCCAGTGCGGGAACCCTCATCGCTACCGGTCGTAGATCCGGCAGTTTCACGGCGAGGATCTAATCAATGGCGAGAAGCGTAGCTTCAACTTCGGTCAGGCTTCTCGGGCCTAACGCGCATCCGTTGTATCCGGCGCTGTTGCCGGTCCCGATCCTCTGCTTCGTTGGCGCGCTGATCACCGATCTAGCTTATATCGCCAGTGCCGACATGATGTGGCTCGACTTCTCGTCCTGGTTGCTACTCGCGGGTCTGATTGGGGGCGGCCTTGCGGGTGTCCTGTTGATCGTCGAATTGGTCCGCGCGCGCGAACGACGCGCGTTCTTGCCACACTTCGTTTTCCTGCTCGCCGCCTGGGTGATCGAGGTCTTCAACTCGTTCATCCACGCGCGCGACGGATGGACCGCTGTAGTACCGTCGGGATTGTCGCTTTCCATCGTCGCTACCGTGCTCGGCCTGCTCGCCGGCTGGTTTTGGCAGTCTGCTCGTCACCGCTCGGTGGAGATCGTACGATGACCCGCACTCTGATCACGACCTTTTGCGTGCTGCCCCTTGCCGCGTGCGGAAGCGGACAGGCGATCGATCCGAACAACCAATTTGGCGCCAATCCGCTGCTGCCCGCGCCGCATGAGCAGCTTGTGGCGGACGTAGGCGTATTCGAGACAGTCGGCTGGCAAAACGGCGAAACGCCGACGGTGCCCGTCGGCTTTCAAATTGCTGCGGTTGCTCAACACCTGTCCAATCCGCGTAACGTCCTGGCGCTGCCCAACGGTGACGTGCTGATCGTCGAATCGCGCAACGAGAGTGGCGAGCCGGTGCAGCGGCCCAAGGACCCGATCCGCGACTGGATCATGTCGCGGGCGCATTCACAAACAAAGAGCGGGCAAGCACCGCTGGCGAGCAACCGGATAACGTTGGTCCGCGACGCGAACGGCGACGGCCGGCCGGAACTCCGCTCGGTCCTCGTCGATCATTTGCACGCGCCGTTCGGCATCGCGGTACTAGGCGGCTTCCTGTACGTGGCGAACACCGACGCGATCGTCCGCTACCCGTTCACGCCGGGCGAAACGCGGATCACCGCGCCCGGGACGAAGCTGGTCGATCTGCCCGCCGGCTCGATCAACCACCATTGGACCAAGAGCCTCGTAGCGAGCCCGGATGGATCGCGGCTCTTCGTCAGCGTCGGTTCGAACAGCAATGCCATGGAGCGCGGGTCCGATGCCGAACGGGATCGGGCGGCGATCCACGCGGTCGATCCGCGGACCGGGCTTATGAAGACGTTCGCGACCGGCCTGCGCAACCCCAACGGCCTCACTTTCTATCCGGGCTCCAATACTCTGTGGACGGTAGTCAACGAGCGCGATGAGCTCGGCCCCAACCTCGTGCCCGATTACATGACGTCGGTTCGTCCGGGCGGCTTCTATGGCTGGCCCTACAGCTATTATGGCCAGCATGTAGACCCACGCGTGCGCCCGCAGCGTCCCGATTTGGTCACCCGCGCGATCCGGCCCGACTATGCGTTGAGCTCGCATGTCGCGGCGCTCGGGCTGACATTCTACACGGGCGCCAGCTTTCCAGATCGGTTCCGCGGCGGTGCGTTCGTAGGCGAGCACGGCAGCTGGAACCGCACCGATCCGCATGGCTACAAGGTCGCGTTCATCGGTTTCCGTGACGCGCGCCCGACCGGCAATCCGCAGGATTTCGTCACAGGCTTCCTTAAGGACGGCAAGGCCCACGGCCGTCCCGTGGGGGTAGCGATCGATCGGACCGGCGCGCTTCTGATCGCCGATGACGTTGGCAACACAGTCTGGCGGGTCAGCTATACCGGCAATCGCATAGCGTCGCGGTCGTCGTCTGCATCGGGTGCCGGCACGCTGTAGCGGATCGGGGTGGGGACATTTCGGGGAATCCTGATGTCGTGCATCCTGTTGCAAAGATTGTCCGCGCTGGCGGTGCTGACGGAGGTGCTGATGGCGGTACCCTCACCGACCGACGCACAGCAGGTGCCGGCCATCGACACCGAGGATACCTCGCTGGTGTCCGCGTCAGTTGGCAGCGGCCGCGTGCATCCGTCGATGGCGCCCGACGTGCGCAACAGTGATTTTGCGCGGGGCAATTATGACAACGACGAGGCAGACCTGGATCGATTGCCCGTCATCTCCAGCTTCGCTTTGCGGCCGAACCCCACCGAAACGCCCAAGACGAAGCGGACCTCTTTCTGGGAATCAACGGTTCGAACGTGTTCACGCCCCGGTGTCGGCAGAGCGTACCGCGCCGCGTGCATGGTATGAAAGCAACAACGCCATCGCACTGGTGGCGTCGCCCGCAAAGGATCTGCACACCGGCGTCGTCTACACGATCAAGGCCAGTCCGAACGGTGTATCCTCCACGCCCCATGAAATGAGCCTGACCAGCACGCTGGGTGGTGAATCGGCCCTCGGCGCCTTGTCACCGACCACAGTCGTGACCTGGCGGCCCAAGGGCGGGGCGGTCTGTTCACTCAGGTCGGCATCGAGCCATCGGTTCCCCTGACGCAGCGGGACGACGGACCGGCGATCAGCTTCCCTGCATTGGCGGCTATACGCTGGGACCATTTCTACGAAGCGGGCACCGCCGACGTGCCGTACGGCGGCATCGGTGCCGCCAATTCACCCCCCGTCGAGGCGGGCGGTGCCAGATGGCAGTTCCGCGCCGAAGCGCTTGCAGTCGTACGAAGCGACACGTTGCGGCACCTCGGCGGTCCGGAGGCCGAACATGACAAGGGAGTGCCAATAGCGACCGTAAGCCTTCGGCTCACTTACCGATATTTTTAGCTTGCTGCTGCTGCAATGGTATAGCTTTGCTCACCGCAGAACTACAGCGTGTCCCGCACCGTTGATCAAGATGACGCCCGAAGTGCCGCTCTTCCAACTGAATGAACGACTGAAGATGAAAAACAGCCGACCCGCGTTGAATGTCCGGAAGTAGGTCTTAGTGAGACTTGGGGCGACGGCCCGAAACGGGTTTCGTCGAAGGCCCGAACTCCGAACCAGCAGGATGCGGGTTCCTGCCCGCGAGATACTAAGAATCAACGTCACTGCCCAGAACCTGTCAGAGCGATAGCGAAAATCGGCTAAAAGACATCGGTCCTTTGAAGGTACACCTTTGCTGAACCTGCCGGGTTTAACAAACGGGCCAGCTTAACGAACTCCGATGCGCAAGTAGGTATCTTCGTAGAGCCCGGCGGGACGCCGAAACTACAATAACGTAGATGCCAGCCTGCCGTCGGCGAGCGACTCAGCCCACAGGTTTTTTGCTAATATTTTGTGTTTACGTCGTGGAAGGCGCGCTCCGCGTGACAAGGGTTATAGCGTTTCCTACAGTGGATCAGCCGGCAGATGACCGTGCGAATAGAATGTGAGAGGATTGGCCCTATGACGCCTCGAAGACTATTCTTGGCATGCGCCGCGACTGCCCTGGTGGGGGCCACCAGCCCTGACAGTCGCCCCGCGATTACCGGCATTTCGCACCTCGCAGTGTATTCCCGCGACATGGCGAAGTCGGAGCACTTCTACATGCATGTGATGGGCGCACGTAAGGGTGCAGACCCGGAAAACCCGGCCGGTGTTCGGTTCTATTTCAGCTCTCGCCAGTTCGTCGAAGTGCTCCCCGCGCCAGCCGGGCAGGGCGCGAGCATGCTCGCCCACGCGGCCTATCTTACCGCCGATGCTGGGGGCCTGCGCACATGGCTCGCGGGGCAGGGCGTGAAAAGGCTCGGCCCGGTTCTGGGCGTCGCAGGTGGTGATCGCTGGTTCGTGACGCACGATCCCGAAGGGAACGAAGTCCAGTTCGTTCAGTCCGCCAGTCCGGATGCCGCTGCCGTACCGGGCGCGATAAGTGGCCGTGTCATTCATGTCGGCTATGCGGTCCACGATCGTGCCAAACAGGACAGCTTTTACCGCCGGTTACTCGGCTTCCGGCCATATTGGTTCGGCGCGTTCAAGCCTCCCAAAATAGACTGGATTTCGCAGCAGGTTCCCAACGGCCGTGACTGGGTCGAATACATGATGGTCGGCGCAGGATCTGATGTGCTGATGGAGAAGGTAGATGCCAATCAGTTTGGCGTTCTAAACCATCTTTCGCTCGGCGTGCAGAACATGCAGACGGCCGTGACGACATTGTATCGCGAAAACCGTTTGAGCCCGCGTCATGACGGGCCTCAGATGGGGCTGGACGGCAAGTGGCAGGCGAACTTCTACGATCCGGACGGGACCAGGATAGAGCTGATGGAGTTCCAGCCTGTGACGAAGCCGTGCTGCTCCCCCTTCACAGCTGAGAGCCCGACCGACTGACCTCAAACGCCAGAGTAGCAGGTGAGGGCCGCTAAGTGGCTTGCCTGCTACTCTGGTTTCGTATCGGTGGAGAAGCGTTCAGGCCAAGACGCCTTGTAGGCTTGGCAGCGTCACGTTCTCGGATGATCCCGTCCATAGGTTGATGCCGCCATCCTCACCAGCTCTATCAATCGACGCCAATTTTTCCTGAGAAAACTTTAGATTGTTCACCGCGTCCAGAAAGTCATCGAGTTGCTCGACGGTGCGGGCACCGATCAGCGCTGATGTCATGCGCGTATCACGCAGCACCCACGCGATCGCCTTTTGTGTGAGGGCTTGGCCGCGCTGCCCTGCTATATCATTGAGCGTGCGGATCGCAGCAAGGGTCTGGTCGCTTAAAGCATTCTGGGCCAACGAACCGCCTCGGTTGGCGCGTGCGTCGGCCGGGATGCCGCCAAGATACTTGGATGTCAGCATTCCCTGAGCCAGCCGTGAGAAAGTAATGCAACCGGTGCCAAGCGCATCGAGCGTGGCAAGCAGTTCCGGCTCGATCCAGCGGTTCAAGATCGAATAGCTTAGCTAGTGGACGAAGAGGAGTACCTTCTCCTCGGCGACGGGCGCTGCTGCGCGGCGTGTCAGATCGGGGCCGTAGGATCGAGGCTTGCTCGCGATGCGCTTGGCCACCGCCTCTTCGATTAGGTCGAGGTCGGTTGCGAAACGATGCTTGCAGTTATCATCTTGCGCATCAGCTTGTCGACGAGTGGGGTGAACAAGTAGACCTCGAGTCCAATGGCCATGCGTCAGTCGCGATCAACGGGGCGCCCGATCCCAGCTGCCACGATCGCATCACGAACCCGCCGAAAGAAGTTCGCTGGTAGGTAGCCATAACTGACAGCGGGCTCGCGCCCCGGGATCGGTCGGATGTCATAGCCGGGCCAGGCAAACCGGTTCCATTCAGTGATGATGATCCACGACCGATCGCCCGACAGGCCCAGATCACGCCGAACGGCGTCAGGCACTTCGATCGCCAACTGATCGCGGGTAGGGGCTTTGGTGGTCAGCGGCACGACGTGCACCTGATCGATTCCATCCTTCTGACGGGTCACCAGAACTACGGCGACGGGCCGGTCCTTTATACCTTCATCGCGACCGTTTACGTACTCGTATTCCCACAGATAGCTGTAGTTGAGGACTTCACCCGGTTGCGGCAGCGTTGAGCCTTTTTTCGGCGTCTTGGGCGCCGCGGCCGGGTTCGACGCCGCGGATGGCTTCGAGGGTTTCGTCATCAAGATCCTCCACGCGACCTACAACGCGTTCACGACGGCGCAGGCGTTCGTATTCATCGACGGGGACCATGACGAAGCGCACGCGGCCGTTCCGACTAACGCCGACCGGGCGGATCATCGCCTCGTCGGAATAGCGGCCGAACTGCTTTTGCAATTCGCCCGAGGGTACGATTTCCATGCTCGTCGCCATGAGCGGGTGTTCCTGTGCTGGATGCGTTGCAGGCTGCTGCCTTGCGCGGCGGGATCTCGATCGCATGCCGGCTGCTGCCGGTACGCGGGGGGCTCGGTCGCAAGTGCGGGCTCATCCTGCACGCGCGGATCGTGGAAGAAGCACTACCGGCTTAAAGCCGATATCGCTGAAATAAAGAAAACAGGGATAACCGTCAAGATATGTGAAAACCGGGAAATCCCTTAAAACGGCGAACGTGGAAAAAACGGAATGAGGTTGTAAATACGGAACACTCGGCAAACTATTCTAGCAATAAACCCCATTCCCGCTAGAAACGTGTAGCGTGGATTTTGGCGAGCGCGTACCAGTCAGGAGCCACGAAATATGGCATCGGGCCCATTTTGATGATCGAGCGAACCGATGTGTCACACGATGCCGAAAATGACATGAGCCCGGTCGGCGACCTCGTCGTGGCCGATCAAGTCAGCGCGCTCGCCACATACCTACCCGATCTCGCACCGGATGATCGCGAGCGGGTCGATGGCTATGTCGCTCGCGCGTCGGCGGAAGCGACGCTGCGCGCCTACCAATCCGACTGGCGGCTCTTTTGCGCCTGGTGCGAGGAAAGCGGATATCAATCGCTGCCCGCGACGCCGGCGATCGTCGCCGCCTTCCTGACCTTACTGGCTGAGCGCGGGTTTGCGCCACGGACGCCGCGTCGGGCGCGGGGAGGGCGCGAGGCTTTGGCGAAGCCGCTCGGGCGTTCAACGATCGGTCGACGGCTATCGGCAATCGTCTTTGCGCACCGCGCAGCGGGGTTCGATCCGCCGACGCAACAGCCAGACGGCGCGCGGCTGGAAAAAGCCATGCGTGCCATCCGGCGCGACAAGCGCGACGATCCGTCGGGTAAGAAGCGCCCTGCGGATGGTGACGTGTTGCGTGACATGCTGCGGACGATCGATGGCGGGGATCTTCGGTCGTACCGTGACCGGGCCCTGTTGGCGATCGGGATGGCCGGGGCGTTTCGTCGCTCCGAGTTGGTGGCGATTACCGTCGGCCGGGTGTCGGACGATACACGCGGTCTGCTGGTCCGCGTGCCGACGTCGAAGACCAACCAGGAGGGCAGGGGGCATAGCGTCGCCATTCCCGATGGCCGGCGCCTCGAGCCGGTGCGGCATTATCGTGCCTGGCTGGAGAAAGCCGCGATCGACAGCGGTCCGGTGTTTCGCAAGCTGACCCCGCAAGGGCGGCTCACCGAGCAGCCGATGAGCGCGCAGGGTGTGGCACTTGTCGTGAAAGCCGCTGCCCGATCCGCGGGCTATCCGGCAGCCTTATTCGCTGGGCACTCGTTGCGAGCTGGGTTCCTGACGGAGGCGGGGCGGCAGAATGCCAATCTGTTCAAGATGCGTGAGCATAGCCGGCATGCCTCGATCGATATGGTCGCCGAGTATGTCCGCGATCATGAGCGATTTCGCGAACATGCTGGAGAGGGGTTTTTGTGATTCCGTCAGTCGCCGGGCTGGGGAGAATAGCGCGAGTGGCACCAAAAGTTCGTGCTTTCAACGACACTCCGGCTGCTCACCGCTTCGTCATCCCAAAATACGTCCGGGTTAAACTCGACGATTCAAGAATCAGGTAGCGCCGTCCCAGTCGATGCCGCGGCCCGCTGAACGACCTTCGTGTCGCCGGCTGTTTCGTCGTGCAAAATAAGATTGATGTCGTTGTCGGAGACAGGGGGCGGTGCACAGAACGGAGCCAGTTACACGCTAACGATCGATAGTGACGGAAAACCTCCGAAATCGGGTTTACGCCTACTCGGGCAAAGCGACACGGTTTGTCGCCCAGGCTGAGCCTCAATTAATGGCTGCGTCAGTGGCCACGGGGGTGCCGTCGGAAATCATGTGTTTTCTGACAGGACGCGGCGCAAAAAAGCTGCCGGGCCGTTCCCGCCCAATCTCGGCCATTTAAAGGCTGGCGACCGCATCGGGAGCGGTCATTCAAATTCTACTGCTGCGCCGCCTGTAATAGGAGCAGGCTTTGGACCGAAAGGCGCTGGCGCGGGTTCGAGCCCGCCTTCGTCACCATATCCCGGCCGTCTTTGTGACGGCATACCGAGACGCCTATGTAGTTCGATTAGCAGCGCCTTGTCTTCCGAGGTAGGAAGGGGCGGACCGACGAGATCCTTTACTGGCATTGCGTGCCTCGCTCAGTAGTTAGATCGCAGGCATACCACACTGGCCGCGCGACGTCCGCTTTCTCCAATTCGCCGCTAGGAGCAGACTGTCGCTTTTCCACCCAAAAGCAGACGTTCCGGCCTTGCGTTAGGTAAGGTGAAACCGCGCCGTACGAGGGATGTCTTATTCGCAGAGGCGGGTTGCGCGTTATCACAACTCGCAGCAACGAGCGAAACCGGCCGCTTCCTGAGGCTTAATGACGCATATATTGAGATCTCGCATCATAACTGCCATAACCAATCGATCTCTACGACTAGTCTGAAGCACGGTAGGGATGGACGTGGTCGACATGTCCGCTTGCCATGGAGCGAAACCATGCCTGAGGTAAACGAACGCGCATATTACGCACAGCGCGCTTCTGACGCCGCTAAATTAGCGGAGTTGGCTGAAGATCCGAAAATTGCTAACATTCATCGTGGCATGGCCGCAAGTTACCGTGAGCTGGCAGAAATGACACCCGCAACGCGACAGCTTCGCTGGGCCGATTAGGCATACATACGCGATATCTAGTACGATGTTAACGTAACAGCGATGGATCCCTTTTCTTGACCCCGAGACATGCCTTACAAAGGTGTTTTGCTAAAGCAGGCGCTACAAATCAGCGACCCATCAGCTGGTCTTTGGACGCCGAGTTTGTCGTTCGGCTTGCCATCGATACCGAAGCCGTATTGGGATATTACCCCGACTCCATCGAGAAGTTTTTGGGGTTGCCCGTTCGATTGCAGCCGTCAGGCTATGGTAATCGACTGATAACGGAAGAAGGCTGGATCACCGTTCCTGACCATGCATTGATCGAGACGCGATCGGGGGTATTACCGCTATCAATTTCAAAAGTGTTAACATACTCGTAGAGCTACGGCTAAGCCGAGAAAAAGAAAGCAGACGTTCCGGCTGCACCTTAAAAAGAAGAAACCACGCCGTACGAGATGACATCTCATTCTCGGAGGCGGGTTGAGCGTTACCACAACTCCCAACAAACGTCCAAAAAAGCCCAATTGCGGACATTCACGCCCGGCGTATAGTCGCCCAAATGATCCTTTACCGATCCGTTCACGCTTTGATCGCTTTTGCTGTACTGAGTGCCTGCGCATCAACGATCAGAGAGGTGCCGCCATGTTGGCGTGCAGCGGATTTTAAGCAGGGCGAGGGCTTCCACGGCAGTGTCTTCATCCTCGCCGGATACGATACACGATCGATGATCTTCCTGGTCGGCTGCGACGAAGGAGTTACCGCCGATCTGCCGGAGGGTGTGACTCTTCCCGGCTACAGGGGCGCAGATTTCAGCGTTCCACCCGAACGTCTCTTCTACGAGCTTTGGTGGAGGGAAAAGTAGAAGAGACCGCGATCGGGAGGCCAAGCGTTCGGCTTACCCGCGTTGTGGACCCGCAACAGAAAGCACCGCGCTGGCTTGTTGGGAACGTCCGCTAACCACCAAACCCGGCCATTCCGCTTCCGCCCAATTGTGGACATCGAGAGGGGCTGCCATGGTTCAAAGCGCGCCGGTGCGTCGGCGCGTCAGGGAGACGGTATAGTGGCGGAAAAGTCCTACTTCGATAGCACGCCGCAAGAAAACTATGCGCTGTTTCTAAAACGCTTTGGCCGGTCTTGAAGATGATGCCGGCATCGAGTGCTACTCGCAGGCCTCAGTTTGAGCCCATGATGCAAACCCGCAGAGTTTTTCATAAAATATCTATGATATGCAATGCCGTGCGGATCGTTTTAGCTAGCGGCCCATCCGCCCCCCGGCAGCTGTTTCTGCCATTCTTCTTCTTTCGGCCAGCTGCCTGCCAGTCCCTGCCAGTTTTTAGCATACATGACAGTCGTAGGTATTGGCTCGCCGCCTAGAGATGCGCTGCACCGAAGTTTGGTGCTGGTGCTTCTTAGCCAAACTTTCAGTTCACCGTCGCCGAATGACGTGAGCCACGGCTCTTGGTATTTTTGCGAGAATCGCATCCTGCCGCTGCTGGCGTGAACTTGCTCACCGTTCACCAGCATCCGCTCCTGGCCCCAGAACGTCCAGCTGAAGGCGTTATCTACCTGGATTACGGTGTTGCCGATCTGAAATTCCCAGCGTTGGCCGATCAGCCTCATTTGTCGCTTCTCCTCAAGCAACGTTTTTGACAGCCAAGGCTAGATCAGGTGAGCGTTTGGCGACAAGCTGCAACGTGAGCCTAAGCTTGTGCATCCACCAAAGAGCGGCGGAAACCACACACCTGCCGATGCAAAAAACGAATGCGCTTTCCGAGGGCATCCGACGTCGGGTTTCCCAAGGTGAAGTCCAAAAAGCGGTCGGACCGCTCACCACCAATTACGGCCAGTCCGCTTCCGCACACACCCTGACGTTCCAGTGAGTAACTCGCAGTCTCGAAAGCGGACATCCGTTCATCTCGATGATGCCAACTCGCTCATTCATGATTCAAAAATCAGAAGTTTTGAGTCGCCGTCAGTAACCGACTTCTAGCGTCACGACCGTCAGCCGGCCTTTGACCTTACCAACCAACGTCACGTTGCCACCCGGCCAATCAGGGCCGTTCATCGCCATTATGGCGCTGGACGTCATTTGAGCCGTAATAAGCGGTTGGAAGGTTGTTGCTCCCGGTGCGGTAACAATGGTGGTCTTTGCCCGATCATCGACCCAAGCCCCATAGCCCCAAGCGGTCCCGATCAATCGTAATGAGCGTCCGGAAGGTGGTGCTGGAAGGGGCGGCTCATCGAACTTCCGCCGTCCCTCGCATCCCACCTTGCTCAACCGGCCGTTGGAGAGTGTGCCTCCCTCATAATCGGCTTGAAACGAGTAGCAGCGGCCGTCGTTCAATGAGAGCGTGACGGGCAGAAAACCGGGAGACCACGCAGCAACAACGTGTGTTTTGCTCGTTTCAGCTATAGCAAATGCACCAACCACTTTGGCATGGCCCACCGCCGCGCCGCGCCTATAGGCCGGATCGACGTGGATCAGGCTCGACACCGCAGTATCAGAGGTGCGGGTTAGTCGCGGCGCACTAGGATCTGAGGGCACCGCGACACCTGGTCGTGATCCGCCGCCGCCGTATCCGGCGGGCGGGACGAACTGCGCATGAGCGCTGATTGCTGCGACTGCTATCGTGATCCCCGCGCTCACGCGGGCATATGCTGATGCTTTGCCGTTCTTCATTTGCGACTCCCTGATCGGGGCAGCGTACGACCGTGATGGCAAATAGCTAGCCAGCATGCCGGCAGCTAGGTTGATGCAGAACTCACGGGTTTCGCATCGGCGAAGGAACGGCGGGAAGCGCCCGATGCGATTGAAATGCACGCATTCTATCATTGCGCCATCTTGCGACTGCGCGCAGCATGATCAATACCGGTATGACACCTGGAGAAACACATGTTTTACGCCAACAAATTCCTGATCGGAATCGCTATAGCTTTGTCGACGTCCACCGTTGCAAAATCCGATGTCACGCACACCCTCCGCTATAACGACGCGGGCAGGGAAATCGATGTTAAGGTCGGTGATACGGTAGCATTCGTATTACCTGCTTATTTGGGAACCGGAACATATTGGACGCCCCGGCCAGACCCAATCTACAAAATTACGCAACCTCCTCGCGTTGGGGATGACCCGGCGAAACGACTCCGCGATGCTACAAATATGCGGATCCAGTTCATTCACCCCGGCAGGAAAGCCTTGAAAGTTGCAGCAGTCCCGATGGGTTACGGCGGTGGCAACGCGTCGAACGTGCTGACGTATAACTTTATTGTTTCCCAATGAGGCAAACGTAGGAAAGCCAGCGAGGCCGCTAGCTTATTTTTCAAAGTCAATTCCATCGATCTAATGAAGACAGTTGGTCCATTTTTTGCAAACAGGCCATTCTTGACGCAAAAATCAAAAGTTGTTCATCAGCGGCGGTCGGCATAGGCCGTAGCGGATATTTGCGGTGCGCGCTAAGCTCGGCTCCTAAGTTGAGGGAATTGCTGTAATGACATTCGTGGCAGCATTTTTTGGTTTGTTGTTGATCCTCTGGTTTGCACCCAAAACCCCAATTGGTCGGATGCTGTCTCATTAGATGGTCGAATGGCCAGCTGATCGGTTGAGCCGTGTGTCTTTAAGCACCCTCGTCATGCTGGCCGGAGGGCTTCTTCTGGTCAGCGTGCTGCTTTGGTTAGAAGCCGGCGATGCATTGCGGGTGCTGGGTATGGCTGGACCTGAAACAATAGGTTGGTTTCTTACATTCGAAATCAGGAGTTTTGCCGACGTTCTAGCTGTCGCAACTCTTGCTTGGTCGAGCTGGAGTGGAGGGGCGGCAAGGCTGCGTCCTTCCAACGTGATCCGCCGCGTGCGTGCCGGGTACCGCAGAATGCGCCGCACTCGGTCTACCAAGGCTACAAAAAGCCCTGCCGCTAATGATGACGACCCGTACGTGCTGAGCTGCGCAGCCCAGTAAGCCGATCTGCACCGAGCCTGATGCAAAACTCACGACTTTGCATCGAGTACCGAATGACGGGAAACTCAGAGCTCCCCCGATGCAAAAGGCTAAAGCATCTGGGACACACGTTCGGTGGCTGGTTTCCTCAGGTGCGGCCCCGGAAGCGGAACGTCCGCTTCCCACCGATTGTGTTGAAAAAGCTGGGATCGGCCGCGGGCAGGCCCGTAGTTTGAAACAGAGCTAGACGCGCGCGGCGCCTCAGGCGGGTGCCATCTGCGTCGGCATCGGGATCAACTTGGCCATCTT
>Ga0265797_10001432_pt1 | contig 41838 bp, 51 predicted proteins | sample P2T30metagenome_FD_192433 | JGI IMG/M metagenome (GOLD analysis project Ga0265797, IMG submission 192433) | Plant litter microbial communities from East Loma Ridge, Irvine, California - P2 T30 | ecosystem: Environmental > Terrestrial > Plant litter > Unclassified | place: USA: California...
TGTTGGATCCCATCGACCGTGGCATCGCTTCCCTTCTTACCACCACCAACCGCTCGAGAAAGGCACCAGACTTGACCACGCTGACTCATTACCACAGCCAACCGATCCGCAGCTCTCACCACCGGTGTAGAGGCTGGCCACGAGACGGGCCTCGAGGAAGCGGATCCTCTGCTGAGCAGCCTCGAGCTCAGCATCGCGGCCCTCCTCAGTCTTGACGGGTCTGCTGCGTCCAGCAGTCTCAGAGTGGGCATCGTGATCGCTCGCAGCCTCGTTAAAATCCTCGACGGAAGAGTAGCGCAGGGGCTGGACGCTACCAATGGGCTCGTTGGTCGCAAAGGTCCTGCGGTACACTTTGATCGCCCTGATAAGGGCAATCGAGGAAGCTTGTTGGCACTTGTGCAAATAGCAGGAGAGGCGGTCCGCCAGGTCGATAGCAATCTCCGCCCAATCCTCCGGATCTAGGGTGTCATCCTCCGCCGATTCGATGAGCTCGCGAAGGGCAGCTTCCCAGTTAGAGCGCTTGACCGGGTTCCAGCAGCCTCTGTCTTGGCTTTTGGCGTATCCGATACAACAACCGTGGCTGGTTTCCAGGATCTTGGTGAAGAAGTCGAATTTCTGTTCGCGACTCAAAGTCGTAACGTGTGGCTTTTGGTGCATGGCTCGGTGGACGTGGGGAGTGAATCTGCGAACCATTTTCAAGGTCTATTGGGGGTGGTGTATGAGATTCTCTGTCAAGGTCTGTTAGATGGTGTCGCTTGGTGATACTTCGGCGTCGTATCGTGCAAAGACGTTCTTACTGGAGGGAAGATTGCGATCGTGTTGTTGGTGGTGAGGCGAAAGAGATCGATGTTTGTGTTGTTGCTGGGTGGTGGTGTTGTCAAGGTTGATTGGGATGAAGAAAGGAAGAGTGAGTACAGTGGGACAGGAAGATGTCCTTATCTCCACCAACCTGGAATTCTCCTTCACTAGAAACGCAAAGTTCTGCGACACGCTGAGGTAGCTGTGGCGCGACAAAAGCAGAATCTGGAGTGAAGCTGGCCATGAGTGAGACGTCAAGCTGCAGGCGTCTTCACGTATCCGAAAGGAAGGCCACTAAATTGAAGATGTGACTGGTGCTGTTTGATCAGTCTCTGCTGCCTGAAAGCTGGCGTGTACACCGCCACCAAATGTGGTTCAAGGGGCGCAGAGACCCGTAAGACCAGGCTTGAAATAAAGCAGGGAAAGCCGGTGTCCTGCAGATTCCAGAATGTCAGAGAAAAGGAGGAACAAAGCGAAGTTGCGGTCTACAGCTGCACGTTGGTGAAGACGATGGCAAACTGATGGCAGATATAAGTACCGAACTAATCATTTAAGTAGGCGATATGCAGGGTGCCGTAAGACCCTGGCATTTGCTGCCGGTTGGTCGTTACCGTTAATTGCGATTTCCCTGATAAAGAAATGTGAGCAAGTTCATGTGATGCTGGCGTTCAGACAGCGTGAGGTCCGTAGTATGGCTTCGTCAACGGCGCGTTGTCGAGCCACATTATCTGCATCATGCGGAAATGCGCAAGGTCATCTTTGCCAGTTGTTTGTGGTCTGTAGCATTTCAACCGGTTGGAAAAGCCTGAGAAGCCTAGTGGAACGTCAGCAGCCGTGAATGCCTCTTGAAATGAAGAGTCGTTCTCGACATACGTTCCACTATTGATTACGTTGACCAACGCTCGACCCATGCCATTCTGCCTTCATCCCATTCTCTCCCCACCATCTTGGTAGCTCTTAGTAATCATGCCACTAACCGCAAGTAATCTTGATTGCCGCTCTATCCACGAGAACGTGCTATCGGTATCTCGACCAGGTACTCAGGAGTGTCCACATAGTTATGTACCGGCAGTCTGTCCTAGCTTGGCTTCCTCTTCACGCATGGCAGGTCCAGATCGGCGTCGAAGTTCTGAACGCATTTCATTCGTGTTCTCAAAGTGGGCAGGCTTGCGGACCACCGAGTTCCATCTCGAACACTTCCAATGCAGTATGGGGGGCTCTGGTATTCGGCTTGGTCGCAGCTTCTTTCTCAGGCGCGCTGGGCTCTATGTCTGCCTTGTTGGGCCGGCTGAGTTTCCAGGCTTGAAAACGGGCGATTTGCTGTAGTTCATGTTTCGTAGCGCAATCTCACCTGACAAGCCCTCGCAAGTACTAAACGTCCACCATTTCGATGTCGACGTGGTATTCTGCGCGATACAGGGCGAAAAGCCTGAGCCAATAATCTCGAGAAGCATCTTGATCCTGATGCCTGCCGCAGACAAAGTACGCAGCAATCTGATCAATCTCATACTTCAAGGGTTCCGAATGAAAAGCCGGGTTGTTTGCGGCCTCGACCACTTTCCAAACGTCTTCATGCCATTGGCTAAGAGAATTGAGGCATTTGGTGTTGCTGTGAGATGGGATGGCGACACATCGGCCTTCCGAAAGATTGAGGTAATCTTCGATGAAACAGGATCTCGGGTCCTTCCTGTATTGTTCGATCTGTTCTCTTTTGTGTAAGATTGGGCGTATCGTGGGTGCATTGGCGCTGGCCATGTCGACGGGGTTTGCTTTCGGATACTGGTGAAGGGTCTCTGTCCAATGTCAGACGGGCGTTTTTTTGCGGGCTTTTACGTACACGCCCTGTGAGTGTGGTCTTACAAGTGAAGCGCGCCAGCTATCTTTGACGATGAAGCTCAAGGTTTCGACACCAGTAGGCTTTCTGAGTCGTAGCTTGCGTGTCGTTGCGAATTTCCGATGGATTGACGAGTGACAAGTGACAAGTGAAGAAATAACAGGAAGAAAACGAGGTGATTATGTTTTGTCCAGCATCCAGTACCATGGCTTCATGTCAACACAGATGATTTGTTTAAGACACACGGAAGAGCGTATAAATACCTAGTCGAGCGGTACTAAGACAAGGAGGAGGCCAATGGCTGCTGGGAATAGCAACGTCAAACATGCAGCGCAAAGCGGGCCCACACACCGCATGTCTAGGCTTCTGAGACGGCGACAGAATGTTCGAGATATGAGTTCGTGACCATTCATTCGTGCGAGCTGAAAGTCCCCGCAGCCTCGGCGAATCGTCAGCAATCGACTATCCCGTCATTGTTATCTCGAAAATGGCTCGGTCAAACGTCGCATGGGTCAAGCTGTGTGAACTGCACCATAAAGTAGCGCGTATGAAGGTCCATGGCTCCAGGAAACGTATCGAGTTCGATAAAGGGTATCTTTGCAACATCCACAGTCCATACAGCCAGTTTTGGAACTCCTTGACCAGCTCGCGATCCCACCGCCATCCGACATCCTCAACCAACCATCCTCCTCGCGTCGGGCATCCTCTTGATCTCCTTCTGACTCTCCTTCTTGCGCTTCTTGTCGATGGCCTTCTCGCGATCCTTGCCCTTCATATTCTTGTACTTCTCCACCAGCGCTTGCTCCTTCAGCTCGCTCTTCTTCAAGTAGTACGGGTTCTTTCCGCCCTCGACCTTCTGCCGCTCCTCCTTCCTGTGCCTGCGCAAGACTTCCTGCTCGCGTTCCTTGGCGGCCTTGGCCTTGATCCTGTTCTCCATGCTGCCGATCTTGCGCTTCAAGATATCCTTCTGGAATGGGTCGTTGGTTGCCTTCATGGCGGTCTTGAGCTGGGCGATCTCGTCGGCTTGGTAATCCTGCAGGAAACCGTAGGCTTTGTCGACGTTGCCTGTGTGGGCGTTGCGTTGCTGCATTGCATCGAAGCGAGGATCGCGGGATTTCATTTTGGGTACTTCGACAACCTGTCTTTTGCGGCTGACTTGGTATTTGGAGGATTTTGACATGGGAGCGTGCTTTGATGTAGCGCCCACTTCCTCAGGCGCGGAGTCGGAGTCGGAATCGGAGTCGTGTTCGTCGTTGTCGTCGACATCTGCACCCTTCGTATCTGACTTCTTCGACGTTTTTTTCTTGGGCTTGCTTTCTGGTTGCTCGGCAGCCTTTTTTCTCTTGATCTCCCGCAGTCTTTCCCTGATTTTCTCCAGCTTCTCATCTTGTTCTGGGTTGGTCTCGTCGTTACGCTTGCGCTTGCGCGAAAGAGCATCTTGTGCCTGCTTCAGTGCGCCAAAAGACACGTGCTCGAGTTGTGCATCGACAGGACCCTCCTCTTCATCCTCGTCGTCATCGTGACCCTCTGCGTCGTCTTCATCGTCTTCCGATTCCTCGTCGAATCCAGTCTCCGACGGTGCGTCGCTGCCACTCGCGGCTTCCATATCATAGTCGTCTTCATCATCGGGCTGGACCCGTGAAGGGCGGATGTTGCGATTTAATAGTTTGCTGGGAGCCATTGTGGGTGTGTGATAGATTGTTTATGTGTTGGACTGCGATCGATAATTTTGCTAAAGTCCAGTCCAATCCAGCCAGCCCTACCACTGACTCGCTCGGTCGGCTTACCGTTGCCGTTCGAGCTCCACTACTGCCGAGATCAATATCATAAGCATGACGTGTGCGACGACGTGAAGCTTGCTTGCCGATTATGGCATTGAGCCCATCGATCCGTCGTGCTGACGATAACCGCAAGCTTCCGTCATACATCCAACCACTATCACTAATAATCTGTCTGCTATTATTTAGCACTGTTCCTCTCATCTGGATCTCACCTTTCCACCCAAACATCTCTTCTCCAATCGATATCTCTATCTCTACAACTGCCACCACCCTAATTACGCTCATCTGCCTCCGCTCAGCCGATATATCACAAAGATGAAGATTCTGACCAAGGAAGAAGAGCAAGAGCACTACAAGTACGTTTGCCACGCGACCTCTCATAATCAACATACCTCTAATTCTCACCCAGTGCCACACTAAAGGGAGGAGTAATGGGAGGCGCAGCTGGTCTGGCCTTCGGTGCTCTCGGTGTCTATGCCGCCTCGCGGCGATACCCAGCATTTAGAGGCCTGACCCTGCCTTTCCGCGCATTCCTAGTATCTGGCAGCGGTACCTTCGCAGGTAAGCAATATAATATCGCACAGGCACAATATGGACATCTCAACTGACACCCTTCTCCCAGCCATCATCGCCGCCGACACATACTCGCGCAACTTCGAGAGAGCACGCAACCCCGAATACCAATTCCAGGATGAGTCGGAGAACCTGTCGCAAACTCTCGCATCGCAAAAGACTGCCGGCCAGCGCGCCATGAGATGGGCCTCCGACAACCGCTACTCGATCGTCTTCGCCTCGTGGATTGCTTCCATGGGAGGCGCGCTGACGATCGTTGGCCGCAGCCCGTACCTGAGCGGTCAACAGAAGCTGGTGCAAGCCCGTGTCTACGCGCAAGGACTTACCATGGCTGTTGTCATTGCGTCACTGGCATTCGAGGGCGTTGACTCGGCGCAAGGCAAAGGTCGATGGGAGACGGTGCGCTACGTGGACCCGAACGACCCGGAGCACAAGAAGGTTATCGAGAAGCAGATCCACCACGAGAAGTACAAGGGCGAGGACCAGTGGATGGACATGGTTGCTGCTGAGGAGGAGCGCATGAAGGAGCGTGAGGAGGCGAGGGAGGAGCATGCGCAGAAGGCTAAGAAGGACAACCACAAAGAGAAGAAGGAGGAGAAGGAGAACCCTGAAGAGGCTAAGAAGCACGAGGTTGAAAAGCAGGTCAGCAAGAGCAAGAAGGCCAACGTGCCTTGAGGATTGAGGCCCGACTCCACCCGTCGAACTGGTGCTTGCATGAGCACTGAACGACGACGACATCACGATGGGAAATGGGTGGTTCTCTTTTAGCTCTTCAAGCGTTCGAAAAAGATATCATGTACATATACGCACATTTAATTGCAACGCATACAAAACATGCCATGTGTCATAACATTTCTATCTCCTACGCTGAACCTTGTATTCTAGAATCCTTCATGTATGTGTAAGTCGTCCTAACAGGTGGTTCCAATTCATCTTGAATCGAACAAGCAGAACCCAGTGTACTAAAACCACCGCGATCTGCCAGCCCGTGTACATGGATCCAGGTGTCAGGCATGCGATTGCTATTCACGAGAGAGCTAAATGTACCCACTTACAGGTATTCGGAGCATCAAGCACGATATGTACGTCTAAGTGAGAAATATGCATTTCAAGCCTGTGACGAGAAGTCTGAGAATACCGATCGTGTTGACGAAATCGGTGAACTTAGAACAGACGATATATTTAATCATGTAGCAGACGCATGTGTATATACGTGCAGGAAGACTCGTTAGTAGGCGAAAAGACTCCAGTGTTTGACCTGAGAGAGAAGAAATCCATGGGGTCGTTCTTATATAAGTATGTTTCAGCCTTCTAAAATAAAAGAAAGGGAGGATTTGAGAGCAGAATCTCACCAGGCGGATGTAGAAACGGAATCGGTGAGGGGAACACAATACCTGGAATCACAGGGCGATACAACACCAAACAAGATACGAGAAGGCGATAATGTTACATTTTATTTCGCTTTCACACTATGCTAAGAGCTCTTTCTGCCTTTCTTTCGTCGCATGTCTATAAGTACAAGTTTTGGATAGGCCGTTTCAGTGATGACAAGGAAATATGCAGGAGGGTGAAGCAATCGCTATGTAAAGTCAGGAATGATCGATCGTGAAAAAGGGGTGAAAGGGAAAGTATCTAGTCGGCCGTTGCAGGGTTTGTGTGCGCAGTAGTCCCGGGACCACCTGCGGTAGAACTTTTCTTTGGCGTGTGTATCCTCCAGGGGGTTGTGTCCTTTGCTCTTCGATGATTTGCTTTCCACCACTGAACAAAACTCGCGCAGTGTCAGTGCTTCCCGGGGATTGTTGGTGGAAGAGCGCAAGCCGGAATATTGCGTTTGTGTTCGAAGTTGGCTGCGCAATGGTCTCGGTATTGAATCCTACCGACTTGGTGGTCGACTCGATTGGTGTGAATGGCTGTCTCCATGCGCCGGGCCGGGCCCATACCCAGGATGACTCCCCGGGTGATTCCCAGAATGACTTCCAGGGTGGCTCCCAGAATGGCTTCCGGGATGGCTTCCAGGATGGCTTCCAGGCAACGGTGTTGGCGGTAATCGCGCTCCAATCGGTATTCCTGGCAGAGGGTCGTCGTAATGTCGCATTCCAGGTCCTCTGGCCGGCGTTTCCTCAGGCTCGATCCTGCTATAAGGACTCTCGTAGTGTGGATATGGATAGGATTGGTGCTGTGGAAGCTGTTGTAGTGCTGGACCTATTGGAATTGGCTCAGAATGGACATCGCGGGCCTCGTCCTGCTCAGATCGCATAGATTTCCTTCGCCGTCTTTTGCCCGATGAAGATCCAGAGTGACTCGACGTTTTCTGTGTGGTTGGTGTGGTGATCATGGCCGAGATTGGAACGCGATTAGTTGGTGGTAATGAAGGTTTGGGTTGAGGTTGTGGTTGTGGTTGAGGCTCGACACTTGGTGATGCTATGGTTGCTGGTGCAGAAGCAGGTCCAAGAGCTGGAGACGGCGCGGCCGAAGGACCTGGATTGGAGATGCGCGGCGTGATGGCAGATTCCCTCCTGACAAGGGCGCCAGATGCTGATGCAGCACTTGATTCTGCTGCTTTGGCTTGGGCCTCTGCTTTCGTCGGTCGACCACGCTTTCGCTTTGCCTGGCCACCAGGTGTTGTTGCAGAGGATTGAGACACGACCATCACACCAGCCTGTCCTTCAGATTTGGTCTTTGGAAGGAGTTGGCGGCCAGGAGGAGCGGACGCGTACGAGTTTGTCGTTTCCAGCTGCCATGGTCGTCGAAGCGGTCCTATAGGAGCGGACAACGGTGTCTGGGGCGCTGTTGATTGCGATAAAGGTGAGTAACCGGAGCTGCGCTTCAAATCTTCGAAGGCAGCGCGGCACGCGTTGACGGATCGACCTAGAAAAGATGTGAGAACGCGTCTTGATCGAATCTCCAGTATTGACTCGAACGTACCTGGCGGAAGGGCCATATCGTCCCATCTTGGCTGGTGAGCACCCAATTGCATTACAAGATTAAGCATTGTGGTGGGAGAAGGGGAAACGCTTTTGATGATCTCGGCCAACATGTAATTCTGGGCATTGTCAGTTGATGACGGCGGATGATGTGGTAAGACTGACGATACCTTTTCATCATTAGTGAAGACAGGCTCGCGTGAGCCGGCCATAACAGGAGCGAAGCGAAAGGAGGGCGGGTTCAGGATTCATGAAAAACATTCGTCCCGGGTCGCGTGGTACAGGAATATATCGAACACTGATTGGGCGCGTAGACTCGTCAATTCGTCAAGGGATCAATGGGCTGGCGCGAGTCTGCAACAAAGGAAAATTCCAAAGGCCTCTCCTCGAACCGGTCGTTCGGGTGGGCGATTTGATGGATCGAATGGGCAGACAGATAGCTAGCTCGGTGCATCAAACGAGTGTGTGAGAAGGCGCCGGAGTATGGAGCTAGCGAAGAAAGAGCATGATGCAGGGAGAGTCGGCGGGTCGAGGACGGAGTGATGTTGGGTTAGGTAGGTGGTGGGTGGGTGATGAAGAGAAGGCTCAGGTCAGGTCGGAGTGTATGTGAAGAGAGGCTCAGTGCGCGCGTCTCAGCGGCGTGCAGAAAACCCACAACTGGAGACTGGCCGGCACAAGGCTTGCTTGCTTCCTCTCCTCTCTCCAGTCTCTCTCACTCACTCTCAGGCTCAGCAGCGCAGCGCAGCCAGGCAGCGCACAGGGTGAAACGGTCGGGCATGCAGGAGATCCTTAGCAGCCTAGGTCGTCGGTCAACTACCTAGTAGGCCACTCAGACCTACCACTTATTAGTTGGACTACCGTAACTCCTAGTACTGTAGTACTACTGTGCAACTGCATGGCCTCATCCGCCAGAATCTTCCCTTCCATTCTCGGAGATTGACGGCGGCGGGCCTGCTAGTACTGCAGCTCCTGCAGAAGCTCTGTTTTGCCTGGTCACGATTATTATCGTGCATATCGTGCATTAGTTCGTGGTGCGCGCGAATCGCCACGCGCCTGGCCTACTTTCCTCCGCAGCACCGTAAGAGTCGACGATGAGACGATGAAGATGAGGTGGAGTGCACCGCCCAATCGCAGCCTTCCACCGCAGCCTCGCCAGCCGGCACCCTGAGCTTTTCTGTCCTTCCCGGCCTTCTTTTCGTCTTCTGCCGCCATGGCCCGTCTTCCGTACCAAACAACAGCACCATCACGAACACTATTCAACTACGCCAGCTGTATAGTCTCCACGTTCGCGCCCTGTGCTCCAACGGCGGCGCCTATCTGCCATTGTTGCCCACGCAGAACAGCGTCACTCGTTGTCGATTTGCGCCCAGCCAGTCCTGTTTTGTACTGCACGCACGCACGAACGCACATACGCAAATCCACGCCCATGACAAAACCCATGCGCTCTGCTATCTATGACACGCCCTGCATTGACTGCCGGCCCGCCCAGCCAGCGACCCTTTCAGTCGGGACTCGCCAATTGTTACGCGCCTTGTCGAGTTGCATTCACGAAGCGCGCACCAGAGTTCGCACCAGACTCAAACCTCAGACCCGCGGGCCTCTGGCGACCAAAGTCAAATCGCTCCTGCGCACAAGCAACAGGCCTTCACCGCCATTTTGTCTTGCTCGACTTCGCGACGAGGCGGAGCCTTGCGGGTCCAGCTTCTGTCATCAAACCGACACAGCAACGTGAACTAAACAAAACTTTAAACTTATAGTCGGCACGGAGTCTTGGCCGCCGTCGATGCGTCCCGTGTGTTTCAGGGCTCCAAGCGCGGCTTTGCTCTGACACATGGTTTTGAACGTGATGACTATCTTACCTCACCTGCTACCTTGGTATTTTCGGTCAATTATTTAAGAGCTTGATCTGCGCATTCGGCATGCCGAAACCAAACTTTGGTACGATTCAGCCGACGATCTTGCAAGCTTGTTCGTTCAACAGGTCTAGTGAAACAAACGAAAGAGAAAAGGGTTGGTGAAGCGACCGACATGCGATAGCGTTTCCCAAAAAAGCACGCCTTGAGTTTGAGTAATGCCGTGCAGAACTCACTTCACCTGCTACGAGCATCTCCGTGGGAATTTTGCACGATCTGTACGTCTAGCGCTTGTTCTGCAGGTACGATAGATGTATACAATAGCAAGTAGTGCTGACCCAACGAAATATACACAAAGTATCACTTGTTGATTGCAATTGCTTGCCATGGAGTCGAAAGTCCGGTCGAGTATATAGCATATAGAGTGAGATAGACGATATAGTACATACAATAAATACTACATACAACTCCCATAAACCCCGAGGACCTGAATCCGATGTCTGCCCATCCCCGCCTCCGAGAGAAGCCGCTCTCGTGCCGCCGCCGCTTCAGCATCGCGCACAAGCATATTCTGCTTACTCCGCAAGGGCCGCAAAGCAAAACTCGAAGGTCCTCTTTCGCCATGTGGGCGATCCTGATGGCCAACAGGCACATGGTCATACGTAACAGTCTCTCAACAAGGGACATCCTTGCTCTCCCTCGGGCCGGCCTTCCCTCATGCTATCCGATCCAGCTCGCCGGTCCTAAAGACTTCGTGCTCGCCTCAAGACCGAGAGCCCGCGTCTTCAGAGTATCGTGAGACTTTGAGCGGGTACAAATGGCCTTGATGCCAGACGATTTCGTTGATCGCGTGGTACCACCAGCCGTGGTAAGCAATGGAGGATATTTTCGCCCTCCAGCGAGTTGATTTCCAGTGAGCTCAACAACACTGCCGGACCAGATCACCATACGAAACTGCCATACTTGCACATGGTGCGTCCTCCACCTGCCACAGCGACAGTCACACCCGACAAAAAAACCAGTGCCAGGCTTACCTACCACATGCTTTCGTCATGATGTTCTCGACTGAGATCTCATAGCTGGCAGCAAGTGGACGTGGACTCGGTCACGTGATGAGAGCAACCACTCTGGATTTCTAGGACCCGACCATATATGATCCTCGTCGAAAGTCACGATGCTGATGTTCACGCGGAGGAAACGTTGTTCGGTACTAGGTCGTATCGCTGAGTACCGAGAGGTGAAAGGGCTGCTCTTTTCTCAATCACTTAACTCCTTGCTCATGCTACTGAGGCAATTGCTTGGCGGCAGCCGAAGTTGATGTCGCAGCGCAACCGGCTTTGGGCTTCCCTTCCTCAGCACTTCGCGTTCGGCGCGCATCTTCCTGCCTTTTCATTCTCAGTTCTTTGTTGCATTCTGCTTGTCGAAGTCCCCTCTCGCACCTCGACGAAAGACTCGGACGTTGCGCTTTCAGCTACCAGAGCGAGAGTGAATCCTACATCAAGTACATCGAATCCTGTAACGCTCACTAGCTTTCATTTTCTCACATGCGCGTAGTACTCACTTCTTCACTTCGATCCTTTCTCCAACACACGTCACTGCCGCGCAACAAGTGCCAGCGCAAGCCCGTTGAATTGCCAGCACCGCGCCGTCTCCCAAAGGAACCTCGAAAGGTACATCAGTACTGCAGTGCTTGATTCGGCATATCAAATCCTCCCTGAGTTGTGACGACGAGGCATGTGCGCCGTGCTGCCGCCTGTTCTGTTCACGCGTAATCACACGACTTTGCTCGCTCGTTAAACCCCATCCAATCTCCGCTTTCAACCTCGATTCCAAGTCCGCACCACCACCACCACCACCACCACCGAGGACACATTTCCAATGGCGGACGACAGCAGTCTCACGACTCAAGAGAAGAGGCTAGAGACTGATGTCAGAGACATGCACCTGAAAGAGGAGGATCGCGATGCGAACATGGACACCGGCTCCGAGGTTGTGAAGCAAGAGGAGCGTGGCACGCCACAGAGCGCGGTTGGAGGAACACCCATGAGTATTGCACAGTCTTCACGGTCGCTAGATGAGCCAGAGAGAGGTACAAGATCCCCCTCGCCGAAGAGCGAGCACGAGGATGTAGTTGGCGGAGATGTCACATTGAAGCAAGAGCCCGGCAAGCCGCCCAAGCTTTCGCGGACTACTGCGCGCAAGGTTGAAAGGAGGCCGCCGCCACTATTCAACGATTACAAAGACAGCACATCAGAAGCCACCTCGAGCTTCCAGGTGATAACGGAATGCTCGTACGCGAACAAGGGCCTGGGTACTACTGATCCTGCGCTGGAGTGCGACTGCGCAGAGGAGTGGGGTAAGTCACATTTTGTTAAGATCCCCGGCGTCGCCCCTACAAAGTCGACTGACAAGTAGCCCAGATCCTACGACTCGAAGCAACAATGCCTGTGGCGAAGACTCGGACTGCATCAACCGCGCCACCAAGATGGAGTGCGCGCGGGACTGCGGCTGTGGTTCCGCTTGCGAAAACCAGCGCTTCTTGGGCAAGCGATACGCAAAGGTCTCTGTGATCAAAACAGAGAAGAAGGGATACGGTCTACGTGCCGATACCGATCTTGAACCTAATGATTTCATTTTCGAGTATATCGGCGAAGTCATTGGCGAGGCCGCGTTCCGCCGTCGCATGCAGAATTACGATGAGGAAGGCATCAAGCACTTCTACTTCATGTCACTCACCAAGGGCGAGTTCGTCGACGCGACCAAGCGTGGCAACCTCGGACGTTTTTGCAATCACTCTTGCAACCCCAACTCTTATGTTGACAAATGGGTCGTCGGGGACAAACTGCGCATGGGCATCTTCGCGGAGCGCAAGATCAAGGCTGGCGAAGAACTTGTCTTCAACTACAACGTCGATCGCTATGGTGCTGATCCTCAACCCTGCTACTGTGGCGAGCCCAACTGCACTGGCTACATTGGTGGAAAAACACAGACAGAGCGTGCGACCAAACTGTCAAAAGCGACGATCGAGGCTCTTGGTATTGACGATGCCGATGCCTGGGATACTGCTGTTGCCAAGAAGCCGCGCAAAAAGAAGGTCAGCGAGGATGATGAGGAATACGTCAACAACGTCGAGCCTAGGGAGCTCGACGAAGGCGGCGTACGAAGTGTCATGGCGCAGTTGCCTCAGTGCAAGGAGAAGTGGATCGCAGTCAAACTCCTGAACCGTATCCAGCGGGCGGACGATCCTCACGTAATCAACCAAGTTGTGCGCATGCACGGCTACCGCCACCTCAAGACTGCACTCGGCAACTTTGCAGAAGATGTGAATCTCTGTTTACAAATATTGGACGTACTCAACAAGCTGCCACGCATTACGAGAAACAAGGTCCAGGACTCCAAGATCGAGGACGCGGTACGACCTTTGACCGAGAACGAGGATGAGAGAGTTGCATCACAGGCAAAAGAGTTGCTCGAGGCTTGGAGCAAGCTTGAGATTGGCTACCGAATCCCTCGTGTGAAGCGCGACCCCAACGCCGCGCTTGACCGCAAAACAGAGCGCGCAGACAGGCGTGATGATCCGAGGCGCCGTTCACGATCACGATCTCGCTCACGCTCCAAGTCTCCCGAGAGAGTTCACGCACCAAAAGGACCCAAAGGCAACATGCCTGGACGCAACGCGTTCCGGCCACCACCCCGATTCCGGCCTCCACCGCCTTCCGGACCCTTACCCGCTGGATGGTTCGAGGCCGTTGCACCGAATGGCTCTAAGTACTACTACGATAGCAACGGCACGAGATCGTGGCAGCGTCCCACTGCGCCGGCCCACGGCGCCCCACCACCACCTCCCCCCAAAGCCGTATCCGACCAGCAAATGCTACAGGACCTTATCAAGAATATCGTGGCCAACAAGCAAGAGAGTAGTAAGCCTGCATCGGAATCGGCGACACCCGTGGAAACACCCAAGAAAGACCGCAAAGAGGAGAAATGGAAGTCTTTGCCTGAAGAAAAGCAGAAGAAGCTGTACGAGGGTGCAATTCAGCCGCACGTCATGCATGTCGCCAGCAAATTCAAGAAGAAGATGGAGAAGGAGGATCTAAAGCGCCTAGCCAAGGACGCGAGCAAGAAGATTGTTAACACTGACTTCAAGAACAAGCGCGTCGTTGGAGACCCAAGCAAGATCAGCGACAAGCATGCCAAGAGTGTCAAGAAATACGTGCAAGAGACTTTTGAGAAGGCTGTCAAGAAGAAGGCGGAGCATGATAGAAAGAAGGCAGAGAGGAAGGCCGGCGGTGAGGGGAGCAACACACCTCTTGCCTCTCCGCCGGCTGGAGCTGATGGTGGCATCAAAGACGATGACGATCCTGTCATGTCCGACGACGAAGATGTGGGAAGAGCGTCAGCAACACCGGAGAGCACGTCAGTTCTGAAGCGAATGAGGGAGGAAGACAACCTCAACCTTGCCGCGGACGACGCTGTCTTGAAGAAGCTACGGACAAACGAGGGCGATGTACCGGCTCCTCCGCCCCCGCCCCCTCCGCCTGCCGAGCCAGAGCCTATGGACACCGACCCATCACCGTCCGAGAACCAAGACGCTTTCGTGTCGGACATCACCCCGGGTGCTCAGCAGTCAGCCAACGGTGGTGACCCTGGGTTCTCTCTTGCAGATGCTTCCTCCAGCCGCCCCGACTCATCCCACAAAAACCTCTCCCTCGAAACTCCTTCACAAACTGCAACACCTCCCACGACAGGGTCACCGGACATGGAGGATCCAGAGAAGGTCGCCAGGCGACAGGCGTATTCAGGCATGAGTGCGGATCGCATGAGGCAGCTGGGATTGTTCGATGGTGCGGCCGAGTGATTGAAAGGTAACCCTTGAACGAGTGGGTGGGCATTTTGGCTTAGAAAGTGGATGTTAATTCGAGTCCGCGGCTCGCTTGCTCCTAGTTCCAATATTGTTGAGGGAAGAGTCTCCAGTTAATTGCGATGAGCCCTCCCTGATCTCTGTATAACAAAGCTCGGCGGTCTGCGGACCATGCCTCTATTCTTCGATTGATGCTCCTCGAAATGATGTACATCAGCCAGTCGAAAGTGCCTCCCACAGTGACTTTCTTTTCGGTTCTTTGTCCTTTTGTTCCTGAGGGTTTCCGGAGGACACATCGTAATAATAAGGAAGGCAACATCTACAACCAAACACACACTCTCTCCTCCAATCCTCTCGAGAAAAAAGTGATCACCCAAACAACCCCCTCCCTCCATCCCTCTCCCACCCAACCCCCCAAGAACTCCACCCGAGAACCCTCCACGCCTCGCCGCCTTTCCCAACCCACCCACCCACAGCAGCCAAAACAGAAGCCCGGTCTTGAGCTGGAACTCGGATCCAAAGCCCACCACTCTGCCTCTCACCATCAGAACTAGACCCGGACTCAGAGTCGAGTTTCAAAATATCGATCGGAACCGCAGCGCCGTGCAAGCCAAGGAATGTGTGCAAGGCTTGGGACAGGTGGAGGTGGACTGTCAGAGGGTCTAGAGGCGTTTGTTGGGCGGCCTGGTTGTGGTGGATTTGTTGCAGGTGGATGTAGGACCAGGGTGGGGAGCGGAGGGTGAGGGTTGTTGGGGTTGGGGGTTTGATTGTGGGTGTGCTTTGGGGGTGGGAGAGTTTTTGTTTTTTGGGTTGGGGTTGGGATGTTGTGGTGGTGGCAATGGCTGCCGGTGAGCTTGCGGTGGTGTCCATGGGCTCGGTGGCCATCCTTTTTGTGAGTCTTTTGTTTTGGTCTCTGGTGGTCGGTGAGTTTTGGTCGGTTGGCGACTGCGGTTGTAGTGGCTCTCCAATGTTGTAGCTTTAGAGGCGAGGTTAGGGTGTGGATGGAAGAAATTCTCCAGAGTAGGCGTGCAAGTCCGAAGGGTCCTTTTCTGCGTTTTTGTTCTGGGTGCTTTCGCTTGGGTAATTTTATTTTCGTATCGGGTCTTGTGTCCGCGTGAGAGCATGTGCAATGTCTAAAGGCCCGCAAGTGTCGTTACTTTTTAGCGCGTTTTTTCGCGGAAGCCAATCGCTTCGAATGAACATTTACACTAAGCAACTGAAGACATCGATAATTCGTGGCACCAAGTGGTTGATACATGATGTTCTGTACAGTGTGCGAAACCTAGCGGTCTTGCGCGTGATATAATGCGACATTATGGGTTTGCGAAAAGCAGACTAATTCCATCAACAACAACACTTTAAACTGATGCTTTGGCCTCATAGTCAAGTTCACAAAAGACAGCAACATCGATACGGATGCCGTAGCTCCTCACCGTCCGTGAGCTTCTTGCGACATTTGTCAAGCTTGATTCATATCATTCATATGCCTCTGATATTGAGGCCTTGAATCTTGTCGCTGGAGACTGGCCTTGCAGTCCATTACACACCGCTTCTTGAGAGCTCGCTTGCCCCTTCGGTACCCATGCGGCTCAATCCTATGCCTTTCCCAAACCATCCCAATGACAATGCTGCTCCGTCTCACTGTGAGAACCCAATAACGCCGTGCTCAAAACGCAAATTTTCCTTGCTCGAGGGCTTGATGCGCGCCCTTCACGACTCCTCCAGAGCAGTGCCATCCCTCGGAACGTATCTCACGCCAGCATTTTCTGCAGCAGAGATGTAGTCGTCCGGCAGCTACAAAAAGTCAGCAAGCTGTACAGTAAACCATCTTCAAGATAACTCACCACTCCCTCGACCTTGACGGCATACGTGCCAGGCGCATATCCTTGCAGGCGTTGCCACTTGGCGACCCAGCTGGTAGCCGGATCGGCCATGGCAATCATACCCTCGAAGACGGCGCTGGTACAGTCTTGGACCACGTCGGCGCTGTGACGCATCTCAAGGAACTCGTCGCAGTTGGGGCAGCCGTTGCTGACGAACTTCGTGCCGGCCTGGACGATGGAGCACACCATGCAGGCGCGCAGACCGCGGAGAGACATTTTTGCTTGTGGTAGTGGTGTGTTAAGTTTGGTGTGGAAGAGGAAGAGGAAGATGAAAACCGAGCAGATGGGGACTGAGGGAGAGCAATTCTTGTTAAGTTTGTTGATGAGCGAAGTATTGGATTGGTCTTCACGTGAATTCGCGTGGAATGCGGCGATTCAGAGCCATGAGGCTGAAGCTGAAGTCGCCGTTCAGCCTTCTTGCAGGGTCTCGTCTTAATTTCTGTCTGTGCACCACCTTCAACTCGAGACCCGTCCATTGCTTTCTTCGTCTGTCTTCGTACATACCACTCGATTCCACACTTCTCTTCCGCGGGAGATACGTACAACCTTCAGGACTACCAACGGGATACATTGGAAACCACCGCGAACGACATTTTCACACTCACACTGTGTACATACTCACCCAGACGTCGAGCACACGACACTAGCCCACCATGGCTATCGAAGATGCTGTGGCCCTGAAGAACAAGGGCAACGACGCCTTCAAAGCGCACGACTGGCCGACCGCGATCGAATTCTACACCAAGGCAATCGAGGCCAACGACAAAGAACCTTCGTTCTACACCAACCGCGCCCAAGCCAACATCAAACTCGAGGCTTACGGATACGCCATCGCAGATGCCACTTCGGCGATCGAACTCGACCCTAATTTCGTCAAGGCATACTACAGGAGAGCGGTAGCGAACACTGCTATCCTCAAGCATGGCGATGCGATCCACGACTGGAAGATGGTTGTGCGGAAGAACCCTGGCGACAAGGTCGCAAAGGCACAGTACGACGCCTGCCAGAAGATGGTCAAGCGCGATGCTTTCCTAAAGGCGATCGAGGTCGCCGACGCTCCTTCGGCCGCGGAGGGCCTTGATCTGGACAACATGGTTGTAGAGGACGGCTACGACGGCGTGCCGCTGGGCGAGAAGATTACACAGGAATTTATCGATGACATGATCGAGAGGTTCAAGAATGGAAAGAAGCTGGCGAAGAAATACGTCTACCAGATCATCCTGCGGGCAAAGGAGATATTGTACAACGAGCCGACGATGCCCGAGACACACATCAAGCAGGGCCACAAGCTTACAGTGTGTGGCGACACCCACGGTCAGTACTTTGACCTTCTCGAGATCTTTAGATTGAACGGCTTCCCCTCGGAGACACACGGCTACCTCTTCAACGGCGACTTTGTGGACCGCGGTTCATGGTCGACCGAGATTGCACTTTTGCTCTACGCCTACAAGATGATGTACCCCAACAGCTTCTTCCTCAACCGTGGCAACCACGAGACCGACGACATGAACCGCATGTACGGATTCGAGGGCGAGTGCCGCGCCAAGTACAACGAGCGTGTCTTCAAGCTCTTCTCCGAGTCCTTCTCCGCGCTGCCCCTAGCAACTCTCATCGGTGACAACTACCTCGTTCTCCACGGCGGCCTCTTCTCGGACGACTCCACCTCCCTCGACGACATCCGCAAGCTCAACCGTCACAACCAAAGACAGCCCGGCCAAGAAGGCCTCATGATGGAAATGCTCTGGACAGACCCTCAGACCATGCCCGGCCGCGGGCCCTCAAAGCGCGGCGTAGGCCTCCAGTTCGGCCCGGACATCACCAAACGCTTCTGCGAGGCCAACAAGCTCAAAGCCATCATCCGCAGCCACGAGGTGCGCATGGAGGGCTACGAGGTCGAGCACGCGGGCCACTGCATCACCGTCTTCTCGGCGCCCAGGTACTGCGACTCGACGGAGAACAAGGGCGCTTTCATCAACTTCGGCCCGGACTACGAGCCCGAGTACGTCAAATTCGACGCGGTGCCTCACCCCGACATCAAGCCCATGGCGTACGCCAACAATGGCATGTCGGGCATGATGGGAATGTAAAAAAGAAAAAGACATGACACCCGGGGAAAAAGAAGAATACTGAAACGACGCAATTTGAACACCCCTCGCACTCTTTTGACGATACGATCTGATTGCTTTCCATCTATGATTTCAATTTTCTTTTTCTTGTTTAGTTCTGGTGATTTACGCATAGCGATGGTAGTATTTTCCGGCGGGTTGTATGAACCGACTGATCGAGTTCTGTATCAAGTACATTCTCTGTAACGCTCTCTTGCTTGTCGTATATCGGATTGAAGTCACAGGATTCACTCGGGAGCAACAGCACTGAACGCATCGGACAAGGTCTGACATGTAGGACAAGTACTTTGTACCGATAGACGTTGAGATAAAAGGTGTGACGAGCCCAGTCGACCAGCCCGTAGATGTTCATACGACTCTCCTCATACAGCAGCTTGACAAAAGGGCGCGCAAAGGAGAGCCAGGTTACCTCCGTCTCATCGTCAACCAAACGAGCATTTCCGTGTGCAGAAAGAAAGGCCTTTTCACATATGAAGGTCGTACAAGCCAGCTTTCACGTCAACAACAACAAACTCCTCACGATCCTACGCCTCAAGGTGGAGGTTACGACCATCTTTAACTTCTGGGCGCGAATAAATCCGACAACAGACCTCAGGTTTCTCCGTCGTCGAGTCTGCCAAAGTCTCAAACAAGACAAGAAGACAGGTGTGGAATCCAACGTCTTGAAGTGATCCTGCCCCCCTTTCCGATGATTTGGATAGTTAAGTAAAAGTTTTCTCGAATCTCCATTTCAGATTTCTTTCAGACATTACATCCCAGTCGAATCAAGTCAGTAATTATTTCCCCATCAACGTCGCCGCCATCCGCCTTTCCTTTTCTGCTTCGTCCCAAACATCCCATACACACACCGACTCATGTGGGAGAAAAGAACAAAAGAGACCCTGCCGGCCGAGAAGAAGGAGGAGTAGGTTCCGAGTGTGGCCTTGTTGACCAAGAATGTCATGTCGAATCTTGGAAAAGGAGAATATATCGAAAAGAAAAAGGTCGGAAAGAAATGAAAGCCTCCTGCCGGGTCTCCTGAATGAACGAAAAATAAAAACGTCTTGAAGCTTTTTCTTGCAAGACCAAAAAGGGCAGAAAAAACGTTGAATAGAAGAAACTGAAAGTGACAAAGAAGCCGATAAACGATAGGAACCTCCCAAACAGAGGATATTGACGCCAGTAAGACGCCAGCAATGCCGTGCCACCAAATGTAAACCCAAAGACCCGAGATCTAAACTTCCGGAATCGAGACCTTTCAAGTCCGTCTAACCACCACACTGTCCCAGTGGGGAAACGCCGTATTGTTTTGAAAAAGAGAGTTCGTCGTGCGAATCGACAACTCAATAAGCGAAAGAACACTACGAATGGAAAAGATCCCAAGCCCTCTCGCAGAGCCTTAGAAATTCTTCCCGCTTCTCTGCGCCACTCATGTTTTGCCTCCAGTCGTCCTCGCGGTTGCCGCTGCCACCGTCGTCTCCTCGCACGGCGAATGCGGCTCGTTTAGGCTCAGGGCGGCTGAAAGCGGAAGGAGGACTGCCGTTGTCACGCTCGTATTCGTCACGGCCGCGTCGTCGGCCTGCGGTGGAACTGGTGCGGCCAAGATCCGGCCTTGCGGTGGCGGGAGGAGGGTGGAAGTCGTGATGTGCGCCAGGAACAGCGTATGTGCGACGGATGGCCGCTCCAGGCCCTCCAGGAGGCATTGGCGAGGGAGGGGTGGGAGGCTGCACGCCACCGTAATGAACAACTTTGGGTTTTAACTCGTCACGGCCGTGTGTAAGTGATTGCACAGCCTCGTCTGCAGAGCGGAATTCACGAGCACGGCTGCTGAGAGGCGCAACAGATGCGGGGTGTTGCTGAGCGTGCGCAGGTGGAAATCCAGGAGATGGGACGGGAGGTGGTGCGGTGGCGTGGGATGTGCGGCCAGGAGATTCGTTGGCAGGGTAAGGGCGAGGACCATCTAGGCGATCGTTGGCAAAGACGTCTGCAATTGGTGGAAGGCGGTTGTTGGTTTGAGTTGCCGGTACGTGGTGGATATGGCTCGTTTGGCTCAATCCGCTGGGACCGTGTTGCGCATGGCGGGTATATGGTTCGCCGGGACGGAGACCTGTGAATGTTTGATGAAGAGGGGCGGACTGGATGACTCTGTCGTGTGCAAATTGCTCAGCAGACGGTGCATTGATCGATAGACCGGGCGGCGGTCCCTTCCGCCGTGAAGTAGTCGGCGTTCGAGTCTGTACTCCAAAGAGAGTTGTGTCTTGAGTTCGTGCGCCTCCGTCGCTGTTTTCGGTTGAGCTACTAGGCTTGACGCCCTTTTGTCTGGCTTCGATTATCTGCCTCTGCTGGTCTCTGACATCCAGACTTCTTTGTAATTGATTGCGCATCGCCGGGTCGTGTGTTTGGAAGCCCGGTGACAGACAAGCTAGGCCGACATCTTGAATTGCAAGGCCAGCCGAGTCTCGCGCGGTCAGAGGCGCAGACGGCCGGGCTGTTTGGGGACCACTACGAGCTCCCGGTGTGCTGGACGAGAGGTCGAGCCTCTTTGGCCGCGGACGGGCAGACTGCATGCTGGGCGACGACGGCTCTTTTTTGACCTTTATCATTGGTGGTGCTGCGCTGCGATGTCTATTGGACGGGATGGTCAGCGGCGTTTGGGGATATATTACCATGACGGGGAGAGTGAGCACTGACGAGTTGGGCGACACCTTGGCGCTAGTAGTGGTGCGCTCGTTGGAGTTGCTGCGCGCACCGTGGGTCGGCGAAGCATTACTTCTCGGTCGCTTCGACGGCTCGTGCGCGGCGCTGGAGGGTGAGGCGGAGGCGGCAGAGGTGTTGGGCGCGAGGGCGTAGTGTCGCGGCGAGGGATGGCGGGCGGGCGCGAGAGAGTTGGTTGTGGTGGGCGGCGGGGCTGCGACGGCGGTGGTCATATTGGTGATGGGAGCGGGAGAGTTCAGCTTGCAGTAAGTGACTCTCGCTATTGAACGAGTGGAATGGAGGAGGGCGGGTATAGGCGCCGGGCGCGGGCTCGAAGGGTCAAAGGCTGCTCCTCTCTGGTGGTGAATTGGTGATGATAATGCGCTCCAACGATCGGCAGCGCGTGAGACTAGTCGCTCAGGCTAGTTGCTCGCAGCAGTGTGGAGGCGCTAGCGAACCGTTGACAGACGCGGCCAAGGGAGGGCTCCGAGGGCTGGCTGGGGGGGAAGGAGAGAGTGATAGAGAGAGAGAGATGTTGTAGTGAGCGAGAGAATAATGGGAGTGGCAGGAAAGCAAAGTGAGTGAGGGGGGGGAGGAGCGAGGGTGGAAGTAAGTGAGGGGGGGAGGTTCTAACTAAACTACTGCTACTACTACTACTACTGGTGAGGTAGCGGGTAGCGAGTAGCGAGTGGCAGCGACGGTGTGTTTGGGGGGAGAGTCGGGATGAGTTTACGGTGGTGGGATGCTGGTTGAAGTGGAGGCTCGCAAATGGAAGAGATGAGTGCACACTGGTCGACGGAGTGGATGGCAGGTCGGCTGAAACATCCTGCGACGTTAGCGACAGGGATTCAATGTTAGCCGCGCCACGAGGCTAACGGAGGAAGAAGGTAGGTATGATTAATGCCACCATCTCCATCCTACTACTCTTGAATCACTACTGTACCTACCGAACACCGTTGTCGATTGCCTCTTTCTCAGCATCTAGCACCGCCATTAGCACCTCCATAGCCTATCCATAGCCTTTGAGCGGCGCAACGGATACGATCTCCTAGAACGAATCTCAGTCCGACCTCCGACAGACTCACAGTCTCGCCAGCCTCGCCAACAATAGTTTCGCCAATAGAGTAGACGTCCCCGCCGGTCCCCTAGAAGTGGAGGCAGAGAGCGTATCCCAATAACGGTGGGTATCCTCAATATTTCCCCACGGCAGGCGGCAGGAGTGGCACCAAGATCAATGCAGTCGTATATCGCCTCGTCTGTACCACCGTATGCAAGAGACACAAGAAAACGGTCTGCCCCAGCCCGGACAGACGAGAATAGCACGCCTACATACCTAACCCTGCCATGGCTCAAGGCATGGCAATCCATATCCCGCGATAATAATGTAAATTCTCGACTCTCAAAACATGCAGCATGCACGCCTGAGGACTTGCCCGGCCATATCTGGCAGGTGGGATATTCATTATTATTGCTGTTGATGGTGCGCAGGGGTCGTTTCTGCCGGTCAAGTGAAACGAAGCGGGTGCTTTTCGACTCCCTTGCTAATCATCTGTCAACACCTGGCCCGCTCGCTCAATCAATCGTGTTACTCCTGCAATCAATCATATTAATCCGCTCGCCGCTCCACATTAGCCCTGATTCCGATCGTCTTCTTCCCTTCAACCCTTCAACATGCTCTGGAGTCTCGAGTCTTCCACCCACCACCAACACACATCGACTGGTGTTGACATCACCATCCCTGGACACAGCAGCAGGCGATTCGTTCATGGTAGGACGAGAATCAATAGGCAAAACCGACGACTCGCTCCCTCCGAGCCAACCAAACCGCCGTGCCCTCCCATTATATGAAACTGTAGCTGTGCCGGGTGCAGCGAACTATTGACGCGCTAGCCCGGCGATCAACCACTCATCGATTCCAATCGCCCGGGCACGCCGGGATGTCCCAGCCACGACCCAGCCCTGTCACCTTTGCCCGTCTAAACAGTCTCTTTTCGCTTCCTGTCAAAGTCCTGAACATTTTCCCGCCTTCCAAGCGAACATGTTTCCTCGGCCGAGTCTTTTGCTTTGCCAGCTTGCAGCGGATACCCGCACCGGCTCTCCTGACTGAGACGATCTGTCTTCTGCAAGACAAGACTGGAGTACTGCAACCGAGAATAGAAAGCGTTCCTCCCCTGTCGGTATAGACGGGCGCTACCCTGCGTCCTGGCGTCGCGAACTTGTCACATCTCACTTCGCTCGACTCGTGGGAATGGCGACATCCGGACTGGGATGGCCCCGCGGAGTATCGATAGCGGCTTGTGAGACATTTGAGAGTCAAGACTGGCTATACTGACTCTGTGACTGCCTCAGGTTGACTACAGTACTCACATAAGAGTATCTATACATATATCAGCTTTCTGTCTACTTGTTTATTCGGGATCTGAGACAGAAACCCCTCGAGACTGCAAACGTTTCGGACATGTCTTTACGGCTCTTGCGGACTTGTTCTGGACCTCACGTTCCGGCCACCTCACCTCATGACCCCCAGCCGCACAACACACGCAACCGGCCGCGTACTTCTTCTTCCCTCAACACACGATAGTACTCTGAGAGATACTCAGGGCAAACACAAGCAAACCGCCGCAGACGAGTTCAGGACAGTTGTCTACAATCGAGTCAATTAGACCGATGTCTCCCGACCACGCCGCCGCGGATTTGCTGGTCCAAAGATCTCTCTGAGCTTCCCAGAAAGTTCATCGTGGTTGTCACTACCTTGAGAGGGACTCACCCCCTCCAGAGAGACTCACTACCTTGAGAACAACCCACTAGACCTTGAGAGGTATTCTGACTACTAAGACCTCCAGCTCAAGGAAACGACAAAACATTGAACCATGTAACACGTTTGCCTGGGCCTTACAAGTCCAAGGCTGGAACACGATCCCCTTGAGAGCTTCAAAGCGAGACTCCATACCGTTATTCATAATGCCGAGGACCAGCTCGACGGACACCAACGCCATCAAAGCAGTGCTCGTTGGATGATGGTCGCATAGGTATATCCGTCCGGGAAAAGACTCCCTGTCAGCTTTCGCGTCACAAAGGGTAGACAACGACAATCAACACATACGACCATAGGTCAGTGAGAACTGGGCATCCCGTCCGCTCTGCCATACATAAGCACTGAACCGGGCGACTAGTACTAGAGTGGGTGACCATCTGGGAATCCCGCCTGTTGTATGTTTTTGCTCTATTTGCCCATATTTTTTGTTTCGTAGCTCTACGTTTTGTATATCCACCACGTTAACTTGCTGCAGTTCAATTTTGCTACGCATTACCAGTACCATCAGTCTGGACGCTTGTGAACTTGTACTCGACATCTCGTCCTAGCGGTAAAAAGATCGGGCTGACTATGGCCATCCGACGATCTCGTGCCCGTAAGAGTGTGCCGTGCCAGCTCTTGAAGGTTTCAGTCCTCATCTCACGGCGTCGAGATCGACACAGTGTTTGAGTGTATTGCATCAATGCACCGTCGGATGTGCAAGTATGATCGTCTTGATCGTAGCTTGCTTCTAGTCAGTTTAGCAGTCGACCACTTGGGGAAGCTCACTTTTTCCCAAGAAAGTGTTCACATGATGGTTGCCGCTGACAGCCTCGCAGAGTCGTTCTAATTTTCAGCGCAATGCAGTCCGTCACGTCGAGACGCTACCACAGAGCAAGGATTTAAACCCATGGAAATGGCCAAGATTTTGTCATCATGACTACGTGTACTTTTCTCGAGGCTTCCTTATAGACATTGCTAAATCCGGTACGTGTCACAAATCCGATGGAGCCGATTGTGCTTCCTACATCGTCAGGACAAAAGCTTTGGTTGCTGGGTCGTAACAGTCATTTACATTCACTATACTACTAAGCAGGCCGCATCATTCCCGATTCTGCCTATGTGTGTTCCTTTCCTGGCTAAAAAAAAAACCCGCCGCGCTCAATTGCAACGACCGACGAGTGAGCATAGTCATTGGAGTGCCTCCGGAGTGCTTCACATATCACGAGAAAGGATGCTGTGAGAGATCAGGCGGAGAAGGTGGCGGTGGTGCGTCTTCTGAGAACTCTTCACGATTCTCAATCGCCAGTGGCTTCGTCTCCGGAGTGAATCGATACGTCACCTTGCCAGGGGTTGATGAATCTTCTGGCAGCACAACTTCTGGGCCGTAGCGTAGGACGAGTTTCTTGGTCCGCCACAGCCACATCGTGTCGCTTTTGACCAGCCGTAGCGAGTGTTTACCATTGACGGCCGATTGCATCGTTCTCATCTGTGCGTAGTTGTCAGCCGTGAGGTCGCCGGTCGTCGTGATCGAGATGTCTGCTTGTTCCTTGCTCGTGGATGTCAGATAGGCCGAGCAGAAACGGCGAACACGGGCATTCGCATCCGTGGAGCCGTACGTGGCACCTGCGGCAGCCCCAGCCGACATAGCCCAGTCAGTAAGTGCAGTGAGGCCAACCAGCTCGGTAGTGAAAGCAGACGCAAACATCCCAGCGACCGCTCCACCAGCCAAAGTGGCACCACCCAGGCAAACTTTGCCAAACGTGCTGCCGGCTTGGCCAATTGTGGTGTATTCACTCGATGTCCCTGTCGCTAAGCAGACCTCCAGACTGTAGAACCCTGACGTTGGGCACCTGAGCGTTGCAAAGCTTCCAGGGAGAACGTTGTTCGTGTAAGTCCAGACCAGATGGAACGGCGACGAGTAGACTCGCAGGTGTACGTTGACGTTCGATCGATTGAAGACGACCAGTCGAGGTCTGAAAACTGTCGCGTCTTCGATCTCTTTCACTTCTCTGAGAAACTTTGCGCGCTTCTCAATCAGCTTGGCCTGCTCATCTTTCAATCGGCGGAGCTCCTCACGAAGTTGCTGGTCCTCTTTCGATTTTTTTTCTGACGACTGCGTAGACTCATCTTTGGTAACTTGGCTGGAGCTTTTGTCAATGGCTTGTTGCGTGGCCGTGATTTCCTTGTCTTTCTTCCGCTTAGCTTCCTGTAATTCATCATTGGCTTCGTAGATGTTATTTGTCAATACCACCGCCGCGCTCGTATCGTCTTCGCGCATTCTCCGTTCGGTCATCTCCCTTACACATTGCAAAGGGGGTCCTTCCGGAGACTTGAGCATCGTAAGTGCAATCTGCCTCACTATCATTTGTTAGATTGCTCGTCAAGAACGGATTAGGGAAATGGACAAACCTTCTTTGATATAGCTCTCGGCCTCTTCGCCAGTGTCTTCAATCAGATGACACGTACGGGCTCCTAGATCCAGTTGTGGTCTAAGATCTCTAGCGAAGTCCTCGAGTCGCGTCGCTTGCGAGCTGAGTTTCTTGGCCATGCCTTTCCCAGTGGAATTTGGGTCGATGCCGTGCGTGTATATGAAGCAAACGTTTCTCCAGACATCATCGGCCTCCTGTCCATCACCGACCAGCTTGAGGAAGACGTTGATATCTCTCGCGAGAGCAGCATCTTTTCTCGGTGTACTGATGTTGATGAGGTAGAACACGGCGTGAATGCGTCGGTCTTCGCGGTGGTCCCGTTTGAGTCGCTTTTGCACCATCCGGAGCACCTGGACATCGGAAAGTCTTCTGTCGCCGAAGCCCGGCGTATCGATACACTCGATCTGATGCTCGCCGAGCTTGCAAGAAGCTATTGCGATCTCCGAAGTGCAAGGATCCGTGTGATCTGAAGTGAGCAGCTTGCTCCCTGTGAGAGCATTGATCGTAGATGATTTTCCGGTGCCCGTGTGTCCGAGGAACAACAGGCGTTTCACGTTTTTCGGCTCGACTTCCGTTGTTAGTGCACCTACTCCTAGTCACAGTCAATAAAGTTGCGCACGCATGGATGCGGATGCGTGTCTTACCTGTTGGTGCCACAATTCCGCCTGGCATAGAACTAACGGGCGTTCGGCCCCTAATGCAAGCGTCGAAGAGGCTCAAGTGGTGTTGTGTCCTCAATTGCGAGACGTTCTTAGCTGTGGCAGTACGTTGCCAAAAGAACATCAAGTCCGGAAGATCATCGCAAGTCCGATGGTCGTTGTTGTAGTTCAGTAGCTGTTGCAGGTCAAGAAGAGGTGTACCAGCAAGGTACTTCTCTGCCTCCCCACAGTAGCTGTTGATTTCGTCGAGCAGACTGCGGATTTCTCCGGAACGTGTATCCAAGCATCTTCGGACACACGCAAGGAGTTTAAGACAGTCCCAGGAATTCCTTGTCTTTCGCCAGAGAGCAGCAATGGTTCCTACAACGGTACCGTCCGCCGAGATGGGCGACGTGATGACTCGTCGTGAAAGAAGATCAAATTGTAGTCTGTAGTCATGGTTCTCTTGAGCATGCTTCGTGATATCCTCGAGTGATCGGTTCATCTCATATTGGGGAGGGATCTTCAGGTTGAATTCGTCCTGTTTGAGCTTCTGGACGAGTCTCAGCAGCTGGCGGTCGTAGGCCATAAGCATCGAGTATCGATACGCATGAGATTCTTTCGCTGGAGTGTCGATCTCATCGAGATTGCGCAGCCAATGATTTTCGAAGTGCGCGCCGAGCATCTCGTCCAATTTGGCAAAGAGGTTTTCGACTTGGGGGGATTCTTCTTGTTCCTCCACCGGAACTGACGACGGACCAGAAAGTAAATCTCGCCAGAGGTGTACCAATGCCCTACGGCAGGTTTCCGCCAGTACTGATACACCCGCGATGAAAGTATCGGCATCTTCGGAAGCCAGCAAGATATCGCAAGTTTTCATCCACCCTATGGCATTGGGATCTTCGTCGTGTACCGGACCACCGAGCCTGTGCAGCTCTGCAGTGCTCCAAGGCTGCGCAATAGAGTTGTTGTTCTTCAGGGCAGAATCGTACCACGTCTGGCTCGTTTGAGGTTGGGATGGCTTTCCAACAAACTCGGAAAGGGTCACACCCGGGGCACTTGCCTTATTCAGGAGTGCGTTGTTGGCTGAATTGTAGTTTATGATACGCAGGCTGAGCACTAGGATTCGCATCTGATTCCGTTTAGCCACGATCGTGAAGATAAGGCGTGTGGGCAACTTACTTCGACACCGGACCACTTCCCGCTCGAACGAGACACATTTAAGCCTTCGAGGGCTTTTTCCGCCGCCGCTACGGCATCTTCGAAGCAAAGTCTGGTGTGGATTTTTGCGATGTAGCAAAGTAGCGTTAAAACGAGTACCTCGTCTTGCTTATAGCGCGGTTCAGGGTTGCTGAGCGAGATGCGCGAATTGTTTTCGAGTGTGAGGTTAAGAAAGTCTTCAGCTTTTCCGAATGCGCCCTGCTCAATCAGCATGTCGCCGTATTCCGCAGCGACAGGAAAGAAGCGCTCATGTTCCTCCAAAGCCTCTTGGTAAAATGTCTCTGCGCGTGAAAAGTGGCCAGCGCGAGTGAGTCGGGCGAAGGTATCCAGATCACCTGGAAGGTCTTGTGTCCACTCCATGTCGTAAGACAGAAGCTCCGTTACGTTCGTGGAGATGCTTGTTTCGAGCGGGCGGTCTAGTACGGGGGCCATATTAGGCGGTTACAACCAGACGAGACAGACCAGAGTTGCTCCCAAGGGACCGTGGTTTATACACATAGCCGGCACCATTGCGTGTGTCGTAGTTGCCATTTCCTGGTTGGATCAGAGTTGCTCCGAATCGACTACAATGGGGATTGTCGCTTGAGTGGCTTGCATCACTTGATCGATATTTCTACACAGCTCGCAACCTTGTGCTGAACACGATGGCGGAGGCGTCGATAGGCTCGCCTGGACATTTGCTCTTCTGCCACAAATTCAGATCTGGCCAGGCCATATGCAGCGTTGAAGCTCTTCAGGTCGATAGTGCTTAGCCGTTCGCCGGGAACCCGGTCATGGTGGAGGAGGTTGACCAATAAATGCTGAGGTACCTCCACCGCTCGAAGTGCTGACATTGGCGTCTAGCCGCTGAAAGAGCCCGGAGTCGCCGATGAACACGTGCACCTCAAACATACTTTACCCCACACGGGATGAATACTCGCCTATTGCGGAAACACATGCATGTTCAATGTATCGTTGATTCGACGATGAGGAGAAACTAGCCGAGGACGCTACAACGAGGTCACGCCCAAGTTCTGTCTGCAAATGCCCTGCGATGAACCAGGTTGCAGATATGAACCTGGGCATGGCCTCAGATCCGTTATGTACACCACAACTTCGATATGGCAACCCCTTTCCGTTGCACCGCAAAATACTGGGATGACTCCAGGTACTCCAGGCCGGCCCAGCAAGCAGTAATGCTTGCTTCCAGGAGCTTTGCCAGTGAGAAATTGAAAGTCCAGTGCCATCTGGACGACTTGCGACTTTGCGATCTTCCGGGAACTCCAAAGCACAACGTGGTGGTATTGCGGCTCAAGCTTCGCACAATGGGCCACGAACGGATGTTCATGCGATGGGCGAGAGTCCAGCTTGAATTCAAGAAGCCAGAAACATCACGGGAATCTGATCCGAATCCATGGGTAGAACACTGCGAGCCGGCCATCATATTGGGCCAGAGCCAGAACCGCCAGGTGACAACCCATTACGATGCTGCGCCGGAAGTGCCAACACCTATAGGCAATGTCGTACTTGGTTCTGCTGGAAGATCGACAGAGCAAACAAGGACCATGAAATGGCGATTCCAGTCTTCCTCTTCAGGTCTTGTAGGAGAGCACGACCACGGAATTGACATGTCGCTCAACATTCCGGACGACGACTGCTATCAATCATTCTCAAACCGTTCCATCAGCACGGCAGCCTTGATCGAGGAAACGGGGGAAGCAGTGTTGATCCGAACAGCCGTTGTGGAAGGCAAAGCAAAGCACTGGATAAGCCTGTCAAGGTGCTGTAGGAAGTTTCTGCCTGAACAAGTGAGATGGGAGGAAAAGACTCTCTCACTCTCCGAGTTGAGAGCAATGCCACGCTCGAATATCCAGTTTGACAGCCTGGAAGCTCTGCACAAGCACATGGCGGACTGCTCGAAGGCAGACAACGGATCACAGGCCCCGATACGTACGTACATACAACTAGACCCAAGCGTGTCTGCGCTAATGAGTTCCAGTCGTACCCGATCATCAGAACTGAGACCATGAAGTCCTCAAATTTGGGGTTTGACGAAACGACGGGGGTGGCCGAGAAGAAGACTGAGGATTGCGATAGCTTGTCCAGACGTGTGCTTCGGGAGCACGGCATTCAGGGCGTGCGCAAGGACTTGTTTCGCATGCGGAGGGACTTCTCAGGGATCGTGGGTCCCTGCTGTTGTGCGTCTGGCGCCAATTTGTTCATCTTCGTAACAGGTCCAGTAGAAATACAGGCATGTTTGACGATGGCATTGTGCAAAGCGGCGCATCGCTCGAAGTCAAGATGATCACTTGAGCTGGTCTCGGGATTCATTGAGGACACCCTGAGATGGTAAACCTCATCCAGCAGTCAAGACGTAACAAACATTCTGCAATGCTCGTTGATTGATCATGTAGGCTGTGATGGTAAGGGTAGGGGTTGAACTGCTTGGAGTTTGTCAAGCTGGGAAAAGTCCGCCTTTTGGTATCTTTTTTCCTTGGCGGTGCATTTCGGCGGTTCGATGTCGAAACGCGTTGTCCACGCATGTCTCTGAACACTTAGCCATGCCATGTATTTCGGTCTTTCGAGGAACGATGTCCTTCGAGTAGTTTAGAGTCGAGAGCATCATTCGAAGGCTTTCTCCACTGGAGCTGTTGGTTGACCCTGAAAATCCTCTTTCTCGGCGCCCCCAGTTCTTCTCACTTTCTTAGCGCAGCCGATGGGGGCGACCTCCACGCTCTTGGCAGAACGCAACACCTGGCCGAGCCACATGCATATCTTGCTCTACCACAATCACCTCCCCTGCCACTCGTAGGGCTGACAACAACAACAACCATGTCAAGATCTCAGAGACGCCCATAACCATTCAATGAAAGCGACAAGCAGCATCCTCGCGCTTTTACGTCTCCTTTGCGACAACAATATCAATCTTGGCAGATTGTGATCTCTCTCTCGATCCATCGATCTCTACCACGCTCGGAACGTTGTGCTCTTGGCATGAGTCCGAGACCTTGAAAATGTTGCGTAAAACCATTGCCCAAAGTCCGCCCGGCAGAAAATTAACAGTCGACGTAAGACGGCATGATGTTCCTTCCCTGGCATTGTGACGTTCGTTCGAGCACGTGGCGAAAGTCAAGTCGAAAGACGGCACATGCCCTGGGTGGACTTCTCTTGGACGTACAGCCACCAGTAGGTATTGATGACGTTCAACTCAATCTCGACCATGCCTCGAAGTGTCTATAGATCCATTGCCACGTCCTCCTCGCTACTCATCAATTACTCTGCAACCAGACCTTATTTAAGCAACATCCACAGAACCAGGGTCGCCACTTCCCTGCCCCAACAACCTCACATCCAAATACCCAAACGAACCTTCCTCGGCACCACCCTTCCAACAAAGCAATTCAAAATGGGCCGCGAAACAATCAAAATGCTCGTCCTCGAGACCGACACCCCTCACCCGGAAACCCAAGAACGCCGCGGCAACTTCGGTCACGTCTTCAAACAACTCTTCGAACAAGCCGGCGACGCTCACGACCCACCCCTAGGCGTCGAAACAGACATGCACTTCGTAGTCGAAGACGGCGACGACCCAGGACACGTTCCAACTCTCGAAGAAATCCCCGAAGACGTCCGCGCCATCATCATCTCCGGCAGCATGTACGACGCCCACGGCAACGACGCCTGGATCCTCAAACTCATGCACCTGCTGCAGGACCTCTGGAAAACACGACCCGGGATGCGCTTCTCGGGAGTCTGTTTCGGCCACCAGATCCTGTGCCGCATGCTCGGCAGCAGCGTCGAAGGCACTTCCAGCGGCCGCTGGGAACTCGCACACACACCTCTGAAACTTGCCGAACTCGGGCAGCAACTCTTCCGCACGCAAGACGACACCATTCACCTCCACCAAATGCACCAGGACCAAGTAACCACTGTCCCCTCCCACAAGACCACTCCTCTTCTATCTGAGGACGATCAAGTGCGCGTGTGGGCGAGCACAGAGCACACTCAAGTCCAAGGGATTTATCTGCAGGATCGGCTGTTTACTAGTCAAGGGCATCTTGGATTCGACGAGGGGATGGTGCACAGTCAAATTGAGATGCGGCAGGAGAGTGGTGGGATCAAGGACGATCAGCATGCGCTGGAAGCCAAGGAGACAGCGGCGCTGGTGCATGATGGCGTGCTTGTTGCGGCGGCGATATTGAGGCTTTTCCATGGTGAGGACAGGGACTTGAAGTAGGGTTGTTTGTATCATAGAAAGTTCGACGGGTTAATCTCATCTTCTCGAGACACATAGTTCTCAACGGTTGGTTCCAAAGATGAAGTAAAAATGCGCAGATTAAAAGGATGGAAATTCAGAATGTCATTCGGTGATTTGGTGCTGGCGCCGTGGCCGTAGTTTTGGAATTACCTACATAAGATAGACTATATGATTCAGTGGAACGAAGGATACTTGTGGTACCGAGTCTTTGTTCCTTCAACCGGCGTTCGCCAACAGAAGCAATCCGAACAACAATCCCGTCCGCTTCCAAGCCTCGCTCGCGCTTTTCGCCATCCGTTGCTCTGCCTGAGAGTCAACACCGGCTGCTTCGCGTAACTTCGCGACGAGGTCCTGTAAAGAAGGGCCCGTTTGTTTCGCCCCCGTCGTCGTCGTAGGGCAGAAAGCGGACGAAAAGTAGAGAGCGTCGAACAGGCGCTGCAAGCACAGGTTTTTACGCTTGTCGCTCGCTTCCGTCTTTGTTTCTGCGTCCTCGCCTCCATCTTTGGCATCTGCATCTGCAATTTTGGAGCTGTGTTTGGTTGCAGGAGCATCAGGCTCTGGGAGTGAGCTCATATCTTCGGCTAAGACTCGACATATTTGCGCATGCAGGACTTGCACGGCACTGGGACTCCACACATCGTCTCCCAATTCCGCCATACGGGTTTGCAGCGCGGTGAGGAATCGGAAAGCCGCGGGAGAAATCTGGGTGGGCAGAGCGGGCGAGCCTTCCCAGAGGCTGATGGCAGAAGTCGTGCTTTCCTTGGTGCTGAGAGATTTGGTCAAAGCTTCTAGAGGTTGTTGGCTTGCTTGCTCTGCGAGAGCAATGTGCAGGTTGGAGATCACGGCGGTATGGTCGAAACCTTTGTTACTAGTTGAAGCGTCGAGTCGGTCGCTCAGAGCACGTCGGCGCAGGTCGAGCTCGCGCAGCAGACGAATGAAGAAGGCTGCCTGATCTTTGCGCACGGTGGAAGCTTGGCCAATTCTGTCGTATGCGTTTTTGAAGGCTTCCGTTGTCGATTCGCGAAGTCTGCGCTCAAACTTTGCCGCGTCGTTGCGGCTGAGAGCATCTTGGATCGACTCGTCGCCCTCATAGTCCAAATCTTCAAGATCAAAGTCGAGGTCGTCGTTCCATTTCGCAGCTCGCATGCTTGTTACGAAATCCCAATGAGAATTGAGTTGCGCCGTCCAGCGGTCGAGGGCGTCGTGTTCGAGTTTGATCGGCTCATTGCGGCCGTGACGATGATTGAGTATGGCGGAGCGGAAAGGCAAGGCGCCCGAGCTGAGGTCCAAAGATTTTGTAGCGAGCGACCAAGGTGAGGTTTGTACAGTGTTTGTTTGAAGTTTGTCGGGGTTGTCGAGCGACTTCAAGGCGAAGGTTCGCAGATCTGCCGAGTGGGTTGCGAGCTCTTCCAGGTGCTTCATGAAAACACTCTGCAATTCTTTAATGGACTGGGTGAAGTTGTCGTTCCTTAGCTTGCTGCTAACGGAGAGGTACTTTGACAGCACCTTCCGCCTGGTAGACAACACGATTTGGGCGTCTTTTTGCGCTCGTATACTTTCTTCTAGCGCTTGTACGAAGCTATCTTGAGCTTGCATCGCCCATGCCATCAGACCTTCACTTGCCTCAGAGGCAGTCAGCTGGTCGTTGCGGACCCACGGTGTAAACGTCCGGATGTCCTCTGGGATCCAACGACGATAGATGTCGAGATTCAATTCTTGGATCGATGTGAGCTGGTCATCTTGCAGCAGTGGCACTTTCGAGAGTTGCCCAAGAGCATCAGCCAGTCTGCGAGGGAAAAGGTCACGGGTGTCGACGAGCGTCTTGCCGTATAGGTCCAGCATGGCAAGAATGTAGTCTTCGTTGGATGTCTCGGCCAGTGATTCGAGCTGCTCGTATCTGACTTGCAGGAAGTGTCGAAGAATTTCTTTTGGTGCGGAGCTTGTGATCATGGCGTATGCACACATCGTGCTACTCAGAACGGTGCGGTCACCAGTGATCTTCGCCAGTGATCGCTCAATATATGCGAGCAGCCTTCGTCTTGCGCCAGCGAGCTTTTTTTTCAGCTCTGTAAGCACCGGCGGAACGCTGTCGCTGTCCGAGATGCTTTTATGCAGAAGTCTTGCGAGTACCAACACCTTCGCGGCCCCGAGCGCATTCCCTCCCTTGCGAACAATTCTACCGACAGCCTCCAGGGCACCCTTCAACACCTTCACCCTCGCCATTGACTCGAGCCTCCTCTCTTCTTCCTGTCCTCCTGACTTCCCCAAACGCCCAAGATTGTTTCTACTTCTTTCCACAACCCTGTAATCACATCTTCGTCCAATGCCCGCCAGATTCCCTTCAACAAGCTGCATCTGGCCGTCCATCTCGATGATTCTCTCTGCCGTTCCCAGTAGATCGCGATAGCTTGTTCCGACAAGTGATCTGAGCTTATTCTGATTCTCGGTTATTTGGGTCCGTAGTTGGCTTTCCAGTTTCCGGACGACAGGTAAAGGGTGTTCGAATGCTTCCTCCCATGACCGGATGGTCGATGGTGTTGTTGGGATTGCAGCCATGTTGGACGAGGCTGGAAGGGCTCAATCGTTTTCGTTCGACATAGGCTTCAACGAGCCTACTGAGTTTGTTTATTCCATCGGTGTCTGACTTCAATGTTGTTTCGCATGTGAAAGTCGGGGACAGGCCAGTTAGCCTGAAGCTCGCCAGCCGGTCCTTGCCGCGCTTCTATGGCCGATCGTCTAAGCTCCATCTGGAGAAGTTGGACGTCAAAGTTTCTAGTCGCGCGCATCTTCAACTTGACATCACCAAACATTTACTAAACATGGATCGCAACAACCGCAGAGATGACCGGGGTGGTCGCCGAGACGAGCCCCGTAACCAGAAGCCTAGATACGGTATGGATAACCGTCGCCGCAGCGCATCCGATTACTCGTCTAACAGCTATGCAGAACGCGAAAGATCACGATCACCACACCGCGAACGCCGTGATGACCGACGACGCTCTCGCTCCCCGCCAAGGGGAGGTCGTAATGTCCCATCACAACGTCAGGAACGAGATTACGAACGAGCCGCGCCGCCCCGCAACCCTCGCGATCGCCAGACCTCGAACACACCCGAACCCAGTCGATTCGGAGGCCGCGGCCCACCTAGGAATGGTGCTCGTCCGAATGGCGTGGCAACCCACTCGGAGAAGCCTGTCATCGCAAAACCTGAAGCGGTCTCGCGTGAAGTACAAATGGGCAATGGTGGCGAGGATGAAGACTCCGAGGCCGAGATGGCGCGAGTGATGGGTTTCAAGGACTTCCGCACAACCAAGAACTCGAAGGTGCCTGGGAATGATAGGAATTATGCCGTGAGCAAGGTCAAGAAGGCGGAGTACAGGCAGTACATGAATCGTGTTGGTGGATTCAACAGACCTCTGTCGCCAGGCAAGGGTCGGGATTGAATGAGTGGCAAGCAAGAATGGCGGACAATCATTTGAAGACTCTGCTTTGGTCGTTGGCACAGCGAGGCGTTATGGGCATGGGTTTTGCTTTGCAATGGGGACTGAGAGCTACAGTGAGTGCGTACGATACCCGATTTCTTAGAGTGAGGTCTTGCGATAAGAGACAACCTCCCTGACTACTGATTGCTCACCAACGTGTTGCGTCTCTTGTGTGCATCACTACGATGCGTCTGCAATACTATCGCTAGTAAGTGACGTGATTTATCGCTGTGATGTTCGTTCGCACCACTAACGGTACCATGCTGACACGCCCACAAGCCTGCCTCAAAATCCACACGATCGCTACCTGCAAAGATGCACGCAACACTATAGCAACAATCCACCGCATGGCGCACCACAATGCCGATTACGATCTCACCTACCCGTTGCAGACGAGATATCACGACCACCCCTCAGCAGTCCGAGCCCCCAACCCACCGCCCAAGTACACTTCACATCACCCCTCAAAACGCCCAAGTCCCTGCCAGCCTCAGGCACCCGCGCCCTTTTTTCTGTAGGTATATAATTTAGGGAACTGCGGTTGACATCATCGAAACGCGAGTAGGCGCAAAGTGGTGCGGAGTTGCCTAGCAAGCACTTCCCCTTTCGGCGATCTGTACCAGTTCAGCCGTCCGTGATGCAACGGATAAGGCGCTGGGAACGTGGAACCCTTCGGGTAGTACACACGCTGAAATCGCCTTAAATCAATGACCGTTGTTCGAGCACAGCTAAGAGCAAGCAAACGGAACGGGTGCGTCGACACTCGAGGCGTTCCTTCCTGACACTTCGAAAGAGAAGTGTCGGTTCTTTTGCTCTGGCTCTGCCTTATCTACTCTATGAGGTGAGTGAGATCTTTTATTTTTATATTTGGCAGGATATGTTGTTGATCGCGTATTTGACGATGATAAATCTTGCTGTCTGTTGCTAAATAAACTCGCTGATATCACCTAGCGGTACCACTCTCTTCTCTATCTACGCGGCACAAACAAGGCATGGGACCTTCGACTGCAGTATCACCGATTCGATCTGATTTACAGGCTAGATAGAACTGCGTCGGCATGCTCAATACCCAGAGTGCCGCAATTCTGTCTTTGCCGGAGAGAGAGAAGCAGGCAACAATCTTCCCTGACCAGTGCTCTACATGTTCGCTCCACATAGTAGTTGCAAAATCACAGCGCTGTCTAATCACTCACTAGGGAATTGCGACGGATTCAGGTGTTCTCCAAAAACTTGTCATTACAGACGGATGTACTCCAAAACGCATCGACCACTTCGTGGCCCAGTCCACTCGCCACTCATTCGATTTAAATTGGCAGCGACGCTCAGATGATTCCGTCACCACAGTGCCCGCACCAGCCGCAACCTTTGTCGCAGATGGCATAGTTCTGCTCGTTGTCATCGTACACCGTAGAAGAGGCCTTTTCATATGAAGGGGTCGCCGGACGCCTTGATTTGCTTTTCCTGCTCCCTTCCGGCACAAATGCTACGGGTTGGTATCTTAGCTCGCCTTGGTACGTGCTCTGGGTGATGGTTGACAGTCCCCAACCTGCTCTCCTCGTGTCCAGTTGCTTGACGTCGGGATCTAGGTCGTTCGGGCCACCTGGTTGGTTGTCTCGGTTCTCTGAGATGTCTGCTGATGCTCGGTGCTCATAGAGGGCAAAAGTGAAGCCCGTGAGCCTCTGCACGGCATTTTTCAGGTTGACAGTGGTGTCAATGACATCTTTCCGATCCGGCTTCTGTTTGGCGTTGCAGAGTTGTCGCAGCATTGCGAATTCTCGGTCAAGCTCGCTGAGCCACTCCCCCCTCAACTTATTGAACTATCAGATGTCAGCAGAACGCTAGGGTCGAGACGCTGACATCACTTACCGTGGGCTGGATCAAGACATCTTGACTTGCAAGCGGATCTGGTACACTGTAGGTCGCCGAAGCTGCTACTATCGCGCTTGACTTCTTCTCTATCTTGGGCACCGGAGCTGGTACTGTCGCAATTGGCGTCTTCCCTTTTGCTGAAGCTGGAGGTGTTGCTGTCGCGATTGACTTCCCTTCCTTACTAGGCGTCGAAACTGCCGACGGCTTATCTCTTCTCTTGGACGTTGAACCCCCCACTCTTGCCGTTTCCTCTTTCTTGGATGCCGCAGCTCCAATTGCCGAATTCGGCCTCTTCCCTCTCTTCGGCGCCCGAATGGTCATTGTCGCAGTGGGTTTCTTACCTTTCTTGGGCGTCGGAGCTGACACGACTGTAGTTGCTTTCTCCTTTTCCTGGGGCACCGGCGCCAACACTGTCGCAGTTGACTTCCCTCCTTTTTCGGTCACCGGAGCTGCAACTGGCGCGATTGGATTCTTTCCTTTATTAGACACCCAAGCGGTGGCTGTCTGGGTTGGTTTCTTTTCTTTCTTCGGTGGATACCTCCAGTTCTTGGGGCCAAAGCTCTTATGTCTGCCCTTGGGCTCGTAGTTTTCACTCCAAGACTCATTCAGCCGTTTTTCGGTTTCGGCTTGCACTTCCTCCAATCCGGGGTTGTCCAGACGACTTTGATATATCTTCGAGAGCAGAGGCAAAGATTCGACATCGCCAACGCAGTAATCAATGAGAGCCTGCGGAAGAGGTCGGGCGTTGAAGACCTCGTAAGTTCCCCCACGACTGGGATCAAACATCTCGACGACCTCTTTCTTGGTGATTTGCCATTCCGACAAGGCCAGTGACGGCAGAGCTTGCTCTTGCTCAATGCATTTGGCGAGGCCGTACACGACGTGCTTCGGACCCCTTCTGGACGCTAGCTCCAAAAGCTGTACGTCTATGACGTTGGCCAGTCGGACGCCAAACAGGGCAAACAATGCATCGGAGTCGTTGCGAACATCAAACAGATACTTCTTAATGTTAACCGACTCGAGAGCATCCTTGAGAGACTTGCCTTCGGAGCCAAGGATGTCAAATGTTGCCGCTCCCAAGATGTGAACGTCGACAATGAACACTTGCTCGCGAGATGGAATAAGAATTTGTATGATGGAGATCGATCCATAGCGAGACAATCTGATCCCTTCCAAGTCCATGTAGATGGATCCTGGGCTCTTCTCGAGATTTGTCAGAGTATCCACAAGGGAGATGAGAGTGGCTGAGGTGTCAACCACAACCACCGGGTTTGATTTCCAGGGGTTTCGGGCGCCAGGCTCACTCAGCTCGGTTCTGCTCAGGTCTCTCATCGTGGTCGTTGCAAGAGACGCCATGTTGAAAAGCTTAACGAAGGCGATACTCAATCGTTGATCCGTGGGACTTGGGTAACTGCGGAGGCGGCGTTAGAACACACAGAAACGAGTGAGTGTACTGGAGGACTCTTCTGTGAGACATCAGAGCTCTTTCATTCCCAGACAAGGAGCCCCCCACGATGAGCTCTTCTTATGTAGTTCCCCGCTGCATGCATGTCGATAGCTATCGTGTCACCACAAGACGAGGTGAATCTTCCCGTGCCAAGACATAAGCGATACGAATCAGCGCCTGGGTCAGCAACATTCTGCAGCACGAGTATATCGGAATCACCGATGAGAGCGAACGAGGTATCAGTCCAACGATAAGAAAGCGACTGCAAAGTTTATTGACTCTACAACAACATTACGAAACTTGTGCTTCCCGCCAACGAAGCACCGGTGAGGTCAACAGCCTCCTCATCAGCGCGACGTCAAACCTCTGCAAGTTCGACTGAAACAACAAACATCTCAGAGCCCGAAGGGAGTGTCTCTACCTCTTCTTAGTAGCATCGGTGATTTCGTAGAAACCATACAGCCCCTCGCGTAGCTCCAGAGCACGAGTCAAAGCCCGCTTTGTCTCTTCCGACAAGCCTGACAAGGCCTCCGTGTCAGACCAGGCAGATGGCCCGCAGATAATAGAGCGTAAAGGGGACCCGCCGACTCGTACGACATTCGAGACTACGGAAGCATGCGTGACGTTGTGCTCCTCGTTCTTGAGAAGTATGATGGTGACGCCTTTGTCGAAGCGAGGGTCGCGCTGACAGCAGGCAATCATGAAGTTGACATTAGCTACAGATGTTAGCGAGGTCCGTTGCCAAGCAGACACGTTAGACACGTACCGAGGATTTGCTCGCGCACATCGAAATTGGGCTTTCGTACTTCGAGCAAGGTAGTCTCGAGCGCGGCGGCAATTTGTTCGCTGACCTCCTGGGCGATTTGTCCGGCGATATCCTTGCCGACTTCTTTCCCGATCGCCTTGCCAATGGTGGCAGCAGTCTGTGATTGGAATGTAGCTTGCTGCTTGCGCATGGCCTCGGCGACGGCGACAGCGATCTCCTCGCCGACTCCGGTGAGGTTGAGACTGACCGAGGAACACATGGTTGCCTACTGGTGGGTCTCATTAGCAACAGTCGTCAGTTGGATTTGCAGGCGATATTCCTAGCCTTACCTTGGGTTTGGTGGAATGCGATGTGCGGTGTTCGGTCTTGTTGTGCGAAGCAGACCGTGGATCAAGTTATAAGGTGGGAGACGAACAAATGACGACCAAGCATAGACCTAGCGAACGCACCTCAGATGACCAGCTCGTTCTGGAATCACACACTTCACGCCTCATTCTGCTGGCTCTGCATTTGATCGTGTTTCGGTAATCGGACGCTGCTCACGGTAGCACGCTTAAGAGCGGTCGTATCAGTGACTTCCGCACGTCAAAGCGTTCCTCACATCAGCAAGACACTATTAAATCTTGAAAAAAGAATCTCAGTATCTCACCAGATCAACCATAGCACGTGATGATATCAGCGACTCTCGCATGCCGAAACAGTCTTCGCACCAGCGAGATCAGTGTGAGTTCACTCAAAGGATTCGTCATAGGGTGCCAAAGGTAGTCTCAACACAGCTATGTTCGAGCCTTACGACTTTGATGCCTCCTCGAATGTCGACGTCGCGGTTTGGCAGGCGAGCGTGAAGTTGATATTGGCTACAAGTTTGAAGACGTTAGGAAAGTTTGTATCGATTAGGACTTCTCCGTCAACATACCGGAGATCTGCTCGCGCACATCTGTAGGTGATGGTACGAGCATCCGGCCTTAGGAGCGTTGTTGAGACGCAGAGAATGTCTGCAGAAATCGTTCGAGTGTCTCAGTGGCAGCTTCAAAGTCAAAGACATGTGTCGTGTATCAAACAGCCTGCAATGGTAAATAGCCTTTCGTATGATACACATCTCATTAGCTGTACAGTAAATATATTTCTTGTCATGCCCATGGAAAGCACCACAAACGCCACGCCAAAGCCAGCCATCAAATCATACCGCCCGGCCAGGCTCACGACAGCCTAACATACCAAAACAGAAGAATCAAGCAGAAAAAGAACCCGACCCAAACCTTCCAACCAACGCCCGTTTTCTCCGCCATGCGCAACATCCGGTTCATCGTGCCTCGTAAGCGATTCCTCGTGCCCTCGAACTGATCGTTCATCTTCTCCGCCAGCGCAGTAGAATCTCTGATCTCGCCACCAATGGCATTGGTCAACTATCCTCACGTCAGCCAAAACAAATCCCAAAATCCAAACCACACAACATAACACTCCCAGCATGTCCCTCGCGAAACTTACCTCCTTCAACATGCGCACTTTCCCACTCATGACCCCAATCTGCTCATCGTTCTGGCTCTCCAGCTCGTCGAGCACCGCATTCGAATACTGGCCCTTCTTGTTCGGCGTCGCAGACCTAAACCCTCCGTCCCCACTGCCCCTCCCGCTCTCTCCGTTCG
>Ga0265797_10001433_pt1 | contig 41830 bp, 61 predicted proteins | sample P2T30metagenome_FD_192433 | JGI IMG/M metagenome (GOLD analysis project Ga0265797, IMG submission 192433) | Plant litter microbial communities from East Loma Ridge, Irvine, California - P2 T30 | ecosystem: Environmental > Terrestrial > Plant litter > Unclassified | place: USA: California...
TATATATGAGAGAAGGAAAGCGCCCGCAATTGGAAGACTGGTGCTCTACTTCTTGTTACAGATGGTAGTCGTAAAGTGGACCGTTTTGGCTATCGAGTCAGTTGCAATTCAATCAACGCAGGGGAAAGACATACTGTGGTGAGGAGTAACAGTGGTAAAGACGGTGGTTGGGTGGCCAGCATCCTTGGTCTTGGTTTCGGTCTTGACACTAGTGACATACGCAGTCGACTGAACAGTCTGAGTGTAGGCGCACTTGGTCTTGGTCACATATTTGGTAGGTGTGACGGACTTGGTGACTGTCTTGGTCTGCTCGACCTTGACAGTCTTTGGAACACAAGATGGTCCGCCCTTGGGAGGCTGGGGTCCGTGACCGGGCCAATGACCGAAAGTTCGCTTATCGACGGGCTTAGCGAGTGGTAGACCACGTCGAATTCGCTCAGCGTTGGTCAAACCGGCGTACTCGTCTTCCTCCTCATCTTCTACATCCTCGTCATCACCTTCGAGTCGCTCTTCAAGGAAGTGTCGCTTGGGGTGCTTGGGCGGGCAATACGTGACTGTGGCGACACACGCGGAGGCAGTGACCGTCTTCTTAGGACCTTGGATAGTAGATGTGATAGTGGGCTTGACCGTCTGGCTATTAGCTTGCTTCAGACATCAAAAGGGTTGACTTACGACCTTGACAGTGGTGGTATGGACTACTGATCAGCGGCTGAAGCCATTCATACGCCGAGATAACACTCACTAGCAGTCTTGGTCTTGGTATTGGTAACCTCACAAGCATTCTTCTTCCTGATCATCAGCTGAAGCTTAGTAGCGGCGGAAGCGACTTACTTGGTGACAGTCTCGGTGACCGTCGGGTAATGAGAGTAAGAGGTCCTGTCATCAACACCCATCTCCAATCAGGTGATGGGATGCGACTCACTTGGTAGCGGTCTTGCAAACCTCGGTGATGGTGGTAGTTCCACAAACGGGCTTAGGAGCCTGGTGACCAAAGGTAGCAGAGGCGACTTGAGCCATGACGGCAATGAGGGTGATAGAGAATTTCATCTTGAGTAGGTATAGGTGCGTAGGGTCTTATGAACAAAGAGTGTGAAATAACGGCTTAAAGAAGATATACGGGGGCAGAGTTTTGGATGGAAGGTGGGGATTTTGAGGAAGAAACGAACAAGCGGGAGAGAGACGGACACCCTTTAAGTCGTATCGCGGATACCCACGGATCATTCTCTTTACGAAAAGGTCAAAGCAAAGGACCCAAACATGGCCAAGACCAGAGCGGTCAGTGCGGTGTGGTAAAGGTAAGCAACCTTCAACGTTATTCAGATTAATCGGTTGTCAGCTCAGCTCCGACCCCGAGGTGTCAAGAAGAGTCCGAAATGGCTGTGTGAGAACAACCCCTTCGCTGTGTGATGTGTGAATCGATACCTTCCCGCTGTTGATATGATCGGGGGTTGTTGCGTGATGATTTAGATATCTAAACGTCGGTGTGTTTCCCGTTCGTTAAGGATACGGTTCCCGATGGAAAGGATCACAGGGGGAAGGGGGTTGAAACAGTGCCTTTGAGCTTGGTCTTTTACCACGATAAGACTTCGGATCGGGTGAGCTCTTTCGGATTTGTCGATGAAGACAGTAACTTGTGGTAACGACCGGCAGGAGGCTTTAGCGCCTGTTCAGGTCACCAATACCAGATATGCGATGATTGAAGGTCGGAAAAGGAGCAGCGCTTTGACGATGTAGCTTGGACGCCGAAGCTATCGGACGTGGTAGTCGCGTTCCGAAAGAATAAAGGGGTGTGTGTGTGTGTGCATGACGCATATAGATAAGCACACACAATATTCGCTTCCCGCTGTTTCGTCCTCCTTTGTGTATATGCCTGAGCGTAGTCAGAGCCTAGCGCTTGGATACTAGCGCTTGGATACCTCTTCATTCACCGCGTTCCAGTAGGTGTCTAGGTATGATCGCCAACTATACTTGACGAGAATGCGACATGGAAGACGCGTCACAATGTCTGATGTGCGAGTTCTGCTTCCGCGAGCCGGCCTTTGGCTTGGAATATGCTTATGGTGCATGCCTACAGAATTGCACTTAGATTATAGCAGTCTCGTAGCTATCGCCGCCCGCTTCGCTATGCATGATGATGCCTTGCTCTCCCCGCACTTCTCCAATCGCGCATTCAGTCTCAACTCTCCGGGGTCGCCGACCCAGGAGTAACTTCTGAGGGCGATCACCTGCCACCTCCCATCATGTTCATGAGCTGGCTCATATCTATGCTCATTAGTTGAACTCGCCAAGTCTAGAGTAGCAAGGCATACCAGGCATTCCACCGCCCCCTCCGCCTCCCATAGCTTTCATGGCTTCTACACTCATCAGCAACCTGAACATTTAAGGATTGATGGGACCTACCCTGCATCTGAGCCATATTGGGCATACCCCCACCTCCACCTCCACCGCCCATCATGGACTTCATCATACTTCCTATATCCATCCCACCAGGTCCTGCGCCTGGTGCACCGCCACCACCCATCATGTCCTGCATCATCTTCTGAGCACCTCCTGGTCCGGCTGCCCTGAGTTTCTTCATCATCTCTGGGGGCATCGCTTTCTGGCCTATCAGCTTTGCCACAGTGTACTACATGTGGGAGCTTACCCTCATAGCTTCGATCTGAGCGGGGGAGGGTTGACCATTGGGTCCAAGTGGTTTTCCACCAGCTGCAGCTTGCATCTTCTGCATAGCAGACATCCTGATCATCAGCTGCAACCTCGCGGGGTGCTGAGAGAAGGAGCTCACCATCCATTCTGACCACCGGCTTGACGGGCCATACCAGCCATCATTCTTGCTTGGGCTAATAGCTCTTCAACCTCCCGTACACTCGTTCCACTTCCTCGAGCCACACGTCTAGCTCTGCGGTTCAGTCCGACCGGGTTTCCAGCTTTATCGAAACTTATCTACTCTATCAGCTTGACCTCACAAGGAGCCATGGGGGAGCTTACAAAGATCAATCCATCCGAATCTAGTTCATCTGCCCTCATGGCATCAGTGATGAAGATCATACGTTTCAATTTCGCAGATGCTTCCTCTTCACCTCCCTCCTCCATCATACCCGACATTCCTGGAATCATCGATGTTATCTTGGACAAAGAGCCCCTGATCATCAGCTTTGCTCCAATCATAGCCCGATTGTGACGCACATGTTCATCATGCTTCCTAGTTGTTCTCTCCAATCTCGAATCGAGAATTTCCCCTCCGTCAGCTTCTTTGCCATTTCCTTTTGTCGATCAGGGTTCGCCATTGCCATATCTTGCCTATATGATAAGCGCGTGCTCACTCGTCGGTTTAGCTCACATATGTTCCATCAAACCCTGCATATCACCTTGACCTAGTAATTTCGAAATAAAAGGCTGAGGAGTAAATCGCTCAAGATCGTTCAGATGTTCTCCTGTTCCCAAGAAGATGATTGGCGTTTTCGTAGCTGCGACACTGGATGTCAGTTTTTCGCTCATATGAAGCATTTCCACTTACGCCGAGATAGCACCACCACCCTTAGCATGACCGTCCAGTTTGGTCACGATGATAGCTCCGAAATCTGCACTATCTTTGAACGCTTTCGACTGTCCTTCTGCTGCTTGACCTATCGACGCATCGAGAACCATGATCGTCATGTCCTGTTATTCAGCTAGATCAACGTTGAGATTAGGATAGCTCACAGGTTTGACAGCACCGCTGATAGCTACCATCTCCTCAAACAACTCGCTCTCCTGCTTGTGTCGTCCAGATGTATCAACAATGATGACATCGAATCGTTCTGTCATGTCAGCGTATCTCCAATAGGACTTCGAGTAGGTCTGACCTTTCCTGAACTTCTCAACACCAAGAGAAGCGATAGCCACAGGGTCAGTCTCGGTATAAGATCCATAGAATGGGATCTTGGCTTTCGTAGCGTTCCTTTCGATCAGCCAGGAGGTCACAAAAACATGAGGTGACGTACTGCTTCAATTGATCAAAAGCACCAGCTCGGAAAGTATCGGCACAGACTAGACAGGTCTTGAAACCTCTTCTTTGATAATGAACAGCGAGCTATCCGTCAGTCCTTCCTTCCTCTTTCCGTTGGGACGATGGCGTACTTTAGTACACGTCGTTGTCTTTCCCGCTCCCTGTCTTGTTAGCTATGGACCCCTCAGAAGTTCCTATAACATACCTGGATACCAACAGCCATCAAGACGTTGACTTTGCCCTTGGTGGGTTTATATGGCTCAGTTCCAGGATCAACGAGGGCTACCAATTCGTCAAATACCGCCTTTTCATCAGCTCCCACCGTTTCTCGAGGCATACCTTCTGAACAACATTCTTCTTGTTGGCTTCCTTGCCGCCCGCTTTCTCTGCTTCTTCGAGGTTCTTCTTGACCTGATCATTAGAATCTCCTTGAGTTTGGCAGGGTCATGCTATTTACCTTTGCTTTCACTTTATTTCGTAAGGAAGCTACTAATTTCACATTAACATCCGCTTCCAGTAAAGCCGCAGTGAGTTCTTTGAGGAGAGCATCAATGACCTGATATCAGCAGGTGGGCTAGTATGGTAGAAAGAGATGGACTGACCTTGTCGTCGACGACAGAAGCTCTCGAGAGCTGATTGAGAGCTCCGCCGAGTCTACTTCCTAGATCTGCCAAAACCATGGCTTGATCTTCTGTTGAGGGCCTCTTTGATTGTCGTGTGGGCTTGTAGACTCCTTGTGCTTCGTTTCAAGTATGCTAACGAGCGAAGGCTGAGTAGGATATATAGCAGAGAGTGAGGCCAGACATTGCCGCTACCTTATAGCCATTGCGGCGATCTCCGCCTTGCTGTCCTAACTCTCCACTCTAGAGGCTACCTTTACCCACCCTATACTACCAGAGCAACAATGTCATACGGTCGAATACCGGAAGAGAATCAGCTCATGTATGTTGCACAGCGCCAAGAGCGATTATCTGGCTGATCAAACAGTCAAGCGGACGATGACGAGCTTGATGCACTATCCTTTACCCAGCCTCAAGCCGGTCCTTCAGCGCCTCCCGCTGGCTCCTCTATCCAACCACCCATAAGTGGGCGTATAGGTCAAAGTAATGCTCCCAAGTCAACGACATTTGGCGGTGTGAGGATGGAAACGAGATATAATGGCGAGCCAACTCTTGATGAACCTGTTTCGAAGACTATTGTACGTTACTTCACAAGGAGAGGGCATAGGGCTGATGGTAGATGCGGGATCTGACTTCGATATATCAGAAATTACTGCAGGTGTTGTATCCACCTAAAGGGAACGGAACGAATCAATTATTGAGGTGAGTGATATGCTCCAACCTCACGAGTGGCTGACGGGAAAGGGATTGGGATCTATGGGGTCCATTAGTGATCTGCTTGTCGTTAGCAATTGTTCTGTCAATTGATGTGAGCTAAATGTTCCATTACGCTGCATAGCTGATAACAAGTCTCCACCTGAGCAATCAATGAATGTGTTCTCCCTTGTCATCTCCCTGGTTACTATTGGATCAGTCGTGATCACGGTCAACTCGAAGCTGCTAGGAGGCAAAGTGTATGTCCTCACTTCCTGCCTTATCATATGCTGATTGTCAGGTCGTTCTTCCAGAGCCTTGTAAGCTGGTGGTAGTCATGTTCGACAACTGAGCTGACCCGCAGTGTGTTCTCGGATACTCCTTAGCTCCAATATTACTGGCCTCTATCGTCTCGCTACTTGTTCACAATTTGTTTGTCCGTATACCCGTCAGTCTGGCATGCTGGGCGTGGAGTGTCTGGGGTGAGCTTCTTCGCTCTTTCATCAAATCGAGCTAATATACTAGCATCGATGAACTTCTTCAGCGGTACTGGATTGGAAGAGGGCCGGACCCTCCTAGCAGTGTATCCAATGTGTTTATTCTTCTTCGTACTCGCTTGGATGATTATGATACAGTGAAGTCACAGTGACGATTCTATGCATTACCAGCATGAAGATCTACAATTCTAGTCGATCGACGACGCTTACAATCTACGAGTCTTGGATGCAATATACAACTATTTCTACAATGAGGTCTTGGTCTGACTAGCAGATAGCGGCTGGAGCAGTGTCCCTACTGGTGAGACTGGGTCGAGAACCTGCGGGAAGGGGCAGCTCATCCATGCACTCCTGGCAGCTGTAGTCGTAGATGTGGTTCTTCATGTTGAGGATAGAGTACGACTTCTTATCTTTGGCCACGCAACCAGGGCAGGCGAATGACATACACTATATGTCAGGGGTTGTGCGAGAAGAGGTAGTTGTGGGACATACATGAGAGTGACAATTCACAGAAGCGGGTATGCTAGTGTCCATTCGGGATGCGGTCTTTTGCATTGCAGGCGAGGCGGGAACAGCGACTGGGGAAGTGAGGGGTTCATGACATAGCTGCTGGTCAGTGTGTGACGGTGAAAGAGAATAGAGGGTGGAATTCACTTTACAAGCCTTGGAGCCGACAGTGTTGACCTTTAGGTATCCAACCATTGTTATATATATGTTTACGGGCAAGCTCAATTTCTAGTAGTCAAGTCAAGTCGAGTCGAGTTCGAAGTTCGAATGGAGAATCAGAATCATCAACCTCCCAACCAGCTTATATAGCCTTCCAACCCCCACTCTCCCACCCAAACTTACATCCGTTGACATGGAGCTAATCACCCAAGATGACTTCAACCCCGGCCGGATCGGGGGTCATTCTTTTCACGCAAACGCTAGATATGTATCGGGAACCAAGGCTTCTTTTAACGAAATATCCCGCGTCACCCTTTTCCCCTACCCCATCCCCGACTTCAACGGGGTTGGTGTGAAGGGTTAAGGTCAAAGGTCGGTACAATACGAGTGTGTGGGAGGGACCATCCAGTGCATGGATATCAAAGGATAGAGGAAACGCCCCGGGGGATTGACCGAATGATCAACGTGTGTATGGGAAAGATCATCGTCCCTCTTAGTGCGATGATCCGGCCCGGATTGACCAAACATCCTTTGAGCCATGACATAGCCCTTCAGTGCATGTCGGAGCAGTACAAGCAGTACAACATGCATACTACGGGCTACTTTAGTCGACCTTACGCTTCTTGGCCTTTTGTTGCTGCTTCTTGCGTCGAAGTCGCTCGGCTTGTGCAGCAGTCTTGATTGTCTCAGACTTGGTCTCGGTGTCTCGGACCGGTGATTCGGTAGTTTCCATCTCCACCTCCATATCCTCCGCATTCTCTCTAGCTCGCTTCAGTGTAGACTGCTCGGCAGGCTTGCCCTCTTCGGCCTTGGATGGCTCACGTCGTTCGAACGCGGACACAAAGAAGCCGTTTGTATGGTCCTCGGGTAAGCACCTGATCACACCCTCGGCAAAAGCTGTACGTCAGCGCGTCGATTGTGGTTGTATTGAATATAACCTACCCTCATCGCCGCCCATCTCGGCAGGTCGTCCACGTCGATGCCATTTCGGCAGCACAGTTGACCTCGAGGCCAGTGTCCAGCCCTTCGCTTTGGCTTCTTTAGATGCTAGAGCTTTCATGACCACTTGCTCATCTTCTTCGGGATGAATGGAGCAGGTGGAGTAGACGATCTTCTTTGCAGCAGAAACTGGTATCAGTGTAGTCGAGGGGTATGACCTACATTTGAAAGCATGTTGGATCATTTGTAGTTGGAAAGAAGCTAGTTTCTCCAATCTCTCTGCTTTGGCATCCGTCTCATCTTGAGTTTCTTGTTCTGCCTATCAGCTTTGTTTGCCATTCTTGGCGTACCTGCAAGTAGGTAATCCAGCCTGTTGACAATTCCCGATCCCGAACAACTTGGGTCAAGGAGACTGAACGTCAGCTCAGATATGATCATCAGGACCTACATCCTGGTGACTTTGGCAAATTCCTTATCATTCGGGTTGGAGTTTAGGAAATCCGCTCGTCTGGGTGTGACATTCGAGCATCCCGCTCGGTCAAGCATCTTTTCGAGGGTCTTGTATCGGCCTTCCGATCTTTCAAATGCGTGCACCTAGGACGTCAGCTTGACTCAATCTCGACACGACCCGAAGACGCACCTTGCCGACATTGCCCATCAATGCTGAAATGTAGCTCGTCTTGTTTCCCGGTGCGGCCCTGTCGATCAGTCTTTCACTGGTCGAGAAGGATAATCGGGCCTACGTGGCATCAAGACAATCCCCATCGCTTGCCTCCCAGCCCTCCATCAACACCTTGGCAGGCATACAACTAGCTTTATCCTGCAAGATGACTGCCCCAGATTCGTACCACAGATCTCCAGTCCACCAACTCGTAGTTGATGGAAAGACCAGTAAATCCTCCAGGTGTTCATCCATAAAGAAGGCTTTGTCCGGTACAGGAAATACCGGCGTCTCCACCTTTTGGAACCCATGCTTGCTCTCCAAGTGTCGGTGTAGGGCCGCCAATGAAAAGTCGTCTGACCTAGAGGCATCGATATTAGGGTTATATCGAACGTATCTCGCTCCTTCTCCTTCACTCGCAGATTTGCCGAGATCTTCTTTTCGCGATTTCCCTTCTTTCAATTGTATTCTGACTAGCTCGGACCTCAAGCGTGTTTGATGTCGAATGACAGCTTCTTTAGGCGGCCATTTGTCGGAAGCTTCGATTCGCTTTTTAGACGAAAACAAGAGGTCGTGAATCATGACCTGGAGGAGGGATTTCGAAGTTGGTTGTCGAGGAGGGGTCTTTCGGGGGAATGTGAGCTTCTCAATTTGCTGGACTGATACCGTTTCGAGAAGCTGGGTAAGGACAGATCGATCTGCATGTCAATGTTGCCTCTTATTCTGCATCAACGATAGTCACATTTCAAGGTCTCGATCACCACTGGCTCATCAGCTCTCATGTGAGTCGGACATTATCAATCTTACAAGCAAGCAATCTCTTTGACTCGCCGGGAGTACAGTTGATCCCAGCAGCACTCAATGATCCTTTAACAGAACCCTGATGCCTATCAAGGTGATCCAGTGCCAAAGCAGCATTCTTATAGAAATTCATATTGAGCGCGACAGTACACTAAAGGGAATGCATTCAGCTACGATATCTATGTACATGTAATAAAGCGTACCTGTATATCCAATCAGACGAGACTTTCAGTCAGCACATCTCCCTTGTTACAGAATGTATGGAAGGGGAATGAAGAGATCAGGTACGATTGTGTGGTCACCAAAATATGGTCTGACAATGTAGATAAGTTTGTAAAAGCATCATAGAAGGGATGGGGTGGGTAAGAGGACGGCAAGTTTGGTGTACTCACCTAATCTCTATACTGAATGGGAGAGGTTGTAAGTTATAGAAAGGTCTCTGAAATTTCTGAATATTGCTTTCAATTCAATTACGTAATTATCGACGCGGGCGCGTGGCGGCTTACCCACTCTACTGCGATTACGTCTAAGGTTATCTCAAGTGAGTATTCCATCTAATTGTTACCCGGCTATCGACGTCGAGTCCCTCTCTCAGAACATTGGCAAAAGGTGTGCGGGAGGAATTATACGGATCCGACAAAGCGTCGAACAGCAGACGCCCTATAGTCAACGCTCCTTTCATGAGCGATTCGAACAAAGCGAGGTTCGCACTACATTAACGCCAAAGCGATACGACTCTTCGTGTAACAGATAATCGCCATTATGCGCTTGTTATCCACTCTTCTGGCCGTGGCTCTTGGGCCTTTGGCTGCTTTAGCGGCCGATCCCGAAGTGACGATAACGAGGCTTGCCAATCTGCCCAGCCGATTGTTTTACTTTGATGATACTCCGGTGTGTCCACTTTATAAATTCAGCTTTGGTATGGCAGCTGATCATTCAGGTCGTTCTGATGCAGGATCCAGTCACATTGAAAGTCCTCCGTTCCCCGGACGAGGGCAAGACCTGGTCTCCTGTCTCTGGACCCGAAGAAGCGGTCCGCCTAGTCGCCCATCCTCACAGTAAAGAGATGGCTTTCGTCATTGGCCGATCTACGACCCATTGGGTCACTTACAATAGAGGAGACTCCTGGCAGTCGTTCACAACCCCTCGCGAAGCCAGTTTGTCAGGTGACACACTGAATTTCCACGCCGAAAAGGAAGGATGGATTTTATTCCAGGGTTTAGCATGTGATGAAGGAGGATGGGGATCTCGAAAACCATGCTGGGACGAGACTTATTATACGACAGACGCTTTCCGAACCGACACCAAGTTACTTCTTACGCAAACAAGCTCGTGTCTCTTTGCCAGATCGACAAAGGATTTCAGCGATGCTCCTGAGAATACGGTCTTTTGCGTTGCTTTCGATGAGAATCAGAAACCGGGTATGCACAGCTACAAGGAGAGTAGGCTGTACTCTTCCGACGATTGGTTCGCTACGAAAAGATTTATCGATATGGGAATTGGAAAGAGGGCCAAGGGTGTCATGGGACTAGGGGTCGTTAGCAAATTCATGGTGGTAGCCATGAAAGTGGAAGAGGGTGAAGCGAAAAGAGCATCAGCTGGAGATCCAATGTAAGTCTTGATACGTGACCCGAGCTCATGTAAGGCATCTTTACGTCTCGACGAATGGCAAGGACTGGAGACAAACGCAATTCCCCCACTCTGCTATGCCGTAAGTCTGTCGATGGTCAGAAGGCTGAGAGACTGATATACAGGGACTTGCGCGAGAAGTGAGATACTCTGCGAGGCTAAGTCATTCCCAAGCTGACTATCAGTGCGTACACGGTAGTCGAATCGAGTACCCACTCAGTAGCGGTCGATATCCTGACGTCCCCATCAGCGAATATCGGAACTCTCTTCGTTTCCTCGGCCGAGGGTACCTATTTTGTGGAAGCGCTGGCTGACACGAATCGTAATGAATACGGCATTGTCGATTACGAGACCCTAGTAGGGTTGGAAGGTGTTGGGATCGCAAATGTGGTGGCAAACCGTGAAGAGGTGGTAGGATGGAATGAGGAGAAGAAATTGAAGACAGTCATTACCTATGATGATGGTACGTCTTTATCGATGTCTGGGCTGATCTAGGTAGGATCAAGCTGGAGACCTATGAAACCTCCCGCCAAAAGGTTGAATGGAGATGACTTCAGCTGTAACGGCGATCTGGTGAGTGATATTGCCACTGACTGGACTGACCCCAGTCGACATGCTCTCTTCACGTACATGCCGTCACCACCCCCCACAATTACGGACGTGTCTTCTCATCAGCCGCACCAGGCTACGTCATGGCAGTCGGATCAGTCGGCGAGACTTTGGCTCCTTATGGTGAGTCATGTCTGCCCTACTAGGCTAACCCAGTAGAGGAATGTGATACATACCTCTCGAGTGATGCTGGACTGACTTGGACGATGGTCCAGGAGGGCGCTCATACCTACGAATTCGGTGATCAAGGTAGCATTCTGGTCATTGCCGATGATGAAGATGTCACCGACCATGTCCACTATTCATATGACGGTGGGAAGACTTGGTACATCCGTCATATCTACTTGGACCAGCAAGCTAATGCTACAGGAACAAATTGGACCTTGGGCTTACTATCCGATCATTACTGCTCACCACGATACCAGATTCTACATCCCAGAAGTAAGTCCAGTACAGTAGTATGTCTGTGTCTGATATAAAGGTTCCTACTGCTCGGTACCGCGTCCCGCAAGGATTCTGGGTCAGAAGGTAGACATGCTATGATCTTCCTGGACTTTGCGCCATTGCAGACTCGACAATGTAATGACGACGATTTCGAAAGGTGGAACGCAAGGAGTTCAGAAGGACACGAGTGTCTTATGGGACGCAAGGTAATAAACTCTTCGTCACAGATGACTAGGAGCTGATGCGTAGCAATGGTACCGCCGCAGAAAGCTCGATGCTGTTTGTTATGTAGGCCACAAATTCGAAGATCCAGAAGAACACGAGGAAAGCTGTGACTGCGTAGCAGAGGATTATGAATGGTACGTCTCCGCAATACATAGTAGCTAATTTCAGCGATTTCAACTTTGTTCGACAAGATGGTGAATGTGTTCCAGTCGGTCCTGAACCTGTACCGGCTGGTACTTGTCAGAGAGATAACGACAAGTACCTCGGTTCCTCTGGATATAGGAAGATTCCGGGAAATGGTTGCGTCCAGGGTGTCAAGCTTGATGAGAAGGTCGAGAAGGATTGTACAAATGGTGAGCTTCCGCCGTACTCATGTGATCCCATAGCTTAATATCCAGCTCGTCCACAAGATGGCAAAGTCTCGCACGTCGTGGTGAGTTGCTCATTATGTTGCCAATCGCAACAGCTCATCATCTAGCACGACTTCCAGGCGCTGATTTCGTCTCACAACTACTTCAAGGACTCCGGCACGATTCTAGTTCAGCTCGCCGACGGTACCGTCTGGCAATCATCGAATGAGGGCTTCTCATGGAAGCAGCTATACCCCCAGGAAAACTTCCTCGGTATTGTTATGCACCAATTCTCTGGCGAACGAGCGTACCTCATCACCGACAAGAAAAGGATCTACCACACTACCGATACCGGTAAATCATGGAATTCGATCTATCCCGAGACTGAGCCCAATAACCTTGGTATTTCCATCCTCGACTTCCACCCCACGAAGCCGGACTGGCTGATATACACCGGTTCTATCGATTGCGCATCGACATTGTCAAGTACCTGTAGGGCCGTAGCGTTCTACTCTACAGATCACGGAAAGAGGTGGAAGAAGATCGATGAATACGTCAGGACCTGTGCTTGGGCAAGGGATGCCAGACTCAAGATCGACGAAAGAGAGATCATCTGTGAATCATACAAAAACAAGAAAGGGTCTCAGAGATCGGGCGATTATAATCCTCTAGAGCTCATCGCTGGGGCAAACTACTATTCGAAAAAGATCAAGATCTTCGATGCCGTAGTTGGATTTGCTAGTTTCTCAGAGTATCTCTTGGTCGGACAGGTGAGTTACATCGGGCTTACAGTGGCTGATGAAAAGTTGAACGAGAAAGCGGGAACATTGTCGCTTCAGGTTTCATTGGACGGCTACCACTTTTCGGAAGCTCAATTCCCTCCTAATATGAAGATTGGCAACAAGGCCTACACGTTAGTCTGCTGCCTATATTAGGAGATTAAGCTGACAACCAGTGTCTTGGAGAGTAATACCGATGCCGTTTTCCTACATGTCACGATGAGTATCGCCAACGGGAAAGAATGGGGTAGTATCTTCAAGTAAGTCCGACCAGGAGGGTGGTGGCTAACAGTAGATCCAATTCGAACGGTACATACTTCAACCTAGCGGTCGAGCATGTCAATAGAGATGCCAATGCTTATGTCGATTTCGAGAAAATGATCGGATTAGACGGTATTGCAGTAATCAATGTTGTTGTAAGTCCCCTCTCCCCCTCTACGTGAGGTACCGAGCTGACTTCTAGTCTAATCCAGCGGAAGCTGAGATATCGGGAAACAAGAAACTTCAGACGAGGATTACGCATAATGATGGCGGTAGTTGGAAGCCTCTCAGCCCGCCTTCGAAGGATTCGCTCGGTCAGGCATATGATTGTAGCTCTACTGTATGCTCCTCCTCTGCCCTCGTCCGCGATCAAGCTGATCTCCAGTCGTGTGGGCTACAGATTCACGGTTATACTGAGCGTCGAGATCCGAAAGCGACATACAGTAGTCCATCCGCCATCGGTGTAAGTTGTCCCCGACGTGATAGATTTCAGGCTGACAATGGTAGCTGATGCTTGCCGTCGGTAACGTCGGAGAACAGCTCGCACCATATACCGATTCCGATATATTCCTGACTCGTGACGGCGGTTTCACATGGGAGGAGATCCACAAAGACGCTCACATGTGGGAGTTTGGAGATTCCGGCTCGGTGCTGGTCCTCGTCAACGACGAGGAAGCGACCGACCACGTCATTTACTCTACGGACGAGGGACTAAGCTGGAAGGAATACTCGTTCGGTCAAACGCTTCGGGTTCGATCCATCCAAACTGTACCTCAGGATACGAGTCGACGGTTTGTCCTTCTTGGTGTCAGACCCGGAATGACAGACAAGACTGTACTCATCCATCTCGACTTCTCAGCTATTACAAAAGAAAAATGTGCTCTGAGTATCGAAGATCCTAATCATGACGACTTTGAGCTTTGGTCGCCTGCTGAAGGTCGAGATGAGACTTGCCTATTCGGAAGGCAGACATTGTATCATCGAAGGATCAGGGATAAAAATTGTTATGTTGGTCAATTGGTTGAACAGCCAAAAACAATCGTCAGGAACTGCACATGCTCTCCATCCGACTTCGAATGGTAAGTCCCATCATCCATGAATCTTCTGACGGGTAGTGAATTTAACCACTTCCGAGGTGAATCTGGGAAATGCGAACTTGTCCCTGACGCCACTACCCTATCAATCGACACGATGGAGGAGCAATGTGATGGGTTCACATCGACATGGTATGAACGAACCGCGTATCGAAAGATCCCATATTCGTCTTGTGAAGGTGGAGAAAGACCGGACAGGGGTAAAGCGCATGCCTGTCCCGGGTTAGTGGGAGGCGGTGGTTTGAGCGGATTGTTCTGGCTATCAATCGCTATACTTCCGTTCGCACTTGCTGGTCTGGCTGGATACTGGTGGTACCACAAAGCTGGTCGACCTGGGTATGTTTACCCTCTAATTATTGCAGGGAGATGGGCTGATGAAAGTGCGATTCAACTTGGAGAACACCGGGCGTTCAGCGGAGACGGAGCTGCAGGCAGTGCATTATCTGTACTCGCCTCCATCCCCGTTTTCCTGGTCGCAGCGACGCAGGAAGGGTGGTCCTGGGTCACTCGACGAGTGCCCTTCTTGGACGACTTGTTCACGAGACGATCACCCTATAGACAGGTTCCACTGGATGATGATGGTGAGTTCCCTCCATCTCTTATCAAAGCAGTAGCTGACTTGTCAGCCGAAGTATTGGGCAATTACGAGGATGAGTAGTGGTAGAAGTCATATGCATAGATGCTAGATATATAACGCTTTGCGAACATATTCACGTTTGTCCTGCTTCCAGCCAAGCTGCATGTCTCTGGACCAATCGCTCAACTATGAGCGATTCAATTTCCAATTCGTCCTGCCCCGTAGACCTCTCACTTGCCTCATCCAGCTTCAGCCAAGTCTCCTTGAATTCATCATCATCGAATTTCTTTTCCAGTGGTGGTGTCTGAGGTCCAGCCTCGGCATTCACGGGCTCCACCGTTCTGCGCCCCGGATTCGTAGGTTCTACGAAAACAACTTCGAATTTACGTCGATGTAGGTCGTTACCTATGACTATTTGATGGCCGTAGCGGGATAGCGCTGCTCTCGCTTTTGGTATTAGAAGGGATTGTTCCGTTTCAAGCTGTTGATCAGCTCAATTGAGGTACCTGTATCTGTGAAGCTTACTTTGAATGAGACAATATAGCCTTCTGGAGTCCATTCTTGGACTAGTGGTTTCAATACCTTTGGGACTTGATCCATATCGAGGCTTAGGGTTCCATGGCCAGACTGGATCTTGTGTTCTGCCTAGATTGGTCAGCTGACGAACAAGCTGTCAAGGACGGTCGCTCACGGTACGGTCTTCGGGTAAGAAGAAATCCGAGACGGCGGCAGCGAGATAGAACATCCCTCTCCTTCCGAGTGGAGCCATCGCCCCACTCACACTTCTTAATAACCAAAGATATTCATTGATAGTTTGAAAATCTACACTCAGGAGCGTTCCCTCAGTCTGTGATCGATTATAAGCCTCCAAGACCGGCTTCAATTTATCTTTATCGGGAGAACGTATTCTAATCTCGTTGTCGGACGAGATTGTAAGTAGATCTAGGAAAGGGTTCAGAGAGTGGGAGTAATGCCGTGAGAATGGGCGAAGCGAGTGTATACGGTGTAGGAAGATCACTGCGTAGTTCTGTGACAGGAAATATTCGGCAGATGTCGCTCCTCTTGTTCCAGCTGAGAAATTGTCCAGGAATCGTACTCTGCCTCGTCAGTCATCGGACATCTAAGTTCAATATGGGGACGAACGTGTTGGCTTCCAGTGGGACAGTTGTTCCCCCACTCTACAATGATCAGCTACATCTCGGCCTGAGGCCTATCTGGCTCACCGTGATCAGGACTACTCGCTTTCCATCGACTGCTTTCCACCTATCAACGAAAGCTTGCACCCGGGCCGTGCGCTCGTCCAGTCCTGCCGGCGGCTTCTGCGTTTGGAAATACGACTCGGTACTGAATGGTGTGGATGGCATTTTGCCTATAGAGGAAGGGTTCCTTTTGCTGTACCTTGTCGCTTACAATTATTTGAACGCTAAGGCTTATCCCGTCGCCGTTTCGCTATGTCGATGGACTTGAGTGCAAGGACTGCTATACAGCGCTAATAACCTACTGTCATCATAGCCCGTTCACGTTACCATTCTGTATACACCGTGCCTGAATGCGTGAACTTCGTCGACAGGAAAATCCCATTCATGACACATACCACACATCATCCTTCTTGTCCATCTTGTTCTGTCCTTGTCAACTCTCGAAGTTCACTAGTAAGGCAAGTGGATACATCAAGATATACTTGGACTGGAAAGACATCATTCCCCGACCTCGAACACTGAGAAGTCGCCTCGACAGCCTCGATCGAAAACGACCGGAAGGGTCTACTTTCCTATCTTTCAAGCTTGGACATCTTCGACCAGCTTCTCGCTCAGCTGACTGAGTCGATATATCTTTACTCCCATAGTCCGCTATTCTACTCGACCCGCTCGACAAAACTAAGCTTGACGGTATCAGCCTACGCTCCATCTCCTCACAATATAACGACCCCGCATGTCTCTCCTTATCCTCTTGGCGCAATGCGTCTGCATGTTCATTGCAAGTTTCGCGGTCGGTAGTCTACCGTTGATGTTCAAGTCCTCGACTCAAGGTTCGTCTCTTTCAGTTTGGCGCTGAATAAAGCGGAAGCTGACAAACCAGGCTCCCGGATAAAAGCTGTATCTACTCTTGGCATGGGATTGCTTGTTGGCGCAGCATTAACGATCATTATACCAGAGTGAGCTGTCTTAAACTGAGAGATTGGTTGAAGCTAATCTGAAGGGGCGTGTCAACTGTATACGGCGCTCTACCAGAGACGGATGACGAACATCACGATGAATCGACAACACGTGCGATTGGACTGGCTCTTCTTGCTGGTTTCGCTCTAATGCTCTTGTCAGTCCCCCTTTTTGATAGCTGGTCGGTCCTGATGACAGAATCGAGTCTCTGATGCCACATCCACCCGAGACTCCTCCCTCATCTCCCCTCTCTTCACCAGATCGTCCATCACTCGATGACTCACCCTCTGGATCTATCCATTCCCAGGAGCGCAGGCCTTACCCCGTTCACGTTAATTCGTCTACTCCCATTGTCCAGAAGAAGAGGATGCATATCGAGGACGGCCTTGAGAGCGAAAGACAAGCCAGTAGTTTTGCTCATGGTCTAAACGCTACTTTGGGTCTGGTCATTCATGGTGCGGCAGATGGGATCGCCTTGGGCGCAAGTAGTTTGAGTGGGAATGGCAGTCTCGGACTCGTCGTCTTCCTGGCCGTATTGGTTCATAAAGGTCAGTCGGATCGTGTGCCGTGACGCGTCGAGCTGATAGTGTAGGTCCAACTGCCCTTGGTCTCACCACCACTCTGATGTCCCTCAACCTCACCCCACCTCAGATCAGGCGTCGACTGCTTATTTTCTCATTCGCTGCACCCCTAGGAGCAGTCATCACCTTCTTCCTAGTCAAGTTGTTCGGAGTAAGCGGCCAACATAGCGCCGGCGAAATAGATAGTCTGGGCTGGTGGACCGGCATTGCCCTGCTTTTCTCGGTAGGCTATCTTTGACATCTGTTACGACTGAAGCTGATCTACAGGGCGGCTCGTTCTTATACGTCGCAACTGTTATTCAGCCATTGTCCAATGATGCCCATGCGCAAGGCTCGCACTCGAGTGGACATGCTCCACATGAGGAAACGGTTGAGCTGGGGAAGTATCAGCGTACGGCATTGTTGATCGTTGGTATGCTTGGACCTGTGGTTCTGAGTATGATAGTAGGAGACGCTCATTAGATCTGTTTATTGCATGCACTAGAGATTTGTACGATCAGGACTTGCTTCACGACGCCCGAGTCAGGACTGCATGTTCCGTGGCGTTATGACACAGCTTGAAATTGGGTCTGCATGCTTTCTTCTTCTTATTTACTTCTAAGTTTCTCAGATCACGCGCAGATCTGGCTGTATCTCTGACCACCAACACCAGCCTCGACATATTGGCTTCCTCCAGTACCGTTCTCCTGCAAACTAGGCGACGACGGGCTGCAGCCGTAGACGTTCTGTTTGATCAGCTCTTGCTCCCATGTTGAGTACATTGACAGGCTTACAGGTAGCTGAGGTAGGAGCTGGTTCTGGATGAAAGTAACAGTCTGCGAGATCTTGTCATTGGCTTCTCCCAAAAGGGCAGCGGGAATACCAGAGGTGAGACCCTGGTAAATGGCGCAACCGATCTCGGGAGCTTGACCGAGGTTCTGAAGGGCGCCGAGGGGGTTTGGTAGCACGAGCTCCGGTCCGGAGAGGTAGGTGGGGCCGAGACCAGCAACGAGCTGAGCGACTCCGTAAGGAGTGGCTCGTCGGTACCAGTTGTCGGGGAATCGTTCGGGTACATAACAGATGGAGCCATCTTCGTTGGTCTGCATACCCAAGAGAGAAGAGATGGACTCGTAGTTGGCAACACCACCCGCACCTTCGGTGCCGTTACCGAAGAAGGCTGGGATGAAGGGATATTCACCGAGGATCACGACGATAGTGTAGGAGTTAAAGAACAGCTTGTCATTGTTGTTGATGGATTCCTGGGCGTTCTGGCCGTAGAAAGCGTTAGAAGCGGCAAGATTGAATTCCCCACCGTTCTGCTTTGCGAGCTCGATATATCGCTTGAATCGGTCAGGGTTGGCGTTGTGGTTGTCTGATAGTCAGCACAGCCTACGCCTGCGTTGTGATGCCTACCTCCACCATTTAAATAGAAGTCTTTCCTCAAAGCACTGATATCGCCCTCGCATCGACTGTGTCCGTCTAGACCTAGCTGACGACCAGCTTCTCGAGATCCGATACCGGCGGCAGAGTATGTCCTATCATCCTCACCTCCGAGGGAGAAGGTTAGGGACTCGATGTTACCGCCGAAAGCAGTAGCGATGAAGATCAGGAGAGTGGATAGATCGGTACCCATGTTGAAGCCCTCTGCAGTGGCTTGGATGACCTCGCCAGCAGTGACGATACCGCTTCGTGAGATGTCTGTTCATCAGCGACCATATTTGTGCCACCAAAAAAAGTGCCACAAAAAATTGACTTACAACCATGGTTCGCCAAGGTGTTCAGACCGGGACAAGGACCTCGCTGGTCGGTCGGACCAGGGGCCTGGAAGGGGTGGTTCTCATCGGGAACTCGAGTCTCGCCGTTACCAAGCTCAGCGAGAGAGCCGAGTAGACCTTCGAGTAGACCACCGACGCCGCCCAAAGCATTCTGAAGAGTCTCTTCGAGGCCGAGGCCCAAAAGCCCATCTTCTGTACCGAGACCAAGAAGCTGTCTTTTGACTAGCTCCTCATGAGACTCGCCTTCGAGCTTGGCCATTTTATCGAAACCGAAAGGACAACCTTTCTTCTCGGGAGTGGGTGCTTCTCCATCTCGAGCCATCCACGGGTGAGCAGCAGCGGAAGTCACCAAAGCCGCACCTAATAAGAGGTTTTTGAGTAGCATGTTATTGATGAGTGTATGTGAGAACGGGATCGCACAGCAAATACCCTCCAGCTTATAGGTCAGCTCCATACGGTTGTTAGTCTAGCTGATTTTTGCGTCAGAGACCGAAAAGAATGTAGAAACAAGTTGTTTGGTAAGTCCGGTTGATCAGCCCTGATTCCCACTCACCGGGTACTGGGCAGTTCCGCCTGACAGCCCTTGCAGAAAACTACGGAACGTTCAAGCTAGTCGATCATGCCGAGAAGTTGATATCCTGAGTTTACATTCTATCAGACTATGCATGTACAATGCGAGAGCGCTGATTTGCTCATGTCATATGTTCTTTGAGGTAACCCGTAATCCGCTTGGCTTAGCGTGGGCAAAAAGCGTCATCCGTTTCGTTTGCCCCTGATCTACCCCGCGTCACTCTCCTTCGGAATTTACTTTATCCTGGCCGTGATCGAGCTTTCCTTCGGAGGTGCTTCTATGATCATGTCACCAACTCCAGAGTGTCGTCAATTCATGACGACGCCTAGAAGGTATTCTACTAATGGGAAGCGAAATATGACATGACGTGACAGCTCACAAAGCGGGCGGTCGCTCGGACGCTATTCTGTTGCAGGCGATGTGCCGTCTGGGCAGACATCACGACAAGGAGCCTAGCCTAGCGTACTCGAGAATACATACGGAATTTACGCCAAGCACTAGGAAGCAACGCGGACCATGGCCAAAGCATATTGGCCATCTTACGTGACTTGAACTTTCTGGAGACATCGATCGTTGCGGAGCAAACTCGTCAGCACATTCAGTCGTATGTCTTGTCAGCAAGGAGACCAAAAACAAAAAGGAAAACAGGTGCAAAACATGCGTCAAAGAGGCCACCAAGAATCTCGAGTACTCAGATATAGCATTGTGCATCGATTGAAGAGGCTGAGTCTAGTGAGGTGAAAGTACACAGCCCAGACAGGCGTAGGAGGAGAATTTCACGACTACCATCGGGAGGATGGAACGATCTCAACTAGTCAGGTATGCAGTGAAGATATGACCCACGCAAAGGCTCTCGACCTCGGTCGGGTATTTCGTAGGAAACCACATTGGTGTTCAAGCGCTTGCGATGCCGACATCCGAGATCAACAGCTCATTGTTCGGGCGTGCAGGAGGTCGCATACTTGGCTGAGCCCAGGCATGATACATGAACAAATGGCGTCGCCTCGTCGGACAACTGAGGCCTGAGCGGGAGTGGATACCGTTGGATAAACCCTTCCGCCAGTCGAGCAATAATGTGCAGATCGACATGGAGACAACAAGGAGACCAGATGAAACGGTTGTTCCCGCACCCCCAAAATCCCATCATTGTGGGGGACAATACCCGCCGCACGCCTTCACTTCTCAGTCACAACTTATGATAAATGCATTGCATTTAGTTCACACCAGAGGCATGTTGCGGAGTCTGGCGGTGATACGATGGTAATACAAATTTGGCGATGAAGGATATCCGTGCCCGACTACTGGATATTGACTGTATATCAGCGAAGCTCAATAAAGTCTCTATGAAGTCAGGTGACGTACAGCTTTCTCCGCATCCACATTCGTCAACGACATTAGGGCTATCCAGTCAGCTTCATTACGACAATCGATGTTCAATGCAGACTCACTTGTCGAACACAAATCCAGCGCTTAACCTATTATCACGCCAATCCATCGTACTTCCAATGATACTGAATAAAGCTTTTGAATCTATCAACACCTTGACTCCATCCTGTTCTACTACTTCATCGAAACGTCCTCCTGGTGGTGGAACATAATCGAGATGATAGGCCATTCCTGCACATCCTCTTGTTTTGACTCCTATGCGTAATAGTTTAGGTTCGGTAGGAGAGTCGACCAACGCTCGTAGTCGATCTAGTGCTCCTGGAGTCTGATGGTCAGTTGTATGCATCATCTGATAAAATGAGGTATGACTGACCATTGTAATTGCTGCTTTCTTCGATTGGATCTTTCGACGTGGAGCACTTGACTTTGATGGACTCTCGGCCTCCTTCTGTTTCCCCTTCACATCCGAGACTGATCCATTGTACGCTGGTGCTGGGACTCCTTCAAATCCCGACGCTGTGTCTGGTCGTGGTATGGCATGAGCAGATCGGATAGAGGTGGATGATCGAAAAGCGGCGTAGCCTAGACGGGATGATGAAGCAATTGGGTGAAGCCTCGAGGCATAGCAGTATGTGCTACGTATAGATTGAGGTAATAGTGACATTTTTGGGTATATTTACTGATCAAGCTGATGATAGACTATAATGACTGTATGGTATCGACTGATTAGAAATCGGTTGATTCTAAGTGGCGAGTTCGGGAAACTCGGAGTGGGGACGGAATCAAAGTGCTCTGCTATGATACTGCTTCTAATTCATGCATACCTAGGTCACAGGACGCTCTCTTCTACTTGCAACAATCATACACGTGTATTCGAACGGACAGGAAGAGTCCTATATAGGATGAGTAGCCTTGGGCCCAGGTGCGGGTGGGCCGGGTGCCGTGGGGACCGATGCTGTACATTAACAAAAGAACGAATTTGAAGCTGATGGACTCACGAGGTGGTGCCGGTGCTTGTGACCCTGCGGAAGCGACGGATGTGGTAGAAGCGGCAGGCTGTTTAGGAGATGTTGGTGAAGTAGACGATGTTGGGGATAATTGAGCTTTTTCGGCGAAAACCCATGATTTCACATGGTTCAGCATCTCGGTCCGGTCCTGAGGTAGTCTATTTGGTCAGCACTATCATTATTATATTGCCTTACCCGTCAAGATCAAGCTTTGGCATCCACCTGTCTCCGGCGACATTGCGGAAGAAACGTGCTTCGGGATGTCCTTGTCCAGACGCTTCCCTCTGTCTTGCCTTTTCTCTCTGCTTGTCCTCGACTGCCGATTTCGCGGCGGTGGCTCCATGCATGTCATCTTTCTTGATCGCTTGAGTGAGGTTCGCCCATAGCCTGCTGATCAGCCCATGTCGCCTTGGATCAACACACCTTCTTGACTCATTCTCCTCCTGCTGATCCTCTGGCAGTACCGACTTGGGTACATTCTTTGCCGTCTTGGCGTCAAACATGACGCTCTTGCCCTTTCTCTTGTCGCTGTACTCTATGACATCGTGCCAGTGACCGGATATGTCTCCAACGTGGTAATTATCGGGACCCTTGACAGCTCCGTGGATTGCATTGTATCCACCAGAAATCCAACCCTGCCGTCAGCATTGTTGTCATAAGCAATCTCACCTTCGTTCTAAAGTCAACATCGCAATGGTAATCTAGCTCCTCGTTTTTGATACTCGAGACATCTCCTAGCTCAAGGATCATCTTTCCGAATAGGATACCTCGGGCGTAGGTGTTTGGCATCTACTCATCAGGATTGGACACATGAGGCAAGTAGAGCGACGGACAGTAATGACATATTCCCCATCCTGTGGCCGGTCTAAGAGTCGGATCCTATCTTCTCCCTCCATGATGGTTGCCGCGCTGTTGCCCAAGAATTTAGATTTGGGCTTCAATTCACCAGTGATCAAGAGACCGTTCGCTGGGGATATGTAGAAGAATGCCGAGACGGGCTGATGTCAGCTTGCGCTAGGGGAGAGAGACATACAGGATGATGCGAGACCTGCTCGGCGATGTAGAGCCCCTCGGAGCCATCTGGGTAGTTGTATGTACATCTAAAGAACTCGCCTAAGACGGGGTTGTATCTATTGTCAGTCTGATCGCGGGTCGATGACATACGGCTTCTTTACTCTGTCCGTTAGCGCTGTCCACATTTAGACCAAGAGTGACTCACCCTTTAGGCTTGATGTGCCATCCACTGAGGTAATAGGTTGCAACCTTCAAGAACCTCTCCTTCTCATCTTCAATCGAACCGGCGCTGCGTCATTAGCTATGTCGCATCTGACTCCCTACGGTAGGCGTACCCGAAGATGAGATCCGGATGTGAGAAGAAATCGGTAATCCTCTCCAACAATGACCGAGGCTCAAGAACGAACGTTGGTAGCGCTATTTTACTCAAATCCATCCCAGGCCGTACTGCCTCATCAGTCACATACCCTACACCCAAGGACATTGTGCTCACACTGGGATATAATAGATCCCAAAATATTTCCCTCCTCCTTGTCTAGCTCACTTGTGTCGTTCTCATTACCATCCGGCCTTTCTCCTCGTCCGCTTGCATCCGATGATCTTCTACCTGCTTTCCCTGAGAGTGATAGCGACTCCATACCTCCTGAGAGTAACCCCATCGTGAACGATGATTGAGGTGTGGTAGTGGATGTTTAATATAGGTGGCCAAGGTGATCTTAAAGCTGTAGAAGAAGAGACGTGTGTGCCTTTGGTAGATGACGTATCTAGGTGTTGTGTGGGGAATGTTTGCACGTTGTCGACAATGCTGCGTCGAGCGATTTGTATTGTGGATTTATGCGAGTGGATAGATCTCCACTGGCGGATGTCGTTGGTATCGCTGGATGCAAGTATCAAAGATAGTGTTGATAGAAGGTTAGATGTGTACGGAAGCGAAGGGGAGATCCCGACGAAGCCGGTGATGTAGCCTTTCGCTTTTTCGCCGCTAGAAACGCCAAGCACCGCAAATCACACGGCCATCCTAATTATCATGCCCGAACTAAGCATAGAGTACATTGACGTGACAGCATCTACCATCCAGACTCGCTACCTCCAGCATGGCTCCTATCACTACTTGCGCTGCTCATGATTCTAGGTGTCTCCTCACCTGGCCTCGTAAGCGAGAGTGGAAGGACCGATTCGTCATGAATCGCCTTTTTCAAATACACCTCATCCCCCTTACATGTCAGCACAGCTCACACAATATGAAATAGATGACTCACCTCCAGAGGGGTGGTAGAGAAGTTGAGATCCTTGCTGAAATGTTTGGAGAAGCATTGATAGGCTAGATCGAAATCAACGTGTGAAGTCAATTTCTTTCGAGGTTGAACAGTCAAACTATGTCGAGCATCGACACTACTGTCTAATACAGCGGGACTATGGGCACCTTCACTGATTGAGAGACGGATAGAGAAGTCCTTAGCCCCTTTACTGGTAGTCTTCTCCCACAGCTCGATGGTACAATGCGAGCAGTAATCAAGTTCGGGGATACGGATATTGGTGAATGGCAATCCGGATGCTAGGAGTAGGTGGACAAAAGTCGTGATGTGCGATTCTTTACTGCCTGTCAGCGCCGTGGTCAAGGACAGACGTACGTAAAGTAGAAGCAAGCAAGCGATACGCCGGTCGTTTTGGCTTCATCCAGATCTCGCCAGACCTTCCTCAAAAGCGGTAAACTCGTCAAGACGCCAATCTCTTCCTTTGCCTCCTGATCGAAACCATACTCCTGAGGAGCGACCAGGTCGAATAGTGCCTTCGCCCTATCAAACAGGTCATGCAGACCTAATCGTCAACTCGAAGTGCCCCACTTCGAGTGATAGTTGACTTACGTCGGTCTTGATGTTCCGCGCCGGGCTTGCTGGATTGCCCTTTACCCTCTGGATCAAAGATGGCAAACAAGAACATCCTGTTGTGCAGACTATCATACTTGATCTGAAGTCAGCAGAGGTCGTTCAGTCAGACTTACAGAGTCATAAAGCTCAGACACCCTAGAAGGGTCAAACTTCTCTTGCTTGACACCAACCCAATCTTCAAAGATCTTTTCCCAGCGCTCCTTGAAAAGCCAAGGACTATCGCCACTGCACCATCGCTGATGAGGGATTTTCTCCACATTTCCATTCTCGTAATTCCGTCTCATGATACCTCGTAGTTCGGTCAACTGCTGGATCACATCCTATTCATCAGTACTGTCAAGGGCAATAGACATACCGCAACGACCTCAACAGGTTCCTTCTTGAACGACTTTGGCCAAGCGAGATCAGGTCTCTTTTCACTCTCTCCAGGCCTGAGCAAGATCTTGAGCTTCTTCTTCGCTTCGGTCATCTTCTCCTTGCCCGCATTGTTGTCGTCTAGTAGATCTCGGCGCTGTATGAGGTGACTAATGAGGGGGCATGGTTCCGGGTTTCGAGCCCCAGAGATGGATGTGGTAGACTGGGTTGATGAGCCGCCCGCAACGCCTAGCAAGGAAGCTGCAAAGATCTCGGCCGTGTTCTGTTATCAGCAGATGGGAGGCAAAAGGACGTACGATGACTCGTCGTTCTGATGAAGTATAGATCTTGACATTGTTCAACACGTCTTTGTCTGATTATCAGCCAAAGTTTCCAAGTAAATAAGTGACATGAGCATACTCATGATCATGATATCCTGTCTGTTCAGCATTATCCGAAGGAAGAATACGAGACTTACCTTCTTGAAAGCATCACCAAGATCTCGCGACTGGTACCTTGACGAATGTGTACTTTCTCCACCCCACTTGACGACAAGCTGCATCTTCTCCAATCCCTCGGGGATACTACTCTCGTCATCTCCATCGGGAAGAACCGTAGGAGCTCGCTCAGGCGTCCGAGGGCGACTGGGCGTAGCATCATCGCTCTGTGGTTGACTAGCTTCTCCATTGATCAAGACAGTTGTGGGGGCTGAGACGTCGGATGTACCCCTCTTGAGCCAATCTTTGACTTTCGCACTTCGCTCAGTCTCAGTCAAATCATCTTCATCGTCTGATCCTAGCTTTTCCTTCTTTTCCTTCTTGTCCTTCTTCTCTTTCTTGCCGTCTTTATCCTTCTCCTTGTCCTTTTTACCGAAACTAGGCTTGAGCTGAGCTTTTGTTCCTGCAAGTGACATTTTCTTGCCGAGCGCTTCTTTGAGCTGGGCTAGCTTGAGCAGAATCTCGGGAGTCAAGCCGGGAATTTGTTCCGCTTCTTCAGCTGCGGAAAGGATGTAGGCGAGTTGACGAGGGTCACGCAGGATGATCTCTTCCCGATGTCCGCGGAGTAGGCGCAGAAAAGGTTTCGTCCAGGCTTCATGAGCTGGGAAGCTGAATTTGAGCTTCATCTTGGGTGTTCGATCGGCATGTCGAAGGACAGTGACGGTCGCACGAAGTGTACTGGTAGTCGAGGCGGAAGCGCTCTGCTCGATTGAGGGGTAGATGCCAATAGGCATGTTCTGGATCTTCTTCTCCCTAGCCTTCTGGCATACAGCAGAAAGGATCTCGGCCGCTTTGTCTTTTCGTCAGCACTGTCAAAATCTGAGCTCTCACCGTAGTAGGCCTGATTGCCTTTAACGAAACTCCACCCATTGACATCAATAACCTGACTAGCACCTTCACATCGGAGCAAGTCGAAGCCGCATACACGCTGACCGAACGCTTCAACGACGTCTCGGCAGTATGACTCTTCGTCGGCTGAGAGCTTGGTGATGAATCGAGTCTCTTTACCATCTGCGTTTCGACGAACCAGACCGTCGACGACGGGTGATTTACGAGTTTCGGCATGTGCGAAATCGGGTCCGACAGTGTAGACTTTGATGTCCTCGGCTGGTTGTCAGTCCACAGCCTCACACGACTAGGTATACGTACCATTGTCGACATTGATGAACTCCTCGTAGATAAAGGACCCGACTGTTCTGGGGTGATAGAGATCCGGGTCAAACTCGCTCGACTTGTTTCCGACCTGATATCAGCAAAGTCGCGTTCGGAGACTCACCTTTCTGAACAGTCTTCTTCCTCCTCCACCCCGATGATAGATGTAGACATTATGGTCTTCTCCATCAACTGGCTTTTCAACGAAGGGTTTCTCGACGACAACGCCGTTGACAATAATAGCGTCTCCATCCGCTCTTAGTATGACATCCCGATCTTTAGGTACGACATAACTTTTCTGTTTCCCCTTCCATCTCTCTGGGATGACTACCTCTCCCCACTCCTCCTCATCCTTGGCTTTATGACCTGGCAATACCAGCCCAAGTTCTCTTCGGACTCGTTTCCGTAGTGGCCGAGGTACTCTTGGTCCACCGTCACGCGAGATCTCGGCACGTTTGGGAGTAGGTACACCCACGTGATCAAGGATGGCTAGTACCAATCTTCGATCCCATAAGAGGGATTGCATAGCTAGCGAATTGATAGACATGGGAGGTGGTCGAGTTGGGATCTGAGTATACGCCAGGGCTTTGGGTAGTGGGAAATCGGTCGAGAAGAATGATATCAAGACATCAACAGGGGGCCAGTGAGATATATCTGTTTATCAGCTATACACTAGTCCTGGACCTACCCTCTTCTAAGATGACCACATCTCCAAAGATCTTGACATCCACTCCACCCTTTTCAATGTCCACGAGTCGGGTTAAAATCTCCCGCATAGCTTTGCTCCGAGCCTTGACGTCCATAGCACATACTCCCAAGACTACAGTCGGGTGTTTTAGTGAAGGTGAAGGTAGACCGGGTGAGCTAGCGCGCTGCTTGTCTCGGTCAAAGTTGAGGAACCGTGAGGTCGAAGGTGACCTTGGTGGTGGCATTGCCATTTTGCTATCGTGTCTGTTGTTATGTACAGGTGCAAGGGTACAAAGTGATAAGAGCAACGTCAAAATAACCCGGATATTTCGGATCAATCAATTGATATTTCTGGGTCATTTCCTTGACTTTTGTCATTCTACACAATATGCTATTGAGCGATCTAAAGGAAGTTTTATTCAGGCCATTCGAGGCTCAACTAGCATCAGATGATTCAGTCACGAGCTTTGCGACCCTTGTGGACAATCTCGGGAGGAAAGTAGCTCGAAATCTCGGCGAGAGGTATGTCACGAATTTGTCAAGGGGCTGACACTTAGGGAGGATGCGGTGCGACAGCTCGACACAGTGGATGCGGACGATATATGGAGCCGGATAGGAAGGTATTGGAGCTGTATAGAGAAAGAGCTGGATCCTACCACGACATCCAACCTTAGCGAGGACACGATCATTGATTTGACGACGATGCTAGCAAAGCTCGAACGGAACCTCATCGCTGGTCTGGGCTCTCACCAGGCGAAAGCAATGTGAGTAGCTCAACGCTTAGTTCAGGCTTGACTGATCATCAAGAGATCATGAGCCGACGATACGAAAAGTGATCTTTCACGTTACGACTTTTACCCGTATAGAGGATCCAAGATGTATGTCCTTCTTGGAGTAATGCTGATCCCAGTCTTTCGCCTGCAAGCTATGATGACCCAGCTACTCTCCAATCTCATCTCCCCAAGTGATACCGACTACCATACAAATCGATTGCTGTCGTTGTACCTAAGTGGAAGGAGAGAGGATGATGTAATATCTCGACTTCTAGACTCGAGGGATCCACTTACGAATGTTGCAACTCTCCATTTGCTGAACAACATCACAAGGACTTCGGTGGATAGACTGTGAGTCTGAAGATAGGATGAGCTGATGAGCAGAGAGAAGTTGATCGATGGCGTTGGATTGCAGTGGCTATCTCGTCTCTTGTCGAGAATGGACGAGTGGCTAGAAGCTGGAGATGGACGATTCGAGATCTCGTATGTCACGCATATCAAGTATCTCTGACAATAGATGCTCGATATTCACCTCCTACATCACCTCGGGCCTACAAAGCAGACTGATCAACATTCTCAACCCTCCGACATCTTCTGGAGAACCAATCACGCCTGCCCAGACATCCCTGCTCAAGATCATCGATTCCCACTTGTCCGACACTCATCCTGATACCGCCGACAACATCTTTCTACTTCCATCATTCGACCGACTTCAGGTATACGCAACCGGTAGACTCGCAAGTGGCATTGATGATGCCCGTCTACCCAAGGTTCTGGAGGCGCTGGTTCTGGTATTAGAGAGTCTAGGGAGTATAGGATTGGCATGTCAGGGTCGCCGCGATCGGAACGAAGATGGTGGCGAGGAAGAATTGATCGTTAATAAGATGCAGTCCGAGGAGGGTATCGTCGGGCCACTAGTCGGTGAGTGAGCTCATCAGACAAGGCTGATCTCAGCGTTATTGAAAGCATTGAACGAGTTCATGCCCCGACTACGCCCATCACCTGCTAATCCAGTCAGCAATGAAGCCCCTACAGAACGGTCTCTGGGCGGCATCAAAGTCTCTTTGATCCGACTACTGGGTATATTGTCTTACGAAAACACCAATGTCGGCGATCAAGTCCGACATCACGGAGGTATCCAATTAGTACTAAGCATGACGGAAGTTGATGAACTTAATCCTTGTATGTCCTCCTGTCTATTTCATAGCTGATGATAGATCTGAGAGAACACGCGCTGTTTACGATCCGAAATCTTATGCGAAACAATCCCGCCAATCAGGCCGTCGTGAAAGAGATGGATCCTGTCGGAGTGGTTTCAGAGACGGGGGAAGTGTTGCCATTACCAGAAAAGATGAGGCGGGCAGCAGAGGCGAAGAAGTGATTGAGGTCTCTACATAGATGCTACGCATCTCAGATAACGCCGAGAATGCATTTATCTATAATCCCTTTGTATTCACTTGCGACCCCCTACCGCTTTTGGACGACCTTGAATATACAATGAAATCAGACGAAAATGCCTGAAACTGGAAAGTTGCCTGCGGCTTTACTTGCCTCTTCGAGCATCGTCACTTGCAGAATTAATGGTGACGCAGTTGGTACATCGCGCTTTCTTTCCCGGGCGAGCCAAAGCGCGGCATTACATGCAAGAGTGGACTGGCTTAAAAACATGCTAGTATACAACCCTGCTACACAACATTCCAGATACTCCATCTCCTTACAATCTTTCCCAGGCAGTTTGGCAGGCTTAGTCGAGATCATCAAGACTGTCGGTCAGCTCGTCACACGCAATCGGTAGCTGACCACATACTACGGGTCCCTATCCCGCTGTTGGCTCTGTTCAAGCTCCCTCTGTCGGTTCTGCTCAATTTCTCTCTGTCGATGCCTTTCTCTATAATCGTTCGGAATAGAAGTTGGAAACCTCTCATTCACTACACCACCTGCTGCTCGAGCCCTTGCCCGTGCTGCAGTGATCTCTGCCTCATCGCGCTCTCTCACCTGGCGCTCGGCTTCAAGAGTTTCTGGAGAGGGGTTGAAAGCCCTCTCTATCGCAGTGTCGGGAGAATCGTCAAAGTACCTTCTTCGACGCGCTGATGCGGAATCGCGTATGGGAGGGACTTCTTCATGACCGCCCCTAGAGTCCGTGTCTTGGTCTTGCATGCCAGGAGGAAGAGAATTGGGGTGAGTATAGTACATTTCTTCGGCCTCTGCTGTCGCACCAGGGGGAGGGGTAGCAGGAGGATCGTATAATCTCTGACCACTTGATCCTGCCCTAGTGTCGGGGGGATTTTCGGTGGTCGGACTAGTTGGCTGACTGGCAGATCCACTTTGACCCCATAAACGATGTAGTATGTTGGTAATGCCGGAAGGACCACTTCCCGATGGACCTGGTCCTGGTGCTGATTCTGGGCCTGTAGTGCTTTGGCCTGGTGGTGGTGCTGGGTTGGTTTCGGCTCGATTATCGTCGGCTGGTATCAGGGAGAATCGGCTGAGCCATTAGTTTCTCCTCCAAGGCTGGATGATGGGGACATACCAAACGGGACACGATCCGTTAGTCTTCAGCCATGGCTGGAGACAATCAACATGAAAAGTGTGTCTGATCATTAGCTTCCTCTTCACTCTTGGTGAAGAGGGATCTTACTGGCAGGGGACCCGCATGACCTCGTCGCCTGGTACATAATCATCTTTGCAGACCGGACAGTCCTTGAATGTGCTCTTCTCTGATTATCAGCCAATTCCCTTACAGTGTACAGGACTCACCTATACTCTCCGCATCCAGCTTAAGTCTTGGCAGACCCTCTATCACAGCGTCTGTTGCAGGTATAGGTCCTTGTGGTCCAGCAGCTTGCATCAATTGTTCCATAATCTGTGCAAATCCCTCTACACCCGTTAATACTGTTCTTTGAGTAGGAGGTGAACCTCACGATCCGAAGTTGCATAATCCCCTAAATTCGCGAGTCCCGGTTGACCTTGAAGGATTCCTTCGTCGCCTAGAACGTTCATTAGAATTCTGAACTGGCTACGTCAATTCAAGTGCTGTATAATTTGAGTTGGGATGCTCACCAGATCACCACCTTGCATCGCGACAGGCTGCACTTGTCCTGGCAATTGTCTTGGTCGAGGACCATCTCGCGGATGACGATCGACACGACCAGGCGGAGGAGGTGGGAATCCAGGAAAGAAGCTACATCATCAGCTGATATACCTTGCACGGGGGACCGAATGACTCACGCATCAAGCCCTCCTCCTTGATCTCCCCCTTGACCCGGAATAGGTCCAGGTCCAGGTCCACCTCCTCCCAATGTCCTTCCCGGACCTCCCCCACCAAACGTCCCAAACGTCACACTTCCTGATCCACCTCCTATATTGAATTGATATGTCCTCCCAAATGGCGAATCATCCTGCCTAGCCTGTGTATCTTGTTGACCCGCATGTGGATGTGGTTGTTGCTGTTGATTTTGATATTGATCGTCCCCTCCGCCGAGTAGACCATTGAGAAGCCCACCCAACATACCGGTGATAGAAGCTCCTTGGGAGGCCGGAGCAGTCTGAGTACGGCTGCGAGGTGTAGGAGGATTATCGAACGGCCGAACGGGTGGGGCAGGAGGCAGTTCATATGCTGGATCGGGGTTTACATCTGGATCGAGCTGAATATCAGCTTGAGAACTGGAGATGGATAACCCATCAGCTCACGATCTCGATGAACTCGCTATTACAGGATGCACATTGTCGTACTCCATCGATCTACATTGTCAGCGAGGTAATGAAGGCAACCTGAACTAACCCGTATTGGCCTCATTTGGGCACCGCACTAGCTTGGTCAGCTCATCCAGCTCGAAGGAAACAGAGGCGTACCTCATGACACAGCCAGAAAGCTCTTCCAGCTGGCTCAGACATGTTGGCTGTCCACTTGGGTTATTAGTCTTCCTTTCCGTACACCTGGTCGGCTAAAGGGCGGCAAAATGGCAGATGGAATTCGTTCGAAGGTGGTGACTGCTGTTCTACGGGGTGTGGGAGGCGGTAGAGTCTGCCTTCGAGCCGCTCTCGTCGATATCAAGTTTATGAAGCGACTTGCACTGCCGTGACAAGAAGGACAGGGAGTGTATCGTTGCTTGGTGATACGGTAGAATGGATAGAATCAAACGCAGGCAATGATATTCATCAATTCCACATTTGCTACGTCATCCGAACACGCCTGACCCGGACTTGGCCGTCGGTCAACCTGTTTTCCGAGATACATATGCATGAGCACACCAAAGCAAGAAACAAGCTACAACACGACTATCTAAAGACCGAGAGAGAGAATAGGAAGGGAATGATCAAATCTATCCAGAGCACATCATACAAGCCTCCTTGTTATCGATACTGCACTGCAAGGCCGCCTCAGCCCTCTCGTCCGCGCGTCGCTTGGCTTCCTCATACGAGATCTCTTCCTCCTCTGATGGTCCTGGTGACTCGGGACGGCTGACGGTGGTAGCGGCAGACTTTGAGACGGATACAGAAGGTGAAGGAACAGGGGCGGCAGAAGCGGTAGTGGCGATAGAGACCTGCTTGAGGGGAGCAACGAGTGACTCGGCAGATGGCGCAGCAGGTGTTGCTACGGGTACTGCATTGGCGATCTTGGCAGCAGCAGCGTTGTCTTTGACCTCTGAGATTGTAAGCAATGACCTTTGATCAGTAAAGTGGGACTCACGCTTCAAGGTTCCAGCATCGATGGTGAACTGAATGGCATTGGCAGAAGGTCGTGTTCGGAGGTAGTAGATACCAGTCTTGAGTCCTCGCTTCCATCCGTAGAAGTGCATCGATGTCAACTGGGAGAAAGATGGGTTCGTCAAGTGGATGTTGAGCGATTGACCTGCTTGTCAGTAATGGAATCAACAAACGGAAATAGGTGTGACTTACTCTGATCAATGAACGCTCCTCGGTCGGCAGAGAGGTCAATGACAGCCTTTTGAGAGATTTCCCAGACAGTCTTGTAGATTGCCTTGAGCTCCGCGGGGATAGTGGGGATGTTTTGAATGGATCCACCGGCAGCGATAATGAGGTTCTTCATCTCGTCATCCCATAGACCGAGGTTGATGAGGTCTCTCAACAACCAAGGGCAGACGACCTGGAAATCACCCGACAAGACTCGTCGAGCGTAAAGCATCGATGTGTATGGCTCAAAGCTGGGCGTTAGCTGGCAAGACAGCGTGGCAGTCAAGAAAGACCTACCACTCGTTCCAACCGAGGATCTGAGAGGTAGAGGCGGTGGGCATGGGTGCGACGAGAAGCGAGTTCCTGACACCGTGCTGAGCAATCGAGGCTCGGAGAGTAGTCCAGTCCCAAAGGTCGGTAGGGACTCGGCCCCACAAGTCGAATTGGAGTTTACCCTGCGAGATGGGAGATCCTTCGTATGTCTCGTACTTGCCGAGCTCCTGAGCCATCTCACACGAAGCCTCAAGTGCGGCGTGGTAGATGGTCTCAAAGATCTGGATGTTGAGCTCCCTAGCGGCGGGAGAGTCGAAAGGCATTCGGAGAGCCATGAAGGCGTCAGCGAGACCCTGGACACCAAGACCAACGGGTCGGTGTCGCATGTTACTGTTTCGTGCCTCGATAACAGGGTAGTAGTTTCGGGTAATGACCTGGATGTTAGTAGCTGCTGAGGCGAGAAGGAGCATAGCTTACAGTATCCAAGTTCTTGGTGACAACCTTGGTGATCTCGTGGAGCTTCTTGAAGTCGTAGACTCGCTTCTCCATGTCGACAAAGGCAGGAAGGGCGAGCGAGGCCAAGTTACAGACAGCGACCTCGTCGGGAGCAGAGTACTCGATGATCTCGGTACACAAGTTGGAAGACTTGATGGTACCCAAGTGTTGCTGGTTCGACTTGGCGTTGGCAGCATCCTTGTAGAGCATGTATGGGGTACCAGTCTCGGTCTGAGCTTCGAGGATGGCGAACCAAAGCTTCTGAGCCTTGATGGTCTTCTTACCCTTGCCGGCCTTTTCGTAGCTTTCGTATAGCTTTTCAAACTCTGCAGAGTGGACATCGGCAAGTCCAGGGCATTCGGCAGGACACATGAGGGTCCAGTCACCGTCAGACTCGACTCGCTTCATGAATAGATCGGGGATCCAGAGACCGTAGAACAAGTCTCGTGCTCGGACTTCTTCCTTTCCGTGATTCTTTCGCAAGTCTAGGAAATCGAAGACATCAGCGTGCCATGGCTCGAGGTAGATGGCGAAAGCTCCTGGTCGCTTGTTTCCACCCTGGTCGACATATCGAGCGGTAGCATCGAATGCTCGAAGCATGGGTACAATACCGTTGGAGTAACCGTTGGTACCGGCAATGTAAGAACCCTTGGCTCGGATGTTGTGAATGTGGAGACCAATACCACCGGCAGTCTTGGAGATCTGGGCACAAGTCTTGAGAGTCTCGTAGATACCCTCGATCGAGTCGTCCCTCATGGCGACGAGGAAACAAGACGACATCTGGGGGTGGGGAGTACCCGAGTTGAACAACTGCAGATCAGTTTGATTCAAGAAAAGTCAGATCGGCAGACTCACAGTTGGAGAAGCGTGAGTGAAGAATCGCTCAGACATGAGGTTGTAGGTCTCGAGAACCTTGTCAATGTTGGCACCGTGGATACCGACAGAGACTCGCATCATCATGTGCTGGGGTCGCTCGACGATCTTTCCGTTCACTCGTAGCAAGTAAGACCTCTCGAGGGTCTTGAAACCAAAGTAGTTGTAGGCGAAATCTCGATCGTAAATGATGGAAGAATCAAGCAAAGACTTGTTGTCCATGACGACCTTGTAGACGTCTTCGGAAATCATGGGTGCGTGCTTGCCAGTCTTGGGGTTGACCCATTGGTACAGGTTGTCAACGACTGCTGAGAAAGACTTTTGGGTCTCTTTGTGCAAGTTGGAGATGGCGATTCGAGCAGCGAGAATAGCGTAATCGGGGTGCTTGGTTGTTAGGTAAGCAGCAGTCTCGGCGGCAAGGTTCTGTCATCAATACGTGTAATTCTAGAAGGCCGATGAGTCAGGACTCACATCTAGCTCGACAGTGGTGACATTGTTGTGACAACCCTGGACCACTTTCATGGTGATCTGAGCGGGCTCGACAAAGTTGGGGTCTAGACCATATGAGAGTTTGTTGATCTGCATATCAGCTTGGCTGTCATGATTGACCAGTGAAGAGAGCTTACTCGTGCCGTGATCTGTTGGAGAAGGTATGTCAGTCAGGTATACGAGAATAGAGGTAAAAAGGACAAACCTTGTCAAAAGCAACTGCTGAATAAGCATCAAACCCAACTCGATGAGAAAAATTGACTTACTCGGCTCCTTTCGCCCATCTCGCTTGTAGACGTGCATAACCATCGTAATAAGGTCTCTGACCGATTAAAGTATGGAGTGGAAAAAAGTGAAGAGTAGAATGGGATACGAGAACGTGAACGAGCGTGAAATGAGATATCTAATAGTGTCAGAAAGAGGTAAAAGCGGGATCGGCGGGAACACTAGTCGAGTGACTTCCCCAATAGTGAGATGGACTTACCTAGGCTGACTAGTATATGATCGTCTAGACTGAAAGAGAAAGCGTTGATGTTTATTGAAAGCAGTAGAGTAGAGAGAAGAATGAACCGGGATATTGGTTTGTAATATACTTAAAAGCCCAGTCAACTTTCCCTTGCTCCCCCTTTCCCTTAACAAAAGTCGCGTCGCGTCGTCACGTGATCTGATTCCGACGTGTCTTTCTCCTCATGTTCAAAACGCGTCGCGTCCCTTTCCCCTACTCGTACATGACGTGAATGGCGTCGGCTGTCGGCCGGGGCTCGGGACAAACGAGTAGTGTGCTTACACAGTATGATGAGTACAAGGACATGAAGACACAGCAAGCAAGCATCGGCCCCGAAAGATGTTAGCTCAATTGCGATGCTCACCCGTGTTCCAGGTCGGCCGATGAGACTGAGTCAACATCGGCACTGCCTCACGCAGTGTGAGTAGGTGCTGTGCTCGGCCCCGACTCATGTCCGATGGATAGCCTTTGTAAGTAAAGTAGCTGTTGCGTGTACAGGTACATACACTACATCTACATGCTAATGCGATATGATATGTCTACAAGAATGCCTCAATCCAGTCTAAATTGACCACTGCCCATCTACCAAATCCCCGACAGAATCGTAGATAGTTTGATAAGCCGCTTGTACCTCCGGTACGTTGATCAAATACTCCTTCAGTATCCTACAAGCCCTCTCGATATCCAACAACAATTCCTCCTCTTCCGCCCACTCGTCACTAGCGTCCAGCTCTTCATCCGGATACTGGGCTTTATCCTCGGCTCGTTGATCGCGAATACTGCTCACTTCTTCAATCCGTAGGTTGGCGTACATGAAGATGATGGAGGCTGAATCGACAGGTGGCGGAGCGCACAGGACACGAGTAACCTCGCGCAAGGCGACGAAACTAATTTTCAGCTATACGAACGGAAAAGGTACTCACCAAGCTGTCGTTGCTGAGAACTCGTGCTCGTCTCTCATAATAGGCACGGCGACCCTCAGGATATCCTTCCATGCCGACTCGACCACATGGGGAGGACAGCCTTGAGTAGTTTTCAGTTGTTGCAGCAGTAAAGGTATCAAGCTAGCAAGTCAGCCAGCAACAGTATTTACAACATACTTGAAAGCCGCCTGTAAGTCAGCTCTGGACATATGTGAGCAACGAAATTACCTACCTTCTTGACCTCGCATGGAAAGACAATATTCAGCGAACCGATGGTCAATGTCCACACAGGCTCGATATATTGAGCAAAACCAGCAGGTACATGTCTCGCGTAAAACCAGATTGCCAGTAAAGCTTCTGCTTTGCTTTTACTCTCGTCTGAACAGTTCCACGGATCGGCATCTACTTCTTCAGTTCTTGTCGGACCGATCACTCACCATCTTCAGGAGGCATCGAAGCCGTCGTCATGATTCTTGGCATGACCGTCGGTAGCATCGGCGCGAAATCGTCGCCCAGAGCCGAGGCCAGCCTCTCCCAACCTACACACTTAGCGATGTCCTGGCTCGGACTCACTATGCAATAGTGGCGGCCATTCTTCACCAGTCTCGTCGATACTGTTGTGATAATGCAGCATTATCGGTCCAAGCTGAAGCAGATCTTTGACTCCAGTCTGATACTTAGCTGCCGACTTTCTCGACGACATACCTTGGAGCCAACAAGACTGACTGCATCATCAGCTTGGACACAGAAAGCCGACTCACTTAGGATTGTAGCATTCTCGATCGCTGGTCCCTTGGTCTCCACGCTACCTTCGGCGGCAAGAATGGACAACAACTTGTCCATCCATGGCCCTTGATCGTCAGCCAAAACATCACAGTCACAACAACAGATGGGCAGACTTACGGTACAATGTCTCACATTTAGGACCCAGCAGCTCCGCCAAGGTACCTGCAAATTAGCGCCACCATCTTCCAAACTCACTCAGCGCTTTCATAGCGTCAATCTGAACATATGCCGGCCCGCGATCATGAGTGACAAACAGTATATCTACCAGACCCTCGCGGTCCTTGAGCTGTCCGGCGTACTCGGCGTACATGGGCTGAAGGATAGCAAGTAGCGTACGCGCCGCAGATGTCTGGACCCTAGCGTGAGCCGCCGACCAATGGCGACGACTCACCTCGCTAATGGATCATCCAAAAGAGTTCGACAAGCTTTGACTGAAAGGTTCAAGAAGTTCTTCTGAAGCTCACCCTGAAGTATCAGTATCCTGATCGCAGCATGGAATAGATTCGCTCGGCAATGTCGCAGAGCTCCGGCAGTAAGTCTCCGACTCACATCAAGATTGAAAGCAAGCTGCGAGCAAAGCTCTAGCCACGCGCATCGGACCCGCGGATCAACGTCGGTCCGGGCACTATCAATCCCGCTGGAAAGTCAGCAGATCGAAGATAAACGAGTCACCATTCAAGACGTACCTGAGAAGAGGCTTGAGCTGGATGAACTGTATATCAGCAGTCTCCAAAACCTCAACCCACCTTGCGACATCCAGACACTACGCAAGCAAGAATGATGATCGAACAATATCGTGCCCGCCAGTCTGGATTCGTGGACAGGCGACGAGCATGGTCGACAATAATAAGCCAGACCACTTCCGATTCTGGGATATTAGCCAAAATTTGACCACATAGAGTACTCACGGAGTGCTTCCGAAAGACGAGATATGGCTTCTTCAGGATACTCTGGATAATCTTCCTCTTCGTCTGGCTTGCGTCAGCCCGCTCGATTGCAGTCCACTCACATCTGCTTCTGACCACTCTTTGATGTCATCTTGACCCGTGAAGGCAATGATCTGAGCACCGAGATAAGATCCAATGATGTCCTTCAGTGTCGATTTCCGGTCCGGCTTCAAAAACTCCTCGGGATATCCCTCAATCAAGGCAAGTATCAATTCCGAGCTTTGAGTACCGACATCTTGCCAGTTTGTTCGATCGTAGTCGCCATCGCGTTTCACGTGCGAGAATTCGTATAGACCGAGTGCATCAGGGGCCATTTGCGAGAGGAGATATTCGACAATCTTGTCCAGTTGACCGACAAACAGCGAGGGCTTCTCACCAGCTAGCTCCGCGAGATGCTCCAGACCTACATCTCGCGCGTGCCATGGTATCATGGTGATACACTGATCTATCAGCTTGGTGAGCCGAGAGCTCCGAGCTGTACTCACCCCGAAGGCTTGACTGATCAACAGCGGCCTGTGCGAAGTGACTCCATGAATAACATCCCCATTATAGATCATCATTCTCGACATTGCCTTGAGAGCCTGAATCTTGGTGTCTACTGAATGATCCGTGAAACCACCCAATATGATCTCCGAGATATCCGCCGAGTCCATCGATTCGCTAGCATTGCCCATGTGCAACAATTGTGGACAATTGGCAAGAATCTGGTAGGCAGTAAAGCGATGCCATGTCTGAGTTGATATAGTGAGGGAGACAACGACTGATGGGAGCTGTACGAATGGGCCTGTGGGTAAGCGGAACCTATGTTGGTACATACGTTGCTTTTTTTGAGACTCCTCAGCCCATTTGGCAGCACAGAGGGCTATACTCTTTCTGACCTTCATGTCCATCTCATCTTTCAGACCATGACATAATGCATCCTCTATCTTCACTCTCATAGTCTCGTGCACGGCATACCATGGGGTCGAAGCAACTCTTTCCTGCGGGTTGAGGTAAAGGCCATCCATGGTTTTGAACATAAGCCGATTAAGACTAAGGAGTGATATCATCCGGGCCTATCATCAGCTAGATTTTAACATATCTTTCCTTACATCTGACTGAAAGCCACCAACACCCTGTGCACCAATTTGCGCAAGAAGTACCAGTGTCTTGCCTGGCTCGGCAATGACAAGTTGATGCAACGACTTGGTTGCCCTGCGGATAAGCCGAATGCTAAGAGGTGACTCACTCATTGACATCTCCTCCTGCTGGATCTGTCAGCGCATGCAGTATGGGCGCAATCTCTGCGAGCAGATGCTCTGCAGACATGGCGTAGGTCTGGCTATAGGACGAGAGAAAGTTGATCAACTGGTTAGGCCAAGTGGAGGACCTCCACCCCCACACCGCGCGCCTGGTTGCTCGGCTGGTTAGGCTTGGCGAAAGGGAACCACGTCCGCTTTATACGGCATCATCGTTTTGATGTGCACACAAAAGACGACTTGGCGGCAATCGCTGTCAGGTTTCAGCATGCAACGCTGAACTGTCCTCTTCACTGCTTATCCAGATCGGGAATCGAAGCCATCAGCTCGAGAAAGGTATCGATCTCAGCTCGGCATGGTGTTTCTAGCCCTTCTCGCCGCTGCGGTTCCCGCTTTGGCTTTCGATCCGAATTCAAAGACGGGCTTGGCATGGCCAAATCAATTATGGGTTCCCATGGCTGGTTTCACCGCTTCCGATACTCGTATATCGAGCTATTACAATTGGAGCCCAGACGCCAATGTCCCCTCAAAGCGCCAGCAGCCCCTCTTTGATATCCCATTTCCCTTCGTACCGATGCTATGGGGCTGTAATTCGACATATACCCTACCTTTTCAAGAAGCAGTCTCGAACAATTTTTCAAATGTCATGTTGACCAACAACCGAGATATATTGGGATTCAATGAACCAGAGATTACTGGTCAGAGTGAATGTACACCCCAAGAAGCTGTCGATGCGTGGATTCAGTACCTTGAACCATTGAAAGCGCAGGGATACCGACTAGGGAGTCCTGCTGTTACAAGTGGCAATTATGGTAGTGCATGGTACAAGGAATGGTGGGAATTATGTGCTGGACGGTGTAATCCAGATTTCATCGCTCTGCATTGGGTTCGTCAGACATATGAAACGGGGCTGATGGCAGTACGATCTGAATTCCGGCGATTTCAATAATCACTTGAAAGATGTTCATGCTGAATACAATCTACCGATCTGGGTCACGGAATATGCGGTTCAGAACTTTAGTTATGTCCCTGCTGGATTCGCAGAAGGTGCCATTCAGGCGAATTATACCGATATACAAATATTCATGGATGTCACAAGGAGCTTCATGGAGAGTGTAGCTTGGGTAGAGCGGTATTTCTGGTTTGGAGCCATGTACGAAATGGTACGTATCGATCTTCCATACTTCCCATGTGCAGGGCTAACAAAGTAGCAAGGAGTCAACGACTTGAACAGCCTATTTGACCTGGACCAGGAACATCGGCGGTCAGGAGCATTGAGCGAGTTGGGTGTTCAATACGCAGGCTCGAATGGGACGATACCGACAAGAGATAGATGGGGTAATTATAATGCTGCATCGCGAGAAAAGTGGGACTTTGGATTACTTGCACTTGCATTGGTTGTTTCTATTAATTTACTGTAGCTATAGTTCTCATAGACATGAAATGTACATCACACATTGATCCCTCCATCTTGAATTTGAATAAACAGCTGTTCCTCGGGCTCAAATAAACAGCCGACCGACTCCTCGACATTCACGACATGGTCCGTCGTCGAAGCCAAAGAAGGTCAAAGCCCTGCCTTCTGCTCCACATTTCCAGCACGGTCTACAGTCAGCCACTCATCAAGGGACTAGAGAAAGAAATGACTCACCTGCCTCCGATTCTAGGATCACCAGGTCTCACGACAACACCATTACCCAGCCTTGGTGCGCCCATATACGGATTATGCTGGA
>Ga0265797_10001434_pt1 | contig 41825 bp, 27 predicted proteins | sample P2T30metagenome_FD_192433 | JGI IMG/M metagenome (GOLD analysis project Ga0265797, IMG submission 192433) | Plant litter microbial communities from East Loma Ridge, Irvine, California - P2 T30 | ecosystem: Environmental > Terrestrial > Plant litter > Unclassified | place: USA: California...
TCCATTGGAAAACTTGGCCGCATTTTCGATCAGATTATACAGTGCAATGTATATCTGGGTATGGATACATGGGTAAACCAAAAGTTCTGTACTGTTTTCCGGCAGGTTCCAGTGCAGGTTTATTTTGGTAGCCTTATACTCCTTTGCCAGCTGATCAAGCACTTCCCACAGAATCTCATCAATTCTTTCCATCTGATTGTTTTCAGGATGATGCTGCTCCAATCCAACCAGTACCAACAGGTTCTGCAGTATTTTTTCCATCCGTTCAGCATCAGTCAACACATTCTGACTCACACTTTGATATTCTGCAATTTCCCTGTTTTTATGAAGCAGTACTTCCAGGTTTCCAACAATAGATGCAAGCGGACTTTTTAGTTCATGCGACGCATGGCTGATAAAATTTTTCTGTATCTGGATATTTTGGTAGACCTTTTCCAGCATGAAATTAAATTCCTTAAACAGGTCTTCCAGTTCATCTTTTGTATTGGGATAGGATAGTTTATGCTTCCCTCCTGTCATATCAATCGCTTTGACCTGACCGATCATGTGTCGGACGGGCGCGTAGGCAATCCGGGAAAGTGTATAACTCAGTGCAACAATAACAATCATCCCCAACAAAAGAGCGGTCAGCAGAACTTTTACAAATTCTTTTTCCTGTGCTTCCAGCGACGGATTTTTTGCTTTGATGATAATACTGAATGATCCCTGATTATCGCGGTAATAGATGGCATAGTAAAAAGCATTATCAATTTTAAAACTGTAATGACTTTTTGACCGGATTGTTTTCAATATCTTGATGGTAATATTCGAATCCGGATCCGCCTCACCATAATGAATACTGCCGCTTTTATCATACAGCCTAATTTCCTGATTGGCACTTGCCTTCAAAAATTTTTTCTCAATCCTGCTGTATTCCTTTGTACTGAGTTCGTCTTCTTCCAGATAAAACAATGCAGTCAGCGAGGCAGTGCGCGACAGTTCTTCAAAAAAGATACGTTCTGCTGACCGTATAAAATTAAGGTAGATCAGAACGGAAGAAATTGTAAAAACCAGACCAAAAACCAGGGAGGAATTCAGCGTCAGTTTGTGCTGTATTTTCATGAATTGGCGGTAATCATGTAACCCCGGCCTTTAATGGTACGGATCAGTTTTTGTTCAAAATTGCTGTCAATCTTATTCCGCAGATAAGAAATATATACATCAACAACGTTGGTATAGGTATCCATATTCGTGTTCCAGACCGTATCCAGGATTTGTGTCCGGGTTACTATTTTGTTTTTATTTTCCAGTAAAAATACCAGCAATTTAAATTCCTTGGCCGAAAGCCTTATATCCTGCCCGGCCCTCGAAATGGTATTTGCATCCGCATTCACTGTCAGGTCGCCACATTCCATGACCTGATCTTTTGAATAATGGAGCTCGTATCTTCTCCGCAAAGCCTTAATTCTGGACAGTAGTTCAGGGAAATGAACAGGTTTCACCAGGTAATCATCAGCCCCAAGATCCAGGGCCCTGATCTTGTCTTCTGCTTCGCCCAATGCACTTAACATTAAAACCGGGGTATCTATTTTTTTATACCGGATGATCTGCGCCAGCTGAAGACCATCAATATCTGGCAGCATCACGTCAAGAATAAAAAGATCCCAGCCTTCCGCCTGTATCAGATCACGGGCCTCATAGCCATCATGCGCAAGCTGTACAGTGTATCCTTCTTCCTGCAAACCTTTCTGCAGGAAGCTGCTGATCCGGGCATCATCTTCAACCACAAGTATTTTCATTCCTGATAATCGCATTTATTAAATTGAAATTTTGTTTATACTTATTTAATACCGACAATCAAAACACAGGAACTTACATGGCGGTAAATTATAAAACAACGCAGAAAAAATCAGGGGACATATAAAAATCATTCATTCCAGGTTAATCTTTGCTACATTGATGCTAAAATCACAAAAAACAAGAAGTAAGTGAAGCATAGATTTCGCTGGCATACAATTTTGATTCTAGCTCATGCACTTTTCTGTATACTACATTTAATTAAATTATTTTAGAAAACCATAATTCATGGAAGGCTCATCTAAGCCATTTAGTCCCGACAGTGCAGCAGAGATACAACGCCTGGAACTGGCGCTGGAATCTGCCGGAGTCGGAACCTGGGAACTGAATTTTGTAAGCAGCATCGTTCAATGGTGTACGCGTACCAAAGCGATATTTGGTTTTATCGGAAATGATATCGTGAACCTTGATACATTACTGGATCAGATACATCCGGATGACCGTAAGGCATTTCTGAAATATCTTGATCATTCACAATCAAACCCAACATCTGGTTCATTCTCCATAGAATTCCGTACCTATTCGGAAAACCAACCTCAGAAATGGATACTATGTAAAGGCAGGACGTATGTTCACGCAGCAAATGATGAAAACAGATTTCTGGGAACATTTATTGACATAACTAACGAAGTGCTGAGCCAGAAACAGGTTCAGGAAGGCGAAGAACATCAGCGCAACTTTCAGACAATCGTTGAGCAATCTCCAATGGCCATTGGGCTGTTAAAAGGCCGGGATTTTGTGATAGAGGTTGGAAATGACAGAATTTTTGAAGTCTGGGGAAAAGATAAATCTGTTGTCGGCAAAAGCCTGCTTGATGCACTGCCGGAACTTCAAAATCAGATATTCCTTTCCATTCTTCGGGATGTATATGATTCCGGCAAGCCTTATTATGGAAACGGAATGCTGGCAAAGCTTGTCAGAAACGGAGTGACTGAAAATGTATATTTTGATTTTGTATACACCCCGACACGCGATGACGAAGGTAATATATCCGGAGTCATGGTCATTGCATCAGAAGTCACACAGCAGTATCATGCCGTCAGGAACCTTGCCGAAAGTGAATCCAAGTTCCGTGCGCTTATTGACCAGGCCCCGATAGCTACCTGTCTGTTCGTAGGCCCGGACCTGATCGTAGAACTTGCCAACAAGCCGATGATCGATTACTGGGGAAAAGACGAATCGGTTATCGGTAAACCACTGCATGAAGCACTTCCCGAGCTTGTTGGGCAGCCTTTTATTGATATTCTTCAAAATATTTTAGTTACCGGGGAAGCATATAGTTCAAAAAGTGCCGCTGTTGAAATTGAAGTGGGCGGTGTAATGGGCACTTATTATTTTAACTTTACCTATAAACCCATTTTCAATAGCGAAGGAGAAGTTTATGGAATTGTCAATATGTCCATAGACGTAACTTCCCAGGTGCTTGCGAAAAAGGCACTGGAAGACAGTGAGGCAAAACTAAGATCCGTTATTGCTTCCGCGCCGGCAGCAATGGCACTATTTGTGGGAAGAGATTTAATTGTTGAAATGCCCAATCAGGCCTTTATCGATATCGTTGGGAAAGGTCCAGACATTGTTGGCATACCATTGCGTGATGTGATGCCGGAATTACATAATCAGCCATTTTTACAAATACTGGATGATGTATTTACGACGGGAACCATGTATCAGAGCTTTGGGACGCAGGTCAATATTGTGCAGCACGGTGTGATGAGCCACAATTATTACAACATTACCTACACTCCTATCTTTGACAGCGAAGGCAAAGTTTACGCGATTCTGGATATTGCCATTGATGTTACGGAAAGGGTACTGGCTCAGATACAGGTTGAAGAAAGTCAGGAGCAGCTTCTCAATTTATTTGAGAAATCACCTGTTGCCATTGCGATTATCAGTAAGGATAACCTTACCGTGACGATGGCTAATTCTTTTTATGGTGAGATGGTTGGCCGCAAAACAGATGAAGTGATTGGGAAACCATTGCTGGAAGCAATGCCTGAACTTGCAGGCCAGGGTTTTGACCTGCTCATGAAAGGTGTCATGGCGACCGGAAACCCGTATTTTTCCAGCGAGCAGCCGATGGAGATCCTACGTGAGAACGAAATTCAGAAAATTTATATTGATCTTACCTTTCAACCCCACCGGAATGCAGAAAATACCATTGTCGGCATTTTTGTTGTGGCAACGGATGTTTCCCAACAGGTAAGGGCCAGACAAAAAATAGAAGAGGCAGAAAGTTCTCTCCGCGGAGCAGTAGAACTGGCAGATCTGGGAACCTGGGAACTTGATCTTGCCGCACGCACACTCAACTTTTCGGAACGTTTACGGAGTTGGTTCGGGATCGGTAATGATGAAATAATCACAGTTGAAAGAGGATATGAATCCATACGTGAATCAGACCGTGCCGCTATTAAGACCGCAATGGATCATGCGTTGACTGCCGGAACAGACGGCATTTACGATGTGGAATATATTCTTGAAACAATTGGTAATGAACGCATTGTCCATGCACAGGGTAAAGCTTTCTACAACGAAGAAGGCCAGCCATATAAAGTTGTAGGTACAGCGCAGGATGTAACGGCGCAGCGCAAAGTGAAACTTGCCCTGGAACAACAGGTGCGTGAAAGGACAGAGGAACTTAATGAAATTAATGCTGAACTCGCTTCCATCAATGAAGAATATATTGCCACAAACGAAGAGTTGTCGGAATCAAATAACCTGTTGGTTCAATCTAATTTGAATCTTCAGCAATTTGCCTATGTAGCTTCTCACGATTTACAGGAGCCTTTGAGAAAAATCCAGTCCTTTGGAAATCTTCTCATAAACCGTTATTCGGAACAGCTAGGAGACGGAGTTGGCTACCTGACACGGATGCAGAGTGCTGCAAAACGTATGTCAGGTCTGATAGAAGATTTGCTGGCATTTTCACGAATTTCAAGTAAAAAAGAAAATACGGAAAAGATTTCTCTGTCTGAGATTATCACGGATGTTTTAGTTGACCTGGAATTGGTTATCCACGAATCATCTGCCGAAATAAAGGTATCTCATCTTCCTGAAATACAAGGCGATACAACACAAATACGGCAGCTATTCCAAAATCTGATCAGCAATGCACTTAAATTCCGGAAGCCGGATGTAAATCCGGTTATTACGATAAATTCAGGAATTATTTCCAATGCGGATCTGCCGCTGTCCGTTACGCCCAGCCGTGCAGCAAACCTCTATTATAGAATTAATGTTGCCGACAACGGAATTGGATTTGATCAAAAATATGAAGACCGGATTTTTCAGTTGTTTCAGCGGCTTCATGGAAGAACCGAGTATTCAGGCACCGGTATCGGGCTGGCTATCTGTGAACGTGTTGCTGCCAACCATGGTGGAGCCATATCCGTTTTAAGCGAACCCGGCCGCGGAGCAACGTTTAGTATTTTTCTTCCCTTTTAACAAAATAGGTATCCCGAAGCAACAGCTTTAGAATACCTATTTTGTTCTATATCTTTTCCTGGAAACTTTACAACCAAAGTTTTAATTGCTTAGCAAAAGCATTAAGAAAGTCTTACCGAGTAAACAGGCTTTAAAATACGTGGTCTTTTACCTGTTTTTACCTCACTGCCTGTATAAGAAGATCTGCCTTTTTCTTCCTGAATATTTTTTTGGAAAGGATTGGTATCTTCCTGAAACTTCAATGGCGTACCAGATATCCCTGTATGGTTTGTTTTTGATGTTGTGTTTGAAATTTTCATAATGGTTATGGTTTTTAGTTATGTAGTGGATACTTACAAAACCATGCCTGAAAGACGAATAGAAGCGGTATTCTAAAAAAAATATTTTGCAGAATTAATATGCTGATTGAATGATTATTGTAAGTTACAATATTTTCATGGTCAGCGATTAGCTCACATACATCAGGCTAAAACGCATAAAGAAAGACCAGCTTTAACGCTGGTCTTTCTTTATGTTTACTTTAAATTTATAATGTAGCAGATGTAACAGAAACCTGGTGCGTTTCCAACCAATTGTAAATGTAAGCTGCGACCTCTTCCCAACCCGGCTCACCACAGATATAATGTGACCTTCCTTCAAACTCCCTGTATGAAGCTGATCCGCTCACATCATCCGTATAGGCTTTACTATTTTTCTCAACAAGCTCCGTCGGAATGATCTGATCCTCTTTTGCACTGATAAACAGAAGCGGAACATGTGGTAAATCAAGATCGATGTGTCCGTTGGCTCCCAGGCATCCGCGCAGTACATTGCGGCTATCATGCGTTGCCGATTCCTGATATGCAATTCTTGCTGATGCCTCGTCAAGTGTGTTACAGAAACCTTCATGAAAGCTTTCCGGTGTTTGTTTAAACGGCTCATCGCCTTTAAATGGATTCGTAATTGCTGCCACATTTTTGAAAAACGGCCAGTCAAGCGTCATCATCATATTAGGGGCAACCGGGCAAATGGGTACTGCCAGACTGGCCAGGTTTCGGTTTACAAATATTTGCGCTAACAATCCGCCAACAGAATGACCAATAATAATCGGTTTGTCGTTTAGGTCGGCATTGTTGCCTCCGGCTGCAATTACCTCAGCCTCCATGGCATCAATTACATCTTCCAGCATCAGGTCACCCAGTGTAGCGGGAGGGTTATTTCGAAGCTGTTCCGGATCGCCGGTGTGATCCGGCCAGGATGGAGCTACGCAATTATATCCGCGTTCGTTAAAGTAAGCAACCCATTTATCCCAGCTTTTGGAATTCTGGAACATGCCGTGTATAAAAACGATGGTCTTTTTCATAATCTCGAAGTTGGTGTTTAGTTTGTTTAGTCCACCGGAATTAAAAAATCAGACCAACATTGCTGGATATAGCCTGGGGTTGTATATCACTTCTTTTAGTGAATATCCAAGCATTTTAGTTTGCATTATAACAGGTTCGGGCTTCGATATAGCCTTCACTAATTATAGGCAGGAAGTACGATTTTACGATGTGTAGATAATCGCAGATGTTTATTAAACCTTTCCTGGTTTCGACTGATCCAGAAACTGTTCAATCAGCAATTTTACTTTCCTGTAAAAAGGTTCGGCGATCAGGCTGGGGCGAATATCCCAACCACGGTCATAATTCATAATGCAGGAATCAATAAAATTTTTGGTACTGGCCTCACTTTGCTGATCCCAGATTGCAAGTTTAGAGATCCGTCCCTTGTCAAGACCGGATTTAGAAGGTGCACTTAAAATAAGAGCAGAAAATTCATATTGATTTACAAAACCTGTCAACCATACAGCCCGCGAAATGTTCGGATCATCATAGCGCTTCCGGATTTCAGCCTGAATCTCATCTTCTTTGGGTGGAGCAAGATCAAATTTTTGATTCGTAAGATACTGATCTACTGCTGTCCGTATATGTTCCACAGTATCCTGGCCATTCAGCTCACTAAGTTGCTGCAGACGCTTAATCTGAGAATCCGTTAATGTAAATGTCTTCCGAAATACTTTTTGCCTTTCCATTTCAATTCCATATAGCCCGCATTCAAAATTACAGACTTAATAAAAATAAAATGTTCTAATAGCATAGATTAAGACGGTAACACGAAAATTTGGAATTATTCCTAATACAGATATGCTCTGGCTGGTCAGTAACTGTGCAGGAAAAAGTTGTTGTTAACGCTATACAGAGTTATTCACCTTTATCCGACAGCGCGATCAGGGCAGCTCCGCTAATGATCAAAAGAGCTCCTACCACCAATTGCCAGGTAATTTTTTCCTTCAGAAATAAAACAGATAAAAAAATGGCCACAACCAAAGACGATCTTTCAATGGTTGTTACGTAGGAAGCTTGCCCCATAGATAATGCCTTGAAAGAAAATAACGTAGAAAGCGTCGTTGCAAGACCGGCAAAAATCAGCAACATCCAGGCTTTGGGCTCTATTTCTTTGATACTGCCTATGTTACCCTGCCAGGTTACAACACTCCAGGTAATACAAAATATAAGAACCGACTGAATGGCAAAAGCCAGGCTTGAGTCTACTTTTTTTAGTCCGGCTTTAGTTAAAACGGTAACCAGCGCTGCTGAGACAGCCGCCATAATTGCCCAAATGATCCACATAACAGGTTGATTGTCTTTTTGCATTCTAAAATCAGGCAATGTTCCTACCACATTGTTATTTGGTTGAAACTGCAATGCACGGATTAAAACATCTGTACCAAACTCTTATTGCATGTCTCTGAGAGTCGTGTAAATAAAGGAACTATCCTAGATAGTGAGCAAGTTGATAATGCGATTTCGGGTTTCCTTACTAATTTGTAATTGATTTTCGATAAACCTATCTGTACCGCCATACTGTTTATCTATTACTTCAAAAACCGCATTCATAAATTCTTCATCTACTGTCATAAATACTTCAATGGCTTTAAGATTCATTCCGGGTTTAATGATTTTGGCAAGTTTAGCTTTACCCAAAAGTTTTTCCGTCTTTTTTCTACGGTAATAATTTGACATCAGATATTCATCCATGATCGTCTTACGATCGACATTCAATATGGAAAGAATGAGTGCAGATACAATTCCTGTCCGGTCCTTCCCTGCTGAACAATGATAGAGAACCGGTTCTTCCGACTCGGCAATCTGCCCGATTAAATCACGGAGTGAACCGACGTTTATAGAAACGGCACCCTTGTAAAAAGCGGTTGTCTGCTCTTTTGCTTCCTTTTCAGATATTTTTCCGGCAATCACTTTTGCCCGCAGCTGGGCAATCTGTCCCTCATTATCCTTCACCGTTGGAACATGAATGTACTTTATTTCAGCAGGCAAACGGTCTTCCTTCCCGTCTATCTCATGACTCGTCCTAAGATCATAAACAGTCTGAATATTCAAATCCTTAAACTTATCAAATTCGCTTTTCTTTAATCCGGATAAGTTACCAGAACGAAAAATCCTACCCCATTTTACCACTCGCCCGTCCTGCGTTTTTATTCCTCCCAGATCTCTGAAATTGGCTACCCTTTTAAAATTAACAAGTCTGTTGGCTACCAAAACTGAATCCTGCCTGCCGGCAATTGTAAAAAAAGGTCTCGACTGCCTGTTCTTCAAAGTGACTTCTCTCCCCTGCCAATCAGCAATACTTATAAACTTATCTGTTTCATCGGCAGTAGAAAAATAGATATTTGTTTGGGGATCGCTACGCTCTAAATGAAGTACATAATTATCTCTGTGATTATCGACAACATTTGTTTCCGAAAGCGTTTTCTGATTATATTTTGGAGGCAAATGTGCGCGACAGGATGCCAGGATTATGATAAACAAATAGGTAATAATTCCGGAAAGTCTAATACCGGACTTCATATAAATTTTCATACTACTTACTGATACATTTAATTCCGGTATAAATGAGATACTATCATTACACCAGAGTATTTGAGCAACGTAAGAATCAGGAATTAGGTTTGGCATGTTTAACGGTTTGACCGTTCTGTTGCTGTTTAACATTACATGTTGCTTTCGACCATGAAACAAATACGGTGACTAAAAATAAAAAAGCAACCACTTCAAAAAGTGATTGCCCTTCTACTTTTAAGAAACTTCTGTTACAATTGTGACAAATCCCAGCTATTTTTCCATTCAATGGCAGGCGTACCGTTTTTAAACCGGATAGGCAGCCACAAATAACGACTGTCTTTCAGATCCTTTGGATTCCATTTGTCGGCCATAAAAATAAATGCATCCTTTTTTCCCTGAACAGGCAGCACAAAAGTGGATTGCCCGCCAAAGGTTAGTTTGGCATCCGGACCAGACATAGGGTCGCCGACAAGTTCCCAGGGACCAAAAAGCGACTTGGAAACATGCAGCGTGGCTGCGTTAGGCGCCCAGCCGGTACAACCGCTTGTGATCAGGTAATATTTGCCATCCTTTTTAAACAATGCAGGTGCTTCCCGGTGCTTGCTGAACAAAAGCGTGTCCTGTGTGGAAGGATTCAGGTAATCAGCTTCCAGCCTTGAAATACGCAGGTCATAATTGTCCTTTGCCGAATAAATGTGATAGGCTGTGCCGTCATCATCCACAAACAAACCCATATCGCGGGACATGTGACCATTTGGCCGGAAACTTTTCTGGTAGATAAACGGCCCCGTCGGCTTATCGCTTACTGCAACTGCAGCACGGGCTGCATTGTATCCCTGTCCTTTAAGTTCCAGGTGAAACCACATCACATATTTACCTGTCTTTTTATTGAATATTACCTTTGGACGTTCAATAATACTGCCTCTTACAATATCACTTTCGGGATCCGAAACCGTTGCCAGCGCTATTCCTTCCGGCTTCCAGTTATATAGATCTTTGGATGAGTACACATTTACACCCTTCGATTCTTTCTCACCACGGATCTCACCGTACCAGTAATAAGTTCCGTTCTGATATAACACGCCGCCACCATGCGCATTGATCACTTCGCCATTCATGTCTTTCCATATTTCACCCGGAGTGAAAGCCGCTTTGGCATCTTCAAAACTTGTTGCGGTGAATGATACAGGTTCGGTAGCAACCTGCTGCACACTCATTTCTGAAAAGCAGTATGACAGGCAAAATATCCCCACTGCAATATTTAATTTAAGCATAATAAAAATTAAAATTAACGGACCTATTACTCTTATTTGTTTTGTTTGACAGCTATTTAAGTGCTTCCGATATTGTTGCTACAAAATTGATTTGTCCGCGCTTATTACTTTCATAAATAAAGTCTTTTAAACTTTTACTTTGGTAAGCAGCAAAATCACCAACTATGACAAGACTCATTCGGTAATTTGAGAATTTTTGCAGTATTTCACCAGCGATTCCCGTTTTCAGATCAAAAAAAGCGGGTGTAATATTTTCTTCATAAATGATAATTTTATCAAAATCCTGATAATACAGATTTCCTATTAAATCCAGAATATCTTCCGAACCTTTAATAATTATCTGATCTGAAACGATTTCTGCAATTTTAACACCTCCAACCAGATACGTCTTAACTTCCATATTCATATTTTACAATCTTGCCCATAATAATTTTGTAAAAATAGTTCGTATATTTTACGGGTAAAAACATAATTACTAATAATATTATACTCTGGTGATCTTGTAAAATATGAAGCTGATAACTATCAAATCTGTTTTGATTTATGTTTTAGCAGGTATTACATCGCTTGCTGCAGGCTCCTGCTGTACAAAAAAGTTTTGCTTTGATGCAAACAGTATAGAAATGATCTATTTTTATAATTTTACAGTTAGCGAACTGGATACAATTTCAATAAAATGGTACGATAAAAACATAAATTTCGCATCAGCCATCGACAGTGTCTCAGTTGTAACCAGTGATCTTTCATCACAATCGGCCTTTCAGGTTATAAATGTTCCAGGCAGAATCACTCATCATTTAGACTACAAAGTACGGCTTAATTCTACAGGCCAGGAATTTACTATTTCCGATTTTGTTATAACAAAAGAAAAATGCAACTCCGGATTTTTGTGCAATGATTTCTTCAATGCTTTGGAAAGCTACAAAATTAACGGACAGACAGTAACCTCAAATACTCTTGCAATAACGAAATGAGGTCAACAAATTATGGAATCAATAAAGCGGCAAATAAAATGAAGTCTCAGGCTTTATACTGATAACCTGGAATCTTTGCGCGTTTTAATCATAAAATCTCCACTTCGTCCTGAAATTCTGTTTGAGATCCTGTTTAGTCATAATGGCTCGTATCATCTCAACGGGCATCGAATTAAGGCGTATGATCCGGTCATGAAATTCCTTGAATGTCATCAGGTTCTTGTCCACGGTTTCTCTTTTCAGCCGGTCGAGCTGAATGCCTCCCAGCAAATAAGATATCTGATAAAGCGGATCTGCACGTCTTCTCGCGTTAAGTGGCCCACGAATCTCACTTTCCGCATTTGCCCGTTCATGGCCAACCTGATCTACCAGATAATCGATACACTGCTGTGGTGTCCATTTCCCAAGCTGGTAATTCAGCGAAAAAATAATACGTCCGCAGCGGTGTTTCCGCCAGAACAGCATGCCCAGCTTTTCTTCGGGCGATTTCGGGAAACCTTTATCCCACAGCAGCAGCTCCCAATACAGTGCCCAACCCTCCATCCAGAATGGCGTCGCAAATGCAGAACGGTAAGTACGGTGACGGTCGCTGATAAAGAATTGTAAATTATGTCCGGGAATCAGTTCATGATGTACCGTTGCCCTGGAAAAATAAGGATTATTTCCACGCATGCTCATCATTCTCTGATCGATATCCATGGTATTGGTAGGATATGAAATACTAATCTCCCTGCCTCCGGTAAAGAATGCAGTAAAACGCTGGCGTTCCGGTGTCATCATCATCATACCCCAGGTTTCATGAGCCAGCGGGGGAATCGTAATCAGGTCATTTTTTTCGATGAAATCAATGGATTCGGTATAAAGCCTTAATATTTCCCCGGGCTGGCCTCCTGGTTCAGCGTATAAGTTCTTAACATGTTCCAGTGCTTTTTTCCAGTCATTCCCAAAACCGAGCTCACGGGAAGCCTTAATCATCTCAGCATCGCACCATTTCATTTCTTTTTCCGCAATGGCATTTATTTCCTCTGGCGTATAGGGAATCATTTCGTGGGTAAATAACTTTATCAGCTCTTCCCGGCCAACCGGTTCTCTTGCAATTATACCGTTTTTATCCGCTTTCGGAAGCCTGGCTGCAAATCTGGCAGAGTACACGCTAAGTGTGCTGTCAAGCTGTTTATGCGGTACGCCCATCCACCAGGTAAATAAGGGATCATAACCGTTGTAGAAATCAAAAATACTTTTCAATCCGGTTTTTAAACCTGAGATCGTTTCTTCAATGGTCAGAATTTCTCCGGTGGAAAATACCTGTTTGCTTGCTGCAAGCCTGACTGCGGAACTATCAATCTGTTTGATCAGGGCGTTCCAGGCCAGGGCAGTTTTCTTTGCGTCTATCTTCGCGCCTCTTCTTCTGTTTTTATCAACATCATAAATTACATCTGCAAACGCAAACCACGGTTTTAACTTGTTGTATTCGGTTTCCTCCCTTTTATAAAGTCTGAGATTTTCATTCAGGTTTCGGGAAAGCAACAGATAATCAACCTTACATTCCTGCGGCAGTCCGTCAAAATTCACTTTGGATAGCGATTCAAGATACTGATTTGCAAGGGAAGTTAGTCGGGAACGCCTCTCGGGCGACATTCCTACGTAGTAAAACCGCATGACCGAATTCCGGTCTACCGTATAATTCTGGATCAGATGTGGTATTTCCTGACAAGGTGCATACACATCTTTCTCCTGAGAAAAAGCGGGCTTCAGTGCCATGTAAGAAATAAATAAGAAAAGGAGTATTTTAAAACTACGCATGATGCCAGGGTTAGTTTAAGTCAGCGACTTTATCGAAATTAAAGGACAATGTCATTTGTAAAAACTGGCGTACACATCCGCAGGAATATGTTCTTTTCTATATACTTTTTCCAGAAGCGCATAAAGTACGGGATCATAACTTTTCAGATCATCCGGCCCTTTGAGAACGTGTTTATTTCCATCGTCAAAAGGGAAATTTGAGCCAAACCACCACTGCGTACCTTCGGCCCAGTATTCTTCTTTAGTATTGATCGCGTATTGCCCTTTATACATCCCGCCGGCCTTGGCTACGTCGTACGCCTTGCCAATCTCAGCATATAAATCCGGATCGACCGTCCGGATAGCGCCCATGATGTTATGGCTGAACTCATGCACCAGAATATTCTCTCCGTAATATCTGGTACCCGGATAGCCCAGCAGATTTTCTTCCGCACATGAGGTAAGCGTACCTCCCATACCGCGTGCACGGCCATTCCAGTAAGTTCTGTCATCCATGCTGCCGATACCTCCCGGCAGATCGTATTTTTCCCGCTCACCCGGCGTTAGTCTGCGGTCGTCGCGTGCTGGTTTTTTCCAGTTTCTTCTTTCCGGCAAATCCATTTCACCTTCCTTAAAAGCAATGATCAGAACCCTGGCTCCCTTTTGTACCAGACTTTCCCTGATATCGGATCGTTTGCCCAGCATATAATTCACAATATCCCTTGCCACCAGCAAGGCATCATCAGGCGTTTGGTCCGACGACAGAATGGGAATTCCCTGCGCATCACAGTATTTGCGGTAAAAACTGGTATCGGCCTTTAATATTGCCGGAGGAGTTGTGATCGTGTAAGCAGCATAGTTTTGGATCAGTGCATTTTTCTTCGGGTCCTGCTGGGCAAATAGTTGAGAGCCTGTCGCCAGGAAAACACAAAGTGTTCTGAATATCTTATTGTTAAACATGTTTTTGGGGTTTAGTTATGATCATGCCAATATCTTATAACAGAATGTGCCTGCCGGCATCGAAACACCGGCAGGCACAAACGATAACCTATTTATTTAAAAAACAGGCTTCTGTCCTTCCCATGTTGGCGGGTTAACACCAAGCAGGTTTTTTACAAAGAAATCACGTCGCTTATGCTCACCGTACTCACCGCCTGAGGAGTGTCCCAGACCTGGCACGACGATCAGTTCATGTTCTTTTTTCGCTTTGATAAGTGCGTTCACTACCTGAAAAGTAGATGCAGGATCAACGTTATCATCCAGCTCGCCAACGATTAGCATCAGCTTACCCTGTAATCTGTAAGCATTGTCTACGTTTGAAGATGCTGCATAATGTGGCCCGATCGGATAGCCCATCCATTGTTCGTTCCACCACATTTTATCCATACGGTTATCGTGGCAGCCACATGAGGATACGGACACTTTATAGAATTCAGGATGAAACAAGACGGCTCCGGCAGAACTCTGTCCACCAGCAGATGTTCCGTAAATCCCTACCCTTTCAATGTCCATGTACGGATATTTTTGTGCGGCAGTTTTCATCCAGGCAATGCGGTCCGGAAAACCTGCATCTTTCAAATTCTGATAACAAACATCATGAAAAGCCTTTGAACGGTTGGACGTACCCATGCCATCTATCTGTACAACGATGAAACCCAGTTCAGCCAACTGCATCAGACGTGAAGGATCTGAGCTGAAAGTTTTTGGTACAAATGAACTGTGCGGTCCTGCATAAATATATTCGATAACCGGATATTTTTTTGCAGGATCAAAGTTGGAAGGTCTGACAATAATTCCCCAGATATCGGTTTGGCCGTCACGTCCTTTTGACTGAAACACCTCCGGCTGACGCCATCCGGCTGCAAGAAGATCTGTAATATCCGCTTTTTCAAGGTCGGAAATAATTTTCCCCTCCATGTTTCTTACAACCGTCACAGGCGGACTGTCAATTCTTGAATACGTATCAACAAACACAGCATAGTCTGATGAAAAAGTAGCCTGATGATTTCCGTTCTCTGTAGTAAGTGCCTTAAAACCGGATCCGTCAAAATTAACAGAGTAATACTGTATGAAATATGGATCCTGACCGCTTTCCTTACCGCTTGCGGTAAAAATTATTTTTTTCTTTGCGTCATCTACATGGACAACGTTTCTGACCACCCAGTTGCCTTTGGTTATCTGATTTTTAACCTTACCCGTATTGCCATCATACAAGTAAAGGTGATTCCAGCCATCTCTTTCAGAAGCCCAGATAATTTCTTTTCCGTCTGTCACGTCGTTACGGGAACGCTTGCCGCTGTAATCGATAAAAGTTTTGCTTTGTTCTTTGATGATCACGCTGGCCTGTCCTGTTGCTGCATCTATGGAAATCACCTCGTAAAGCTGATGCCCGCGCTGGTTGTATTCAAATGTAAAAGCACGGCTGTCTTTTCTCCATGCCATTTGCGTAATTCCATATTGTTCCGGAATCATCGCTGCCGGAACCGGAAAAGCTTTCTGCCCCTCAACAACAAACAGCACAGGCTGATTTTGTGGTAAAGCATCACCAGGTTTCAGGTAATTGCGGGTCTGCAGAACCGGTTGTAACTGATCTTCAGGTGAAGATTGCAGCAGATAAAGTGTACGATCCTTATTCGGGCGGGTTTTATTTGAAATCAGCTTTTTGGAATCCGGTGACCACATCATTCTGCCTGAATAATATTCACCCGGAGAACCATCAAAACTCAGCTGTTTTTCCTCCTTCTCATTTCCTTCCGGAGAAACATACACATTGTAATTCTTGATGAACGCATTCCATTTCCCATCCGGAGATTTGGTTTTTTGTCCGGCTGTTTCACTTTCTCCCCTGCCCCAGTATCTGCGCAGCCCCGAAGCCGGGTCAAATTTACCTTTGTCCTGCAGCGTCGAAGAAGCCATGTGAAAATTCCAGCGCTTTTCAAAAGCAACGAATTTCAGGGAATCACCGTTTGTAGAAATTTCAAAATCTGTAAACGGCAAGTTTTCGGCTGTAACCGTTTTACCTGATTTTTCGGCAAGCTGGGCAGCCAGTTTCTGCTGATCGAAAGCGGGTTCCTTTTTTACAGATCCCGGAGAAACAGCTCCCGAGTAAAATGTTTTGCCTTGTTTTGTCTGCGTCCAGTACAGAAATTTACTGTTGCCTTCTGCCCAGACAATCTTACCGGGGTTGTTGTAAATCTTGTTGGCAATTTTTTCGGGAAGGTCATTTGCCCGTTTGTAGTCTTCGGCGGTGCCCTGCGCTTGCAAACCGGTATTTAAACCGAGGAGTGCAAGAAGGACAAAACCCATTTTTTTTGCGGCTGGTCTTTTCATCTTGATTAAAGGTTAAGGTTAAATGGTCATGGCAGCACCAAAGAATTAACTTTAGTACTGCCATATTGTTTTTGCGTATTTAAATAAATTTGACTTTGTTCACCTGTTAAATCTCAGCTCAGAAGTCCTGTAAAAGCTAAGGCTGATAAACACCATCATATGGATTCTGATCCGCCGTTACCAGACTTGTATTGCTGTTAAATTCAGTCGTTGGCAGCTGCAGAATGAATCTCCATGAACGTGCCGGGAATGAGGCCATAGCAGGGTGATCTCCCGTGCGGGTAAAACCTTTTTGTGTCCGTATCAGGTCAAACCAGGCCATACCTTCCGAATAAAGCTCTTTTCTTCTTTCCAGCAGAATTTTCTCAACCAGGGCATTTCCGGTTTCAACAGATCTTGTTGCCTTACGTGCATCCTGTAACTGCCACAGAACCGTTTTTGATTCTGTGTCCTTACCAGATCTTGCCAATGCTTCGGCTTCGATCAGATACATTTCTGCGGAGCGCATCATCACCACATCTCCGTAAAAATCATCCTGTGCTTCGCGGAACTTGTTGGAAGTCCAAAGGCCGTGATCTGTCCGTAACCAGAACTGATTCCTTACATCGTCTTTTTCAAAAAGATCTTTAAACTTATCATTTACATACAGGAAATCAAAAGTCCATCTTGTTCCTCTGGTCTGGTTGGCCCAAAGCGTAAAAGGCGATCCGTTTCCAAAGTTCTGGGTAGACGACTGACTAACACCCCACATCCATTCGCTAAGTGTCCAGTCGTTGAAACCGGACTGGAACTGCGCCTGGTTCATCAGAGGGAATCCAACTTTTGCTGCCTTAGCTGTTTCTGCAGCATTGCCCCAGTCTTCCATCGTCAGATATACCTCGGCAAGAATTCCCTGTGCAACTGATTTGTTGATCTGGCTTTTATAGGCTCTGTTATAAGGTCCCAGTATGTCAACCGCCGCTTTCAGGTCATTGACAATGTTTGTATATACAACCGATACCTTTTCGCGCGGCTTGCCTTGCGTAGTTCCTCCTACCGAATAGTACGGCACGCCAGGCATGTCCTTCGCTATGGCATAAGTCTGCTGATACGTACGAACCAGGTTAAAATAAGACCAGGCACGTATTGCCAGGGCCTGTCCTTTAATGGCTGCTTTTTGCGCTGCATTACCCTCAGACTTATCAATGTTGTCAAGAATAATATTGACGTTGTTGATAATGGTATAATAATAAGACCAAACCTGGCCGGTTAACGGTCCGTCTGCTCTGGTTACATTGAGGTTATGGGCGTAATAAATCTGCATCTGGCCCATAGAATTTCGTACGATCAGATCCTGACCCATGATATCAAATCCATTATTGAACTGGAGAATGGACCCATATTCGATGTCCTGGCTTCTCAGACGCATAAAATTATATACGCCATTGATTGCATTCTGAGCACCGCCTACGGTTTTAAACAACAGTTCATCTGAAATGGCCGTTGATGGCCCTGTTTCCAGAAAATCGCTCTCACAGCCGGCAGAGAAAACAGTCAGCATGGCGGCCATTGAGTAGGTAAAAATCTTTTTAAACTTCATGTCTTTAATATTTTAATTGCTTGATATCGTGATTTACAAAGCGGCCTGAATTCCGAATGACCAGCTTTTTCTGATTGAACCGGCGCCGCTTCCGTTGGTTCCGTTAGCTACCGTACCATTCAAACCCGTTTCCGGATCCGTTCCTCTTTTGGCAGCTTCTCCCCATGTCAGCAAGTTGGTTCCCTGTGCGAACAACTTGATGTTGCCTACTTTTAACTTATCAGTAATTGTTTTAGGCAAAGAATATCCCAGCGAAACATTGCGGAGTCTCAGATAGCTGTTATTAAAAAGGTACTGAGAAGAAGCTGATCCTACGTTAGTCTGTGTAAACTCTGAAATACGGGGAATCCTGGTATCGGTATTTTCAGGCGTCCAGCGATCCAGAATATCAGTAGCCATGTTAAAACCTCTTCTGTAACGAACACCTTCTGCGTAGTCTGCGTCATACAATTTTCCGCCTACACTGTAATACATCATTACTGAAAGATCAAATCCTTTGTACGTGAAAGAGTTGGTAAGTGCTCCGAAAAGGTCTGGTAATGAACTTCCCTGGAAACGCTTCTGGTCATTGTTGTTCACGTCGGTATAGATCTCAGTTACTTCTCTGCCGCCATCTGCATTGTATTTGTACCAGGTGTTGTTACCTGTTGTCGGACTTACACCTGCCCAGTCAACCAGGAAGAATTCGTAACGTGATTTTCCTTCCACCATTTTAAATCGACCGTCTATGATCTCTTTTTGCGGCAAACGTGTAATCTTGTTTTTGTAGTGAGAAGCATTCAGGTCAATGTTCCAGGTAAAGTTTTTATTTTTCAAAACATAAGTACCTAGTTCCAGCTCATAACCACTGTTTTTTACATCACCAATATTTTCCGAAATACTGCTCAAACCCACCGAAGGTGCAAGCGGACGTGCGAATATCAGATCTTTTGATGTACGGTTGAACCAGTCAACAGAACCATGCAGACGACGGCCGAACAACTGAAAATCAACTCCAAAGTCGGTCTGAACATTACTTTCCCAAACCAGGTTTGGTGTTGGCAGTTTGGAAAGAAGCACACCCGGATCATTGTAGTCATTTCTGCCGGTTGCATAAAGTCCCTGGTAAGCATAATATCCTGCCGCTACCTGATCATTACCTACCACACCGTGGCTACCTCTCAGTTTCAGGTTATCGATCCAGGAAACATTGTTCAGGAATTGCTCTGCAGAAAGTATCCACGCCCCACCCACAGACCAGAAATTACCCCAGCGGTTGTCAACCGAAAACCGTGAAGATCCGTCCTTACGGAAACTACCAGACAAATAATATTTTTCATTATAGTTGTATTCCACACGTGACAGGTAACTCATCAGGCGGTAATTATCTTCAGAAGAAGTTGAACTTGACATCTCAGCCGCTGCGCCCAATTCATATAATCCACCCAAAGCGAACCGTTGTTTTGCAGCATTCAGATAATTGTAGCGCGCCCTGTACATTTCATGACCGACTAGAACATTGATATTGTGCAACCCGAAATCTTTGTCGAAGGTAAGCAGGTTGTTGAATGTATAGGTGAACCTTCTGTCCGACCATCTCGAGGCCCATCCGCCGGTTGCAGCGGTAGAAGTAAGTGAAGCCGACTGATAATTATGGCCCGAATTCAACTGAAAATCCGTGCTGATGCCACTTCTGAATTTCAGGCTTGGCAGGATCTGCGCTTCAAGGAAATTCCGGGTTGACATATTGTCTGTCTGGTTAAAGCTGAAATTCCAGTCGTAAGGATTTTTATAATCTCCAACGAAACCAGGGTTCCAACCTCTCCATTCCGTACGTGTCGCATCGCCAAAATCAGGCATAAGGTTTCCGTAAGGATCTTTTGCATAAGTATTGTTGACATAATCCCACTGGTATACCGGATACAGTGTCGGCATTACACGTGTAAAACGAGCTTCAACATTCGGATTTTGTTGTTTTGCATGGGTGTAGGTAAGGTTGGTTCCTATGCTAAGCCATTTGCTTATCTGTGAGGTAACGTTAGCGCGGCCTGAAAAACGTCCAAATTCCTGTACTTTAAAGCTTCCTTTGTCATTCAGATACGATCCTGATATGAAATAAGAAGTTTTGTTGTTTTCTCCAACTGCACCACTCACATCCAGGCTGTATTCCTGTCTAAGTCTCGGCGTAAAAAACTCTCCCAGCCAGTCGCCTTGGAAAAGCTGTACCGCATCAGGTTTCAGTTTTCCGTCCAGGCCGATCGGCGTAGGTGTGTTGTAGACATTTTTATTACGGTCCTGAAAATATTCCTGTACCACATTATTCGTTGCATATTGTGCGGCAGCCTCAGGTGTTAATCCTCTGTCAAGTCTACCGTTTCTCAGCGCTTCCCACGAAATTTCAAGTACCTGCTGAGGCGAAAGCTTGTCAGGATAGGCAACGGCCATGTCAGAGTAGCCAAAGTTGGTTCTGAGGTTAATCGCAGGTTTCCCCGATTTCCCTTTTTTGGTCGTGATCACAAGCACACCGTTTGCTGCTCTTGAACCATATAATGTAGTAGCAGCCGCATCTTTCAATACCGTCATCGACTCAATATCATTCGGGTTAATCGAGTTCAGGTTACCATCATAAGGCATTCCATCCAGAATATATAATGGATTGTTACCTCCACCCACAGAACTCAGCCCGCGTATTACAATGGTTGCATCACTACCAGGCGCTCCGTTGGTATTAAGTACCTGTACACCAGGACTTGTACCTTGTAACGACTGCGAAATGTTCGTCGGTTGTGTAGACATCAGACGCTCGCTGCTAACAACCGTAGCCGAACCGGTAAATGCTTTTTTATCCGAAGTTCCGTAAGCAGCATTAATAACAACTTCCTCCAGCGCTGTGGCATCTTCGGTTAAAAAGATCTCATACTGGTTTCTGCTGTCTGTCTGCACGGTTTGTTTCAGATAACCGATAAAAGAAACAGCCAGCACACTTTTGCCTGTAACCTGTAAGCTAAAACTTCCGTCAGAGTTGGTCTGTGTTCCTGTATTTGTCCCTTCTACCCGGATTGTAGCACCAGGAACAGGCAGGTTGTCTTTTTTGCCGATTACTTTTCCGGAGATCGTCCTGTTTTGCGCCAGGGCGATCTGAGACAGCATCAAAAATGCCAATAGATAAACGTACTTTTTCATAAACTGATTATTTGGTAAGGAGCAACATTTGAATTAGAGAATATGTAAGATTTCAAATAACATTCATAACGAATACAGCCCACAACCTGCAAAGGATGAGGAGAATAGAGCTAATACATAATACATCAGCACAGAACATGAACGGTTTATACCGCTGGGCCAAACCCCACTATCTGCGAAAATCCCGATACATGGCCGATATCAAAGAGAGTTAATTTTAACGCTTATCAATATACGCAAGTTGAATACCCAGGTGTGTAGCTGTTCAATACTGACAAGAAGACTTACGGGTTATTTGGCAAATATTCAATATGTAAATAAAAAAGGTATGCAAAGTCTTTGATTGGTGTATGGTTACTATGATCTTTCTGATTTTCCATGTACAATATTAGGAACATCCGGTTTTGAATTCTTGACGGATTTTAACTGAAACCCCGGCAATTTTAACAAGTATTGATATTAATTTCGTTGTTTATAAAAACACAAAGAAGTTATATTGGTATTCTTCAATTATTTCAAAATAAAATATTGCCTAATCGTAACATCACAAGAATTCACACTAACAGAAATCCAGTAGCGAATATAAATTTTCTGTGGAATGGAAAATATGGATTTGTCTCTGTTTTAAAATGGGATGTTTTCTGATTGAAGTAGTTCTTCCCGCCGTCAGGGATATGGAATCAGTTTAAATGTATGAAAAGCAGGTTTACCAGAGCTGTAAGCCTTTTCAATAATTTCGGGCATGGCATCCCGAATTTCCTTTTCTTTGTTCTTGTTAGCGAGATACGATTTGAACTGATTTGTATAATACACATACTGAGGCGAGGTCTTATACTTCTCTTCCAGCCTCCTGCTGAGGAAAGCTTCCTGCACATTCCTTTCTGCATTTTTTAAAGTATCAGGTAAATGGTGTATCTGAATTGTTACAATATTTCGGTACAGCAGTTGATTCTTCCTGTATTCATTATATAAATCCATAATCTTTAAAGCCTGCTGATATTGGGGCGTGTTTTTAAATAATGACAGATTAACCCCTTTTTGTAGTTCTACGGACGAAAAACTGCCAATCCGGATGCTGTCAATAAACAACTGATACTGATCGGCCGGAACATTTTTTACCTTTAATATTTGCTGATTTAATTCATTGGTAAAATTCACGAGATCCAATGCAGGTTCCGCAGACTCATCCACCGGAAATGGCAGACTGTTTTCTCTCACCGAAAACTCAATCGCTCCGTTATTTCTGATCAGGTTTTTAACGACGCAATTAAAACTTAGCTTGTTGCTTTCTGCATCAGTTTTTCCCACAACGATATCAGACACATATTTCTGTGCACCCGTGGAACGCAAAAATTCATAAGCCATTACGAGATGGCCTTGCGCCCCGGGATGAACCCTATCGGCTCCAATGATGGTGGCGGCCGGATCTCTTTGTTGAATGGTTTTATTGATCCCGGTTAAAATAGTCCAGTAATCCACGATGGGCAAATTATATTTATTCGCGAGCTGCTCATTAAAATCAGCACATTTTTTTAGTGCATCATTCACTCCTATTAAATTTTCAGTAGTCTGATTTCCCGTCTGATCATAGATTGAAGGTTTTTGAAGAATAAGTTTACGCCCATCTTCGCGTAGTTTTCTGACAATCGTTTCCAGATTTCGGCAGTACAAATCCAAGGCCTGCTGCTTTTTCTTCTCAATACCCGGTTCATTTAATCTTGAACCTGAATACAAGCTCCGGTTTACATCGTTCATCCCAATCATCAGGACGCACCAATCCGGTTTGTGTATTAAAATATCACTGTCCATCCGATTGAGAATTCCGCCGGTTACATCTCCTGAAATGCCGCAGTTGATAAAAGTAACTTTCCGGTCAGGATAGCGGGTTGCATAGTACAAGTTCACAAAATTGTAAAACTGTCCATTGTTGGTAATGCTGTTGCCTACAAAACAGACTTTATCTCCGTCTTTAAAGACAGGTTCAATTACTCTCTGTGCGGATATTGCATGACGAAAAATGAGAAGAAGGAAAACAATTTTAAAAATCAGAGATGTCCTGTTCATAGTTGAAATTGTAGAACTGTCAAAAAAAACATAATCGCTAAACTTGATAAATATTATTCTGATTATCAAATAGTTAAATAAAAATTTATTTATTTCAAATATTTATCTTCACGGAAGGTTACAAAACATTCTTTTTTTTGTCTTGGAATGAGTTTACTTTTTAATTTTCCTTTGCCCGATCTTAAAATGGATTACAGAAATTTTACTGTTGAAGATTTCCTCGCAGACAATCTCTTTCAGCAATGGATCTTTGCTTGCAATGAGCAAAATGATGCATTCTGGAAGAACTGGATGCGGCAAAATCCGGACAAAAGGCCGATCATTGAGCAGGCAATTGAGATAGCACGAAACCTGGACTTCGATGAAAAATGGACCATTGAGGAAAGATTGGACATGTGGACCAATATCCAGGGCGCAATTACAGAAATTCCGCCTGCAAAGCATTCATTTATCAGACAGATCCACTGGAAAAGCTGGCTGTCAGCTGCATGTTTTCTGTTTTTACTCGCAGCAATAGCTATGCTCATGCAGCAGCGAAATATGCATAATACTTATACGTCATTCGGGCAGATCAAGAAAATAACACTTGCTGATGGTTCCGTCGTTACGCTCAATGCAAATTCAAGCCTGCGTTATGACAGGAATTTCCTTGCTGGTAAAGAAAGAGAGATATGGGTAGATGGTGAGGCATTCTTTGAAGTAAAGAAAAGGGTTATAAACGGCAAAAAAATTCCTTTCCTAGTACATGCCAATGATCTGTCAGTACAGGTACTGGGAACCGCATTCAATGTTGCCAACCGGCACGGAAAGGTCAACATTGCTTTGCAGCATGGCGCGGTGGAAGTTTTCGATATTCATAACAAAAAAAATGCAGTGATTCTGAAACCCGGTGAAAGTGTGAGCCAGGCAGGCTCACAAAATTTATTACTTAAACAGAAAGTAGACGTTGCGCAGTATGCTTCCTGGAAAGATAGAGTAGTCATTTTCAAGAAAAAATCCCTGAGAGAACTTTCTGAAATGATGAAGGACCTTTATAATGTTGAGATGATCATTGACGATCCTGCGCTGGAAGCAGAAACATTCACAGGCTCTTTTCCAACAGACTCGTCGTATGTACTTTTTGACAAACTTCAAAAAATGTATCCGCTTGAAGTAATCAGATCCGGTGAAGTGTATCACATACGATAAGATTTCTAAAATACAGGCAGACTAAATATACTATCGTTTTGAAAAAATATAAAATCGAGGACCGCAACACACGCAGAAACTTTCTTAAAACAGCAGCTGCTGCAACCATTCCCTTTGTATTGCCGGATAATCATAAAGGTACAGCCGAAAATGTCGTTATACCAGTAAAAAATAAGGTCCCTGTCATCATATTACGTTCATCCTGGCAGGAGGTAAATATCGGGGACATCGGGCATACACCCGGAACACTGCGTTTGCTGGAACGTTATGTTCCGGAAGCAGAAATATTGCTCTGGCATTCTGATCCACGACCTAATACTGAAAAAATTGTCAGGAAAAATTTTCCCAGGGTAAAACTGATAAAAGGACCATGGTCTAATGGTGACAAACCATTTGACAGCGAATTGAAAAATGCTTTTGAGCGTGCAGATCTCTTCATTATGAATTCGGGTATGCACTATAATTTCGGTCTTTTCAACTATGACTGGCCAAAAACTATGTCAGCCCTGACGCCCTTCTACTATTGTATTGATAAAAAAATACCCTTTGGATTGTACGGGCAATCGTTTGATAAAATGGCACATCCTTCCCTTCCAGTCTTTAAAGATGTACTCAGCAAGGCGGCATTCATTTACTGCCGGGAAACCGAATCACAAAAGTTCCTTCAGCAAAACGGATTTAATCCTCCGGTTCTTGACTTCGGGCCAGACGGCTGTTTCGGAATTGACGTACGTGATGAAGAAAAGGGACTGGCTTATTTACAAAAAACAGGATTACAGGATCAGAAATTTCTGGCTGTTATAATCAGGACCAATACACCAAAACTCGCGATTATAGAGGGAGTCGATCTTTTGAATCCTGCAAAGCCAACTGCGGAACAACAAAAACAGGATCAGGAAAGAATGGCAAAAGTTATTGAAATGATCACCGTCTGGGTAAGAAAAACAGGGTTAAAAGTGTTGGTTGCACCTGAAATGGACAAAGAAATGATCCCTGCAAAAACCATGGTTATGGATAAGCTGCCGGCAGATGTTAAAGATAAGGTGGTTGTTAGGGATACATTCTGGAATGCCGATGAAGCCATGTCAGTATATGCAAGGGCACATTGTATCTTCGGAATGGAACCGCATTCATTGATTATGGGAATGGCCCTGGGTGTTCCGATCCTGCATGTACGGTCCGTTTCCCACGGACGGAAAGGCTTTATGTTCCGTGATATCGGCCTGTCCGAATGGCTTTTTGAAATTGATGAAAGCAATGCATCGGAATGGCTTAAACCACTTTTGGCGATTCATGATGACTACAAGCTGGCTAAGGAAAAAGTTAGAGAATCTATGAATTTTGTTCACAGTAAACAAGCAGCAACCATGGAAACCGTTAGAATAACTACCGGACTTCCTAAGTCTAAAACATAATATTCAAAAAAATATCTTAATATAATCATATAAATAATTAATTTTCCTAAAACATCCCTTGCCTGATGCCGCTCTGTTTACAAGATACCGACGAAACAAAACATTGGCGAAAACTCCTGAACGGAGATCAGCAGGCATTAGCTTTTTTTTATGAAAAATATGCTGACCTACTATTAAAATATGGATTGTCAGTAACTTATAACAGAGAAATTGTTCAGGATGCCGTACAGGAACTGTTTATTAATATCTGGAACCGTCGTCAAAATCTTACTGTACCGGATTCAGTCAAATATTATCTGATGGTTTCGCTTCGCCGCATCATTTTGAAAGATCTTTTGCATGCAAGGCAGTCAACCGATTTTTTTGCTGACGATGCAATATCCTTTGCGGACCATGAAAATCTGTTTGCCGAAGAATACAAGGAAAATATACATCTGAAACTACAACATGCTGTCAGACTGCTTCCAGGCCGCCAGCAGGAAATTATTTTTCTCCGTTTTTTTCAAAAATTGAGTTACGAACAAATTACTTCTATCACCGGCCTGGATTACCAAATACTGCGGAATACCATTTACCGGGCCATTAAGGCACTTCGCCACGCGCTTACCGAAAAAGCATCCCTTACTTCTATTATATATATCCTGGCATTAATTTATTAATTATCAAGCAGTTATTAATTTATCATTTTTATATGAAAAATTTTATCTTTTTGACGGTTACAAAGTAATGAGCCACCCCTCTTGCATATAAATTCAACAATCCAAATTTATAATGTTGTGATTACTATAAATCCGACTGTCCGACTATGATGACCGGTAAGGCCGAGCCAGGCAGGCACGCCTGCTTCCTGTTCGTTTTAGCTACCGGTTTACCATCCTGATTATTCAGTCTGATTTATAACAACGCGCTGAAATGTGTTTATCATAACATATAGAATATTCCTAAACCCATCATAAACTTAACGCGGTAAGAAATGAGTAAAAAACTACAACTATCTATCTGTCTGATCCTGCTCGCCTGCCTCTGTGCCAGGCAGGTAATCTGTGCACAAACATTTGCTGCAAATACAATACAGCTCGGCCCGCAACGGCAAACAACAAATGCGAAGCGGATTGGCCTTACACAAGCTTTGAATGAAATAAGTATACGACATAAAGTTATTTTTGAATTTAATGACAATGCATTGGCTGGTAAAGCGGTTGATTTGGCAGACGTAGAGCGTAAAGAGAAAATCGAAGAAAAATTAAGGCGTCTTTTGGTCCCGAATAATCTCCTTTTTGAAAAGTCCGGCCGGAACTCATATCTCATTTACCCTAAATTAAGTTCTGTGGTTACACCTTCCGGCAACGGACAAAACCTGCCTTTAACCGGTATGGAAAGTAGTCTTCGTCAGGAAAGCGCCCCGGTGTTAGCTGCCTTAAATACGTCTGCTTTACAAATTGGAAAAGTGAAAGCTGATATTCCCATCACCGGATTGGTCAGAGATGAAAAAGGGGAAGGATTGCCGGGTGTAAGTATTGTCATAGCAGGAACACCAAACGGAACAACCACCAATGCGGAAGGCAAATTTACAGTCAATGTAGCTGACCGTAGTGCCAAACTCGTATTTTCCTATGTAGGCTATTTGTCTCAGGAGTCCATAGTTGGAAATCAGACCCATTTATCAATTACGCTGCTGAACGATTCCAAAGCGCTGGACGAGGTAGTCGTCGTTGGTTATGGAACCGTCAGAAAAAGTGATTTAACAGGGTCTGTATCAAAAATAAGTGCAGAAAAAGTTAATGAGCGGTCTATTTCCTCTGTGGAGCAATTACTTCAGGGACAGGTGTCCGGTGTGCAGATTACGCAGAATACAGGTGCTCCCGGCGGTGGCATAACGTTTAACATTCGCGGTGCAACCTCGGTCAGCGGTTCCAACCAGCCGCTGATTGTTATTGACGGTTACCCGGTTGATTCCGACAACGGAAGCGTGAAGATGTCTGGCGGAAGCCAGTCGGGTTACCTTTCCGAGCTTCCCAGCGACAATGCTCTGGCAAACCTCAATCCCGCTGATATCGAATCAGTTGAAATATTAAAAGACGCCTCTGCAACGGCAATTTATGGTTCGAGAGGATCCAATGGCGTTGTGTTGATCACAACAAAACGGGGTAAGTCGGGAAGGGACAGAATTGAGTACAGTTTCCGGTATGACGTCAGCAATCTTCCAAAGAAAATTCCGGTCCTGAATACCAGCGACTATATCAGATATTCCAATGAGGCTTATCTGAGTAACGGACAGGATTCTGTATATAAGTCCGCAGCAATTGCCGAACTGGAAAAAACGAATACCGACTGGCAGGATCTGATTTATCAAACGGCAATAACCCAAAACCATCAGCTGAGCATTTCCGGAGGAATGGAAAAAATGAAATACGCCGTTCAGCTAGGCTATCTGGGTCAGGAAGGTATTGTTAAAAATTCTAAGTTTGAGAGAGGCTCTATCCGGATCAATCTTGACCGGGAAATCGGTAAAAACTTTAAAGTAGGCCTTAGTATGAGCGGTTCAATGAGCAGAAATAAAGCTGCCATGCAATCTTCAAACCGTGATGATGTATCTACTTCTGTAGTTCATGGAGCACTTCGCTCCCGCCCTATGGTAACGCCATTTACTGCCGAAGACGAACTTGACCAGTCGTATCAGGGAAACCCGCTTACACTGGTTAACCTTGCTGATGACCAAAACCGGGTCACCACAGTTCTGGCCAACATATTTGCAGAATATAAAATTTTACAGGGACTAACTTTCCGCGTGAACGGGGGTGTAAACAATGCCTCCTCCAGACGTGATTTTTATCATCCGCGCGGAACCACACTTGGAAACCTTGAAGGTGGTTATGCCTACCGTGGCGACCTGGCCTCTTTTAACTATCTAAGTGAATACACCCTCAATTTGAACCGCACCTTCAATAAAGTTCACCGCTTCAACGCTGTGGGAGGATATTCCTGGCAGGCCTGGAACCGCAGAAGTTTTGGTCTAAGCGCACTGAACTTTCCGAACGATAACCAGCTCTATTATAATTTTGCCGGAGCCAACTCGATCAGCAAGCCGATTACAAGTACACAGGAATGGGCACTCTCTTCTTTTTTAGGCAGGATTAATTACAGCTTCGACAATAGGTATCTGTTTACAATTACCGGACGCGCAGATGGCTCAACCAGATTAGCAGCACGTAACAAGTGGGCCTTTTTCCCTTCCGTAGCAGTTGGCTGGAATTTGCACAACGAGAGTTTTATTAAGTCTGCAGCATTTATATCTGAACTTAAACTGAGGGCCAGCTATGGCCTTTCCGGCAACCAGGCAATTGCAGTAGGTGCTACAAAGGCAACGCTGGGAACGACAAACACAGTGGTTGACCAATCCGTCCAGACCGGCTATGTGCTCTCCAACATGGCCAATGACAAGCTGCACTGGGAAACAACCAAACAGTCTAATGTAGGTCTGGACATGTCTTTTTTTAATAATAAAATAGATTTTGAATTCAATTACTACAAAAAAAATTCGGTTGATCTGCTGATAGCCCTGGTCATTCCGCCATCAAATGGCTTTACGAGGTACAACACAAACCTTGGTTCAGTTGAAAATCATGGCTATGAGTTTGACCTTGGTATAAAGCCGCTTCGGGGAAGCTTACAGTGGGATCTTTCCGGAAATTTTTCTATCAACCGTAATAAAATTGTTAACCTTGGCAGTGTTGAGTCTTTTGTAGGACCAGTATTTCAGGCAGTAGGCGGGCAGAGCCTTCATATAGCCCGGATCGGCAGTCCGATCGGCTCCTTTTATGGATACCGTATCGATGGAATTTATCAGAATCAGGAAGAAATTAACAACGGCCCTGTAGATTCTTCAACTCCAAGCCCGGGTAGTTTTAAATACAAAGACATCAACGGAGATAAGGTCATTTCGGCAGACGACCGCGAAATCATCGGAAACCCATATCCGGATTTTATTTTTGGGCTTACCAACAATGCTACATGGAAAGGACTTACCATCTCGGTATTCGTTCAGGGAAGTGTTGGCCAGGATGTGATCAACGCCAATCGCTTTTATCTCGATGCACTTGCCCGCGGTATCCAGACTAATGTAAGTGAGGAAGCCTACAAAAACCGCTGGACCGGCGAAGGTACAAGTAATTACTATCCTGCCCCTTCTACTTCGAGTACCCCCTTCAACTCACGTTTTACTGATTTCATCGTGGAAGACGCAACATTTGTCAGGTTAAAGAATATCACTTTTTCCTATGGCTTTCCTCCGTCAACGATTCCATACATACGAAATCTGAAATTGTTTGTGTCTGCAAGCAACCTGATCACACTTACAAAATATAAAGGGTATGACCCGGAAATCAGCAGTAAGGCAGATAATTCAATGATGCCGGGTGTGGACAGCGGAAGCATCCCGCAATACAGGACTTTTTCGGCTGGAATTAATTTAGGCTTTTAAACTCTTTGAACTATGAATTTTAGAAAATATACAATCTTTGCCAGCCTGCTGCTGCTGATGTCCGGCTGTTCGCTGGAAGAAACCATTTATGACAATGCACTATCAGACACATTTATTAAAAACGATGCAGATGTGGCATTTCAACTTAATGGTGTGTATTCATTTTTCACCACATTTGGCGGCTATAAGTCTAATCTTACTTATCCGTTATTATATGGAGGAGACAATATAGCAACCACCGGTGGGATCCAGCGTCCATTTACAGACCGCACTCTGCCTGCTTCAAACAGCTATCATGCAACGCCATGGACGACATATTATAATACCATAAACAATGCCAATGCTTTGCTGGAAACCCTGGAAAACTCGACCGTTGTTTCAGATGCAGTGAAAAACAAAGCCAAGGGCGAGCTTTATTTCCTGAGAGCATTTTCGTATTTTAATCTGGTGAGGTTTTACGGAGGCGTGCCCATCCGTACCCAGTCCACAAAAGGCAATTCTGAATTCTATCCGCCCCGAAATTCGGTGGAAGAAGTTTATACGTTGATTTTTGAGGATTTTAAAAAGGCCAGTTCCCGTTGTGTATTGTACAGCAAACAGCCGGCAGGCGAATCGGGCCGTGCTACCAAAGGGGCTGCGCAGGCACTGTTGTCAAGTGCTTACCTGACCTACGGAAATTACCACGATCTGAACGGCAAACCGGATCAGGCCAGGATAGCCTACCAATCAGCCAGCAGCTATGCTGACAGTGTATTAACATCAAATGAATATACGCTTATTGATAATTTTGCTAACCTCTGGGATGTGGCCCAGGAAAAAAACGCTTACAAAGAGGTTATTTTTGGTATTCAGCATACACGGGATGCACTGGCAGCGAGCGCCAGTTCAAGAGGATCTGAATTACCGTATTATTTACAGCCAACTACCCGAAATGCCATTTGTGGTAATGTAACGGATGGCATAGGAGCCGGTACACTCAGAATTCAGCCGTGGTTTTATGATCTATACAGCACGGGAGAATATGTAAATGATTACAGAACAGAAGTTTCATTTCTGACAACCTGGGTTAATACGCTTACAAACAAAACCTACATCACCTATCCCAGAGTACGCCAATCAAACGAAACATTTGAGTCATTTCCGTATATCGATAAGTATAAAGATCCAAACGGTTATCAGGCCAGAAACAATGAAAATGATCTTTTTATAACCCGTCTGGCAGAAGTATATCTGATTAAGGCAGAAGCAGAAAATGAACTTAACGGCCCCACAGCTATTGCTTACGAAAACTTCAATAAACTTCGTGAACGCGCTCGGAAAGCCAATGGTACGATCCGAAAAACACCGGAGAACCTGGTGCCCGGACTAACAAAAGAACAATTCCGCCTTAAAATTTATGATGAAAGAGGACTCGAATTTCTCGGCGAAGGGCTTCGCTGGTTCGATTCGGTTCGGATGCGTTACCTGGACAACAAACGCACAATGGTACAGTATCGGTACGAGGACTTTTATCCTAAACTTACCGTCCGGACGGCTCCGGTATATAACGCTACCACCAAAGTATGGGGAGGCGGCAGGGTACAGCCGCTGAATATAGTAACATTCAGTCCTAAATTCTTATTGTGGGCCATTCCAAGTTCAGAAATAGATGCAAACCCAAAAATGACACAAAACCCGGGTTGGTAATTTTAACCGCGCCTCGCATTATTTAAACGCATCATTGTCATGCCCTTTACGGTTTATTTATGATCAAAAAGATATTAGTATTCCTCCTTATTCTCAGTTCAGCCAATGCTGATGTCATTGCACAACAGGAATCTGAAAAGATCGGTACGGTTCCCGTTGTGCCTCCGGACATGAACCGTGTGAAGCAGATCGCAGCGCTATTGAATGAAAAACCGTCAGGATTTGGGAATCCGTGCTCAGACAGAGCAACATGGAATGCCCTCAAAGGCAGCGATAAATATATTAGTCTTTTAAAAGAAGCTGATTTATTACTTACTAAAGAAATGCCCGCGTTTGATACCGATCTGTACATGGGAATTTTCACCAAAGGCGATTCTCAGTCTGGCAAGGATATGCTGAACCAGCGCCTGCGCTGGCTGGTTATACTTTGCTGGGCGGAATGTCTGGAAAACAACGGCAAATATCTTCCTAAACTTGAAATAGTAATCAGGGAACTTCTCAATCAGAAGACATGGGTAAATCCAAGAAACTATTCAGAAAAAACCTATGGCGGACTGGTAGAACTCTCAACGGCGAGTTATGCACACAATCTGGCGCAGGCTTCCTACCTGCTTGGCGGCAAGCTCGGTGAAGCTACCCGAAAAGCTATTCTGGATGAATTGTATATCAGAGCGTTTAACCCTGTAATAGCAACACTGAACGGAAAAGATAAAAATCACAGTTGGCTGACCGTGACAAATAACTGGAATGCCGTATGCCTTTCCGGAGTAACAGGTGCTGCGCTTACAGTGATTCCTGACAAAACCGAGCGTGCCAGGTTTGTAGCCATTGCAGAACGATACATCCAAAATTTTATCGCCGGGTTTCATAGCGACGGATACTGTTCAGAAGGAATCGGTTATTACAACTACGGATTCGGCAGATTTATTAATCTGAGAGAAAACGTTTTTAAAGCTACGGGAGGAAGTATTGATTTTTTTAATAATACCAAAATAAAGAACATAGCCGGTTTCTTGCCCAACATGGAAATTATTAATGGCACCTACCCTGCCATCGGAGACTGCCCTGTTGACCCCAGGCCTGGCAAAAATATTGTTTATTATGTTAGCCGAAATCTGGATATGGGACTGAGCAATTACGACAATGCATCTTTTTTAGGTGCTAAATCCGATTTGGTAGCCGACGTCATGTATGTATTTCCCAACACAGCTTCAAAAAAGAAACCAGTAAAAAGCCAGCATGTTTACGGTGGGATACGTTCCTACTTTAATGCCGCAGGTATACTGACAGTCAGGCCTGATCCGGCGGGGAAAGGTAATATGGGCGCGGTTTTGAAAGGCGGCAATAACAACGAGCATCACAACCATAATGATTTAGGTTCCTATACCATCGCAGTTGGCGACGAAGTCATGATGGGCGATCCGGGACTTATTCCGTACACTGCCAAAACTTTTGGGCCGGATCGCTACGATTACAAAACCCTTGATTCATACGGACATCCGGTTCCGCTGATAGCAGGGCAGGAGCAGCAGCCGGGAAAACAGGCACAGGCAAAAATAATCAGGGCCGATTTTACCGATGCACGTGATGATTTTGAAATGGATATCACGTCAGCCTACAAACTTGAAGGTTTAAAATCCATTATCCGGAAATTCGGTTACCAAAGAAAGGATGCCATTACGCTGGAAGTAAAAGATGAATTTGCGTTTGATACACCCCAGACCTTTGAAACTGCTATAATCACAAGGGCACGCTGGAAACAAAACGCGCAGGGACAGATCATTTTCGAAGGTAAAAAAGGAAAGCTGCTGGCGACTGTCAATACGCCAGGAGGTTTTAAAATTAAGGAAGAGACCATTAGTGAGGAGAACAGTATTCCTTATACCAGGCTGGGCATTGTCTTAAACCAGCCGGCCGCAACAGGCACTTTTACAATTACTTACAAAGAATTATGAATAAAATTCAATAATAAGGATGTTGTTCCCGGATAAACAAATACGCAGGATGCTTTTGACAACAAGCAACAAAAACTGATATGATAAAAGAAACAAATAATAGGGACCGGAGACAATTCATTAAGTATTCTGCATTGATGGCGCTTTCTTTATCATTGCCATTTTCCGGATTTAATAATAAAAAAGCAGCGGTCGTTATTCTGAGATCGTCCTGGCAAACAGTCAATATCGGCGACATTGGTCACACGCCCGGAGTCCTGACATTACTGGAAAAGTACATTCCTGATGCACAGGTGAGACTCTGGCCGTCGGACGTGGGAAATGGTGTTGAAGAAATGCTGGCTAAGAGGTTCCCCAAAGTAGAGATCATTAAAACAGAAACGGACAGAAAACGGGCAATGTCTGAGGGGGATTTTATGCTGCATGGATCCGGGCCTTCCCTGGTGGCACGCACAACGCTGGCCGAATGGACCAAAACGGGCAAGCCATATGGTGTTTATGGTATTACTTTTCCCGGCGTCTATGGCACGCCGGAGGAATCAAAAAAAGCATCACCAAAGGATATCGAACTGCTTAATGGTGCCAGATTCGCCTTTTTCCGTGACTCTGTTTCTCTTGAAATAGCCAAAGAAATTGGTGTAAAATGTCCGGTTATGGAATTTGCGCCGGACGGTGCATTCGCAGTTGACCTGAAAGACGACGATTCGGCGATACGGTTTATGAAGGAGCATGATCTTCAGGAAGGAAGGTTTCTATGCGTAATTCCGCGGTACAGGTATACTCCCTGGTGGAAGATCCCCAGCAAAAACAGAAAGATCGATCAGGGAAAAGACGCAATCAACCAGAAAATGAAGGAACATGACAACGGACCAATACGCGATGCAATTATTGCCGTGATCCGCCAGACTTCCATGAAGGTGCTCATCTGCCCGGAAGACGAGACCCAGGTGGAGATCGGAAAAGAAATGCTGTATGACAAATTACCGGATGATGTTAAAGCCCGTGTTGTACTTCGCGAAAAATACTGGCTTACCGACGAAGCCGTAAGTACCTATGTTCGCTCGGCCGGATTGTTTGGACTGGAAATGCACTCGCCGATTATGTGTATCGGAAACGGGATTCCGGCAACTGTCGGGCGCTTTGCCGAACAAACAAGTAAGGGTTTTATGTGGAAAGACATTGGATTGGGTGACTGGCTGTTCGATATGGATGTTCCAAAAGATGTTTCGGCAATTACACCCACAGTTCTGGCAATAGCAAAAGACCCTAAAACAGCAAAGAAAAAAGCAATGAAGGCCAGAGACTTTGTCATCAGACGTCAAAAGGAAACGATGGCGATTTTAAAGAAAAATCTATATTCCTGAATCAGCCTGTTGCGATAAATAAATACAGCATGGCAAACTGCATATTTTCCTGAACCATCATGACCCACCATCAAACCAGAAGAGAATTTATAAAAAAGTCGCCTTTGCTGATGGCTTTACTTACGGGCCTTCCTGTATTGTCAGCAGATGCGAAAGCAAAAAAAACGATTATTCTCAGATCTTCCTGGCAGACCGTCAACATAGGGGATATTGCACATACACCTGGTGTACTGACATTGCTGGAAAATTACTTCCCTGAAGTTAAGATTCTTCTTTGGCCAACAGATGTCGGAGATGGTGTGGAACCAATGGTTATGCGCAGATTTCCAAAACTTACCATCCTCAAAACGGAAGAGCAAAAAGAAGCTGCAATAAAAGAAGCAGACTTTTTTCTGCATGGCTCCGGCCCTTCTCTAACCGGACGCAAAGAACTGGAACGCTGGGCAGGCTCCACAGACAAACCTTATGGTATTTACGGAATCACCTACCCGGGAGTTTACGGTTTCCCCGAAGACCGCGACAAGTTTAACCCCGCCGATATTGAACTCTTGACAAGGGCGAAGTTTGTTTATTTCCGTGATTCGGTCTCGCTTGAATTTGCCCGAAAAATTGGTGTGAAATGCCCGATTATGGAATTTTGTCCGGATGGTGCGTTCGCTGTAGATGTGAAAGATGATCGGTCTGCTATTGCTTTTCTTAAAGAAAACAATCTGTCCGAGGGTAAATTCATGTGTGTAATTCCCCAGTTCCGCTTTTCGCCCTGGTGGGAAATTCCGGCAAAAAATCAGTCGGTCAATAAAAAGAAAAATGAGTACAACATGAAGATGAAAGAGCAGGATAACGCGCCGATCAGAGAAGCAATTATAACCGTGGTGCGCCAGACTGATCTTAAAATACTGATCGTACCGGAAAATGAAACCCAGGTACATATCGGCAAGGAAATGTTGTACGATCCGCTTCCGGAAGATGTCAAAAAGAAAGTTGTCTGGCGTGACCATTACTGGCTTACAGACGAGGCCGTCAGTACCTACGCCCGTTCTGCGGGACTTTTCGGGCTTGAAATGCATTCTCCTATCATGTGCATTGCGTTGGGCATACCCGCCATTGTTTGTCGTTTTGAGGAACAAACCAGCAAAGCTGCCATGTGGAAAGACATTGGTTTAGAGGAATGGCTATTCGATATGGACATACCGAAAGATGTAGCCGGAATTGTACCGGCAGTTCTGAATATAGCAAAAAATCCAAAATCAGCTAAATCCAAAGTCGCAGGAGCACAAAAGTTTGTAAAGAAGAGACAGCAGGAGACTATGGCAGTGTTGAAAGAAAAATTATATACAAAAAGCTGATTTTGCTATGAAAAACAGAACGTTACTTTACCTCCTTATCCTACTGAACTTATCCGCTTACTGTTTCGGAATCAAGCAATCTCCACCGGAACTAATCTATTTTGACTATTCAGATCTTAATAAAACAAAAAATAAGATCATGACTGGTGACGTTTCCTTAAAACCCGCTTATAGTAGCCTCATAAAAAATGCTGACCTGCTACTTTCTGTGTCGTCTGAAAAGGTGACAGATGGCGATATGCCTCCATCAGGCGACAAACATGATTTTTTTGCAATAGGAAAGCTGGCATTTCCCAATCCGAAAACGCCTGATGGATTGCCCTATGTACGGCGTGACGGAGTAACCAATCCCGAAGCCGACGGTTCCCGCTACGATCTGAACCGTTACAATACCACATTGAGCCGCATTAATCAGCTTTGCCTGGCCTGGCATTTCACGGGTCAGGAGAAGTACGCAAAGAAAGCCACGCAACTTTTGCAAGTTTGGTTTTTGGATCCTGAAACCCGTATGAGCCCTAATTTAAAAAATGCATCTGCACTTCCGGGCATTTACGACGGTATGCCGATTGGTATTATTTTTAGCGTTGCACTGATCAAAACTGTCGACTGTATCAAATTGCTTTCAACTTCTGAGAGCTGGACAGAAAAAGACGATCAGAAATTGAAAGCGTGGTTTCGTGCGTACACCACCTGGTTACTGGAAAGTGATATGGGTAAAAAAGAAAAGCTTGCCAATAACAATCATGGCAGCTGGTACACGGCTCAGGTCATGGCCTTTTCATTATATAGCGGCGACCCAGATAGAGCGAAAGAGCTGGTCAATCTGGCACAAATGCAAATTGACCAGCAGATTACCGACATTGGCAGTATGCCACGCGAACTTGCACGGCAGCGCTCAATGCATTACTCGGTTTATGGATTGCAGGCATTTGTTATAATTGCCAGATGTATGGATTATTTAGGTGAAGATCTCTGGCATTATAAGACCGCCGATGGACGTGGTTTGGAACTCGCATTTCGTTTCCTGGGCCCATATATGCTTGCAAAAAAAGAATGGACCTGGACCAATATCGAAAAAGGTAAAACGCCGGACAATGCATTGGATGTTTTCCAATGGGCAGATAAAAAATATAACGACCCGTTATTCACAGAAGTCAGTCAACACCTCTTCCGAAGCGCTCCCGCCGGATCTGTGACTGCACATTTGACTGGCACCTACCGAAAATAGGTAATTTATAATTACTTAAACTGCTCAATACCGAGTTCTCAGCGATTATGAAAAAAACAAAAACTTTCCGGCTCAGCCTGTTTTGTTTGCGAACAGTGCTGGTACTGATATGCATTCCCATTTCTTTGTATGCGCAGCGTCTTCCATCACCATTAAAGCCAATTGATCAGGAAAGGGTTAAGGAAATCGCTATGCTGTTGGCCGATAAGCCTGCCGGATTTGGAGAGCCCTGCACCAATCGGAAAGTATGGGATCAGTTACTGAAATCAGGCAGATATGATGCGTTTTTAAAGGAAATGAAAAACTTTAGCTTTCCGGCTTTTAGTAAACCGGACTACTTTTCACTTTCTGATGGTTCTGCATCATCCTCAGCCCGCGGACTTCAAATGATGCGCGACAGAGCCAAAGGCCTGTCTCAGGTTACCTGGGCCGAATGCCTGGAAAACCACGGCAATTATGTCAAATTACTCGAGAATGGTTTGAATGATATACTTGACCAAAAGTCGTGGGTATCTCCCCGGAATGATTTTAAATTTAAAAATTATAACGGAACTGAATATTCCGTAGAACTCACTTCTGCATTATATGCGCATACCATTGCTCAGACACTTTACCTTTTGGGTGATAAAATTAATCCCGCCTTAAGACAAAAGGCAATGGATGCTTTGCAAAAAAGGATTTTTGATCCCGTTCTGAATAAAATAAAGACACAAAATGATTCCGCTGAAAACCGGTTTCTTGAAATGACAAACAACTACAACCACGTTTGCCTTTCGGGTGTTGTCGGTGCTGCGCTTGCAGTATTACCGGATAAACAGCAGCGCGCCATTTTTACCTATATTGGTGAATACTATTCCAGGAACGGTCTGGAAGGATTTGGTGATGATGGTTACTGTTCAGAAGGCGTAGGTTACTATAATTATGGTTTTGGACATTACATTCTTCTTCGGGAAAACATATGGCAGGCTACCTTAGGAAAAGCCGATCTGTTTGCATCAGAAAAGGTAAAAAAAATAGCAGAATATATTCCTGGTATCGAAGTAATAAACGGCGTGTTTCCGGCAATTTCAGATAGTAAACCCGGTGTTAAGCCCGACAGCAGTATCATGCGCTATCTGAGCCGCAACTTCGGCCTGGGAATCAAAAAATATGAGTCGCAGTCTTTTTTAGGGAAAACAGATGACAACCGTAATAACGTAATGATGGTCTTTCCTAATTCTGCAACCATTACAAGATCCGATAAATCAAAGCAAAATGAAGAGCAGGAACTGCGGTCATTTTTCGAAAAGACCGGTGTCCTGGTATCCCGTCCGCAGCCAGGATCTTCCTGTAACATCGGAATCGCTTTTAAAGGAGGAAATAATAAAGAACACCATAACCATAATGACGTCGGCTCGTACACCATCGTATCTGGTAAAGAAATCATGGCAGGCGATCCGGGTTCTATTCCCTACACTGCCGACATATTTAATGAAAAGTTTCGCTATAAATACAAAACAATCGGGTCCTACGGGCATCCCGTTCCGTTCGTTGCCGGGAATGAACAGCAGGTCGGAAGCCAGTCAAGGGCTGTTACAGTGAGCAAAAAGTTTTCAGCAGATCAGGATTTATTGGTCTTGGATATTTCCTCAGCATACCCGGATGCTGATCTCGCCAAACTGGTACGTTCCATGCAATATAATCGCAGTGGTCAGGGAAGTGTAACAGTAACGGACGATTTTATCTTTTTAGCTCCTAAAAATTTTGAGACTGCAATAATCACACGGTCTAAATGGAAAAAAACCTCAGATAGTACGCTGATCTTCTTAAATGGCGAGGAAAAAATGATGGTGATATTTTCCTCGCCTGGCAACAATTTATCTATCCGGTCGGAAGAAATTACGGAAGGTGGCACACCTTATTCCCGGATTGGGATTTATCTAAAAACACCGGCTATTGCCGGACAAATTCGTGTTAACTATGAACCATTCCGATAATATTTTATTTTCAAAATCAATTTATTTCAATAGCAATTTTACCTGTAAACCCGCCATCTTCCATCATTTGATGTGCCTGGGGAAGCTCTTCAAGCTGAAAGGTTCTGGCAATATGTGCTTTGAGCTTTCCTGATTCAGCCAGTTCCCTGATCTTATTTAAATCAGCCTGGTTGGGCACCATCATGATAATTTTCATCCGTTTCTGAAAAGCCAGGTCGATAGCAGCATCTACTGCACCTTTCAGACTGTCCGCTCCTCCTTTGGTAGTTACAAACATGGCCTCAGCCGTGAGATATATTTTCATGTCATCGATCGTAAAATGACCGCTGGCATCAAATATCAAATCAAATTTTGTGCTTTCCGGGATCTTATCCTGATCATAGATGACGACATGATCAACACCCATAGACCTTGCGAAGTCTACATTTCTGGCACTGCATGTTCCGGTTATCTCTGCATTGAAGGTTTTGGCAATTTGCACTGCTGCCAACCCTACTCCACCGGTACATCCGGTTATTAATATATGATCACCTTCTTTAAGTTTTCCTTCCGTCACCATTCCTTGCCAGGCCGTCAGACTTACCAGAGGGAGTACCGCAGCTTCGGCGAAGCTAAGATTTGAAGGTTTCAACACTGCATTTTCTTCATCCACTACAATTTGCTGGGCATATGAACCACCTTTTATTGCCGGGTTCAGACCAAAAACTTCGTCACCTGCTTTGAACCGGTCACTCTTTGATTCGATAACAATTCCACTGAAATCGCTTCCAAGCAATATATCCCCGGTCATTCCGGTTACCAGCATCGTTTTGCCCTTTCGTACAATCGTATCAATGGGATTAACCGAGGAAGCCTTGTTTTCAACCAGAATCTGTCCGGTTTTAATTTCCGGTCTGGGGAAATCCTTTATTTTAAATTCCTGCGGCGATCCGTAATGTTCTATAACTGCGGCTTTCATGTTGTTGATTTTTAGTAAAAAACAATAATATGAATTTTATTAAAAAATATATTCCAATGCAGCGAAAGCGCGGTACAGTTTTAATATGTACATCGTAAACAGACGGTATTGTATACCGGATCATCTGCTTTTACCAGATCTTCAATATTAAACCAATGCGCAAAGAAAAAACTTTACAAATAGCCAATATTACTGCACTGCTGATAACCATACTGATGAATTACCTGTCAAATACCGGTATTTTTAACAACAGTACCATGGCAAGTGTTTCTGCAAAATATCAAAACCTATTTACACCCGCAGGCTATGCATTTTCTATTTGGGGACTGATCTATCTGGCACTGATTATTTTTGTTATTTACCAAAGTAAAGGACTCTTCTCAGCTAAACCGGTTCCGGATGTAGTGATGAAGATCGGCTGGATGTTCGTCTTATCCTGCGTGGCAAATTGCCTGTGGATTCTTGCCTGGCTGTATGATTACACGGGTTTTTCTGTATTGATTATGGCTGCTTTACTTTCATCTCTTTTAATGATTGTTGTAAGAACCCGCATGGAAATGGACCTGATTACCTTTCGCAGGGTTACATGTGAATGGTGGCCTTTTGCCTTTTATACCGGCTGGATCATGGTTGCAATTATTGCCAATATCGCAGCGTATCTGACAAAAACAGGATGGTCAGGATATGGCATTTCGCACGTCAGCTGGACGATTATCATGATTTGTGTAGCAGCAGCACTCAATTTATTTCTTATATGGACCAGAAATCTTCGCGAATCCGCTTCCGTAGGTGCATGGGGATTGATTGCTGTTGGCGTGGCGAACCATGAGAGCCAACCTGTCATTTTTTACACCGCTATGTCGGCAGCGGCTATTTTGATAGTCAACACAATGCTACATGGCT
>Ga0265797_10001435_pt1 | contig 41822 bp, 41 predicted proteins | sample P2T30metagenome_FD_192433 | JGI IMG/M metagenome (GOLD analysis project Ga0265797, IMG submission 192433) | Plant litter microbial communities from East Loma Ridge, Irvine, California - P2 T30 | ecosystem: Environmental > Terrestrial > Plant litter > Unclassified | place: USA: California...
TCGTTCCCGAGTTCAACGCGGGCGCCATGGAGAACGCGGGCGCCGTCACCTTCACCGAGACGTACGTCTTCCGCTCGAAGGTCACCGACGCGATCAAGGAGCGCCGCGTCGTCACGATCCTGCACGAGCTGGCGCACATGTGGTTCGGCGACCTCGTCACCATGACGTGGTGGAACGACCTCTGGCTCAACGAGTCGTTCGCCGAGTGGGCGTCGACCATCGCCACCGCCGAGGCCACCGAGTGGACCGGCGCGTGGACGACGTTCCAGGCCATGGAGAAGAGCTGGGCGTACCGCCAGGACCAGCTGCCCTCGACGCACCCCGTCGTCGCGACGATCAACGACCTCGAGGACGTCCAGGTCAACTTCGACGGCATCACCTACGCCAAGGGCGGCTCGGTCCTCAAGCAGCTCGTCGCGTGGGTCGGCATCGACGCCTTCTACGCGGGCGTCGCGGCGTACTTCGCGAAGCACCACCACGGCAACACCGAGCTGCGCGACCTGCTCGTCGAGCTCGAGGCGACCTCGGGCCGTGAGCTGACCAGCTGGTCCGAGAAGTGGCTCGAGACGGCGGGAGTGAACACGCTGCGCCCCGAGCTCGAGGTGGACGCCGACGGCGTGATCACCGCCTTCGCGGTGCTGCAGGAGGCGCCGGCCGACCACCCGACGATCCGTCCCCACCGCCTCGCGGTCGGCGTGTACGCCCTCGAGGGCGACGAGCTCGTCCGCGTGCACCGCGTCGAGATCGACGTGGACGGCGAGCGCACCGAGGTCCCCGAGCTCGTCGGCGTGCCGCGGCGCGACCTCGTGCTCGTCAACGACGACGACCTCGCGTACGCGAAGGTCCGGCTCGACGAGGCGTCGCTCGCCACGGCGACCGAGCACCTCGCGCACATCTCGGAGCCCCTCGCCCGTGCCCTCGTCTGGGGCTCGGTGTGGGACGCCACCCGGGACGGCGAGGCGCCCGCGAGCGACTACGTGCGCCTCGTGCTCGACGCCATCGGCAGCGAGACCGAGTCGACGACGATCCGCACGACGCTCACGCAGCTGCTCACCGCGGCCCGCAGCTACGTCGACCCCGCGCGCCGTCGGGAGACGGTGGAGCGCGTCGGCGACGAGCTGTGGGCGCTCGCGCGAGGCGCCGACGCCGGCAGCGACGCCCAGTTCCAGTTCGTGAAGTTCTTCGCCGCGGCCGCGTCCACCGACGCGCACGGGGACGCCCTGCAGGCGCTGCTCGACGGCAGCACCACGCTGGACGGCCTCACGGTCGACACCGACCTCCGCTGGGAGCTGCTCGAGGGCCTCGTGCTCGTCGGTCGCGCCGGCACGGACGAGATCGACGCCGCGCTCGAGGCGGACCGCACCGCGAACGGCGCGCAGGCGGCCGCCCGCGCGCGGGCGACGATCCCCACGACGGACGGCAAGCTCGCCGCGTTCGCCTCCGTCGTCGACGAGGCCGACGCGCCCAACGCGATCGTCCGCGCCACCACCCTCGGCGTCCAGCACGTCGTCGACCCCGCGGTGCTCGAGCCCCTCGTGGACCGGTACTTCGACTCGATCGGCCGCCTCTGGGAGGAACGCAGCTACCACATCGCCGACACGCTCGTCACGGGCCTCTACCCGGCCGGCCTCGCCGACCAGGGCCTCGTCGACGCCACCCGCGCGTGGCTCGACGCCAATTCCGACGTCCCGGCGCTCCGCCGCCTGGTCGTCGAGAACCTCGCCGGCGTCGAGCGCGCCCTGCGCGCCCAGGAGGCCGACCGCCGCGGCTGATCCCGCCGCACCGCGCACCGACGGAGGCGGGTCCCCCAGGGGGCCCGCCTCCGTCGTCGTCCGCGGCAGGGCCCGACGGGGGCCGGAGGCGCGGGGCGGGAGCGCAGGACGACGCACGTCGTCCAGCTGGCCCTGGGCGCGCATCCGGCCGTCGTGGAGGTGGACGCCCCCGGTCGACCTAGCATGGACCGGATGGACATGCTGCTGGCCGCGACCGCCCCGCCCGACGAGCTCACCGAGATGGGCCGGTCCTTCTGGGAGGTCTGGCAGACGCCGATCTCGATCGGCATCATCCTCGTCGTCGCGGTCGTCGTGCGCATCGTGCTGCACTTCGTCATCCGCCGCGTCGTCGACCAGATCGTCACGGGCATCAAGCGCAAGCAGAACGTCACCGAGACGCGGGCGCTCACCGTCTCGCCGCTCGCCGCCGTGCGCGTCGTGCAGCGCACCAGGACCCTCGGCAGCGTCCTCAACAACGTCGTCACGGTGCTCGTCGCGGCCGTCGCCCTCGTGCTCGTCCTCGGCCTGCTCGACGTCAACGTCGTCACCGTGCTCAGCGCCGCCGGCGTCGTCGGCGCCGGCCTCGCGTTCGGGGCGCAGAACATCGTCAAGGACGTCCTCAACGGCATCTTCATGATCGCCGAGGACCAGCTCGGCGTCGGCGACGTCGTCGACGTCGGTCCGGCCACCGGCGTCGTCGAGAACGTCGGCATCAGGGTCACCCAGATCCGCGGGGTGCACGGCGTGCTCTGGTTCGTCCGCAACGGCGAGATCCTCCGCGTCGGCAACATGTCGCAGGGCTGGTCGCGCGTCGTCGTCGACGTCGCCGTGCCCTACGCCGTCGACGTCGACGCCGTGCAGTCGGCGCTGCTCAGGGCCGCCACCGACATGGCGGCGTCCCCCAAGTGGCAGCAGGTCGTCATCGACGAGCCCGAGGCCTGGGGGCTGCAGTCCGTCGCGGAGGAGCACCTCGTCCTCCGCATCGTCGCCAAGTCCAAGCCCGCCGACCGCGACAACGTCGACCGCGAGCTGCGGCGCCGGTTCAAGGCCGTCGCGGACGAGCTCGGCATCCAGCTGCCCAGCATGGAGAGCGTCGTGCTCACCGGGCTCGAGGGCGCCGCGTCCATCGGCGGGGCCAAGCCGCCTCGCACCGCGCCGACGCCCCTGGCGACGCCGGCCGACCGGGCTCCGCGCAAGGGGCGACGCCGATGACCACGCCTTCGCAGGACCCGACCCCCGCCGGCGCGGGCACGCCCCCGCCCGGTGAGACGCCGCTGCCCGACGTCGCCGGCGGGCTCCGTCCCGTCGGCTCCCCCGGCGCCCCGGCCGGCCTGCCCCTGACCTCGCGACCGGGCACGCCCCGGCCGCTCACGCTGCGCGGCGGGCCCGGTGCCGGACCGGACACGACCTCGTTCTGGCACCAGGTCGGCGGTCGCCCCACCTTCGAGCGGCTCGTCCGCCGCTTCTACGAGGGCGTGCGCCACGACGACGTGCTGTGGCCCATGTACCCCGAGGACGACCTCGAGGGCGCCGTCCAGCGTCTCACCGGATTCCTCGAGCAGTACTGGGGCGGGCCCACGGCCTACAGCGACGAACGCGGCCACCCGCGCCTCCGGATGCGGCACCTGCCGTTCGCCGTCACCCCGCTCGCCCGCGACCGGTGGCTGCTGCACATGCGCGCCGCCGTCGACGAGCTCGAGCTCGCGCCGCTGCACGAGACGACGCTCTGGGACTACCTGGAACGCGCCGCGCACGCCATGGTCAACGCCGCCGAGGAACGACCCGACGCACGGTGACCGGCGGGACGCGGCCCGCCGCCCCGGCGACGCCCGGCGTCGGGGCGACCTCGCGCGTCAGGGCAGCGTCAGGCGTCAGGCGTCAGGCGTCAGAGCAGCGTCGCGCGTCGCTTCACGAGCACGTGGCCGCGCTTCGTGGTGAGGCGCGTCCACGGGCCGGTCTCGAAGACGTCCACCGGGCCGTCGTCGGCGAGGAAGCCCAGGCTCAGCGCCGCGAAGGCGGCGCCCGCCGGCACGCCCTCGGCGCCCTGCACGGGACGGGACCACACCTCGGACCGCACGCGATGCACGATCTGCTCACCCGTGCCCGTCGGCACGGCGGCGGCGACCTCGGCGATGCCCGCCTCGGCGGACGTCGTCAACCGGTCCCGGCGGATCACGGGGAGCGGCGACCACCCGCCGCGCGGCGGGCTGATCGCGGCCCAGGTGACCGTCGCGACCTCGACCGGCAGCGACACCGTCACCGGCGCCGTCGGGTCGACGACCTCGCCCTGCAGCCGCACGAGCCGCTCGCGGAGCGAGCGCACCGGCACGACGACGTCGAGGTCCGCCTCCGCGTCGACCTGGTACGTGCGCAGGCCCAGCACGGTCGGGGTGCCGTCGAGCAGGCCCGCCGGGTAGAGCACGGCCGTGTAGACGGCGAGGACGCCGGAGCCGGCGATGAGCCGCACCGAGCCGTCCTCGACGCGCGCCGCTCGGCCGAGGTACGTCGCGAGGTCGCTGAGCGAGAGGGAGTCGGGGAGGGTGATCGTGCGCGTCATCAGGCGATAAGGTACCGCGGGTGACCGATGCACCGCTGAACGCCGACCCGCTCGCCAGCCTGCTGTCCACCCTCGACCTCGCGAGCGCGGGCGTCGTCGGCGGTCAGGACGTCTTCACGGGCACGAGCCAGTGGGAGCCGCTCGGGCGGGTCTTCGGCGGGCAGGTCCTCGCCCAGTCGCTCGTGGCCGCGCAGCGGACCATCCACGACGACCGGGTCGTGCACTCCCTGCACGGGTACTTCCTGCGGCCGGGCGACCTCACACTGCCGATCACCTTCTCGGTCGACCGCATCCACGACGGACGGTCGTTCGCGACCCGACGCACCCAGGCCTCGCAGGACGGCGTCCCGATCCTGTCGATGATCGCCTCGTTCCAGACGCCCGACGGCGGCCTCGAGCACCAGGCGGACGCCCCGGTCGGGCTGCCCGCCCCCGAGGACGTGCCGAGCGACGCCGACCTCCTCGCCCCGGTCGACCACCCCATCGCCCAGGCGTGGGCGCGGGACCGCGCCTTCGACCTGCGCCACGTGGACTCCCCCGTGTACTTCTCGGTCGAGGGCGAGCAGGTCGCGCACCAGGCCGTGTGGATGCGCGCGACGGGCCCGCTCCCGGACGACCCCGACCTGCACCGCGCCGCCCTGCTCTACGCCAGCGACTACACGCTGCTCGAGTCGGTCTACCGCCGGCACGGCACGCCGCTCGCGACGCCGGGCCTCAAGGTCGCGAGCCTCGACCACGCGATGTGGTGGCACCGCCCGGCCCGGGCCGACGAGTGGTTGCTCTACGTGCAGGAGTCGCCGAACGCCCGCGGGGGCCGCGGCCTCGCGCTCGGCCGCATCTACGACCGGGACGGGGTGCTCGTGGCGAGCGTCGCCCAGGAGGGCATGGTCCGGGTCCCCGCCACGCGGCACTGAGCGTTGCCACGCCGCTGCGGACAGCGGCAGACACCAGGGCTCCTGGGCGCCCGGGCGCAGGCGCACGGCCCACGAGGCCCGGCGTCAGCGGCGGCGGAAGGTGAGCGGGTCCTCGACGTACGGGGACCACGCGTCGCGCTCGGCGTCGCTGATCCGACGGGGCCGTACGGTCGCCGTGTCGACGAGCACGATCGTCGTCGTGGCACGGGTGAACAGCTGCTCGGGCTCGGCCCCGAGGGGCGAGCGGACCTCGTAGCAAACCTCGAGGCTCGCGCCGCCGAGGTGCCCGATCCACAGCTGCACGTCGAGCGGCGCCCGGAGGTACGGCACGGGCAGCAGGTACTCGAGCTCCTGACGGGCGATGAGGGTCATCGTGTCGGAGCCGGCGTGCCCGTCGAGCACGGCGGTGCTCATGCCGACGGGCACGCCCTCGCCGGGCGCCCAGAACGCGTCGATGCGCGCCTCCTCGAGGAGGCGCAGCATCGCCGCGTTGTTCACGTGCCCGTAGGCGTCGAGGTCGCTCCACCTGAGCCGCGTGGGGACGTGCAGGCGTGCCACGTCAGTCGCGCGTGAGCTTGCGGTAGGTGGCCGAGCTCGGCTTGGCCGCGTCGGCGCCGAGACGCTCGACCTTGTTCTCTTCGTAGGCCTCGAAGTTGCCCTCGAACCAGTACCAGTTCGGGGTGCCGTCCTCGTTCAGACCCTCCCACGCCAGGATGTGCGTGGCGATCCGGTCGAGGAACCACCGGTCGTGGGTGATGACGACGGCGCAGCCGGGGAACTCGAGCAGGGCGTTCTCGAGGCTGCCGAGGGTCTCGACGTCGAGGTCGTTGGTCGGCTCGTCGAGCAGCAGCAGGTTGCCGCCCTGCTTGAGCGTCAGCGCGAGGTTGAGGCGGTTGCGCTCACCACCCGACAGGACGCCGGCCTTTTTCTGCTGGTCGGGTCCCTTGAAGCCGAACTGGGACACGTAGGCGCGCGACGGGATCTCGGTCTTGCCGACCTGGATGTAGTCGTGGCCGCCCGAGACGACCTCCCACAGGTTCTTGTTCGGGTCGATGCCGCCGCGGCTCTGGTCGACGTACGAGATGTCGACCGTGTCGCCGACCCTGAGGTCGCCGCCGTCGAGCGGCTCGAGGCCGACGACGGTCTTGAACAGCGTGGTCTTGCCGACGCCGTTGGGACCGATGACCCCGACGATGCCGTTGCGGGGCAGCGTGAACGTGAGGCCGTCGATGAGGACGCGCTCGCCGAAGGACTTGCGCAGCCCCTTGGCGTCGATGACCTGCTGTCCGAGACGGGGACCCACGGGGATGACGATCTCTTCGAAGTCCAACTTGCGCGTGCGCTCGGCCTCGGCCGCCATCTCTTCGTAGCGGGCCAGGCGGGCCTTCGACTTCGCCTGACGGCCCTTCGTGTTGCTGCGCACCCACTCGAGCTCGCTCGCGAGGCGCTTGGCGAGCTTGGCGTCCTTCTTGCCCTGCACCTGGAGGCGCTCGCCCTTCTTCTGCAGGTAGGTCGAGTAGTTGCCCTCGTACGGGTAGAGGCGCCCACGGTCGACCTCGGCGATCCACTCGGCCACGTGGTCGAGGAAGTACCGGTCGTGGGTCACGGCGAGCACTGCACCGGGGTACTTGGAGAGGTGCTGCTCGAGCCACAGGACGCTCTCCGCGTCGAGGTGGTTGGTGGGCTCGTCGAGCAGGAGGAGGTCGGGCTTCTGCAGCAGCAGCTTGCAGAGGGCGACGCGACGCTTCTCACCGCCCGAGAGGTTCGCGATCTCGGCGTCGCCGGGCGGGGTGCGCAGGGCCGCCATGGCCTGCTCGAGCTGCGAGTCGAGGTCCCACGCGTCGGCCGCGTCGATCTCTTCTTGCAGCGTGCCCATCTCGGCGAGCAGGGCGTCGAAGTCCGCGTCGGGCTCGGCCATCGCGGCGGAGATCTCGTTGAACCGGTCGAGCTTCTGCTTGATCGGTCCCACGCCCTCTTGCACGTTCTCGAGGACGGTCTTCGTCTCGTCGAGCTCGGGCTCCTGCATGAGGATGCCGACGGTGTAGCCGGGCGACAGCTTCGCCTCGCCGTTGCTGGGGGCGTCGAGGCCCGCCATGATCTTGAGGATCGTCGACTTGCCGGCACCGTTGGGGCCGACCACGCCGATCTTGGCACCGGGCAGGAACGACATGGTGACGTCGTCGAGGATCAGCTTGTCGCCGACCGCCTTGCGGGCGCGCACCATCGAGTAAATGTATTCGGCCATGGGGTCCAGTCTATTCGGGGCGACCGCGGACGCGGCTCACCAGTCGATGGCGCGGGTGGTGCCGATCAGGCACGCCCCGGTGCCGAGCACGGGGGCGGTCTGCGCGGCGTAGGCGTCGCCGGCGATCTGGCCGACGAGGCAGGAGTCGCCGCGCAGTGCCGAGAACTGCAGGCTGTCCGAGGCGCGGCCGGTCCAGGTGGCGTCCGGCGTGACCTGGAGGGACGCCTTGTCGAAGCCGACGGCGACGAGCGCGTCGACGACCGCGCGCCCGTCGCCGCCCTGCCCGGCAGCCAGGACCTGCTGGGCGGTGCGGTCGAACACGGCGCGCGCCAGGTCGACGGGGGTCTCGGACGTGACCGTGTCGGGGACCTCGGCGGCCGGCACCGACGGGGCGGGCGCGGGGGGCGGCTCCGGCTGCGAGGTGCACCCCGCGAGCAGCGCCGCGACCGCGACCGTCCCCGCGAGCACGCCGAGGGCGTTCCGAGGGCGGCGGGAGGTCGTCACGCGACGATCCTACGGGGCGGGTCACCCGCGGGTCGTGGGACCCGACGACCGGAGGCGCGGCTCGGGCACCGCCGGGCACCGTGATCGCCCACGCCGTCAGAAGACGGCCGGCACCGCGTCCGGCGAGGGCGCCCAGGCGTCCGCGTCGGTCGCCGCCGCCGGCTCACCGCCGGGCAGGTCGGCCCGGCCGTCGGGGCCCCCTGCGGGGACGGCCTCCCCCTCGGTCGCGGTGCCGTCGTCGGTCGGGCCCGGTGCGGCCCCGACGGGGCCGGGCCCGGTGCCCGACGCCGTGGTCGAGGTGAGCACCCTCGTGAAGGTGCTGCGGCCCCAGGCCAGGTCGTGGCCGACCGCGTCGGCATCGACCTCGACCGACGTGCCGCTCTTCTCGCCCGACTCCCACGGCCTGACCCGCAGCCGGCCGGAGACGACGACGCGTTCGCCCTTGCCGACCGACACGGCCGCGTTCTCGGCGAGGGCCCGGAAGCAGGTCACGGTGTACCAGTTGGTCTCGCCGTCGGACCAGGTGCCCGTCGCCCGGTCACGACGACGCTGGGCCGAGGCGAGGCGGAAGCTCGTGATGGCGAGCCCCTCGGCGGTACGGAGGCTGCGGGGCGTCGTCGCGACGACGCCGGTGAGGGTGATGGTGTCTGTCATGACCCGAGTCTCGGCGCGTCGACGCACCCGCGCGACGCGCGGGGCCGCCACCGTGGACGACCTGCCACCGATGCCGCCTGGGGAGGAACGGTCGCCTCAGACCGCCCGGACCCAGCGGGCGAACGAGCGACGGACCGCCGCCACCTTCGGCACCGCCACCGCCGTGCACCAGGCCCGGCCCGGGTTCTTCTCGACGAAGTCCTGGTGCTCCTCCTCCGCGTCCCACCACGCACCGAGCGGTTCCACGCGGGTGACCACGCCGCCGCCCCAGGCCTCGTCCGCCCGGGCCACGGCCGCCTCGACGAGGGAACGCTGCCCGTCGTCGGCCACGAAGACGGCCGACCGGTACTGCGTGCCCACGTCGGCCCCCTGCCGGTCCCGCTGACGCGGGTCGTGCACCGAGAAGAAGACGTCGAGCACGACCTCGGCGGGCAGCACGCGCTCGTCGAAGCGGACCCGGACCGACTCGGCGTGCCCCGTCCGCCCCGTGCCGACCTCGTCGTGGGTCGGGGCCGTCGAGGTGCCGCCCGTGTACCCGGAAGTCACCTGCTCGACGCCGTAAAACAGCCGGAGGACCGCGTCGAGGCACCAGAAGCAGCCCCCTGCCAGCACGAGCGTCGTCACGGCACGACGGTACCTCGACGACGGGTGTCGCGCCCCTAGGCTCGGGACATGCGCTCCCCCTTCAGCCCCTACGTCGCCGACGACGCACGCTACGACCGCCTCGAGTACGCCCGCACCGGCCGGAGCGGCCTCCTCCTGCCCCGGATCTCGCTCGGGCTGTGGAACAACTTCGGCAGCGACCGGCCGCTCGAGACCCAGCGCGACATCGTCCTCCGCGCCTTCGACCGCGGGGTCACCCACATCGACCTCGCCAACAACTACGGCCCGCCCTACGGCGCCGCCGAGGAGCAGTTCGGTCGCATCCTGCACCGCGACCTGCGCCCGTACCGCGACGAGCTCGTGCTCTCGACGAAGGCGGGCTACGACATGTGGCCCGGCCCCTACGGCGACGGCGGTTCGCGCAAGTACCTGCTCACCTCGCTCGAGCAGAGCCTGCGCCGCCTCGGCATGGAGCAGGTCGACGTCTTCTACTCGCACCGCCCTGACCCGGGGACGCCGGTGGAGGAGACCATGGGCGCGCTCGCCACGGCCGTGCGCCAGGGCAAGGCGCTCTACGCCGGCATCTCGAACTACGACCCCGAGCAGACGCGGGCCGCGCACGCCGCCCTCGCGGCCGAGGGCGTGCCGTTGCTCATCCACCAGCCGCGGTACAACATGTTCGACCGCCGCCCCGAGCAGGGCCTGTTCGACGTCCTCGACGACCTCGGCGTCGGGTCCATCGTCTTCAGCCCGCTGGCGGGCGGGCTCCTCACCGGCCGCTACCTGTCGGGCCACGCGCCGGCCGGCAGCCGGGCCGCCGAGGGCCGCTGGTTCACCGAGGAGGTCCTCAGCGAGACGTACCTCGAGCGCGCCCGCGGCCTCGCGCGCATCGCCGAGGACCGCGGCCAGTCGCTCGCACAGCTCGCCGTCTCGTGGGTGCTGCGCCGCCCCACCGTGACGAGCGCACTGGTGGGCGCGTCCTCGGTGGCGCAGCTCGACGACACCCTCGACGCACTGGACGGCCCGGCCCTCACCGACGACGAGCTCGCCGCGATCGAGCCCCTGGCGGTCGACGGCACGGGGCGCTGACGCCCCTCCCGGGCGGTCGTCCGGCGGTGTCGGTGGTCCTGCGTAACGTCGCACCCGACCACCCCAGCCCGGCCGGACGACCCCCAGGAGACGACATGACCCTCCGCAGCACCAGCACCGCCGCCCGTCCCGCCCGCAGCGCTGCGCGCACCACCTCCCCCCGGGCGACGTCGTCGCGGGCGACCGCCTCGCTGGCCGGCCTCGACGTCCGCCGGGCGGGCCTGCGCCTCGTGCGCGTCACCGACCAGCTGGCCCGCGTGACGCGGCCGAACGGCGAGGTCGCGGGCTACGTCGAGCGCCTCGACGAGGGCGGCACCGTGCGCTGGCGTGCCAAGCGCTTCCACGCCCGGCAGCGCCGCTTCGAGACGCTCGCGGACTTCTGGCGAGAGGGCGACGCCGTCGACGCCTTCCGCTGGAGCTGACCGGCGTCGGCGCCGGGAACGGCGGCCTGTCGCTCGCCGGTCCGGCGCCGCGGTACCGGTACCCTCCCCCCGTGCAGTGGTGGAACGACGTGACGACCTGGATCGGCTCCGACGAGGGACGCACCCTCCTGACCGGCGTGGTGGTGCCCTTCGTGGCCGTGCTCGTGGCGGGCGTGCTCGCGGCGCTGATCGCCCGGTCGGCGGTGCGCAGGGTGCTCGCCCGACAGGAGCGGGACGCCCGCGGCGCCGCGGTCGCGGGCCTCGTGCGGGCCGCCCGCAAGGCCGCCGTGTGGAGCTCCCTCGGAACAGAAGAGCGCGCGTACGTCGACCACCTCGCCCAGGAGGCCGAGGTCCAGGTGCGGCTGCTCGGCGCTCCCGGTGCCGCCTCCGCCGCGAGCTGGGCCGAGCACGAGCTCTCCGACCTCAAGCGCCACAGCGTGTCGTTCAGCTTCCAGGCCGAGCAGTCGCTCGCGGAGTTCCGTGACCGCCTGTTGCAGTGGCACGCCCGCCCGTCGCGGGCCAAGAAGCTCTTCGCCGACGACCTCGACCGCTGGGGCCGCGAGGCCGCTGGCGAGCGCGAGGCGCAGCAGCGGTCCGCCGCAGCGCAGCCGGAACCGGTGCGGCCGGAGGCGTCGGTGCGTCCGGAGGCGTCGGTGCGGCCCGAGACGCCCCTCACCCCGGCCACGTCCCCGCTGGCACGGTCCGTGCAGCAGGAGCCGCTCGACCGACCGCAGCGCACCTGGGATGTGCCCACGCAAGCGATGGACGTCGCCGCCGATCGTGACGACGACGTGGACGCCGCGCGCCACGAGGCCCCGGTGAGCGCGACGACGGTCCGTCAGCGCACGGCCCCGGATCCCGACGACCGCTAGGGGCGCCTGGCGCCCTCGGCGCCCTCGGCAGGAATCGAACCTGCGACCAAGAGATGAGAAGCACCACGTGGATCACGCACTGGCGCCCTCGGCAGGAATCGAACCTGCGACCGGGAGATGAGAAGCACCACGTGGATCACGCGTAGGCGCCCTCGGCAGGAATCGAACCTGCGACCAAGAGATGAGAAGCACCACGTGGATCACGCGTCGGCGCCCTCGGCAGGAATCGAACCTGCGACCAAGAGATTAGAAGGCTCCTGCTCTATCCGCTGAGCTACGAGGGCTGGCCCGTCCACGATAGCGGCCGCGCGCCTGGCGCGGTGGTCGCGGCACGGGGTCAGAGGGCGAGGGCGACCGCGCGGAGCACCTGGTCGACGCGGGGCACCCCGGCGGACCGGAAGACCTCGGTCCCATCGACGTGGGTGACGACGACGGTGGGCGTGGAGTCGACGTGTGCTGCTGCTGCGGCGTCGGGGGCGGCGGCGACGTCGCGTTCGGTGACGACGAGGTCGGGCACGAGTCGCTGTGCCTGACGCACTGCGGCGCGTGCCGCCGAGCACGCGCCGCAGAAGGAGCTGGTCCAGAGGTCCAGGTGGACCTGCCGGCCGCGGTCAGATCTGGTCGAACTCACCGCTGCGGTCGCCGCGGTTCTCGAGGGCGTCGACGGGGTCGCTGTCCTTCTCGTCGAGCGTGTAGTGGACCTGCAGCTGGTCCTGGTTCATGGTGGCCTCGCGGGCGGTGTAGACGAAGCCCGTCTCGATGCCCTCGACGAGGACGTAGTCGACGATCTCGTCGTCGTAGCTGCCGTTGGTGCTGACGCGTCGGTCGGTGCGTCCGTCGCTGGGGCCGCCCTCGAAGAAGACGACGTACTCGGTCCCCTCGGGGATGGTGGGCTTGGTGTCGGTCATGCCCTCCGGTCTACCAGGCGCGGTGCACGGCGGTCCGGACCCGCGTGGGGGCCGGAGGCGCCGTGGGCGAACAACATAGCCCAGCTATATAGATGGGCTATGCTGTCCGGATGACTTCTCAGCCGACCGACATCCTGGAATCCCTCCTGACGTCGACCCATCGCCTGACGCGGATCGCCGCGCAGGAGACCGGCCGCACCACCTCTCCCGCCGTCTGGCGCACCCTGTCGATCCTCCGCACGGACGGCCCGATGCGCGTGGGGGCGCTCGCGAGGACGAGCCGCGTCAGCCAGCCGACGATGACCAAGCTCGTGCAGAACCTCGGCGAGGACGACCTCGTGTCGCGCATCGCCGACGTCGACGACAGCCGGGCCTGGCTCATCGCGGTCACGCCCAAGGGGTCCGCGGCCCTCGCCGAGTGGAAGGGGCAGCTCGCCGGCGCCCTCGGCGGCCTCTTCGACGACCTCGACGCCTCCGAGTGGGCCGTCCTCGACCACGCCGCCCAGCTGCTCGCCGCCCGTGTGGACACCAGCCAGGACGACACGGCGACCGACGTCGAGCGCGACGCCGTCGTGGGCGGGACGGTGACCGCGTGAGCTCGGCCATCCGACCCGGCCAGAGCATCCTGCGCCAGCCCTCCGCGGTGTGGGCGATCGCCTTCGCCTGCGTGGTCGCCTTCATGGGCATCGGGCTCGTCGACCCCATCCTGCCGGCGATCGCGGAGTCGCTCCGGGCGACGCCGACGCAGACCGAGCTGCTCTTCACGAGCTACCTCGCCGTCACCGGCGTCGCCATGGCCTTCACGAGCTGGGTGTCGAGCCGCCTCGGCGCCAAGCGCACCCTGCTCATCGGGCTGGCCCTCATCGTCGCGTTCTCGCTCGCGGCGGCGCTCAGCCAGGACGTATGGAGCATCATCGGCTTCCGCGCCGGATGGGGCCTCGGCAACGCGCTCTTCATCTCGACGGCCCTCGCCACCATCGTGGGTGCCGCCAGCGGAGGCACGGCGTCGGCGATCATCCTCTACGAGGCGGCGCTCGGCCTCGGCATCGCGATCGGGCCGCTCGTCGGCGGCCTGCTCGGCAGCGTCAGCTGGCGCGGGCCGTTCTTCGGAGTGACGACGCTCATGGCGGTGGCCTTCATCGCGATCGTGGCGTTCCTCACGAGCAGCCAGCTCGAGAAGCCCACGCCCACCCCTCTCTCCGCGCCGTTCAAGGCCCTCGGCCGTCCCGCGCTCGGTGCGCTCGCACTCGTGGCGCTGTTCTACAACGTGGGCTTCTTCGTGCTGCTGGCCTACACGCCGTACCCGCTGGGCTTCGGCGCGATGGGCATCGGCCTGACGTTCTTCGGCTGGGGCCTCGGCCTCGCGGTGACGAGCGTGTGGCTCGCCCCCGTCCTCACGGCCCGCCTGCGGCGCACCACGGTGCTGCGGATCGCCCTGCCCCTGCTCGCGCTCGACCTCGTCGCCGCGGCACTCGTCGTCGACCACCCCGCCGCGCTCGTCGTCTGCGTGGTCGTCGGCGGGCTCGTGCTCGGCGTGCTCAACACGGTGCTCACCGAGAGCGTCATGGAGGCCACCGACCTCCCCCGGTCCGTCGCCTCGAGCGCCTACTCGGCCGTGCGGTTCCTCGGCGGGGCCGTCGCCCCGCCCGTCGCGACGGCCCTCGCGGACGCCATCGCCCCGAGCGCCGCGTACGTCTTCGCCGCACTCAGCGTCGCGGTCGCCCTCGTGGTGACGCTCGTCGCCGCGAAGGCCCTGCGCCGCGTCGACGACGGCCCCGAGGACGCCCTCGTCGAGGCCGAGGCGATCGGGGCCGGCGACCTCGCCTGACCGACCACCTCCGCCCGACCGCCCCGGGGCGCCGCCGCCCGACCGGCGCCGCCGCCCGACCGACGCCGTCCCGGTCACCGGCCCGCGCCTCCTGCCCCGTCCCCGCGAGGGCAGGAGGCGCGGGTCGCGTCGGACCCCGTCGCTAGACTCGCGGGCATGGCTGCTGCGAACGACCGTCTCGTCTGGATCGACTGCGAGATGACGGGACTCGACCTCGAGGTCGACGAGCTCGTCGAGGTGGCGGTCGTCGTCACCGACTTCGAGCTGCGGCCGGTTCACCCGGGCTTCACCGTCGTCATCAGGCCCGACCAGACGGCGCTCGACCACATGAACGAGTTCGTCACCGAGATGCACACCTCGTCGGGCCTCCTCGACGAGATCCCCGGCGGCAAGAGCCTCGCCGAGGCCGAGTTCGAGGTGCTCGAGTACATCCTCGCGCACGTCCCCACCGGGCAGACGGCCCCGCTCGCCGGCAACACCATCGGCACCGACCGCGCGTTCCTCGCCAAGTACATGCCCCGCGTCGACGGCCACCTGCACTACCGCAGCGTCGACGTGTCGAGCATCAAAGAGCTGGCGCGCCGCTGGTTCCCCCGCGTGTACTTCAACGCCCCGCAGAAGGCCGGAGGGCACCGCGCCCTCGCCGACATCCTCGAGAGCGTCCGCGAGCTCGAGTACTACCGCCGCGCCGGCTTCGTCGCCGACCCCGGTCCCACCACCGACGAGGTGCAGGCCATCTCGAAGGCCGTGGTGGACGAATGGGCCCCACGGCTGTAGTACCATCGACAGGTCGCACCGGTTCCGCCGGTGCACATGGTGGGTATAGCTCAGCTGGTAGAGCGCCGCGTTGTGGTCGCGGAGGCCGCGGGTTCAAGCCCCGTTACTCACCCCGCCAGAAGGCCCCGCTCCTCGTGAGCGGGGCCTTCGTCCGTTCCCGGCGCGCGTCCGCCGCGAACGTCCTCGGTTTGACCCCACGGCGAAGGCGCCCCGCGACGCCCAGCCGACGTGTGGCAGGGTCTCACCGTGAGCCTCAGCGTCGACGACATCTCCGTGGAACGGTTCGAGGAGCTCGTCACGGACGAGCTCGACGAGCTGCCCGACGACATGGTCGACGGCCTCGACAACGTGGTCTTCGTCACCGAGGACCGGCCCGAGGACGGCTCCCTCGACCTGCTCGGCCTGTACGACGGAGTCGCGCTCACCGAGCGCGGCCAGTACGGCTTCGGCGAGCTGCCCGACCGGATCATCCTGTACCGCGAGCCGCACCTCGCCGCCGCCGACGACGTCGAGGCCCTGCGCGACGAGATCCACGTGACGCTCGTGCACGAGATCGCGCACTTCTACGGCATCGACGACGAGCAGCTGCACGAGCTCGGCTGGGCCTGACGGCCGGTCCCGCCGCGCCGCGACGGTCTGCGGCGTCCCGCTCAGCGCAGCTCGGCGACGAGGTCGCAGTGCGCGACCGGGTCCTCGTCCGCGAGGTGCCGTTCCTCCTGCGCGGCCCACACGTCCCACCAGGGCTCGTACGTCGCGCCGTCCCGGGCGAGGGCGCGGCGGCGCCGCTCGACGGCGTCGAGGTCGAGCCAGGCCCGGACCGTCGCGAGGGGTGCACCGGCGCGGGTGACGGCTCCGGCCCCCTCGACGACGAGCGGGACGGCGGGGTCGAGCGTGCGACGTCCGCCGGGCCGCGAGGCGTCCCAGTCCCAGGTGGTCCAGCCGGGGGCGACGGGGTCGAGCAGCTCGTGCTCGACGACGCGCGACGCGGCGACGAGGCCGTGCCAGCCCGGGTAGACGTCGTCGAGGTGGACGAGCTGCACCGGGCCCGGCCACGCCGCCGCGAGGGCCCGCCCCGCCGTCGTCTTGCCCGAGCCCGAGCGACCGTCGAGCAGCACCACCGGGCGGGCGACGTCCGCCGCGGTCACGCGGGCGAGCACGAGGGCGACGAAGGCGTCCGTCGTGAGGGGACGCGCTGTCGGGGCGTCAGGCAAGGACGAGCTCCCACGCGTCGGCGAGGACCGCGGCGGTGACCGCCACGGCGGCCACGAGCACGGCGATCGCGAGCAGCACGGTGTCCCGCCACGCCCACCGCGCGGGGCGCGCCCAGGTCCGCGGGGCGTCGGAGCCGAAGCCCTTGGCCTCCATGGCGGTGGCGAGCTTGCTGCCGCGGCGCACCGAGAGCACGAGCAGCGCGAAGGCCTGCCCGGCGAGACGGCGGGTGGCGGCGACGGGTCCGCGCCCGTCGGCGACGCCCCGGGCGCGGCGGGCGAGGGCGAGCTGGCGCCAGTCGTCGACGAAGAGCCCCACGAGCCGCAGTCCGGCGAGCCCGCCGAGGACGAAGCGCGCGGGCAGGCGCAGCACCTGCGCGAGCCCGTCGGCGAGGTCGGTGGGGTCGGTGGTGGCGAAGAGCACGATGCCGGGGATGCCGACCGCGAGGATCCTCAGGCCGATCGCGAGGGCGAGGTCGAGGCTGCCCTCGGTGACGGTGACGAACCAGGCCTGCCAGAGCACGGCGCCCTCGTCGCGGCCGTAGAGGGCGGTGGCGACGACCGCGGAGGGCGCGGCGATCCACAGCGGCAGCGTCCGCAGCGCGAGCTGCCTCACCGACAGCCCGGCGAAGGGCAGCAGCAGCACCTCGAGCACGAGGGCGACGCCCGCCGAGACGGGGTCGATGCTGAGCAGCAGCGCGACGGAGAGCACGACCGCGGCACCGAGCTTGGCGACGGGCGAGACGCGGCCGATGGCGCCGGGCGCGTCGACGGGCGCGAGGACGACGCTCACGGGGCGTGCCTCTCGGCGAGCGGCACCGTGTGCGCCGCGAGGTCGAGCACCTCGTCGGCGACGGCGGCGACGAACTCGGCGTCGTGGCTCACCGCGACGATCGCGGCCCCCTCGTCGAGCAGTTCGCCGAGCAGCGCGACGAGCTCCCGCCAGGTGCGGGCGTCCTGCCCGAAGGTGGGTTCGTCGAGCACGAGCACGCGGGGCGAGGTGGCGAGCACCGTCGCGACGCTGAGCCGGCGCTTCTCGCCGCCCGAGAGGGTGAACGGGTTCGCCTCTGCGAGATGTGCCAGCCGCAACCGGGCGAGGAGCGCGTCGACGCGACGGGCGACCTCCTCGGCGGGCAGGCCGAGCGCCTCCGGCCCCACCGCGAGCTCGCGCCGCACCGTCGGTGCGAGGAACTGGTGCTCGGGGTGCTGGAACACCGTGCCCACCCGGGTGAGCAGCTGGCGGGACCGCCAGCGCACGGGCGACGGGCCGGCCCCGGCGGCGAGGGCGTCGTCGGCGACGAGGTCGCCGCCGACCGGGGCGAGCAGCCCGGCGACGGTGAGTGCCACGGTCGACTTGCCGGCGCCGTTCGGCCCCGTGACGACGAGCGCGGTGCCCTCGCGCACGACGGCGTCCACCCCCGTCGCGACGGCCGGTCGACGTCGTCCCCCGCGTCCGACCGCGAGCTGCACTGCCCGGAGCAGGGGGGCCGGAGGCGCGGCGTCCGCCGGGCGCTCCCGTCGCGCCGGCAGCGCGGCCGGCACGCTCGGCACCCACACCCCCGCGTCGACGAGGACGTCGCGCTGAGCGACGAGCACCTCGTCGGGGCGCCCGTCGGCGAGGACGCCGCCCCCCGCGGCGAGGACGACGACCCGGTCGACGACGGGCAGCCACGTGGAGACGCGGTGCTCGACGACGACGAGGGTCGTGCCGGTGGCGGCGGCCGTGCGGGCGACGGCGTCGCGGACCTCGACGACGCCCGCCGGGTCGAGGTTCGCCGTGGGTTCGTCGAGGAGCAGCAGGCCCGGCCGGAGCGCGAGCGCGCCGGCGAGGGCGAGCCGCTGCTGCTGGCCGCCGCTCAGCTGGGTCGTGGGGTGGTCGCGGGGCAGGTCGAGCCCCACGTCGGCGAGCGCGGCGTCGACGCGGGGCCAGATCTCGTCGCGGGGCACGCCGAGGTTCTCGCAGCCGAACGCGACGTCGTCGCCGACGCGGGCCAGGACGACCTGCGAGTCCGGGTCCTGCAGGACGAGGCCCACGCGGCCCCGCTGGTCGGCGGGCTCCCGGTCGTCGACCGTGAGCGTCCCTTCGGCGTCGCCCTCCTCGTCGCCGCCGAGGACCCCGGCGAGCGCCGCGAGCAGCGTCGACTTGCCAGCCCCGGAGGCGCCGAGCAGCAGCACGCGCTCCCCCGGCTCCACGACGAGGTCGAGGCCGCGGACCGCGTGCGCGTGGCGGGCGGCGTGCCGCCACCCCCAGCCGTGTGCGACGACGCGCGCTCCGGGGCGGACGCCGCCCGCGCCTCCGGCCGTGCCCGACGCGGCGGGCGACCGCGCGTCGTCGGGCACGGCGGGGGCGGCCGCCTCAGACCCGGGCCGCGCCACGGCCCGCCGCGAAGCGGTCGAGGGCACCCGCGCGCGCAAGGCCGCGCATCGCCAGCCAGGGCAGGACGCCGGCGAGGACGACGCCCGAGACGACGCTCGAGAAGAAGTACACGAGCTTGTAGGGCAGGGCGAAGGCCGCGATGCTCGAGAACGTCGTGTCGAGCAGGCCGACCGCGACGCCCGCGCCGGCACCGGCCAGCAGCACGACGCCGAGGTGCCACACCCGGTAGCCGACGATCGCGAACACGATCTCGGCGCCGAGGCCCTCGACGACGCCCCAGATCAGCGTGGAGAAGCCCCACTGCGTGCCGATGAGCATCGAGACGACGGCGGCGACGACCTCGGTGTAGACGGCGGCGCCCGGCTTGCGGACGACGATGCCGCCGAGGACGGCGGCGAACAACCAGCCCCCGCCGAGCAGGCCCTCGAGGCCGGGCGTGAACGACAGGACGCCGGAGAGCGGCGTCCAGGCGAGGCCCCAGGCCCAGAAGACGACGCCCGAGGCGACGCCGATGACGCTGGCGACGACGATGTCGACGACCCGCCAGCGGCGGCTCGGACGCTTCGTCGGGACGGTGCCCTGCGTGGTGCTGGGCGCGGACGTGTGGACGGCCATGATCTCTCCTCCCTGCGCCGGCATGATCCGGATCAGGTTCGACGGTCGAAGCGTGGATCGCTTCCTCTCAGCCCGGCTCACCGGACTCCCGTGTGTGATGCGGCGAGCATAGCGCAGGGCGCACGCTCGGCCGCGGCCCGTCAGCCGACGACGAGGCGCCCGTCGGCCCGGAGCGCGTCGAGCCCCTCGACGACGGCGTCGAGCGTCGACCAGCGCGGCGCGTAGCCGAGCAGGCGGCGCGCCTTCTCGGTGCTCATCGAGTGGCTGCGCGAGGCGTGCTGCCAGGACGCGTCGTAGTCCTCGTCCGTGGTCACCGTGCGGAACTCCTCCCAGGGCACGAACCGCAGGTCGGCCTCGACGCCGTGCCGCCGGGCGACGCCCTCGGCGAGCCCGCGCAGGGTCACCGCGCGGTCGCTGACGACGAAGAACGACTCGCCGACGACCTGGTCCTGCCGCTCGACCGCGAGCTGGAACGCCTGGGCGACGTCGTCCGCGTGGACGTGGTGCAGCGTCTCGAGCCCGAGGCCGGGCAGGGTCACGGGCCGGCCCGAGAGCAGGTCCGCCCACACCGAGAGGTCGAGGTTGCCCTGCGGGCCGATCATCGGCCAGCCGGGTCCGGTGATGTGGCCCGGGTGCAGCACCACCGAGCGCACCCCGCCCGGGCGGCGCGACTCCTCGGCGAGGTACCGCTCGATCGCGGCCTTCCGCACGCCGTACTCGCCGAACGGACGACGCACGTCGGCCTCGGTGAGCGGCGACGCCTCGGCGGGACCGTGCACCCACACGGTGCCACAGTGCACCAGGAGGGTGCCGCGCCCGCGCAGCCCGTCGACCAGGTGCCGCGCACTGTCCTCCGTGAAGCAGATGAGGTCGACGACGACGTCGGGGTCGAGGGCCACCACCGACGCGGCGAAGGTGCCCTCCGCCTCGGCGGCGTCGCGGTCGAGCGTCACGCGCTCGACGCCCTCCCACGCGGCGTGCCCGCGGTACGGCTCACTGGTGCCGCGGGTGACGGCGACCACCTCGTGGCCCGCCTCGACGAGGCGGGGGACGAGGTACCCGCCGATGTGACCGGTGGCTCCGAGGACGACGATCTTCGACATGCACCGGACCCTACCGGGGCGGACGCGCCCGGGCGGGGCCGGGGCGGACCGGCCTCGTCCAGCGGACGGCCGCGCGCCTCCTGCCGTCACCGGCCCCCGCGGCCGGGACCTGGGTAGGTTCGACCAGTCCCCAACCCGGAGGTCCGATGCACACCTGGCCCGGCAGTCCCTACCCCCTCGGCGCGACCTACGACGGCAGCGGCACGAACTTCGCGATCTACAGCGAGGCCGCCACGCTCGTCGAGCTCTGCCTCTTCGACGACGCGAGGACGGAGACCCGCGTCCCGCTCGTCGAGGTGGACGCGCACGTGTGGCACGCCTACCTGCCGAGCATCCAGCCCGGGCAGCGCTACGGCTACCGCGTGCACGGCGCCCACGACCCCGCCACGGGGCAGCGCGCGAACCCCGCGAAGCTGCTGCTCGACCCGTACGCGAAGGCGACGACGGGCGAGATCGACTGGGACGAGGCGCTCTTCTCGTACCGCTTCGGCGACCCCGACTCGGTCAACGACGACGACAGCGCGCCCCACATGGTGCTCGGCGTCGTCATCAACCCGTACTTCGACTGGCAGGGCGACCGGCCGCCGAAGTACGCGTACGACGAGACCGTCATCTACGAGGCGCACGTCAAGGGCCTCACGCAGACGCACCCCGACGTCCCGGAGGAGGAACGCGGCACCTACGCCGGCGTCGCCCACCCGGCGGTCATCGACCACCTCAAGAAGCTGGGGGTCACCGCCCTCGAGCTCATGCCGGTGCACCAGTTCGTGCAGGACAACACCCTGCTCGAGAAGGGCCTGCGCAACTACTGGGGCTACAACACCATCGGCTTCTTCGCCCCGCACGCGGCGTACTCGTCCTCGGGCGACGCCGGCCAGCAGGTGCAGGAGTTCAAGACGATGGTGCGCGTGCTGCACGACGCCGGCATCGAGGTCATCATCGACGTGGTCTACAACCACACCGCCGAGGGCAACCACCTCGGTCCCACCCTCTCGTTCAAGGGCATCGACAACGCGGCCTACTACCGCCTCGTCGAGGACGACCAGCAGTACTACATGGACTGGACGGGGACCGGCAACAGCCTCAACGTCGGCCACCCGCACGCCCTGCAGCTCATCATGGACAGCCTGCGGTACTGGGTGACCGAGATGCACGTCGACGGCTTCCGCTTCGACCTCGCCGCGGCCCTCGCCCGCGAGCTGCACGACGTGGACCGGCTCTCCGCCTTCTTCGAGCTCGTGCAGCAGGACCCGATCGTCTCGCAGGTGAAGCTCATCGCCGAGCCATGGGACGTCGGACCCGGCGGGTACCAGGTGGGCAACTTCCCGCCGCAGTGGACGGAGTGGAACGGCCAGTACCGGGACACCGTCCGCGACTTCTGGCGCGGCGAGCCCTCCACCCTCGGCGAGTTCGCCAGCCGCATCACCGGCTCGGCGGACCTCTACGAGCGTGACGGCCGTCGCCCCGTCGCGAGCATCAACTTCGTCACCGCGCACGACGGCTTCACGATGCGCGACCTCGTCAGCTACGACCAGAAGCACAACGACGCGAACGGCGAGGGCGGCGCGGACGGCGAGAGCCACAACCGCAGCTGGAACAGCGGCGTCGAGGGCGAGACCGACGACGCCGCGATCGTCGCCCTCCGCGAGCAGCGTCAGCGCAGCTTCCTCGCGACCCTGCTGCTCAGCCAGGGCGTGCCCATGCTGCTGCACGGCGACGAGCTCGGCCGCACCCAGCAGGGCAACAACAACGTGTACGCGCAGGACGGCCCGATCAGCTGGATCGACTGGGAGCACGCCGACCGCGAGCTCGTCGAGTTCGTCGCCGACGTGGTCAAGCTGCGCCACGACCACCCGACGTTCCGCCGTCAGCGGCACTTCAACGGCCGACCCGTGACCCGCGGCGAGGGCGAGCCCCTGCCCGACATCGTGTGGCTGACGCCCGAGGGCGGTCCGATGCACGAGGAGGAGTGGAACACCTCGTACGCGAAGGCCATCGGCGTGTTCCTCAACGGGCAGGGCATCCGCGGCCGCGACGCCCGGGGCGGCCGGATCACCGACGTCAACTTCGTCCTCTACTTCAACGCCAGTGCCGACACGGTCACCTTCACCCTGCCCCCGGACGAGTACGCCGAGGGCTGGGAGGTCGTCGTCGACAGCACGGTGCGACCGCCCGCACCCGCGCCGACCGCGCCCCCGCGGAGCGTCGCGGCCACCCGCTCCGCCACCACCCCCCAACCCCCCTCGGCCCCCGAGACGCCCGTCGCGCTGCGCGCGGGCGAGGACCTGCCCGTGCCGGCACGGTCCCTCGTGGTGCTCCGAGCCACCGCAGAGGACGCCTCGTGACCCGATCCCGACACCCCCGCTCGACGTACCGCCTGCAGGTGCGCGAGCAGTTCGACCTGCACGACGCCGCCCGGCTCGTGCCGTACCTGCGCGACCTCGGCGTCGACTGGGTCTACCTGTCGCCCGTGCTCGAGGCCGAGCCCGGCAGCGACCACGGCTACGACGTCGTCGACCACTCCCGCGTCGACCCGGCGCGCGGCGGGGAGGAGGGGCTCGCCGAGCTCAGCGCGGCGGCCCACGGGGCCGGCCTCGGCGTGCTCGTCGACATCGTCCCCAACCACGTCGGCGTCGCCACGCCGAAGGAGACGCCCTGGTGGTGGGACCTGCTCATGCACGGGCAGGAGTCGCGCTTCGCCGAGGCGTTCGACGTCGACTGGGCGGCCGGCGGCGGCAGGCTGCTCGTGCCCGTGCTCGGCGACCCGCCCGCGGCCGACGGCACGATCGAGGGCCTCGAGGTCGTCGGCGACGAGCTGCACTACTACGACAACGCGTACCCGATCGCCCCGGGCACGGCCTCGGCGGGCGACTCCGCGGCCGACGTGCACGCCCGCCAGGCGTACGAGCTCGTGCACTGGGAGCGCGCGGACACCGACCTCAACTACCGCCGGTTCTTCGCCGTGAACACGCTCGCGGGCGTCCGGGTCGAGGTGCCGTGGGTCTTCGCCGAGAGCCACGCCGAGATCGGGCGCTGGTTCCGCGAGGGACTCGTCGACGGCCTCCGCGTCGACCACCCGGACGGGCTCGCCCAGCCGGGCCGCTACCTCGACGACCTCGCCGGCCTCACCGACGGCGCGCACGTGCTCGTCGAGAAGATCCTCGAGGGCGACGAGACCCTGCCCGAGGACTGGGCCACCGACGGCACCACCGGCTACGACGCCCTCGCCGACCTCGACCGCGTCTTCGTCGACCCCGCCGGCGCGGCGCCCCTCCAGGCGCTGCACGCCGAGCTCGCGGGGGCCGGTGACGGATCGGCCGACGCGTGGCACGAGATGATCCTTGGCACCAAGCGGGGCATCGCCGACGGGATCCTGGGCAGCGAGATCAACCGGCTCGCGCGCCTGCTCGCGGACGACGCGACGGGCGGGGCGGACGCGACCGACGCCTCCGGCACCGCCACCGACGGCGGGGCCGAGGGCGAGGCCACCGGCGTCGACCCGGAGGTGCGCGACGCCCTCGCCGAGCTGGCCGCCGCGTTCCCCGTGTACCGCAGCTACCTGCCGCAGGGCGCCGACGACCTCGCGACCGCGGTGCGCGTCGCGTCCGGGCACCGGCCCGAGCTCTCCGACGCGATCGAGCGCGTCGCCGCGGTCCTCGCCGACCCGACGCACCCGGCGTCGGTGCGGTTCCAGCAGACGAGCGGCATGGTGATGGCGAAGGGCGTCGAGGACACCGCGTTCTACCGGTGGTCGCCGCTGGCCACCCTCACCGAGGTGGGCGCCGACCCGGCCGAGTTCGCGCTCGCACCCGCGGCCTTCCACGCGCGCCAGCAGCGTCGCCTCGCCGAGCGCCCCTTCGGCATGACGACGCTCTCGACGCACGACACCAAGCGCAGCACCGACGTCCGCGCCCGGATCTCGGTGCTCGCGGAGCTGCCCGACGAGTGGCGCACGGCCCTCACGCGCCTCCGCGAGATGGTGCCGCTCGGCGACGGTCCGTTCGAGTCGATCCTCTGGCAGTCGATCGTCGGCGCGTGGCCCGCGTCGCGGGAGCGCCTGCACGCCTACGCCGAGAAGGCGTCGCGCGAGGCCGGCACGTCGACCACGTGGACCGAGGTCGACGAGGAGTTCGAGTCCCGCATGCACGACCTCGTCGACGCCTGCTTCGACCGTCCCGCCGTGCGCGCCGAGGTCGAGGCGCTCGTCGAGCTCGTCCGCGAGCCCGGCTACGTGAACTCGCTCGGCGTCGCCTTGCTGCAGCTCACCGGTCCGGGCGCGCCCGACGTCTACCAGGGCGGCGAGTTCTGGGACCGCTCGCTCGTCGACCCCGACAACCGCCGCGAGGTCGACTTCGCCGAGCGTCGACGCGTGCTCGACGAGGTGCGGGCCGGAGCCACGCCTCCCGTCGACGAGACCGGGCACGCCCGCCTCGTGGTCACCCACCACGCCCTCACCCTCCGCCGCGACCGGCCCGAGCTCTTCACGCGCTACGCCGCCCTGCCCGTGCACGGACCGGCCGCGGACCACGCCCTCGTCGTCGACCGGGGCGGCGCCGTCGCGGTGGCGACCCGCCTGCCCGTCGGCCTCGACCGCTCCGGCGGCTGGCGCGACACCGTCGTGCAGCTGCGCGGCGGCACCTGGCGCGACGCCCTCACGGGGCGGCTGCACCAGGGCGGCACCGTCCCCGTCGCGGACCTGCTCGCGACGTACCCGGTGGCGCTGCTCGTCCCCGAGGCGACGCCCGCCGCACCGAGCACGGCCGACGCGACCAGCGCCTCCGGCGGTGCCGCGTGACCGACGCCGGCACCACCACCCGCCCGTCCACCCCGCACGACAGGAGGCACCGCATGGGCACCTACGACGTCTGGGCGCCGAAGGCCGCCCGCGTCCGCCTGCACCTCGACGGCGACGTCCACCCGATGACCGCCGACGAGGGCGGCTGGCACCGTGCCCCCGCCGGGCTCGACGAGGGGCCCGGGCACCGCTACGGGTTCCTGCTCGACGACGCCGACGAGCCGCTGCCCGACCCGCGGTCGAGGCGGCAGCCCGACGGGGTGCACGGCCTCAGCGAGACCGTCGACCTGGGCGCGTTCGCCTGGACCGACCAGGACTGGACGGGACGACAGCTCGCCGGCGCCGTGATCTACGAGCTGCACCTGGGCACGTTCACCCCCGACGGCACGCTCGACAGCGCGATCGAGAAGCTGCCGCACCTCGTCGACCTCGGCGTCGACCTCGTCGAGCTGCTGCCCGTCAACGCGGTCAACGGCCGCTGGAACTGGGGCTACGACGGCGTCGACTGGTACGCCGTCACCGAGGCCTACGGCGGACCGGTCGCCTACCAGCGCTTCGTCGACGCCTGCCACGCCGCCGGTCTCGGCGTCGTCCAGGACGTCGTCTACAACCACCTCGGGCCGTCCGGCAACTACCTGCCGTCGTACGGGCCGTACCTGTCGAGCAAGCACGCCAACACGTGGGGCGACAACGTCAACCTCGACGACGACGGGTCGGACGAGGTGCGCGAGTTCATCCTCGGCAACGCGCTGATGTGGCTCGGCGACCTCCACGTGGACGCGCTCCGGCTCGACGCCGTCCACGCGCTCGTCGACGACTCCCCCGTGCACCTGCTCGAGGAGATGGCGACCCGGGTCCAGGCGCTCGAGGCGCACGTCCGCCGCCCGCTCACCCTGATCGCCGAGAGCGACATGAACGACCCGCGGCTGATCACCCCGCGCGACGGCGGCGGCTTCGGCCCGGACCACCGGCAGGGCTACGGCCTCGACGCCCAGTGGAGCGACGACTTCCACCACGCCGTCCACGTGGCCCTCACCGGTGAGACCGACGGCTGGTACGAGGACTTCGCCTCGCTCGACGCGCTCGCGAAGGTGCTCACGAAGGGCTTCTTCCACGACGGCATCTGGTCGTCGTTCCGCGAGAAGGACCACGGGCACCCGGTCGACACCGAGCACACGCCCGCGTGGCGCCTCGTCGTCGCGAACCAGAACCACGACCAGATCGGCAACCGCGCCGTCGGCGACCGCCTCGCCGCGCAGCTCGACGACGGCCAGCTCGTCATCGCCGCGGCCCTGACCCTCGCCTCGCCGTTCACCCCGATGCTCTTCATGGGCGAGGAGTGGGCAGCGTCCACCCCGTGGCAGTTCTTCACCTCGCACCCCGAGCACGACCTCGGCGTGGCCACGGCGAAGGGCCGGATCGAGGAGTTCGCGAAGCTCGGCTGGGACGAGTCCACCGTGCCCGACCCGCAGGACCCCGAGACCTTCGAGCGCTCGAAGCTCGACTGGTCCGAGCTCGACGGCGGCCGGCACGCGGTCGTGCTCGACGCGTACCGGCGCCTCGCGGCGCTGCGCCGTGCCGAGCCCGACCTGACGGACCCGCGCTTCGACCGCACCCGGGTCGAGCACGACGCCGACGCTCGGTGGCTCGTCCTGCACCGCGGCGCGCTGCGGGTCGTCGTCAACTTCGCCGACGAGGCGGTCACCCTCGACGGTGCCGCGACCGAGGTGCTCTTCACGAGCGACGAGGCCGTCGTGCCGGGCGGACGGCTCACCCTGCCGGGGCACTCGGTCGCGATCGTGCGCTGAGCGCCACCCGACACCTGGTGTTCACCTCGGGGCGCCCGCCCTCCTCACGGAGGCGGGCGCCCCGCGCGTAGGGTGACCGCATGGAACACAGGTACCTGGGACGCAGTGGTCTCAAGATCAGCGAGATCACCTACGGCAACTGGCTGACGCACGGTTCGCAGGTCGAGAACGACGTCGCCACGCAGTGCGTGCACGCCGCCCTCGACGCGGGCATCTCGACCTTCGACACGGCGGACGCCTACGCGAACACGGTCGCCGAGCAGGTGCTCGGTGACGCCCTCAAGGGGCAGCGGCGCGAGTCGCTCGAGATCTTCACGAAGGTGTACTGGCCGACCGGCCCGCGCGGCCACAACGACGTCGGGCTCTCGCGCAAGCACGTGCTCGAGTCGATCGACGCCTCGCTCCGCCGCCTCGGGACGGACCACGTCGACCTCTACCAGGCGCACCGGTACGACTCCGAGACGCCGCTCGAGGAGACGATGCAGGCCTTCGCCGACGTCGTGCGGCAGGGCAAGGCGCTCTACGTGGGCGTCAGCGAGTGGACGGCCGAGCAGATCCGGGCCGGGCACGAGCTCGCGCAGCAGCTGGGCGTGCAGCTCGTCTCGAACCAGCCGCAGTACTCCATGCTCTGGCGCGTCATCGAGGACGAGGTCGTCCCCGCCAGCAAGCAGCACGGCCTGGGCCAGATCGTCTGGTCCCCGGTCGCGCAGGGCGTGCTCACCGGCAAGTACAAGCCGGGCGCCGAGCTGCCCGCGGGCAGCCGCGCGACGGACGAGAAGGGCGGCGCCGACATGGTGAAGCGCTTCCTCCGTGACGACGTGCTCGAGGGCGTCGCCCGTCTGGAGCCGATCGCAGCGGACCACGGCCTCACGATGGCGCAGCTCGCGATCGCCTGGGTGCTGCAGAACGACAACGTGTCGAGCGCGATCATCGGCGCCTCGCGGCCCGAGCAGGTGCTCGACAACGCGAAGGCGGCGGGCGTGCGCCTCTCTCCCGAGGTCATGACGGCGGTGGACGAGGCGCTGGGCGACCTGGCCGAGCGCGATCCCGCGAAGACCGTCTCGCCGGCGACGCGTCCGGCGTGACCTGCGGCGCACGGGTCGCCCGCACCTCCTGACCGCTGATCCGGCGGAGCGGGAATTGACGGGCGACCTATGCGCTTGCATATACTCGTACCGACTCCGGTGACGCGTCACCAACGACGCGCACCGCCTCCGACACCCACCACCACAGGGAGACACCATGGCCATCACCTCCGAGCAGATCCCCGCCGGCACCTGGACCCTCGACCCCACGCACAGCGAGGTCTCGTTCAGCGTCCGTCACCTCGCCATCAGCAAGGTCAAGGGCACCTTCGAGCGCTTCGACGCCACCCTCACCACCGCCGAGGACCACACCGCCAGCTCGGTCACCGCGACCATCGACGTGGCCTCGATCAACACCAACCAGAAGGACCGCGACGGCCACCTGCAGACCGGTGACTTCTTCCTCACCAGCGAACACCCGCAGATGACCTTCACCTCGACGAGCATCGAGGAGAAGTCGGGCGACGACTTCCTCGTGTACGGCGACCTCACGCTGCGCGGCGTCACCAAGGCCGTCACGCTCGACGCCGAGTTCGGCGGCCTCGTCGTCGACGGCTACGGCCAGACGAAGCTGGGCTTCAGCGCGAAGACCAAGATCGACCGCACCGCCTTCGGCGTCAACTGGAACGCGGCCCTCGAAGCCGGCGGCTTCACCCTCGGCAACGACGTCACCGTCTCGCTCGAGATCCAGTTCACGCTGGCCCCGTAGTCCCCGCGCCCGGTCGTCCGGGCACCGACGCCCCGGCGTCCCCGAGGGCCCGCTCCTGCACGCAGGGGCGGGCCCTCGGGCGTCCCCGGCCCACGCCGCCGGGGCCGCCCCGCGGCCGGCGGCGGACGAGGACCGCGGGGCCGGAGGCGCGCCACGCGCCCGTCACGCCGGTCGCGCCCGCCCCGATCCGCCCCGCGCCTCCCGGCGACCGAGGACGCGCCGCCAGGCGGCCCGCTCCCCCAGGGTCCACGCGGCGCTCGTGACGACGTAGAGCCCCGCCGCCAGCGGGACGACGGCCGCCACGACCACCGTCACGAACGGGACGACCCGGAGCACCCCGGTGAGGCCGGGCACCGAGGGGGCCTCGGCGGGGACCGCACCGCCCGAGGCCCGCAGCGAGGCGCGCCGCGTCAGCTCGACGACGACCGCGAGCAGCGTGAGCAGCGCCGTGACGACGAGGCCCGGCACGGCCCCGGCCGACCACGCCGCCACCAGCCCGCCGTCGAGGGGCGCCCCTGCGAGGGAGCCCCGCAGCAGGTCGCCCGCCGTCCCGGCGGCCGCGGGATGGGCGAAGAGCCAGTACACGGCCGCGAGCACCGGCGCCTGGGCCAGCGTCGGCAGGCACCCCGCGAGCGGCGACGCACCCTCGCGGGCGTACAGCTCGGTGAGCGCGCGCCCGCGCTCGGCGGGGTCCCGGTGCCGCCGGGTCACCTCGGCGACCTGCGGGGCGAGGCGACGGCGGGCGATCTCGGCCCGCACCTGCGACACGGCGACGGGCGTGAGCACGAGGCGCACGAGGACGGTGAAGGCCACGACGGCGAGCGCCGCGGCAGAGGCCCCGGCGACCGGGGCGACGAGGTCGGCGAGCACGCCGACGAGACGGGACAGGCCGTCGAGGACGACGGCGACGACGGAAAGGGACCACGGGTCCACGGGAGCTCCTCACGGTGGGGTGACAGGGGGTCGTCGTCCGACCGCCCGTGCGCCCGCCCCGACGGGACGGCTCGCGGCTCAGGCGGCCGGGAGGACCGCTCCCGGCGCCCGGCTGCGCACGTGGCCGCGTGCGTCCGGGTCCCGTGCGAACACCCGCAGCCGCAGGCCCGCCGGCTCACCGAGGGCCGGCGCCGGCACGGCGGCCGAGAGCCCCAGCAGGGTGAGCACCACGTGGACCACGCCCGCGAAGGCGGCGACCGTCGCCACGCCGAGCAGCCCGACGAGGAGGACCGCCGGGACCGCGCCCAGGTCGCCCGCGGGCGCCGCACCGTCGACGACCGCGAGGACGCGGAGGACGAGGGCGAGGCCGAGGATCACGCCCCCGAGGCTAGCCGCGGGACCGGCGGTCCGCCAGGGCGGGCCCTCGCGACGACGCGCGGGCCCGGCCACCGGGTCGCGCGACGCCCCTGCCGACCCGCCCCGCGCCTCCGGCACCTCCACGCCCGGTCAGGCGCGACGCCTACCGTGCACGGCACGCCCCGGGCGCCCGACCCGGGAGCGACGATCCCGAGAAGGAGGACGCCCGTGGCCGACGCCAGCCCCACCCCCATCCGCACCCTGATCAGCCCCGCCCGCTTCGTGCAGGGCAAGGGCGCCCTCACCCGTCTCGGTGAGTTCGTCGCCCCGATCGGCACGAGGCCCCTCGTCGTCTCGGACGACGTCGTCTGGGGCCTCACCGAGCAGATCGTCCGCGACTCCTTCGGCGCGCACGACCTGCGCGTCGAGCGGGTCGGCTTCGGCCGGTTCGCCACGCCCGCCGCGGTCGACGAGCTCGTCGAGGCGATCCGTCGCACCGACGCGGACGTCGTCGTCGGCCTCGGCGGCGGCAGCGCCATCGACGCCGCGAAGGCCGCGGGGCACGAGGCGGGCATCCGCTGGGTGAGCGCGCCCACCGCGGCCTCCACCGACGCGCCGACCTCGGCCCTCGCCGTCATCTACGACGAGGACGGCGGGTTCCTCGAGTACCGGTTCTTCCCCCGCAACCCCGACCTCGTCCTCATCGACACGCAGCTCGTCGCCGACGCACCCGTGCAGTTCCTGATCGCCGGCGTCGGCGACGCCCTCGCGACCTGGCTCGAGGCCCGCGCCACGCGCCGCTCGTCGGCGACGACCATGGCGGGCGGGCACGTCACCGAGACGGGCACCGCCCTCGCCGAACTGTCCTGGCGGCTCATCCACGAGAACGCCCTGCCCGCGATCGACGCCGCCCGGGCGCACGTCGTCACCCCGGCCCTCGAGCGCCTCGTCGAGGCGAACACCCTGCTCTCGGGCCTCGGCTTCGAGTCCGGCGGGCTCGCCGCCGCGCACGCGATCCACAACGGCCTCACCGCCGCGCCGCAGACGCACGGGCTCGCGCACGGGCAGAAGGTCAACATCGGCTCGCTCACGCAGCTCGTGCTCGAGGGCGCACCCGCCGACGAGATCGAGGACTTCGTCGTCTTCACCACGAAGGTGGGCCTGCCCACGACGCTCACCGAGATCGGCCTGTCCCCCGACGACCTCGACGAGCTCCGCGCCGTCGCCGAGGCAGCCTGCGTGCCGGGCGAGACGATCCACGCCGAACCGTTCGAGGTGACGCCCGACCTCGTCGTCGACGCCCTCCGGGCGATCGAGGGCCTGTCGCGGCGCATCCGCGCCGAGCACGGGCTGTCCGAGCCCGAGCCTTACCACGCCGCCCACTGAGACGTGCCCGCGCCGGGGGGACGCCTGACGGCGCTCCCCCGGTCGGCACCCAGGTCGGGCCGCCCCCGGCCTGCCAGGCTGGCCGCATGACCGCACCCGACGAGCGGCCCTGGCTGCACAGCTACGCGCCTGGCGTCCCGTCCGACATCGACCCCGTCACCGGCACCCTCGCCGACCTCCTCGACGAGGCCGTCGCCCGGCACGGCCGCGCGACCGCCCTCGAGTTCTTCGGCGCCGAGACCTCGTACCGTGACCTCGGCGACCAGGTCGAGCGCGCCGCCGAGGGCCTCCGGAGGCTCGGGGTCGGCGCCGGCGACCGGGTCGCCCTCCTGCTGCCCAACAGCCCCCAGCACGTGGTCGCGTTCTACGCGGTGCTGCGCCTCGGGGCGGTCGTCGTCGAGCACAACCCGCTCTACACCGACCGTGAGCTGCGGCACCTGTTCGAGGACCACGGCGCCCGCGTCGCGATCGCCTGGGACACCCTCGTCGACCGGCTGCGGGCCCTGCCCTCGGACCTGCGCTTCGACCGGGTCGTCTCGGTCGACCTCACCCGTGCCATGCCGAGGAGCACCCGCCTCGCCCTCCGCCTGCCCGTCCCCGCCGCGCGCCGGTCACGCGCCGCCCTCACCTCGGGCACCCGCGGCGACGTCACCTGGGACCAGCTCGTCGGTTCGCGACGGCTGCGCCCCCGGCACCCCCGCCCCGGCCTCGACGACGTCGCCCTGCTGCAGTACACCAGCGGCACGACCGGCAGCCCCAAGGGCGCCGTCCTCACTCACCGCAACCTCCGGAGCAACGCCGAGCAGGGACGCGCCTGGGTGCCCGGCCTCGTCGACGGCGAGGAGACCGTCTACGCCGTCCTGCCGTTCTTCCACGCGTACGGGCTGACCCTCTGCCTCACCTTCGCGCTCAGCATCGGTGCCCGGATCGTGCTCTTCCCCAAGTTCGACGTCGACCTCGTGCTCAAGGCCGCGAAGGCGCACCCGCCGACCTTCCTGCCCGCCGTGCCGCCCATCTACGCCCGACTGGCCGCCGCCGCCCGCGAGCGCGGCGTCGACCTCACCGCCACCCGCGCCGCGATCTCGGGCGCCATGAACCTCCCCGTCGCCACGACCACCGCGTGGGAGGACGTCACCGGCGGCGTCCTCGTCGAGGGCTTCGGCCTCACCGAGACGAGCCCCGTCGCGCTCGGCAACCCGGTCGGCCCCACCCGTCGCCCCGGCACCGTGGGCGTGCCGTTCCCCTCCACCGAGGCGCGCGTCGTCGACCGCGACGACCCCACCCGCCCCGTGCCCGCCGGTGCCGCCGGCGAGCTGCTGCTCCGCGGGCCGCAGGTGTTCCGCGGGTACTGGAACCGCCCCGACGAGACCGCCGCCGCGTTCGTCGACGGCGACTGGTTCCGCACCGGCGACATCGTCACCATGAGCGAGGACGGCTTCGTCACCATCGTCGACCGCATCAAGGAGCTCATCGTCACCGGCGGCTTCAACGTCGCCCCCAGCGAGGTCGAAGAGGCGCTCCGCGACCACGCCGACCTCGAGGAGGTCGCCGTCGTCGGCGTCCCCCGGGCCGGCGGGGGCGAGGACGTCGTCGCGGCCGTGGTGCTCCGGACCGGCGCGGTCCTCGACCCCGACGCCGTCCGCGAGCACGCACGCGCCCGGCTCGCCGCCTACAAGGTCCCGCGGCGCGTGGTGCAGCTCGACGAGCTGCCCAAGTCGCTCATCGGCAAGGTGCTGCGGAGACAGGTGCGCGACCGCCTCGTCGCCGAGGGGTGACGGGGCGGGGCCGGGGCGCGCCTCCGGCCCCGCCCGCGACGCTCAGGCGGCGGGGTGCAGCCCCAGGCGCTCGAGGCGCGCCAGCGCGAACGACTCGGCCACCGGGCGGTCGCCGAGCACCCGCTGCACGCCCCGCAGGGACACGGCAGCCGCCCGGCGGGCAGGCAGGTCGACGGGCCCCAGGTGCGGGGCGCGGAGGCCGAGGAGCTCCTGGAAGCGCGGCTGCAGCGTCCCCGCCGCGCCGTGGAAGAGCACCGGGTACCCGGCGCGCAGCACGGGGAACAGCGGCGGACGACGGATGAAGCGCACGACGTCGTCCGTCCGCGCCGTCCGCTCGAGCACGCCCCGGGCGTCGTACGAGAGCAGGCGCTCCTGCATCTCGGCGACCGTGCGCGGCGGCTCGGGGACGCCCATGAGCTCACCGGCGACCGCCCACTCGCGGACGTAGGCGTCGGGTCCGCCCGGGATCGGCTCGCGCTCCCACGCCTGGTAGGCCGCGAGGAACGAGTCCGCGAAGGCCATGTGCACCCAGGTGAGCAGGTCGGGGTCGTTGGCCGCGTACGGGTGCTCGACCCCGTGCCGGTCGCGGTACGTGCCGACGACCTTCTCGTGCAGGCGCAGCACCCAGCGCGACGCGTGGGTGGCCGCGTCCCGGCTGCCGTACGAGACCGTGTAGATCCACCGGATCGTGCCGGCGAGGCGGCCCAGCGGGTCCTCGCGGAACCGCGAGTGGTCGTGCACGCCCGCCAGCGCCCCCGGGTGCAGGGCCTGCACGAGGAGCGCCCTGATGCCGGCCGGGATCGACGTCATCGCCCCGTGCACCGCCCACACGGCCGACCCCGGCGCGAAGAAGCCCTCGTCGTCGCCCGCCTCGAGGTCGGAGACCCACTGCGGCGTCCCGCTGTACTGCCCGTTGAAGGTGTACTGCAGGCGGGCGCGGAGGGGTTCGGTGAGGCCGGGCACCCGACGATCCTCCGCCCGACGCCTGACGGTCCGCCGTGCGCGGTCCCCCCGTGCGCGGTCCGCCGTGCGCGGGCAGCTCTGCGCCGGCCGAGGCGGGCCGGAGGCGCGCCCGCCGCCCGCCGGGCGGCCCCCGCCCGTAGAGTGGCCCGGTGACCATCGACACCCCTCGTCCCTGGCTGGACTCGTACGCGGACGACGTGCCGCACGACATCGACCCGCAGGAGGGGTCGCTGCTCGACCTCGTCGAGGGGTCGGCGCGGGAGTTCCCCCGCCAGGTCGCCCTCGAGTTCTTCGGCGCCGAGACCACCTACGCCGAGCTGCAGGAGCAGGTCGAGCGCGCCGCCGAGGGCCTCCGGAGGCTCGGGGTCGGGTCCGGCGACGTCGTCGCCCTGGTCCTCCCCAACTGCCCGCAGCACGTGGTGGCGTTCTACGCGGCCCTGCGCCTCGGCGCCGTCGTCGTCGAGCACAACCCGCTCTACACGCCGCGGGAGCTGCGCCACCAGTTCGAGGACCACGGCGCCAAGGTCGTCGTGGCCTGGACGAAGGTCGTCGCGACGATCCAGGACTTCCCGTCCGACGTCGCCGTCGACCACGTCGTCTCCGTCGACGTGACCCGCGCGATGCCCCTCGGCACCCGCGCCGCCCTCCGCCTCCCGGTGCCGAGGGCCCGCGCCTCGCGCGAGCGCCTCGTCGCCCCGGTGCGGGGCACGACCCCGTGGGAGACCGTCGTCGGCGGCCGCCGCCTGGCCCGCCGCCACCCGCGACCCGCCGTCGACGACGTCGCCGTCCTGCAGTACACGTCCGGCACCACGGGCACCCCCAAGGGCGCCGTCCTCACGCACGGCAACCTGCTCGCCAACGCCGCCCAGGCCCGCGCCTGGGTGCCCACCATCGAACGCGGCCGCGCCGTCGTCTACGCGGTGCTCCCGCTGTTCCACGCCTACGGCCTGACCCTCTGCCTCACGTTCGCGATGAGCATGGGGTCGCGACTGGTGCTCTTCCCCGCCTTCGACCCGCAGCTCGTGCTCAAGGTCCTCAAGAAGCGCCCGCCGACCTTCCTGCCCGCCGTGCCCCCGATCTACAGCCGCCTCCAGAAGGCCGCCGACGACGCGGGCGTGTCCCTCGCGGGGATCGAGATCGCCATCTCGGGCGCCATGCCGCTCGTCGCCGACGTCGTGGAGCCGTGGGAGGCCGAGACCGGCGGCTGGCTCGTCGAGGGCTACGGCCTCTCGGAGTGCTCCCCCGTCCTCATGGCGAACCCGGTCGCCGCCAACCGCAAGCCCGGCACCGTGGGACTGCCGCTGCCCTCCACCGAGGTGCGCGTCGTCGACCCCGAGCACCCCGAGCGCGACGTCGAGCCCGGCGAGAGCGGCGAGCTCGTCGTCCGCGGACCCCAGGTCTTCCGCGGCTACCACCGCAAGCCGCAAGAGACCGCAGACGTCTTCGTGGGCGACGGGTGGTTCCGCACGGGCGACATCGGCGTCGTCGACGAGGACGGCTTCGTCCGCATCGTCGACCGCATCAAGGAGCTCATCATCACGGGCGGCTTCAACGTGTCGCCGAGCGAGGTCGAAGAGGCGCTGCTGCGCTACGACGGGGTCGCCGAGGCCGCCGTCGTGGGCCTCGCCTCGGCCGGCGGCGAGCAGGTCGCCGCCGCGATCGTCGTCGAGCCCGGCGCCGACGTCGACGTCGCCGCCCTGCGCGCCTTCGCCCGCCAGCAGCTGACGCCGTACAAGGTGCCCCGTCGCATCGTCGTCGTCGACGAGCTGCCCAAGTCGCTCATCGGCAAGGTCCTCCGCCGCAAGGTGCGGGACGCGCTCGGCGCCCGCTGAGGCCCGCCCTCCGGCCGGCTCGCGGCGGCACCGCTCGACGCCCCCGCCCGGTGACCACCGGGCGGGGGCGCCGGGTCAGGTCAGGTCAGGTCGGCGGCCGGACGGTCCGCTGCCGCCCCTCGGCGAGCCAGGCGAGGCGCCGCAGGGCCTCCCGGTTGCGGATCCCGAGCGGGACGTCCACGATCGGTCGTGGCACGAGCGCCCCGGGCCCCGTGACGGCGTCCTCGGTGAGGCGCACGAGGCACCCGCCGCGTCGCTCGCGCACGTCGATGACGACGCGCGCCTCGCCCACCGGCCAGCCACGGGCGCGGAACTCGGCGTGCCGCGGCGGGTCCCACTCGAGGATGCTCGTGCTGTCGTCGATCACGGCGGGCCAGACGCCGAACGAGTGGTGGATGCGCGCGCCCACGGCCGGCCAGTCGAGGCCGACGTCCCGGATGCGCGAGGCGCCCACCACCCAGCTGGGGAACAGCCAGCCGTCGGAGAGGACGTCGAACACGTCGTGGCCCGAGGCCTCGACGAAGCGCGTGAGGGAGCTCATCGGCCCATCCTGCCGCGACGCAGGTGACGGCGTCCCCTCACCCGCGCCCCCTTGACGTCGCGACCCCGCCCGTGGCTCCCGGTGAGAGGTCGGGCAGGTGGCGCACGCCGAACTCGTGGCGCAGGGCGCTGCGGGCCGCGTAGGCGCCGCCGAGGCCGTGCACGCTGGGCCCGGGCGGCACGGACGACGACGCCAGGTAGACGCCGGGCACGGGCGTGCGCCAGGGATCGGTCGAGAGCACGGGTCGGGCGACGAGCTGGGGCAGCGAGGGCGCCCCGGAGGCGATGTCGCCGCCGATGTAGTTCGGGCTGTACTGCTCGAGCTCGGTGGCCGAGCGCGAGTGCGTCGCCAGCACGAGGTCGCGGAACCCCGGGGCGAAGCGCTCGACCTGCTCCGTGATCGCCTCCGTCATGTCGACGGTGCTGCCGTTCGGCACGTGGGCGTAGGTCCACAGCACGTGCTGCCCCTCGGGCGCCCGCGTGTCGTCGACGGTGCCGGGCTGCACGGCGAGCACGAACGGCGACGCCGGGTGCACGCCCCGGGCGACGTCGTGCTCGGCGCGCGCGATGTCCTCGCGCGTGCCGCCGAGGTGGACCGTCGGCGTCCGCCGGAGCTCGTCCACCGCCCAGGGCACGGGACCGCTGAGGGCGAAGTCGACCTTGGCCGCGCCCCCGCCGTAGCGGAACCGCTCGAGCCTGCGCCGGTAGCCGGCGGGCATCCGGTCGCCCGCGATGTCGACGAGCTGCCGGGGGGTGACGTCGAGCAGGGCGACCCGCGCGTCGAGCTCGTCGAGGTCCGTCACCTCGTGGCCGGTCTCGATCTCTCCGCCGTGGGCCACGAGGTCCGCGGCGAGCGCGTCGACGATGGACTGGCTGCCGCCGCGGGGGACGGCCCAGCCGCGGCCGTGGCCGTGGATCGCCAGCGCCAGGCCGGCGGCCGAGGCGGAGAGCGAGGGCATCGGCCGGATCGCGTGCGCCATCACGCCGCCCAGGAGGGCCCGGGCCTCGGGCGTCCGCAGCCCCGCGTCCCACCAGGGGCCGCCCTGGTCGAGGATGCGGAGGCCGAACTCGACCACCGCGGCGGGGTGCCGGGGCACCTGCAGGATCGGCGAGAGGGTGAACTGCGAGATCTGCGGCTCGAGGTCGACGAGGCGGGCGAAGAGCCGCCGCCAGGTCGGGCCGTCGACGCCGAGCCCCTCGACCGTGCGCTCGAGGTCGCGGTAGGCGACGCCCGCGGTGCCCCCGTCGACGGGGTGCCCGTACGAGACCTCGGGGACGATCATCTCGACGCGGTCCTCGAGGCCCCAGCGGCGGAAGAACCCGGAGACCATGGCCATGGGGTGCACGGCGGAGCAGATGTCGTGCCGGAAGCCCGGCAGCGTGAGCTCCTGGGTGCGGGCGCCGCCGCCGATCGTGGCGGCGCGCTCGACGACGCGGACGCTGAGGCCGGCGCGGGCGAGCACGACGGCCGCGGCGAGGCCGTTCGGCCCCGCCCCGACGACGGCGGCGTCGACGCGGGGGCTCACGCCCGGCCGCTCCGCCTCACGGCCGAGAGGGCCGAGGCGGCGAGCGCCAGGGCGCCCGCGCCGGCCGCCGCGTAGCTGAGCCCGCGGTGCCGCGTGTACCAGACCTGGGGCGAGGTGGTCCTGGCCCGGTCGCTGAAGATGCCCCGCGCGCCGTGGTCGCCGGCCACGGGCTCGTAGAGGTTGTCGGGCAGCATCGGCTCGCTCTTGTCGGGGGCCTGCTGGCCCGAGTACCCGCTCTTGGCGAGGTAGCCGTCGAGGAAGTTCGCCACGAAGCGGTTGCCGAGCACCGTCATCACCGTGGGCTCGCCGAGCCAGGTGCGGCGGCGGGGGCGCTCCGCGACGTCGGCGATGGCGCGGGCGCCGACCTCGGGCTCGAAGATCGGCGGGACGGGCTGCGGGTGGTGCGGCAGCCGCGACCGCACCCAGTTGAACTGGATGGTGTTGAGGGCGGGCATGTCCACGGTGCTGATGCGCACGGCGCTGCCCGCGTGGATCAGCTCGCTCGTCACCGACTCGGTGAAGCCCTGCACGGCGTGCTTGGCCCCGCAGTACGACGCCTGCAGCGGGATGCCGCGGTGCGCCAGCGCCGAGCCGACCTGGATCACGTGCCCGCGGTCGCGGGGCACCATGCGCGACAGGGCCGCGCGGGTGCCGTTGACGAATCCGAAGTAGTTGACCTGCGTCGCGCGCTCGAAGTCCTCGGGACGGGTCTCGAGGAACTCCCCGAACACGCCGACCATGGCGTCGTTGACCCACAGGTCGATGGGGCCCCACTCGCGCTCGACCCGGTCGGCGGCCGCCTCGACCTGCTCCCGGTCGGCGACGTCCGTCGGGATCGGCAGCGCGCGTCGGCCGCGGTCGGTGACGTCGAGGGTCGCGCCGGCCAGACCGTCCTCGCCCCGGGCCAGGATGGCGACGTCCCACCCGCGGTCGGCGAGCTCCCGCACCACGGCCCGGCCGAGACCGGCGGACCCTCCCGTGACGACGGCGATCCTGCTCGTGCTCATGCTGCTCCTCGCGGACGGCACCGCCGGGGGCGGTGGTGGGGTGGTGGAGCCCTCCACGGTAGACCCGGCGTCCTGGCGAGGAGCGGTGACCGGCCCCTCCGGGGGACGCCGTCAGCGCGGCGGCCCCCGGGGAGGAGGGGTCAGATGTCGAAGCCGCCGAGGTCGCCGCCGCCGAAGTCCTGGTCGAAGCCGCCGCCGAAGCCGCCGCCGTCGCCCCAGCCGGCGTCCTGGCCGCCGTCGGCGCCCGCCAGCGACGCGTCGTCGGCACCGGCACCGGAGTCGCCCCCCGCGTCCCCGCCGTCGCCGCCGTCCGCCCCGGGGTCGCCCTCGCCACCGTCGGCGGTCGCGTCGCCGGGCGGCAGGAACGCGTTCACCAGGGCGCTGCCGACCACGACGCCCGCGACGGTGCCCAGCAGGCTGCCGCCGATGACCGAGCCGATTCCGGGACCGCGACCGCCGCCTCCGGCACCCGGGCCGAGCGTGCGCTCGAGCGTGCCCGACTGGCGCAGCTCGCTGCGCGTCGCCGCCTGGGCCAGCGACGCGGGGTCGTCCCCGCGCGGCGCCTCGCCCGCGGGCGCGCCCCGGCCGAGCTCGTCGAAGACCTGGCGCCGTTGCTCGGGCGTGAGCTTCGCGAACGCCTCGGCGTGCACCTGCTCCAGCGTCTCGGGCGGCGCCGTGCGCAGCAGGTAACGGTAGCGCTCGACGGCCACCTCGTCGTCGGAGCGCGCCGCACCGCGCGGCGCACCGCCCTGCTGCGGCTGCCCGTACTGCTGCTGCCCGCCGTACTGCTGCTGCCCGTACTGCTGCTGCCCGGGCTGCTCCGGCTCACGGCCGAGGAGTCGGTCGAGGAATCCCATGGTGTGCTCCCGTCTGAGGTCGTCCCCCGAGCGTAGGGACGACGACGAGCCCTCCCCTGGGGACCGCCCGTGCATCGCCTCGACGTCGTCGGGACGCGCCCCGGCCGGTCAGCGGGGCTCGGTGGTCGGTCCTGCGGTGGACGACGGGCGTCGTCCGCGACGAACCCGGCGCAGGACCAGCCAGAGGACGACGCCCCCGACGACCGCGTAGACGAGGTAGTCGAGGTAGCCGGCGTACTGGTCGACGAGGTGGTACTGCTGGCCGAGCAGGGCCCCCGCCCCGATGAGCAGGGAGTTCCACAGGCCGCTTCCGAGGACCGTGAAGAGCGAGAAGCTCGGCAGGGGCATGCGCTCGGCGCCCGCCGGCAACGAGATGAGGCTGCGCACGCCGGGGACCAGCCGACCGAAGAACACCGCGCTGCGGCCGTGCCGGTGGAACCAGTGCGCCGCCTTCTCGAAGTCCTCGCGGTCGACGAGCGGCATCTTCGCGAGCAGGCCGATGCTGCGCTCGAGCCCCGCCCACGCGCCCAGGCCGTAGAGCACGAGCGCCCCGAGGTAGGCGCCGAGCGTGCTCAGGACCACGAGCAGCACGAGGTCGAGGTCGCCCGTCCCCGCGAGCACGCCGGCCAGCGGCAGCACGACCTCGCTGGGGATCGGGGGGAAGACGGTCTCGACGAAGGTGAGCAGGGCCACGCCCCACTCGCCGAGGGCCGCGATGACGCGCGCGGCGACGCCGACGAGGCCCCCTTCGTCGGTGGGGCTGGAGGAGGCGGCGGTCACGGTGGCCAGGACGGTGGTCATGGTGGTCCCTCGGGTCGGTCCGGGTCTCGGTCGGGCGGACGCCCGCCCCACGGGGCACGGATCGGTGGGTCGAGCATGGCAGCGCGGCCTGGGCGGTGGCCCGGAGGAGCGGCGGGCGGACGTCACCGCCGAACCGGTAGGTTCACAGGGACGCCGCCGCCCGAGCGACGTCGACGAGCTCAGGCAGGACGGAACGCGACCATGGGATCCCTCACCTACGGCACCCCCGGCATCGAGGTGCAGTTCGACGACCGGACCCTGGAGCACCTGCAGATCGTCATCGCCACGAAGCTGCGCCGCCGCGAGTCGTTCTTCTTCTCGTGGCGCGACGGGGACGGCACGGGCGAGGGCCGCAGCAGCATCTGGCTCGACGCGGCGATCCCGCTGCGCTTCAGCTACGACGGCACGCGCGTGCCGGGGATCAACCGCGAGTGGCTCACCGAGCTGACGGCGAGCGCGAACGGCAGCAGCGGCCTCGTGCTCACCGACGAGCCGGCCGAGGCCGCCGCGAGGCGCTGACGCCCCCGCGACGACGGCCGACGAGCAGGACGACGACCCGCCAGCCCAGCAGGGCCACGGCCAGCACGACGGTCGCGACGACCACGAAGCCCACCTGCACGCCCTGCCCCGAGGCGACGCGCAGCAGCATGCCGACGACGACGGTCGTCGGCCAGACGAGGAGCCCCGCCGTCAGGGAGGGCCACGGCCGGCGGAGGAGGGCCGCCAGCAGCCAGCCGAGGACCGTGCCGACGAGGAACGGCCACAGCGTGGTGGCGACGCCGACGAGGGCCGACGACTCGTCGTGGCTGCGCCGACCGACGAGCACGAAGGCGAGCACGAGCACGGCGTCGACGGGCAGGGCCCACGCCCCGCGCCGGGCCGGTGCCCCGGGGCGACGTGCCCGGCGCCCCCTGCTCACGGCGACCCCGGCACGTCGAGCGCGTCGCTGAGCTCGCCCAGCAGCGCCTCGACCTGGGGCTCGACGAGGCGGCCGACCGCG